>ERZ772831.1380-NODE-1380-length-23159-cov-19.631752_pt1 | contig 23159 bp, 11 predicted proteins | sample MGYA00580858_ERZ772831 | MGnify/ENA primary metagenome ERZ772831 (study PRJEB29015, sample SAMEA2737694) | human gut metagenome | biome: human gut; feature: human-associated habitat; material: faeces | place: China | collected 2012 ... | reverse complement strand
GCCACGCATCCTCCGGCCCCGTGCCGAACAGGCCCCCGGAGGCGGCGGCGGACATGGTGCGGCTCTGCTGATAGCCGGTGGTCTGGGTAAATTCCCAGGCGTGCCGCCACACGGTGAACCGCTGGGCCACATACGGCTTGAAGTGCAGCACCAGTCCCCCGGCGAAGCCCGCAGCCGCCGTCATCATCACGATGGACGCCAGGTCGCCGGTCCGCAGAAAGGCGATGCACAGGAATGCCACAAAGAATACCAGCGCCGTGCCGAAATCGCTCATCAGCGCCAGGCACCCCACGCAATAGGCGGAGAACAGCACCGTGAAGATCAGGTTCCGCTTGGCAAAGAGCCGGTCCAGGGTGGCGGCCCCCGCCAGCACAAAGGCCAGCTTCACCAGCTCCGACGGCTGGAAGGAGATGGGCCCCACGGAGATCCAGTTTTTGGCTCCGAAAATGCGTTCCCCCATCACCACGTTGAAGGCCAGCAACGCCGCCGCCAGTCCCGCCGCCGGCCACCGCAGCTTCACCGCCAGCTGCAGCCGCCCCAGCAGCCACACCAGCACGCAGTAGATGCCCATGCCCAGGGCCACCGCCGCCAGCTGCTTGTACAAAGCGCCCGGGTCCCAGGCGGCGGTGATGGCAAAGCCCACCGTGGCCAGCAGCAGCGCCAGGGTCTCCAGGTCAAACTGCCGCCGGTGCAGCTTCCGGCTGACGGCGTACAGCACCCACCCCAGGCCGCACAATCCGAAAAAGCCTGCGCTGATGGGATAGATATTCTCCGCTCCGAAGCCCGGGGCAAACTGCCCCCACAGCAGCAGCTGGATAAACGTCAGCAGCCACAGACTGCCCACGGGATTGGGCCGCTTTTTAGGCTGCCCGGTGTGCTGGGGCTGCTCCGACGGGAAGAAGAACAGCTCCACCCCGCCCAGGGCGATGGAGTCCCCGGGGTTCAGATTGGCAGGCACCAGCGTCCGCTTTCCGTTCAGCAGCACCCCGCTGCTGCGGTTGATGGGGTCGACCCGCCATGTCCCGCCGTCGTCCCGCTGCAAAATGGCGTGTGTCCGGGACACGGAGGGAAAATTCACCCGGATATCCGCCCGCCGGGCCCGGCCGATGACGTTCTCCCAGTGATACAGCTCGTACCGCGCGCCGTTGGACAGGGTCACAAAGCCCCAGCTCTCCCGGTCCCGGCCCCGGAACAGGGACTTGCAGCACCGCACCAGCAGCCACACCGCCAGCCCGGCGGTCACGCCCCGGAACAGCCACAGGATCACCGGCAGCGCCGGGGAAATATATTGTTGCAGAAATGCCGTCATAGTCTACGCTCCACTTCGGTCCGTTGTCTTTCGCGTCATGTCTATCATACCATTTTTGTCCGGAAAAGCAACCTTGTTTAAGGATTATTTAACCACAGCCGCTGCTTTCTGTGGTATAATCAGCCTGACTATAAAGGAGGAGTGGTTCTCATGACCATCCAAAAACGATTGGCCCGGTCCAACATCGCCATGCTGGCGATCCCCCTGATAACGGCGGCGGTTCTCGGCGTGGCCATCGGCGAGCTGGTCTACCGCCCGGGCATGGGGCCTGGGACCGTTTGGCGGCACTCCGGCGCGCCAGACAGACGCGGCCCTGACCATGCTTCGGCTATCCGGCAAGCAAAAACCTCCGGCCAGGCCGGAGGTTTTGCTTGCTCGTTTTATTCGCTTACAGCAGGATGTCTGTCAGGTCGTCGAACACCTGGGACTTGGTGACCACCACCACATGGTCCCCCTCCTGGATGGTGGTAAGACCGCCGGGGATGATGATCTTGTTTTCCCGGGCAATGGCCGCCAGCAGCACACCCTTTTTCAGGGTCAGATCCTTCAGGGGCTTGTCCAGCACCGACCGGCTGGAGGCCGTGGCGGTAAATTCCAACGCCTCCACGGAGCCGTCCAGCATTTTGTAAAGGCTCTCCACGGTGCTGCCCTGGGAGTTGGCCAGGGCCCGGACATAGCGGGTGATCTGGTTGGAGGTCAGGTCCTTGGGGCTGATGATGCTGCCCAGCTTCGTCTCCTGCACCAGGTCCATGTAGTTGGGACGGGTCATCTTGGTCAGCACCTTGGGCACCCCGGCCCGCTGGGCCGTCAGCGCCATCAGCAGGTTCTCCTCGTCCCGGTCCGTCAGCGCCACAAAGGCGTCGGTCTCGAAAATGTTCTCGCTTTCGATCAGGTCGGCGTCGGTGCCGTCGCCCTCGATGATCATGGCCCCGGGCAGCTCGGCGGACAGACGCAGGCACTTGTCGTGCTTCATCTCCACGATCCGGACCTTGGTATTGCTGCGGGCCAGCTCCCAGGTCAGGTACATGGTGATGCGGCTGCCGCCCAGGATGGACACGTTCTTCACCTTCTGCAGGGTGCGTCCGATGCCCCGCAGCATCTTCTGCAGCTCCGCCTTGGTGCCCACCATGTACAGCTTGTCCCCGCTGCGGGGCACAAAGGAGCCGTCGGGGATGATGATGTCGTCCCCCCGGTGAGCGGCGCAGATCAGCACCTCCGCCAGGCGGTTGCGATGGAAATCGTTCAGGGAAACCCCCGCCAGGGAGTCCTCTTCCGTCACCCGGAAGCCGATCATGTCGATGCGCCCTCCGGCGAAGGGCTCCACCGAGAAGGCCGCCGGGAAGCTCAGGATCCGGGCGATCTCCTGGGCCGCTCCCAGGTCGGGATTGATGAGCATATCCAGGCCGATCTCCCGCTTCAGCATTCCGGCGTCCCGGCGGTACTCCGGGTTCCGGACCCGGGCGATGGTGTGCTGCGCCCCCAGTTTCTTGGCGATCAGGCAGCACACCAGGTTCGTCTCGTCCAGATTGGTGACGGCGATGACCAGGTCCGCGCCGCGGACCCCCGCCGCGTCCAGCACGCTGATGCTGGCGCCGTTGCCCTCCACGCACATCACGTCCAGGGTGCTGTCGGCCCGGTGCAGGGCCGCGGCGTCGTCGTCCACGATGGTGATGTCGTGATCCTCCACCGCCAGCTGCCGGGCAATGGCATAGCCCACCTTGCCGTTGCCCACAATGATGATCTTCATGCTTGCTCCTCTCCGCTGCTCTCCGGCAGCCGGCTGCGCCTGCGGCGCAGTATCACGGCGCTGTACTCCGCGCCCATAATCAGCACCGTGCCGCTCATATAGAGCCACAGCAGCACCACCACAACCGTGGCGATGGAGCCGTACAGCACGGAATAATTGGCAAAATTCTCCACATAATACGAAAAGGCCAGGGACAGGACCATCCACGCCGCCAGGGAGATGCCCACCCCGGGAGCCACTTCCTTCAAAGGCCGCCGCTGCCCCCGTGCCAGCATATACAGCACCGTCAGCATCAGGAACATCACCACGCCCAGAACGATAAACCGCAGATAGCTCCACAGGTCGATGAACCCCGCCGGCAGCTCAATGAGGCCGGAGAGAAACTCCAGCGCCCGGCGGCCCACCGTGACCAGCAGCAGCGTCAGTCCGATGGTCAGGATCAGCCACACGGTGAACAGCAGAATCCCCAGCTGATTGACCAGCATTTTCCGGGGCGGACCCAGGCCGAAGGCCTTGCGCAGGGAGTGCAGCAGACAGCTGGTGGCCCGCATGGGGAACCAGACGGAGAAAATCAGGCTGAACCACAGCAGCTGGCGGCTGGCGTTGGCGGACACATATTCAAGATACGACTCCAGCACCGACATCACGTCCGCCGGAACGATCTGGGACAGCACCTGGGTCACGCTGTCCACGTCCAGCTTCAGGATGCCCAGCAGGGTGCTGATGAACACCAGCAGCGGGAACAGCGCAAACAGCAGGTAATAGGTCAGGGCCGCGCTGTCCCGGCCCACGTCATGCAGATAATACCGGCGCACCAGCTGCACCGTGATTTGCCCCGCAGCCGTCCGGGGCGACCACTTTTTCTTCACAGGAGCCCTCCCCCCTATCCTGTACAGTGTATCACACAGGTGCCCAAATGAAAAGAGGAAATTGCCCCCATACGGATTTATTTATAGCGGCAGATTGTAAAAAAATTATTATTTTTCACGTTTCCCTATTGCGATTTCTCGTACGGCTTGTTATAATTAGTTCATCCGGAAGCAAAGTCGTTTCTGGAATCTACAGTAAAGAGGGTCGAATTATGGACAAACTTACCAACATCGTACGGGACGAAATTTCCCGCCAGTACAAGAGCGTCCGGCAGTTTGCTTTTGCAGTTGGCATTCCTCTGTCCACCATCAACAGCGCACTGCACAACGGCATCGGCGGTTCTTCGTTTGACACGGTGGTCCAGATTTGCCGCACACTGGGCATCTGCGCCCTGGGCGAGGAGAACATCCACCTGACGGAGGACACCCAGCGGATCCTGGACCAGTACGCCAAGCTGGACGACTATGGCCGCCACACCATCGCCTCCGTGATACAGGTGGAGTATGACCGCTGCACCAAGACGTTTGAGGATGGCTCCGACCTGCGGGGCGGCTATTCCAGCGTCAACCTGTCCGCCCCCGTTGCCAACGACGAGCCCGTTTCCATGAACGTGCTGGCTAGCCGCGAGGACTGAGTGGATCCCCATAATTGCATAAAATGAGAGCTTCCGGCCGCGCCGGGAGCTCTTATTTTATACGTTTCATCCAAAAATTTACCTGATTTTTGGCGGGCACGCAGCAAAAAGCGGTTGATATTTCGCAGTGTACCTGTTATAATAGAGTGTAATTAGCGGAACAGCGGCGCTTTATCGTGTAAAATTGCCCGCAGCCGCTCTATCCTTTCAGATGGGAGAAAGATGCATGAAAGTGATCCAAAAATCCGGCGCCTGGCTGTGGGCGCTGCTGGCGGCCCTCCTGCTGACGGTGCTGCTGACAGCCACGGCCTTCGCCGGAGACAACGATTTCCGCTGCTGGACCGTGGACGCCCGGCAGTGGACCAACCAGGGGTACCAATCCGAAAAGGACGGGGTGTGGTACCTGTTCCTGCCCAGGGACGAAAGCCCGGCGGACACGGTCCTGTCCTTCAGCGGCAGCGTGACGGCGGCCTCCGCCGGCGCCCTGGACCGGGAGGGCGGCACCCTGACCGGGGCCTTCGCCGACCGTGACCGGGTGACCCTGACCCTGGAGGGCGGCAGAACCGAGACGGTGTGCCTGCGGCAGAGCAGTCTGCCCAGCCTGCGGCTGACCCTCAACGGTACCACCCTGGACCAGATCCACCAGGACAAGGATGTGAAGTATCCCGGCAACGACCTGGTGCTGACGGACGGGGACGACGTCCTCACCGGCGCCGTGGAGATCAAGGGCCGGGGCAACTCCACCTGGCGGGAATACGCCAAAAAGCCCTACCAGATCAAGTTCAGCAAAAAGACCTCCGTGCTGGGCATGCCCGCCGCCAAGAAGTGGATTCTGCTGGCCAACGCCTCCGACGACAGCATGATCCGCACCCGGCTGGTGTATGACGCGGCGGAGCAGATGGACTTCCCCTTCGTGACGGAATATCAATATGTGGACCTGTGGATAGACGGCCAGTACCTGGGCGTGTATCTGCTGGGCGAAAAGGCCGAGATCGGCAAGGGCCGCCTGAACCTGCAGGACCCCGCCGGGGCCATGTTCGAGCTGGACAACGGCTTCGCCACGGACGAGGACCACTATTTCTTCGAGGGCCGGCTGAACAGTTACTTCGCCCTGAAGGAGATCGTGGAGGAGGACGACGAACACATTCAGCAGGCCATGACCAATTTCCAGACGGCCATGACCCACCTGACCACGGCGCTGACCTCCCAGGGCTGGGAGAATCTGTCCCTGAGCCAGCTCAATGAAATGATCGACGTGGACTCCCTGGCCCGCTACTATCTGATGAACGAGTATGTTCTCAACGGCGAGTCCTTCTTCACCAGCTTCTTCTGGTATCAGGACGGTGCGTCCGACGTGCTGCATGTGGGCCCCCTGTGGGACTTTGACACCTGCATGGGCAACAAGAACGAAAAGGTCACCGACTACAACGCCAGCAGCACCTCTGTGCTGATGAAGAAGATGCTGAACATCCCGGCGTTTTATCAGCGGGTGCAGGAGCTGTACACCCGGTATAAGCCGGTGCTCACCGGCATGGCCGGTCAGGTGGACGGTCTGCGGGACGAGATCGGCGTCTCCGCCGACCTGAATTACCTGCGCTGGAGCACCCTGGGCACCGCCAATCCCAAGCCCGGCGGAACCCCCTTCGCCCCCACCTATGACGAGGCCCTCAGCCGGGTGCGCACCTGGCTCACCGGCCGGGCCAATGCCTTTACCCCCACCGTGCGTCCCCAGCAGCTGGGGTACTACTTCAACGCCAGCCGCACGGTGATGTACCTGACCTACTCCGCTCCCAGCCAGACCTCCCTGCGCTTCGCCGTCTGGGGCCAGCAGGACGGCCAGAACGACCTGCACTGGTATCAGGCCAAGCAGCAGAATGGCCGCTGGGTGGCCGAGGTGCCCCTGGTCAACCACCAGGAAACCGGCACCTATATGGTCCATGTCTACAATCAGAACGGCCTGCCCCAGGGTCTGCTGGACCACGGCACCGTGGTGGTGGACAACCTGGTGCAGCCGGAGAAGCCCGCCCTGAAGGCGGCCCTGTCCGCCGACGGACGGTATCTGAACCTGACCCTCACCGGCGGCAGCGACCTGACCCGGGTGTGGTTCCCCACCTGGAGCCAGAAAAACGGTCAGGATGACCTCCAGTGGTACGAGGCCAAGAAGCAGGCCGACGGCTCCTGGACCTATTCCGTGGCCCTGTCCCGCCACAACACCACCGGCACCTATTTCATCCACGCCTACGGCAACAACAAGAAGAACCTGGTGGCCCACACCACCGCCTATGTGGAGAAGATCCCCGGGCCGGAGATGAAGGCGGCCCTGTCCGCCGACGGGCGCTATCTGGACGTGACCCTGACGGGCCGCAGCGACCTGACCCAGGTCTGGTTCCCCACCTGGAGCCAGGTCAACGGCCAGGACGACCTGCGCTGGCATGAGGCCGCCAGGCAGGCCGACGGCTCCTGGACCTGCCGCATCGCCCTGTCGGACCACTCCGGCACCGGCGTCTACTTCATTCACGCTTACGGCAACACCAAGAAGAACCTGGTGGCCCACACCACCGTCACCGTACCCCAGCCTTCCCAGCCCGAGCAGCCCCCCCAGCCGGTCCGCTCCGGCATGCAGGCGGTGCTGTCCGCCGATGGCCGGTATCTGGACGTGACCCTGGCGGGCCGCAGCGACCTGACGAAGGTCTGGTTCCCCACCTGGAGCGCCGTGAACGGCCAGGACGACCTGCGCTGGTACGAGGCCACCAAGCAGCCGGACGGCTCCTGGACCTGCCGGGTGCCTCTGGCCAACCATAAGAGCGCGGGAGGCTTCTTCCTCCACGCCTACGGCAACAATAAGAAGAACCTGGTGGCCCACACCACCGCCTCCGTGTCCCAGGTGGTGTCCCCCCAGGTATGGACCCGCCTCCACGACGGCGGCCGCTATATGACCGTGACCCTGACGGGCCGCAGCGATCTGACGAAGGTCTGGTTCCCCACCTGGGGCGCAGCCAACGGCCAGGACGACCTGCAGTGGTACCAGGCGGTCAGGCAGTCCAACGGCGACTGGACCTATACCGTGAACCTGTCCCAGCACCGGGACAAGGGCACTTACTTCATCCATGTCTACGGCAATACCAGACAGAACCTGGTGGCCCACACCACCGCCTATGTAAGCTGAAAGGAGGGACCGCACCCCGGAGAGAGCACCCCGATCAAGTGTTGGAAATCAAACTGTAACGGAGGAAAAAGATGAAAAGAGCACTATCACTGCTTCTGGCGCTGCTGATGGCCGCCAGTCTGGTCATGCCCCAGGCCTGGGCCGCCGGGCTCCAGGAGCCGGAGCCGGACGCTGTCGTCCAGCAGACCCAGCCCGACACCGCCGAACCCGATGCCCGGCAGCCCCAGGCGGAGGTCCAGTCCGGCAACGCCGCGGGACTGACTCCCATCACCCGCACCAAGAATGCCGTTGCCAGCGGCGTGACCCTGGAAAAGGTGGTCATGCGCAACGTCAACGGCAGCCAGGTGGTGGGCTACCTTTCGGAGATCGACCTGTCCAAGGACGTGACCCTGAAGGCCAGCTACACCGGATATTACTATGACGGCAGCACCGCCGCCCAGCGCAAGGCCATGGTGGATGGCGGAAAGCTGAAATGGGAGATGTCCCAGACCACCGCCCAGGCCGCTGCCTACGGACGGGCCTCGGATACCGAGGGCCGCGTGGTCCTGGCCACCAATGCCGACTACTACAATATGCAGACCGGCGCGCCCACCGGCTACCTCATTATGGAGGGCAACCTGGTAAAAACCGGTAATGAGCCCTTCTTCGCCATTCTGAAGGACGGCTCCGCCGTCATTCGCCCCGCCGGCAGCGACACCTCCGACGTGGTGGAGGCCGTTTCCGGCCCCTATATGCTGGTGGAAAACGGCCAGATCGTCCCCGGCCTGGACCAGGGCGACCGCATGCCCCGCAACAGCGTGGGCATCCGTGCCGACGGCTCCGTGGTGTTCTTCGAGGCCGACGGCCGCCAGGAGCCCATGTCCATCGGCATGAGCATGTATGAGGTGGCCAGCTTCCTGAAGGATGCCGGCTGCGTCACCGCCATCTATCTGGACGGCGGCGGCTCCGCCACCGTGGCCGCCCGCTATGAGGGCACCGACGAGCTGCTGGTGCGCAACAGCCCCAGCGACGGCCTGGAGCGCACCGTGTCCGACGCCCTGCTGGTGGTGTCCACCGCCCGCTTTGATGGCGACTTCGACCACGCCTCCGTCAGCCCCCAGAATGAGCTTTATACCCCCGGCAGCCAGGTGGCCTTCACGGCCCTGGGCGCTGACTCCGCAGGCGGCGCGGCCGACCTGCCGGAAAGCGGCCTGACCTGGGTGCTGGACACCCCCGCCGCCGGGCGGATCGATGCCTCCACCGGCGTGTTCACCGCCGCCAAGGGCTATGTGGGCGAGGTCCGGGTCCGCCTGACCTATCAGGGGCAGGACGTTGGCTCCGCCTCCGTCACCATCGCCGAGCCCGACCAGGTGTATTTCTCCGGCAAGAGCCTGTCCCTGGACTATGAAAAGACCAGCGACCTGGGCCTCACCGTCAAGAGCAGCCTGCGGGATATCCACTATCACGACGGCGACTTCACCTGGAGCATCCGCTCCCTGACCGAGGGCGTCTCCGCCGACGGCATCGGCACCATCGTGGACAACCGGCTCCACACGGCAGCCAAGGCCAGCCAGACCCGCAAGGCGGAGATCACCGTCACCTACACCAAGGCCAACGGCCAGAAGCTCACCGACACTGTCACCGTGGAAATCGGCAAAATGCCCACCATCCTCCTGGATTTCGAGGATGAAAGCTCCAAGTCCGGCGTCAGCGTGGGTGCCAACGCCGTCTGGGGCAACCTGAATGGCTTTTCCGGTCACAGCGCCCATAATCTGCCCGGCGTCAGCGACGCAGGCTTCGGCGTGGCCGGTCAGGTCAGCAAGGATCCCAACGGTCTGGACATCCCCTACGGGCCCATCACCGATTTCGGCCTGGCATGCCCCGACTTTATCAGCAGCAACGCGGAATGGGACTGCAACTCCGCCGGCGCGCCCTATAGCTGGGACTGCGCCCAGGACCCCGCTACCCTGTTCCGCTCCATGGGCTATGAATACTATGTGGGCGCCATCGCCACCGCCCAGGAGGGCGCGTGGGATATGTACGCCCGCCGGGTAGGCTCCGATGAAGGCCCCGTGCGCTTCGGTCAGAAGTCCCTGGAGTATCATTACGACTATACCAAGATCTCCGGTACCAACAACACCAACGAGTATCTCCGCTACAGCGGCGAGGACGTGGTCATCGAGGGCAAGCCCACTGCCCTGGGTATGTGGGTCTACGCCCCCGAGGGCACGCCCAACTACTGGCTGTCCACCAGCGTGTCCTACTGGAACGGTGAAAAGTACGTCACCACCAGCCTGCTGCACCTGAAGACCACCACCGTCAATGCCGCCGGCCAGACCGTGGAGACCACCACCCAGTATACCGGCATCAACTGGACCGGCTGGAAGTATGTGGAGGCCGACCTCAGCAGCGTGTACGACAAGGCCCAGGATGTGGAGAATCACCCCCTGAAGATCACCGCCGGTCAGGTACTGCTGTGGACCATCATCATCGAGGGCGGCACCGGCGACGTGGACGGCAACAAGATCACCTGCGGCTCCCGGGCCGCCGGCAGCCTGTATGTGGACAACATCCGCGCGGTATACGGTACCACCGCCGACGACCTGGAGAACCCCGTCATCACCTCCGTCCGGGGCGGCAGCTCCTCCATCACCGGCTATTCCGACCTGACGGAGCTGGCCGAGGACGGCTCCACCGTCCTGACGGACAATGAGCTGCAATTCTTTACCGGGTATTATGATCCCCAGGGTGAGAACCGCACCGGCGTGTCCGCCGAGAACACCGTCATCACCATCGACGGCCAGGATATCCGGAACTTCGCCAACACCGACCAGGCCGTTACCGGCACCGTGACACTGCCCAATGGCCGCCACAGCATTAAGGTGGAGATCATGGACGGCTTCGGCAACCGGGCCAGCGTCACCCGCTCCTTCACCGTGAAGGGCACCGCCAATATCCCCACCGTGACCCTGGACACCCCGTCCTATGCCCTGGTGGGCGAGAACTATGTGGTGTCCGTCACCTCCCCCAACGCCGGTAAGATCGACTCCGTCACCGCCCAGATCGTGTACGGCAACGTGGACCTGTTCGACACCGACGAAAACGGCGGCAAGGGTGCCTTCAACACCTGCGCCTCCCTGGCCTACGGCTCCGGCTTCCAGGGCTCCAGCTCTGCCGCCCGCCGCACCACCACCGAAAAGACCGTCACCGTGAATATGACCCGCACGGGCTCTGCCGGGAAGGACCTGTTCACCTTCACCATGCCCATGCCCGCCGGGGCCACGGCGCTGGACAGCCTGCCCATCTCCGTCACCGTGACCTACACCTGTGACGGCGTCACCTACACCACCTCCACCGGCAGTCTGCGTCTGCCCATGCAGGGCTACTACACCGTCACCTCCGACATCATGGTGGAGGGCGCGGCAGCGGCCCGGCTGTATGCGAAGGACATCAACGGCAAGGCCGCCTCCGGTGTGGACCTGTATGTGGGCGACACCCGCATCGGCACCACCAACGCCTCCGGCCAGGTCAGCACCGACTACTTCAACAAGCTCTCCGCCGGCTCCCGTACCGGCGTCACCGCCCGGAAGGACAATCACCGCTCCTTTGAGACGGTCATCGTCACCCGCCGGGCCGGCGGCAGCACCGATGGTATGCCCAGCTTCGTGCAGCTCAACGCCACCCCCAATGCCCAGAGCTGCCAGAACATCACCTGGGTCACCAATCCCCTGACGGCCCAGGCCAAGGCCACCGTCCAGTACTGCCAGCAGAGCAGCTTCAAGGGCAGCTTCCCCTCCAGTGCCCAGGGTCAGGTGACCCTCCGGGAGTTCACCACCTCCGGCGACGCGGCCTATGTCAGCTCCGTGTCCCTGACCGGCCTGAAGCCCGGCACCACCTACGTCTATCGGGTGGGTGACGGCAGCAAGTGGTCTGAAAACATGACCTTCACCACCAGCCAGCCCAGCGCGGACACCACCCGCTTCTTCGTCATCGGCGATACCCAGCTCTCCGGCAACGCCGAGAGCGATCAGGAGGAGATCCGGCTGATGAACGCCATTGCCGCCAATATCAACGGCCAGTCCATGAACTTCGGCATCCAGACCGGCGACTTTGTGGACAACGGCGGCAACCTGGGCCAGTGGAGCGAGATCCTGGACGTGTTCTCCCGGAACTACGCCGACCTCCCCGTGGTGCAGGTCATGGGCAACCATGAGTACTACGGCGACCTGTCCGGCGGCAACGCCGCCAGCCTGTGGACCCTGCCCGACCGGCTGTACTACTCCGTGGAATACGGCGACGTGTACGTGGCGGTCATCAACTTTGCCGCCAACCTGGAGGATGCCTGCCAGTGGCTGATCCAGGACGCCGCCAAGTCCGACTGTACCTGGAAGGTGCTGGCGGTCCACCAGCCCGCGTACTACACCAATCCCAACGGCAGCAGCGAGGCCTTCAACCGCTATATCCCCGCCGCCGCTGAGGCCGCCGGCATCAATGTGGTGTTCTCCGGCCATGACCACAGCTATGCCCGCACCATGGTCCTCAAGAACGGCCAGCCCGTGTCCGAGGCCGCCCAGAACGGCCGCCTGCCCGCCACCTACGGCAAGGGCGTGCTGTACTACATCTGCGGCGACCTGGGCGAAAAGTCCCGCAGCACCGAGTACAAGGCCGTCAACAACCCCGACTTCCACTTTGCCCAGGTGTCCCAGGAGTATGACTCCCTGTACCTGGCCGTGGAGGCCACCGCCGACGCCATGACCGTCCGCACCTACTCCGTCAGCGCCGAGGGCGCCCAGTCCCTGCTGGATACCTACACCATGCGGGTGCCCGCCTCCGTGTGCCGCGACAAGGGCCACAACTTCTCCGGCGACACCGTGTACGTCCGTGACGGCAAGCTGGTCTGCTCCTTCTGCGGCCAGACCGTGGAGCTGAAGGACTCCGGCTACACCGGCTGGGCCCGGGACGAGGCCACCGGCCTGCGGATGTACAGCTATAACAACGCCTGGCACACCGGCTGGTTCATCATCGACCCCGAGGTGTATTGCTTCGACAGCAACGGCATCGCCTACGATGGCCGGGTCACCCTGTATGGCAAGCAGTTCGTCTTTGACGACGGCGTGGTGGTCAGCGGCCCCACGGGCTTCGTCAAGCGGGACGACGGCAAGACCCTGTACTTCGAGAATGGCCGCATCGCCTCCGGCTGGAAGGACATCGGCGACGCCACCTATTACTTCGAGACCTCCGACCTGGGCGATGACTTCGGCGTCATGTACACCGGCCGCCGCCTGATCGGCAAGACCTGGTACGAATTCGGCAGCGATGGCCGCCTGTATCAGCTGCTGCGGGGCCGCATGTCCGCCGATGAGAAAGAGATCGTGGTCACCATCACGCCTCCCGCCGGTCAGGGCAGGAACTACAGCAACATCATGGCCGCCGCCTGGAGCCAGCAGGACGGCCAGGACGACCTGGTCTGGTACAATGCCACCGCCAACGGCGACGGCACCTACACCATCCGGGTCCCCATGTGCAAATACAACGTGGTGGGCCGGTATCTGGTCCATGTGTATAACCACGGCATCCACGGCCAGCTGCTGGACGGTCTGACCTTCCAGAACACCCACGTGGTGGGCCACACCGACACCGTGGCCAGTGATTCCAGCACCTGCGTCAGCGCCGGTCAGGTGAAGTACGTCTGCCGCTACTGCGGCGCGTCCCACACCTCCAGCACCCCCGCCAAGCGCCACACCGTCTCCGCCGTGGTGGACAGCGAATGCCGCACCATGACGGTGACCATGGACGCCGGCAACGGCCATAACCACTCCAACGTCCGCTTCGCCGTGTGGAGCAGCGTAAACGGCCAGGATGACCTGACCTGGTACACCGCCAAAAAGAACGCCAGCGGCCAGTGGACTTACACCGTGCCTCTGGTGAACCACAACAGCACCGGCACCTACTTCATTCACGTCTACTCCTCCGACTCCGGCCAGAGCCGGCTCATCGGCAACACCACCGCCCAGGTGGCGAAGCTCCCGGCTCCCGACACCGTCACGGCCCAGGTGTCCGACAACTGCCGCACCATGTCCATCCGGCTGGATACCGCCCGCAGCTACAGCGGCATCCGCTTCGCCGTGTGGAGCAGCGCCGGCGGCCAGGACGACCTGGTCTGGTACACCGCCAAGAACGGCGGCAGCGGCAGCTGGACCTATAACGTGCCCCTGGTGAACCACAACACCACCGGCACCTACTTCATCCATGTGTACAGCGGCAGCAAGCTGGTGGCCCACACCACCGCCCAGGTGGCGAAGCTCCCGGCTCCCGACACCGTCACGGCCCAGGTGTCCGACAACTGCCGCACCATGTCCATCCGGCTGGATACCGCCCGCAGCTACAGCGGCATCCGCTTCGCCGTGTGGAGCAGCGCCGGCGGCCAGGACGACCTGGTTTGGTACACCGCCAAGAACGGCGGCAGCGGCAGCTGGACCTATGACGTGGATCTGGCCCGCCACAACACCACCGGCACCTACTTCATCCATGTGTATGCCGGGAACAAGCTGGTGGCTCACACCACTGCCCAGGTCAAGAGCCTGCCCGCTCCCGCCCCCGGCGTCAAGCCCGGCCTGACGGCCACCGTCTCCGCCGATAACGCCGCCATGGAGCTGGCCCTGACCACCACCGCCAAGTATGGCAAGGTCCGCTTCGCCGTGTGGAGCAATGCCAACGGTCAGGACGACCTGGTCTGGTACGACGGCCGCCTCACCGGCAGCACCTGGTCCGCCGGTGTGAAGCTGTTGAACCACAAGACCCTGGGCGGCTACTTCATCCACGTCTATGCCGACGGCAAGCTGGTGGCCCACACCACCGCCAATGTCTACGGTATGCCGCCTCAGCAGAGCGCCCAGGCCATCGTCACCGACGACTTCGCCTGGATGAAGCTGCGGCTCTACAGCGCCACCGGCTACAGCAGCATCCGCTTCGCCGTGTGGAGCAGCGCCGGCGGCCAGGATGATCTGGTCTGGTACAAGGGCGAGAACATCGGCGGCGCCTGGGTGGCTGCGGCTGACCTGACCCGCCACAACACCACCGGCACCTACTTCATCCACATCTATTCCGGGAACAAGCTGGTGGCCCACACCACCGTCACCGTGAAGTCCCTGCCCAACCGGTAAGGACGGTTCCCCCCTTAACCCCATAGGCAAAACCAGCCCCCGCAGGCAAATGCCTGCGGGGGCTGAGCTTTATCTCACATTTTATTTTCCTGCCAGCTTCTTCACCAGCTGGCCGTCCGGAACGGCCAGCATGGTCTGATAGGTGGTATACACCACCATGCCCGGCCTGGCCCCGGCGGGCTTTTTCACATACCGCACCGGGGTGTAGTCCACCGGCACCTTCCCGGCCTCCCGGCCCTGGGAATAGTACGCCGCCAGGCACGCCGCCTCATACAGGCTGGCCTCGTCCGGCTCCTGGCCTCCGGTGCACAGGATCACATGGGAGCCGTGAATTTTCTGGGTGTGGAGCCAGATATCCCTCCGGTCGGCCTCCTTGGCGGTGAGCCGGTCGTTCTGCCGGTTGCTGCGGCCCACCAGGATCCGCAGCCCGGCGGAGGACACAAACTGCCTGGGTTTGGAGGCCCGCTGAAAGCCCGGCTGCTTTTTGCCCCGGTTTTTCAGGTACCCCCCGCTTTCCAGCTCCGCCCGGATGTCGTTGAAATCCTGCTCCGCCTCCGCCTGGGACAGCTCCTGCACCACGCTTTCCAGGTACGTCAGCTCCTCCCGGCCCTTTTCCAGCTGCTCCGTCAGAATTTTTTCGGCGGTCTTGGCCTTGGCATACTGCTTGAAATACCGGGCGGCGTTTTCCTGGGGCCCCAGCCGCACATCCAGCGGGATGTTGACCGGCGGACAGCCGTCCTCATAGTAATTTTCTGCCGTCAGGCGGTTCATGCCCCGCTCCATGCGGTAGAGGTTGGCGGTGATGAGTTCGCCGGATATCCGGAGCCTTTCCCGGTCCCGGGTGGCGGCCAGCTCCTTCTCCTGGGCCGCCAGCTTCCGGCGCACCCGGTCCCGGGCGGCGGTAGCGGACTTCATCAGGTCCTGGCCCTTCTGCCGGACCCGGTCCGCCTGGTCCCGGCCCTCATAAAATTCATCCAGCAGCCGGCCGAAGGAGTCGAAGGTCTCCTGCTCCATGGCCGGGCCGTATTGGGTGATGGGACAATAGGTAAAATCCGCCGGCCGGCCGGCCCGGCGCAGCAGGGTGGGCACAAAGCCGCCGACGACGATTCTGTCCCGCCATGTCCCAAGGCTGTCCCACAATTTTTCGCCCCTGTCCCGGGACAAATGGGTGTCTGTCTCACCGTATGCGGCGCAGACCAGCTCCCGGGCCATCAGCGGCGGCAGGGCCGTGAAGGTGTCCAGCAGCCACCCGTCCAGAGGCGTATCCTCCGGCAGGGCGGAGAGCAGCTCCAAAAACTCCTCCCGGCTCACCTCCAGGGGCGAGCGCTTTTCCTGACGGGGCGGCAGGTGATAGAACAGACCCGGCAGCACCTGTCGCTGCTGGGACATCTCGAAATCCACCCGCCGCAGGCAGTCGGTGATGCGTCCCTGGTGATCCACCAGGATCAGGTTGGCATGGCGGGGCATGGCCTCCAGAATCAGCCGCCAGAGCCGCTGCTCCCCCAGCTCGTCGGCGGCCTGGATGGTCAGGGTCACCACCCGCTCCAGGGGCTCCTGGACAACGGACAAAATGCGCCCTCCTGCCAGGTGCTTGCGCAGCAGCATACAGAACATGGGCGGCTGGGAGGGATTGTCCCTCAGCTGCTCCGTCAGGTGCAGCCGGGGCTGGGTGGCTCCGGCGCACAGCAGCAGCCGCCGCCCGCCCCGCAGCAGCAGCACCACCTGGTCCCGGGCGGGCTGCTGGATCTTTTCAATGCGGATGTTTTCCGCCTGGGCGGCGGTCTCCCGGACCACGGCGCTCAGGCAAATGGCGTCCAGCGGCATATTACTCCCCCTCCATCATCCGGCAGAACAGCTCGTTGGCCCGGTCCCGCCGCCCCTGGAGATACAGATAGCCCAGCAGAGCCTCCAGGGCCGTGGCCTGCTGATACTGGGCCCGGCTGGCATGGGCCGGGATGGAATGGACGTTGGCGTTGCGGCCCCGGCGGAACACGTCCTGCTCCTCCTGGGTCAGCAGGGGAAGAATTTTCTCCGCCAGCTCCGCCTGCCGGGGGGCGCACACCAGGGCCACCGCGGCCCGGTGCAGGCCCTTTCCTGTGGCCTTGCCCCCGGCACACAGCCAGGTGCGCACCAGCAGCTCATACACCGCGTCGCCTATATGGGCCAGGCCGATGGAGCTGATGCTGCGGATCTGCTCCGGCGGCAGCTGCACGGCAAAATAATCAGTCATGGTATTTGCTCCTTAATGGTTTCGTTACGCAATATCAGCCCTTGGCGGCCAGCCAGTTGCGGCCGGTGTGGGCCTCCGCCAGCAGGGGGACGGACAGCTCCGCCACGCCCTGCATCTCCTGCTGCAAAAGGGCCTCCACCCGGGGGGCCTCCTCCTCCGGACACTCCACGATCAGCTCATCGTGGACCTGCATAATCAGCTGGGCGGCCAGGCCCTCCCGGGCCAGGCGGCTGTGGACCCGGACCATGGCCAGCTTGATGATGTCCGCCGCCGTGCCCTGGATGGGCATGTTCAGGGCCACCCGCTCGCCGAAAGACCGCATATTGAAGTTGGAGCTTTTCAGCTCCGGCAAAGCCCGGCGGCGGTGCCACAGGGTCTCCACATAGCCCTGCTCCCGGGCCTTGTCCACCACGTCCGTCATATACTGCTTCACCCCGGTATAGGTGGCGAAATACCGGTCCATATACTCCTTGGCCTCCTGCACCGTGACGCCGATGTCCTGGGACAGGGAGAAGGCGGAAATGCCATAGACAATGCCGAAGTTCACGGCCTTGGCCCGGGAGCGCATCTGGTGGGTCACCTGGTCCTGGGGCACATGGAACACCCGGGCGGCGGTGACGGTGTGGAAGTCCTCCCCGGACAGGAAGGCCTGCTGCATGGCGGTGTCGCCGGAGATGTGGGCCAGCAGCCGCAGCTCGATCTGGGAATAGTCGGCGTCCACCAGCACATGGCCCGGGGCCGCCACGAACATCTCCCGCATTTTGCTGCCCAGCTCCGTGCGGGTGGGGATATTCTGAAGATTCGGCTCCGTGGAGGACAGGCGGCCGGTGGCCGTTACCGTCATCTGGAAGCTGGTGCGGATGCGGCCATCCGGGTCGATGACCTTCAGCAGGCCGTCGGCATAGGTGCTTTTCAGCTTGGCATACTGCCGGTAGGTCAGCACGTCCGCCACCAGGGGGTGGTCCTTCAGCTTCTCCAGCACGTCGGCGTTGGTGGACCAGCCGGTTTTGGTCTTTTTCCCGTGGGGCAGGCCCAGGTCCTCAAACAGGACCTTTCCCAGCTGCTTGGGGGAATTGATGTTGAACTGCTGCCCGGCGGCGGCGTAAATCCGCTGCTCCAGCCGGTCGATGGTGTCGGACAGGTCCGCACCGAACCGGGCCAGAGCTCCGCCGTCCACCAGAAAGCCGCTGCGCTCCATATCCGCCAGCACCCGGCACAGGGGCAGCTCCACATCGAAGTACAGCTTTTCCATGCCCTGCTCCCGGAGCCGGGGCAGCAGCACACCATGCAGGGCCTCTATCGCCGCACCATAGCTGTGCAGCGCGGCCCAGGCGGCAGCCTGGTCCCCCAGAGGAGAGAAGGCCTCCGGCTCCAGATGGGTGGGCTTTTCCAGCTCCTGGTTGAAATACGACACAAACAGCCGGGGCAGGTCGTATTTCCCGGCGGTGGCGTCCAGCAGGTAGGCCGCCAGGGCGGTGTCGAACACGAAGCCCTCCGCCGGAAGTCCCGCGTCCAGCAGGGTGCGCATCAGGTCCTTGACGTTGTGGGACACCTTGGGGATATCGGCGGCGAACAGCGCCGCCAGCAGGGCCTGCCAGTCCCCCTGATAGTCCCCGGTCCACAGCTCCGCCGCCCAGGAGGCATTCTCCCCGGCGTCCCACCGGACGGACAGGGCGGACAGGTCCGGCACCGCATATACGGTGACAGACTCCGCCTGCCGCCACTGGGCCAGCAGGTCCCGGGCCTGGTCCTCCGTCCGGACGGGGACCACCGTGGCGGTAACCTCCGGTCTCTCCGCCGTCTCCTGGTGGGGGCGCAGGTGGTATTTGTCGATGAGCTTCTGAAATTCCAGCCGCAGGAACAGGTCGTACAGCTCCGGGCGGAAGGGCCGGCGGAGATTTTCCGCCGGGTCAAAGTCCAGGGGGGCGTCGGTGACGATGGTGGCCAGCCAATAGCTGTGGCGGGCGGACTCCTCCCCCTCCGTCAGCTTGCGGATGGCGGCGGGCTTGGCGTGCAGGTCCGGCAGCAGGCGATAGATCTCGTCAATGGCGCCGTATTCCTGCACCAGGGCCATGGCAGTCTTCTCCCCTACCCCCGGCACGCCGGGAATGTTGTCCGAAGTGTCGCCCATCAGGGCCTTCAGGTCGATCATGTGGATGGGGTCGAAGCCGTACTGCTCCCGGAAGGTCTCCGGGGTCATATCCTTGGTGGTGGTCTGGCCCATACGGGTGGACACCAGCTTCACCTTGGTGCGGTCGGTGATCAGCTGCAGGCTGTCCTTGTCGCCGGTGACGATGACGCAGTCCCACCCCGCCGCCTGGCATTTGCGGCTGATGGTGCCGATGAGGTCGTCGGCCTCGTACCCCGCCAGCTCATAGCAGGGCACGGACATGGCCGCCAGCACCTGCTTCATCACCGGCAGCTGCATGGCCAGCTCCGGGGGCATGGGCTTGCGCTGGGCCTTGTAATCCGCGTCCGCCCGGTGGCGGAAGGTGGGCTCCCGGCGGTCAAAGGTGACGCATAGGGCCTCCGGGTTTTCCTCGTCCAGCAGGCGCTGGAGGGTGGTGATGAAGCCGTATACCGCGTGGGTATACAGCCCCTCCCGGGTGGACAGGGGGCGGATGCCGTAATAGGCGCGGTTCAATATACTGTTGCCGTCCAGGACCATGAGCTTCATGGAAGGGACCTCCTAATTCGTTTGATCCGTTTTATTATACCTCTTTTTATTCTTTTGTACAAGGAGCAGAAAGAGACGCACGCGGCTTGCCAAAAAAGAATTTTTTGACAAGCTGGAAATCCGTGAGGCGGCATGATAAAATAAAAGAAAAATTTTGGGAAAATTTTTTCGGGGGACGCAATAAAACCGCCTTGCCGTGCATTATCCAGATGACAGGAGACAAAAGAGATGCTGCACAGGATTGACAACACAACTTCATCCCTCCCTGCGGAGGAGGTCCAGGAGCTTCGGCGGCTGCTTTCGGGAGTGGCCGCAGGAAGCCAAGACGATCTGGCCGAACTATATCGCCGCACCCGAACGGCGGTGTACGGTCTGGCCCTGTCCTATCTCCGCAGCGCCCACGACGCCCAGGACCTGACCCAGGATGTGTTCGTTCACATCTGGGACACGGCGGGACAGTACCGGCCCACAGGCTCGCCTGTGGGGTGGATCCTGGCGGTGTGCCGGAATCTGTGCCTGATGCACCTGCGGCGGGAAAGCCGTCAGGTGACCATGGAGGACCAGGAGTGGCACGCCATCCCCGACAACTGCCCGGGGCTGGACAGCCAGGAGCGGCTGCTTCTGCAGGACGCCCTGGCGGTGCTGGGAGAGGAGGAGCGGCGGATCGTCCTGCTGCACACGGCGGGCCTGAAGCACCGGGAAATCGGTCAGGCGCTGGGCCTGCCCCTGGCGACCGTCCTGTCAAAATATCACAGAGCATTGAAAAAGATGCGAGCTTACATGGAAGGAGATGACGCCCGATGACCAACGATCAGATGGAACGCAGGCTTTCCGCCGCACTGGACAAGACCGCGCCGGACGACGTGGACGGCGTGCTCTCCCGCTGTACAGAGCGGAAAGGAACGGTAGTCCCTATGAAAAAGAAGAATAACCGAATGAAGAAATGGATGCAGACGGTGGCGGCCTGCCTGGCGGTGCTGCTGCTGGGCGGCGGCGGTCTGCTGGTGCAGCAGGCCCACGCCGTGACCTCGGTGGTGTCCCTGGACGTGAATCCCAGCATCGAGCTGCGGGTGAACAGCCGGGAAAAGGTGGTATCCTGCCAGGCCCTGAACCAGGAGGCCCAGGCCGTGCTGGAGGATATGGACGGCGGCAGGGACCTGAAGGGCGTCAAGGCGGACGTGGCGGTGAACGCCATCGTGGGCAGCCTGGTGCGGTGCGGATATCTGGACAGTCTGTCCTCCGCCATTCTCATCTCCGTGGAGGATAAGGACCAGGCCCGGGCCCAGCGGCTGCAGCAGGAGCTGACCGGCGCCGTGGACGGCGCTCTGGCGGCCGGTGATTCCCAGGCCGCCGTGCTGAGCCAGACGGTGCAGCAGGACAAGGAGCTGGAAAAGCAGGCCAAGGCCAACAACATCTCCACCGGCAAGGCGGCCCTGATCCGCCAGGCCATGGCCCTGAACGGCAGCCTGACCTTCGAGGGGCTGGCCCAGCTGTCCGTGGAGGAGCTGCGGGACCTGATCGAGGCCGGTGCGCCGGGGATGCCCATCGGCATGCAGGCGGCTCTGGAGGCGGCGGCCCGGTATGCGGGCCTGACCACGGCGGACATCACCGACGCGGACGTGGACCCGGAGCTGGACGAGACACCCGCCCACTATGAGGTGGAGTTCCAGGTGCCCGGCAAGGGCGAGTTGGAGTATAAGGTGGAGGCGTATACCGGCCAGGTGCTCAGCGGCCCGGCCAATGTGCAGCCCTCTACTCCCGTGAACCCCTCCGGTGACATTGGCATGGAGGCCGCCAAGAGCGCTGCTTTGAAGCACGCGGGTCTGTCCACCGCCGTCTTTACCAAGGCGGAGCGGGACTATGACGACGGACGGCTGGAGTATGAGCTGGAGTTCCACACCGACAGCGCCGCCTATGAGGTCACCGTGGACGCCGCCACCGGCCGCGTGCTGGACTATGAGAAGGAGAACCTTCGCGGCAGCACCGGCGGCACCGATATTGGCGCCCAGGCCGCCAAGGCCGCGGCCCTGAAGCACGCGGGCCTGTCCGAAGGCCAGGTGCAGGAGCTTCAGGTGGAATGGGACAGTGAGCATGGCCGCGCCGTGTACGAGGTGGAGTTCAAGTCCGGCGGCATGGAGTATGAATATGTCATCGACGCCGCCACCGGAGCCGTGCTGGACCACGAGACGGAGCGGGACGACTGAGCGCAGTAAAAAAACGGGGGCCGCGGCCCCCGTTTTTTCCGTCTGGACAATGCGCCCCGGATGTATAGGGCGGAAGGTTTGACTTTTCATCCAATTTTGGTATAATATGTGCAGTAAGTTCTATTCAATCGAAAGGGAGAAAGGATATGGAACGGAAATTTGTACTGAGCTGCTGCTCCACGGTAGACCTGCCCTATGCGTACATGGCCCAGCGGGACATCCCGGTGCTGTTTTACCACTATGTGGTGGGTGACCAGGAGTATGTGGACGATATGGGCCGGGATCCGGCGGCTCTGCCCCGGTTTTACGGGTTCCTGAAGGCGGGCCAGCTTCCCCAGACGTCCCAGATCAACGTGGCCGATTATCTGGATTTCTTTGAGGAGCAGCTGAAAAAGGGTGACCTGCTGCACATTGCCTTCACCTCCGGCCAGTCCGGCTCGGTGCACAACGCCCAGGCCGCCGGAAAACTGCTGCAGGAAAAGTATCCCGACAAGAAGATCGTGGTCGTCGACTCCCTGTGCTCCTCCTCCGGCTACGGTCTGCTGGTGGACACGGCGGCGGATATGCGGGACAGCGGGGCCACTCTGGAGGAAACCGCTCAGTGGGTGCTGGACAACCGCAACAAGGTGCACCACCAGTTCTTCTCCTCCGATATGACCCAGTTCCGGCGCACGGGCCGGGTGTCCGGCGCGGCGGCCATGGTGGCCACCATCATGAACATCTGCCCCATTATGCGGCTGGACGACAAGGGGGCCATCAAGGCCTACGGCAAGGTCCGGGGCAAGAAGAAGGCCGTGGAGGCCACGGTGAACGCCATGGAGGAGCACGCCCAGGGCGGCCGGGACTATGACCAGCGCTGCTTCGTGTGCCACTCCCAGTGCCCGGAGGACGCGCAGATGCTCATCGACGCTCTGGAGGAGCGGTTCCCCAGGCTCCGGGGCAAGATCCGCCTGTGCGACATCGGCACCATCATCGGGTCCCACAGCGGCCCCGGCACCGTGGCGGTGTTCTTCATGGGCGATGAGCGCCCGGCGATGGACTGATACATCATGCTCCCGATGCAGGCATCCGTGAAACGGGTGCCTGCATCTCAGCTTGTCAAAAAGGCCTCGCAGAGTTTGCCGTCCGCAGGCGGCAAATAAAATGGAATCATTTTTTGCCGGGGCGTGTACCTGGCAAA
>ERZ772831.1370-NODE-1370-length-23304-cov-17.621876_pt1 | contig 23304 bp, 24 predicted proteins | sample MGYA00580858_ERZ772831 | MGnify/ENA primary metagenome ERZ772831 (study PRJEB29015, sample SAMEA2737694) | human gut metagenome | biome: human gut; feature: human-associated habitat; material: faeces | place: China | collected 2012 ... | reverse complement strand
AACTGATAGGTGTAACTACTTGTAATATAGTGGGGACGCTGTATTGGTGATATACCCACCTTATACCCAAAGTAAGTTGGTACGCTGCGTAAAAGGCAGAGTACTCGATGTAGCAGTAGATATTCGTAAAGGTTCACCAACCTATGGCAAGCATGTGGCAGTAGAGCTGACAGAAGACAATCATGTCCAGTTCTTCATCCCAAAGGGCTTTGCACATGGTTTCGCCGTTCTCTCAGAAACAGCCGTCTTCCAGTACAAGAGTGATAACTTCTATCATCCAGAGGCTGATGGTGGCATCAGCATCCTCGATGACACTCTCGGTATTGATTGGAAGATTCCTACAGAACATACCAATCTCTCTGAGAAAGATACGAAGCATGCGATGTTGAAGGATTTCGATTCACCATTCGATATTAGTGTAGATTTGTACAAGTAAGGTAAACATATTTCAGAATTCTAAATTTAAAGAAATGTTTCAATTACTATTTGAAGGACAACTTTATTCTGTAAATAAGTCGAATAGTGACAAAAAGGAAGTATTTCAAAACGAGTTGAAGGCGTTGTTTCTTTCAAAATATGGGACGCAAGTCACCAAAGGGTATTATCCTCCTAAGACAAATTGTTATTTCTCAATGACTTATTTCTATAAGGGCCGATTAGAACGAGATATTGATAATATCATCAAGCATACTATTGATGCTTTTATAAAAATAATGTATAAAGATGATAGAAATATAAAATTTTGTCTTTCGCAAGCTGTGAATTGCGATAATACCATCAATACTATAGATATTACCAATTTGGATGCGGACATCATTGTGAAAATCCAAGATTTTGCCTCGAATACTCCTTATAGAGGTGAGGAAACTGCTATTACTTATATAGAATGTGGAGAGATGACGGAAAATTTTTATCATGTAAATTTGGAGAATATATGGAAATAAAAGAAGCGTATATCCGGAAATACTGGGAAAAGATAGTCGCAGATCAACTTGCTGATGAACTTCAGCAAAAAAAATATAAGGTAGAGAGGGAGAAAAAAGTAGACGACATTTGCTTTGATCTATATGCAACTAAGGGTGATGAACATATTATTTATGAGATTAAGCAAGGTCGATTTTCAAAAAACTCTATAGAGCAACTACAGCAATATGCCAAAGAGCATGGTGCTAGATTACGGTTGGTTATATCCAATTATGCCGACACCTTGCCATCAATAAATATTGATTTCTTCCCTTCGCTGTTGTGTGATTACATGAACACCTATCATCCTCATAATGAAATCGCATATTCTGATACGGTAGAGGATATTAGTGATATATCATATACCATGTTGCAAATGGATGAGAGCGAACTGAAATTAAAAGGTAACGCTACCTGTGACTTGGAAATACATATGGACAATAAGGGGGATATAGATTTTGATATGTCATTTCCTATGTCGTTTGAAGTGCAGCTAATTCATCAAAATGGGCAATGGGATATTGATGAATCTAATACAGAGATTGATGTTGATGATTCTAAGTTTTACGAATGATAGCTTATAGTTATGAAGTATTCAAGAAAGGAGATTGATAAAACAGGAAAACAACTATTGTTTTCAAAGAATCAAGAAGAAGTTAATGCTGCAATTGAAAAATTGAACGACTGGCGTAGTCTTCATTTGGTTCCATTGGACATTTTGCAACAAAATATAGAAGATTTCTTGTCTTTTAATCACGTCCATACGTTTCTTGTATCAAGGAGGCTGAAACGTTTGACCTCTATTAGATCTAAGTTGGATTTGAATCGTGATATGGGATTAGGAGGAATGCAAGATATTGGAGGACTTAGAGTCGTTGTTGATACTGTTGAAGAACTATTGCGTTTACAGTCATTGCTTAGAAGTATGGCAATTGATAGCTTTGAATGTCGTAGGATGTATGATTATGTAAATGAACCTAAGGAAAGTGGTTATCGTAGTATTCATTTTGCATATATTTATCAAAGTGATGACCAAGATTATAATGGTTTGCGCATAGAACTACAGATACGGACTAGGTTGCAACATCTTTGGGCTACGGCTGTTGAGACAGCAGGACTATACACGAAAAAATCATTGAAATCAGGTCAGGGAGAAAATGGATGGCTTGAATTTTTTATGATTGTAAGTTCTTTGTTTAGCTTTAAGGAAAAGTTACCTGTTTCTCGTAATTTAAGAAGATTTGAGTTGAGCGAATTGATGGTCAGATGTTATAAAATGAATAAGGCTAATCAATATGCTGATATCCTTAAAGCATTAAATGTATCTGTTCATGAAACAGAAAATAAGGAAAAACTTAGTGATCCGGTATATTACTTAGTGTATATCAATTTCGAAAAAAAAACGGTACAAGTAACTTCATTTTCCAAGGATGAAGAGACAGATGCATCTACAAAATACTCATTATTGGAAGAAAAGTTGCAAGATGGAAAAAATGCGGCGGTTTTAGTATCTGTCAATAAAGTGAAGGAACTCAGAAATGCTTACCCTAGTTATTTTCTGGATACCAAAGAATTTACCGATAATATAGATAGAATTTGCTATAATTGCGAATATTTGAAATTAGTATAATCTTATAGTTAAAAGTTATGGATACATTACAATTAGTTAATTATAGAAAATTTAAAGATACTGGTGTCATACATTTGAAACCTATTACATTTCTCGTTGGTGCTAATAGTAGTGGTAAAAGTTCGTTTTTAAAGTTCTTTCCATTACTTAAGCAGAGCCTTGGGGTTAACAGGAATGGTACATTTCTGTGGTATTCTACAGATGTGGACTTTAAAGATTTTCAAAATACGGTTCATAATGGAGAGGGAAACATAGATATTGAACTTACTTTTCCATTGCCAAATATGAGACATCAGCGTTTGGGTAGACGTAGTAATGAACAGGTAAATGTTTTGACAGATAATGATATACAGGAAAAAGTAGAATTGACGGTTAAGTTAGAAATTTCTGGTAAAAAGAAAAACGAGAAAACTAACGAAGACTTCCTCTCTCTGTTGTCAATTCAATATCTTGATCAGTTCGTTCAAATACAGATAAATGAGGATGAAAAGGCCAAAGTTGTTATTAATGATCGCGTGATTGATGCTGTATTACATCCATCCTTGAATAATAATTCTATTCGTTTACTTCCTCGAATTTATGAAGAATGCGATGACAATCTTTATTCTGGAGAGATACAAACAGCAGTTTCTTTCTTGAGAAAGAATTTTGATGTGGAAGATGAGAAACAGACGTTGTCTTTTATGGAATTAGAAGATGCTTTTTATCTGTTAAGTAAGTCTGCTAGTTTCAAGTACTTGAAGAGTATGAACTTTGATGGTGAGGAGACTTTGCTTAATGATATGTACATTCTTCTGCATTTAAACGAAATTATTGATGACATAAATTACTATCTCTATGATGTAAGTTCAAGTATCACTTATGTACGTCCATTGCGTGTAACAACGGAACGATATTATCGATATCAGAACTATGCTGTTGACGAAATTGATTCAGATGGTAAGAATTTGGCTATGTACTTGGCAAATTTGTCTGATCGTCAAATGATAAAGTTTATGGATTGGACTTCCAAGCTATTTGGTTTTTCTATAGTTGTTCTAAAGCATGAAGGACATGTAGAGCTCCAGATTCGAGAAGGAGGAAAAGAACCGAGAAACCTTGTGGATACAGGATTTGGATATACTCAGTTACTTCCTATTGTTACTATGATTTGGAATGCATTGAAGAGTCCTTCTAAACGTACTTTCTATAGAGGTAGAGGCAAATCGCCAAAATATATAGTTATAGAGCAGCCTGAACTGCATTTGCACCCACGATTACAGGCGAAGTTTGGTGCAATGTTAGCAAAAGTAATTGAGGGTGGTGAAGGTAATAATCTTAAGTTTATTATTGAGACTCATAGTGAAGCTATATTAAACTCTATAGGAGTCCAAATAGAAAAGAATGAGTTGCATAGTGAAAAAGTAAATGTTGTCCTTTTTAATGCAGATGCTGAGGGTTATGATAACTATATAGAGGAAGTTCAATATAATGAACGTGGTTTTATGGAACATTGGCCAACAGGATTTTTATCAGAAGATGTTTATTAAAGTAGAAAAAGATATTTTAGATATTATACTCCAAACAGATAGAAATAAAAAGCGTGAGAGAGCGATAGATGTCTTTGTGCAGTTAATGACTTCCTCGCGCATGAACTATCATAAGGTTTATCTTAAGTATTCGTTAACGGCAGACGAGGAGAAACTGTTGAAAGCCGCCGTGGATGAAAATTCATGGCGGGAGTTCCTTAAATTGCAAAGAGAAAGATTTGATGTTGAAGGTTTTATAGCATTATTGGATATTTATGCTGTAATAACAACTTCCAAGCATTGTTCAAGGGTTGGCAAAGAACTTATTGTTAATCCTTTGGAAACTTCGGATTTTCTTTTAGGGATGAAGACTTATTTGGCTACAGAAAACCAACGCGATGGGGTACTTTATCAGAGAATAGCAGAACTGTTTAAACGGAGCAAACGTCTATCTAATATGAATAGTTCTTTCGTAAAATGGAAAGGTGGTGGTTCTGATTTTGGGGGAACATTGAAATCTGACGAGATACTAAACTGTAATTTCGTTTTTGCTATAGCAGATAGTGACAAGCATTGTCCATCGGATAAAATCGGGAAAACTGCAAAAGGTATAAAATTCTTAGGACATAACCGATTCAATGCTGATTATTATATACTGAATGATGTTTTGGAGGTGGAAAACTTGATTCCATATAAGATAGTCCAAGATATATTTCCGAGAATATCAGAACTTATGTATTATGATCTTTCTTATTTTGATTTTAAGAAGGGTCTAACACATACCATTCTATACGATAAGGAACGAAGAAACTATTGGAAGAGTAATTTTAGAGGGTTGTATGTTGATTGGGAACAGGTAGAAACTTTAGCAAAAGAACCTACATTTTCTATGTATTGTGATGCTGTTCATGGAATGAAATCACTAATCCCTGGCTTTGGTTCTGATTTATTGGAATCCGCGTTATGTATGCCAACATGGTCATCCATAACTGATAGTGATTTAACAAGTTCTCAACAGAAAGAATGGAATATATTGGGCAAGAAAATATTTAGTTGGACATGTTGCTCTCAAAAACGGTTATAGATGTAATCGAAGGATGTAGAATTCCATGTTCAAATTATTAAATGAATAAAAGAAACTATGAAGATAAAAATACAAGAGATAAAAGATAGAGGCAATGACGAAGAGCGTATAGTTCTCAGAGTCTTAGAAGACTGTAATTTGTGCCGTTATTTAGTATTGGATACCACATTTGATAAGGATGGTAATATATCCAATAAAAATAGACATGTCTATGCCTTTGGTGATGTGCCTGTTCGAAAAGGTGACTATGTTGTGCTCTATACCAAGGTTGGTAATGATGTAAGGCAAACAAATGTAAATGGTACAACTAGCTATTTCTTTTATTGGAACATGCAGAGTCATATTTGGAATAATGAGCAGGATATTGCTTATTTGGTTCATTATGATGAATGGGATAGGCTTGTAAGTAAAGATTAAAGAGAAAAGCAATGTCCCAAACATCAGATAACAACAAGCGAATAGCGAAGAATACTTTGCTTCTGTATTTCGAATGTTGTTCTTGATGATTGTATCATAGTTTATGAGGCGATGTATATAGCAAGGATATTGAGATAACAGAGAATATTGTGAGTGAGGAACAATACAACGAATTGCTGAAAGCCTATACAAAGGAGGCTTTGGCAAATATGATAAAGGCAGATATACGCAGTAGGTTTCCCGAACCTTATGCAAGTATGTATTGCCAACAGTTTGATGATTTCAAAAATGTTGCAAATTTCTTGGAATTTGCAGCAAAGTTAATGAAGAGATAACATTTATGAAAGGAATAGTATTAGCAGGTGGAAGCGGTACACGCTTGTACCCTATCACAAAGGGTATCAGCAAGCAGCTGATACCAATCTTTGATAAGCCGATGATATATTATCCAATATCAGTATTGATGTTGGCAGGTATCCGTGAAATACTCATTATTTCAACACCATTTGATTTACCAGGTTTCAAACGCCTCTTAGGCGATGGAAGCCAGTTCGGAGTCAAATTTGAGTATGCAGAGCAGCCATCACCAGATGGCTTAGCCCAAGCCTTCATTATCGGAGAGAAATTCATTGGTAATGATTCCGCTTGCCTTGTATTAGGCGATAATATCTTCTATGGCGCAGGATTGAACCAAATGCTTCATCAGGCAGTTGTAGATGCTGAACAGAATAACAAGGCTACCGTCTTCGGTTATCGTGTCAGCGACCCAGAGCGATATGGTGTCGCAGAGTTTGATCAGCAAGGCAATTGCCTCAGCATTGAAGAGAAGCCTCAGCATCCAAAGAGTAACTATGCTGTAGTAGGCTTATACTTCTATCCTAACAAGGTAGTGGAAGTAGCCAAACATATCAAGCCATCCGCTCGTGGTGAGTTGGAAATCACAACTGTTAACCAGGAGTTTCTGAAGGATAAGCAGCTGAAGGTACAGACCATGGCAAGAGGATTTGCCTGGCTTGATACCGGAACCCATGATTCTCTTTCTGAAGCATCCACCTTTATTGAGGTCCTGGAGAAGCGCCAGGGCTTGAAGGTGGCTTGTTTGGAAGGTATCGCATACCGCCAGGGGTGGATTTCTGCCGAGCAATTAAAAGAGAATGCTCAGCCTATGTTGAAGAATGACTATGGCAAGTATCTCCTTTCAATACTTGAAGAGAAAGAACAAACATTAAAAAAGAATTTAGAATATTAGAAACGATGAATATAATTAAAACAGAAATAGATGGCGTTCTCATGATAGAACCTAACCTCTTCCGTGATGATAGAGGCTATTTTTTGGAGAGTTTTAATGAACGAGAATTCAATGATAAGATTTCTCCTATCATAGGACACAAGATAAACTTTTGTCAAGATAATGAAAGTATGAGTTTTTATGGAGTGCTACGAGGCTTGCACTTTCAGCGTCCACCGTACTCTCAAAGTAAGCTGGTTCGTTGCGTAAAAGGAAGGGTACTTGATGTAGTTGTTGACATTCGTAAAGGTTCACCTACTTATGGCAAGTACGTTTCTGAAGAATTAACTGAAGATAATCATTTGCAGTTCTTTATTCCAAGAGGCTTTGCTCATGGCTTCGCAGTGTTAAGTGAAACTGCCGTTTTTCAATATAAGTGTGATGAATTCTATCATCCGGAAGCAGATGGTGGTATCTCTATCCTCGATGACACCCTCGGTATCGATTGGAAGATTCCTGCAGAGAATGTTAATCTCTCAGAGAAAGATACGAAGCATCCGTTGTTAAAAGACTTCGATAGCCCATTCGGTATTTATGTTGATTTATACAAGTAAACAGGAATTTAGTCATTTTTAAATAAAAAACATTGTGTTAGGCTAAGTGCCTGGAGCTTATTTTTATTAAGCTACTTTTCTGCTCTTGGCATGAAGCCTGCCTTTTTATACGAAACGTATTGTGAATCAAACATCAAATAAGAATCAGAGAATTGCTAAGAATACAATCTTGCTCTATTTCAGAATGCTTTTCCTTATGGTGGTGAGTTTATTCACCAGTCGTGTTATTCTTAACACTTTAGGAGTTGAGGATTTTGGTATATATAATGTCGTTGGTGGTATAGTGGCGATGTTTACGATTGTAAGTGGTTCTTTAACGTCAGCAATAAGTAGGTTCATAACATTTGAACTAGGCAAGGGAGATATTGACAAGTTACGAACAATATTCTCTACCAGTGTAAATATACAGTTAGGTCTTTCGTTTATAATTGTCCTAATAGGAGAAATTGGTGGAATTTGGTTTCTTAATTCCCAAATGAATATTCCTCCAGAGAGAATGGAAGCGGCTAATTATATATTACAATGCTCTTTAGGAATATTTGTTTTGAATTTATTAAGCGTACCTTATAATTCTGCAATAATAGCCCATGAGAAGATGGGAGCATATGCATATATTTCCATCCTAGATATTTCTTTGAAATTAGCGGTGGCTTATGCTATTATGCTTTCACCTTATGATAGATTGTCTTCATATGGTGTTCTGTTGTTGTTGGAAGCTCTAATTATACGATTCATATATGGTATTTACAGCAAACGTAATTTTGAAGAGTGTAGCTATCATCTGGTACGTGATAAGGCTGTTTTGAAAGAAATGGTATCCTTTGCAGGTTGGAACTTTCTTGGAGTTACAGCAGGAACCCTAAATACTCAGGGTGTAAACATCCTGATGAATTTGTATTTTGGTGTAGCTGTTAATGCTGCAAGAGGTATTGCTGTCCAAGCAAGTGCTGCAATAACTCAGTTTGTACAAAGTTTCACTACAGCCGTAAATCCACAGATTACTAAGTCGTATGCTGCAGGTGATATGGCTTATATGCATTCTCTTGTTTGTCGTAGTTCTAAATTCTCTGCATTTCTATTTTTGTTGATGGCTATACCACTAACAATAGAAACTCCTAAGATTTTTGAATTATGGTTAAAGAATCCGCCTGAATATGCTGTGTTGTTTTTTAGGTTGAGTTTGTTAGGAATACTGATGGATAATGTCCTTGCCAACAGTCTGATGACTGCAATTTTTGCATCAGGTGATATTAAGAAATATCAGGTGTATGTAACGCTTTGGGGTGGTTTGGTATTTCCAATTACTTGGGTCGCATACAAGTTAGGTGCCACTCCTGAATCTACTTACATAATTTATTTTTTCATCTATTGTATAGTGCTTTATGTACGTCTGCGTGTTGTTCAGCAAAAAATAAATTTGCCGATGATACAATATCTGAAGATAGTTTTAGCAAGATTCATTCCTGTAGCTATATTGAGTATTCTTATATCTTTAGTTGTGCCCTTTATTATGCCACCTAGTATATTGAGGATTTTAGTAACTACATTGATTAGTTGTATTGCAATTGGTTTAGTGGTTTATTTAATAGGTCTTACTACTGAAGAAAGAAGAATGGTAATAGAAAAGGTAAGAAAAATAGTAATAGATAAACGATAATTTCAAGATAAATTATGAATAAATCCATATTGTTATTGGGAGGAACCGGAGCCATGGGCAACCACCTCGTACAAATATTAAATGATGGAAAGCATGATGTGTATGTAACATCTAGAATCCAACGACAGAATAGACCTGGAGTAACTTATATTCAAGGTAATGCGCATGATGACAATTTTCTAGGTCAAGTATTAAATATAAAGAGATGGGATATAATTGTTGACTTTATGATTTACAATACTTCTGAATTTGCTTGCAGAGTGAATCTGCTGTTGGATGCCTGTAAACAATATGTATTCCTGTCTTCATCGAGAGTCTATGCTGATAGTAAAGAGCCGATAACAGAGCAGTCTCCTCGACTCCTTGATGTATGTAAGGATGAAGAATATCTGAAAACAGATGAATATGCATTGAGTAAGGCACGAGAGGAAAATGTTTTGTTTAATTCCGAATATAAGAATTGGACGATAATTCGTCCCTACATAACTTATAGTGAAATACGTCTACAGTTAGGAGTCTTGGAAAAAGATTATTGGTTATATCAGGCTCTTCATGATAGAACTATCGTCTTCTCTAAGGATATTGCTTCTAAAACAACAACGTTAACATATGGTTATGATGTGGCTCGAGGTATAGCGGCTCTGTTGGGTGAAGATAGTGCTTTGGGTGAGATATTCCATATCACAATAGCTGAACATCATAAATGGCAAGAGATATTTGATATGTATCTTCGTGTCTTGGAGAAGGAACTTGGCAAAAAGCCTAAGGTGTTAATGTTAGAAGAGAATCCTCGGATGAAGATTAAAGGTCATGAATGGCAGGTGAAATACGATCGCTATTATAATCGTGTTTTTGACAACAGCAAGATAGCTCGATATATTGATGTAGATACTTTTAAGCCTACTTTAGAAGGTATGGAAGAGTGTCTTAGAGATTTTATACATCATCCCTCTTACAGAATTGGTGGTTATGGTGATTTTGCCATGTATGATAGAATTACAGGTGAGTGGATGCCATTGGCTGAAATTCCATCATTAAAAGATAAAATTAAATATTTATTGAGAAGAACCATATTACCATTAAAATAGAAACAAATAAGATATGAAAGAAATGTATTCAAGTGAACGTAATGTTCAGATACTGATAGGTTTGCTGAAAGCAAATGGTATCAAAAAGATTGTTGCAAGTCCAGGTACCACTAATATTCCTTTTGTTTTGAGTTGTCAAAATGATGGAGGATTTGAGATGTACTCTTGTGTTGATGAACGTTCTGCGGCATATATGGCTGTAGGATTGTCTCAAGAGTCTGGTGAACCGGTTGTTCTTACATGTACAGGAGCTACAGCGTCTAGAAATTATTTTTCAGGAATGACAGAGGCTTATTATCGTCATCTACCTATTCTAGCTGTAACTTCCACACGTCCACTTTCACATATTGGACATCTTTGTGCGCAGGTTATTGATAGAACAGCAGTATCTAACGATATTTGTAATTTAAGTGTATTTGCTCCATTAGTGCGCTGTTTAGATGATGAATGGGATTGTCAGATGAAGTTGAATCAAGCAATGGTTGCTCTAAAAGTTAATGGAGGTGGCCCCGTTCATATCAATCTTGAAACAGAAAGTAGTTTTGATTTTTCCGTGAAAGAATTGAAGAATGTTCGTAATATTAAATATGTAACAGAGCATGATGAGTTGCCTTCTATTGATGGAAAAAAGGTAGCTATATTTGTTGGCTCACATAAACCATTTACTAAGGAGGAGACAAATTCAATAGATATGTTTTGTGAGAAATATAATGGTGTGGTACTATGTGACCATACTAGTAATTATCATGGAAAATATCGAATATTAGGTGCTGTGTTGGGTGGTCAGAAGCAGTATCTCAGTGTAGCTGCTAGTGCTGATTTAATGATAGGAATTGGTGATATTACTGGCTCTTATGAGATGGCAATGCTTGCTCCTAAAGCAAAAAGATTTTGGCGTGTTGCAGAAGATGGGGTAATACGAGATTTAACTCATCATTTGTCTGCAATGTTTTATATGCGTGAGCAGGATTTCTTTGAAAAATATTCATTGATGAAAGACCTAAATGAAAGAGATACGTCATTTTTTGAGAGTTGTAAAAATGATTATAAGTGTTTGATGGATTGTGTACCTTCTGATTTGCCTTTCTCAAATATTTGGGCCGCAAGAGAGTTGTCATCTGGCATTCCGGAAAATAGTGTTATGCAATATGCAATTCTTAACTCATTGCGAGCTTGGAATTTCTTTGAGGTTGCTAATTCAATAAATGGTTTTGCTTGTACTGGAGGCTTTGGTATAGATGGTGGAATATCTGCATTGATTGGCTCTTCCTTGGTTCACAAAGATAAACTTTATTATGGTATCGTGGGTGATTTGTCTTTCTTCTATGATATGAATTCATTGGGCAATCGTCATGTAGGTAATAATGTTCGTGTGTTGGTGGTAAATAATGGAAAAGGAATGGAGTTCCGCAATTTTATCCATCCTGCTTCTAAATATGATAATTCTGTAGTTGACCCTTATATTTCTGCAGGTGGGCATTTCGGTAATAAGTCATTGAATTTATTGAAGCATTTTGCTGATGATTTGGGATATGAATATCTTTCTGCTACCAATAAGGAAGAGTTTAATTCGGTTAAAGAGAAATTCTTGAATCCTGAAATAGGAGATAAGCCTATTGTTTTTGAGATATTTACAGAACAGGACGATGAGAATAAGGCGTTGTTTACGATGCTTAACCTTAAGAAATCGGCAGATAAGCTTGTTGTTAATGCTGCAAGAAAAGCCATTGTAAGCATAGCTGGTGAGGAAGGATTTACAAAAGTGAAAAATATAATTAGAGGACGTTAAATATGAAAATTGGTGTTTTAACATTTTTACATGTAGCTAATTTTGGCGCTAATCTTCAAGCCACGTCTACATATTATTATCTCAAAAATCAAGGTCACACTCCTATTTTTATTAATTATACATCTTATCAGGTAGAGATAACTAATAAAATATCTCAGTTAAAAAAGAAACTCCAAAATAGGTCAATTTCTATTCAGACTTTAGAACATGAGAAATTTATTAAAGAACAAATAAAGAACCAAACTCGAAATGTTCATACTTGTTCGCAGGTTTTTGAAGTAATAAAGGAAGAAGGAATAGAAGCTGTTATCATCGGTTCAGATGCAGTAGCACAACATTGGCCATTGTTTTCTACATTGAAGTTGGGCAAGCATCGCCCGTTTTGGATAGAACCATTACAACAGGAACGTCGTTTTCCTAATCCGTTTTGGGGCGTAGGATTTTCGGATAAGATTCCGACAGCCATGATGTCTGTATCTTCGCAAAATAGCAAATACCCTATCTTTACTAAATCCGTTCTTAAACGAATAGCTAAACAGATAGATACAATGACGTATATATCTGTTCGTGATGCTTGGACGAAGGATATGATGCTTGCAGCCCAACCTTCTAGATCTATAGAAGTAACTCCTGATCCTGTATTTGCACTAAATTATAATTTGGGTGATTTGATACCTTCCGAAAATGATATTAGAAGAAAGTTTGAATTACCTGAGAAGTATGTATTGATAGGTTTACGTTCACAAGTTTATACTTATGAAGAGTTAGATAAAATGAACGAGTTACTGATGAGTGAGGGTAAAGAATGTGTTGCATTCAACATCGATGGTGTATATGCTTATAAACATCCTTTCAAATATGAAATCAAACTGCCATTGAACCCCTTAGACTGGTTTGGATTAATTAAATATGCTTCTGCATATATAGGTAGCAATATGCACCCTATAGTCTCAAGTCTTACTAATGGTGTGCCATGTTTTAGCATAGACAATTGGGGTATCGTAGATTTTTGGGGTAAGAAAAAGACATCTGAGAGTAGTAAAGTCTATGATGTACTTAGCCAATACGGATTGACTGATTATTGGTGTTCAATCGAGAATGGAAAGTGCAATACTACAGTGGAAAAGATAATAGAAAAGCTTCATAATTTCCCAACAGATAAAGTGAAGCAAATTTCTATTAAGCGAGTAAATGTATATAAGAATATGATGGAACGTATTATTTCATCATTTGGGAAGGAATAATTATCTGTAATTATGAATAATTCATTAATTAAAGACAATGTTTCGAATATATCAAAGTGGATTCTTGTTCTCCTTTGTGTTTTGTCTCTGTTCGAAATGGTTTTTTATCCTGAGATAGAGAATATATATGGTTGCGGAACTTTTATCATAGGATGGTTATTTCTACATTTTTTTGTGATGAAATATAGAAATGCCCAGAAATGTTTCTTGCCATTTATCTCGTTATTTGGATTGGGAATTTGTTTCTATTTTATGCCTTTATTGATGACTTTTGTGGAAGGAAAGCCTTTAACTTTTAGATTCCAGAATCCGTATTTGACATTCAATTATCAGTTGTTGAATTTAGTGATGCTGATACTAGCTTTTAGACTTTGTCTTCGTATTTATCGCCCCAACAACGTGTTGTCGAAATTATGGAATAAAATAGGATATTTCACTCCGCCTTCAGACAAGCAAATATGGGTAATGGGTTTTATTGGAATCTTCAGTCAGGTTTTCTTATTGATGATAATGGGTAGTGAAGATGCAGAAGCTGAGAACTTGGGTTTTTTAGGTCATTTGTTGGGAGTAACTAAAGTTTTTGCATGCTTTCCGATATTACTTCTTTTTAAGAAGTTATATTCAAATAACACATTTACAAAGACTGAGAAACGTCCAATCATTATATATCTTATCGTTTTAGCAGCTTTAGGACTGGCAACAGGAAAGCGAACTATGATATTTAGTTCTTTTGTTACCATTGCGATGTGCTATATAGTACCATTGTTTTCAGAGAATAAAAAGCTTTTTTCAAGAAAGAGTGCTATTTATTGTTTTATTGCAATTTATCTTGTAACAGGTCCAGTTGCAGATCTGGCAGCTGCAATGGCCTTGGGAAGAGATAATTCAGAACAAACTAGTGCTGCAAAGACTTTCGATAATATAATAGAGCTTTATCAAGATAAGGAGAAACTTCATTACTTATATAATGCCTTTTTACTTAGGACGGATAATGGAGGTGATAATTTGTCTGGTTGGAGCGAATATTATGTAGACAATATTATGCTTGATCGTTTTTGCAACTTGAGAGTTTGTGATATGACTATTGGCTATGCACATAAACTTGGCTTTGATAATCCTATAATGCATGAGTATATGGCAAATCAAATTCTTTTTGTTTTACCGACTCCTATACTAAATGCTTTAGGTATCCATATTAATAAATTTGAGTTACAATATACTCCTGGAGATTTATTATCAATGGAGAGTTTAAATATTGGTTCTTATCATGGTTATCGAGTTGCTGGTGATGTAGGTATTGGATTATATTTATGGGGTGAGAAATATTTTATATATAGTATTTTTATTTATTTTGTTTATTTCTTTTTCCTTTCGTCATTGGTGAAATTATCTCCAGTATCTTCTTTAGTTTTTCCTTTACCTGTCTTGACTGATATGTTTAGGTATTTCTTGTTATTCAACAATTCAACTGGTTTGGCTGGTGTCCTTACGACTATCTTGCGTAATGGTTGGCAAACTGTCTTTGTGTATTGTTTGTTATTATTTATAATAAAAAAAATAGTAAAATGAAAATAGCAATAATTAATAGTAATGCTGCAATATCCGTTGGAGGCGGTGTTCGTCTACAAGGAATTATGTGGCATGATGGATTAGTAAAATTAGGTCACGATTGTGATTTAATTAATTTTTGGGATGAAAATAATTGGGGGAGTTATGATTGGATTATAGTTTTGGCCTATGGCGAAATGTTTCCTAATCTAATGAGGAATTTACAAAATGTAAATCCAAATATAGCGGTTGCACCAATAATTGATCCTCAATGGTCAAAGCCTCTTTTTCGTTTTTTCTTTAAATATTGGGGATTTAAGAAACACTTTGGTCTGTCTTCACAACATCATGATTTTTATCTCTATGGACGAACTGCAAAACTTTATTTGACAAGAAGCAATCAAGAGACAGAGTTCTTGTCAGATTGTTGTGATATTCCAATAAATCAGATAAAGTTAGTACCTCTATCATTGAGATTTGATGTGGCTAACGAAATGCCTAAGAAAGAAAATTTCTGTTTTCATTGTAGTCGTCTTAGAGCAGAAAATAAGAATGTGCCGCGACTGATTACTGCGGCCAAAAAGTTTGGCTTTCAGCTAAAACTTGCGGGAGCTTTGCATGGCAAAAAAGATGAAAAATGGCTAAAAGATTTGATAGGAAATTCTTCTAATATAGAATATGTTGGGATGATTAGTGATGAAGAACTTATTTCTTATTATAAAAGATGTAAGGTTTTTGCTTTGCCTAGTCTTTTGGAAGGAGTTGGTATGGTTGCTTTGGAGGCTGCTGCATTTGGAGCAGAAATCGTTTTAACAAAACTTGGTGCTCCTAAGGAATATTGGCAAGGACATGCGGAATTAGTAGATCCTTATAATACTGATGAAATAGGACTTGCTGTTTTAAAATGTATGAATAAAGATCTTTCTAAATCAAACATGTTGGAATTTATTAGAAATAATTACTCACTTGAAGCATGTACAAAAAAGTTAATTGCTTCTTTAAAATAATATAACAATGAATATAGCTTTAATTATTGCTGGTGGAGTAGGCCAGCGTATGGGACAAGATATCCCAAAACAGTTTATAAATGTAGATAATATCCCAGTTATAGTTTATACTATGGCAGCATTTCAAAAGCACCCGGAGATTGATGCTATTGAAATTGTTTGTATTGATGGTTGGCATGATGTTCTTTATGCTTATGCCAAGCAGTTTGGAATATCTAAATTGGAAAATGTTGTTAGTGGAGGAAAAAACGGACAAGACTCTATCAGAAATGGTTTGATTGATATATCTAAACGACATAGTGCGGATGATGATATCGTGTTAATCCATGATGCCATTCGCCCATTAGTGAGTCAAGGTATCATAAGTGATAATATTAGAGTTTGCAGAGAGTGTGGTAATGCTATTACTGTAATACCTTGTAATGCTGCAATGCTTAAGACTTTTGATGGCATTCAGTCTGAGAGTCAAGTGCCTCGTGATAATCTTAAAGAAACGCAGACACCTCAGACTTTTTTCTTAAAGGACATTGTTAATGCTCATAAAGAGGCACTTGATAAAGGGATTGTTGCTTCCGTTGCATCTTGCACAATGTATATAGAATTAGGAAAGAAACTATATATGTGTAAGGGCTCCGAAAAGAATATTAAACTAACAACAGTTGAAGATGTTGAAATTTTTAAGGCATTGTTGAATGCGCAGAAAGATAAATGGTTACATTGATATGATAGATAAAAGTATTTATTATAATTCCCTAAAAAGGGTGTTGGAGGTAGTCTCTGAAAGTAACAAGGCTTTTCTTATTACGGGATCCTCTGGATTAATAGGCTCTTGTTTGGTTGATTTACTGATGCTTGCTAATCAAGAAGGTAGAAATAACCACATATTCGCTCTGGGTAGAAATAAAGAAAAAATAAAATCGAGATTTCCTGAATATATTGGCAATGATTATTTCCACATTTTAGAACAAGATATTTGTGAACCATTACCGAAGAAATATAATTTCGATTATATAGTTCATGGAGCTAGTAATGCTGATCCAGTTTCTTATGCTAAATATCCTGTAGAGACCATTCTTACAAATCTTTTAGGAACTAAGAATGTCTTAGACTATGGTCGCTTAAATAAAGAATGTATGATAACTTTGTTATCTACATTTGAGGTTTATGGAAAATGTGATAAAGATATTTATTGTGAAACTGATGCTGGTGTTATAGATTTTAATTTATTTAGATCCTGTTATCCAGAAAGTAAGCGCACTTCTGAAATCCTATCTCGTAGTTATGTTGACGAATATAAGGTAAAAGTAAATGTTGCAAGATTGTGTAGTATTTATGGACCAACAATGTCTTTACAAGATAGTAAGGCACATGCTCAATTTTTACGTAACGCTTTAAAGGGAGAAGATATAGTACTTAAAAGTACAGGGGCTCAAAGAAGAACTTATTGTTATGTTATAGATGCCATAACAGCTATATTAACAATTCTTTTTAAAGGATCCTCTGGATATTCTTATAATGTGAGTAATATTAACTCAATAATTTCTATTGCAGATTTAGCAACTCTCATTGCATCTTTAAGTGGTAAAAAGGTTGTTTATGATCTTCCTTCTAAAATTGAATCTAAGGGCTTTTCAAAACCACAAGATTGCATCCTAGACAACTCTGAATTGTGCAAATTAGGGTGGCAAGGTTTGTATAGCATTAAAGAGGGCATTATTGAGACTCTTGATATATTGAAACAAGATCCAAATATTGGATTAACATTATAATTACTATAAGGAGGCTTATACATGGAAATAAATGAAAATGATCTTAAAATTTGGAAACAAAAACTTCTAAGTATTTTGGATTTTTTTGTTATGACTTGCGAACAAAACAATATAAAATATTATTGTTGTGGTGGTACTGCATTAGGTGCTGTACGCCATGGTGGTTATATTCCTTGGGATGATGATATAGATATTGTTATGCCGCGACCGGATTATGAGAAATTAAAATCTATATGGAATTCTGTCGCAAATGGGAAATATGAATTCTTATCATATGATAATACTGTTGGATATTTTTATACTCATAGTAAAATATCTTCCGCAAGTACATCGTTAATAGAATTGGATTCCCAAAATTATATAGAAGGTATATATATAGATGTGTTCCCATTAGATGGGTGTTCAAACGAATTTGCTGATTTCAAAAAAGATATGGACTATTTTAGAAGTTTGTATCTTAAATTGTAGGTAATTTGTGAACCAATGAATGGAACGGTATTGAAAGGAATTTTTCGAATGTTAAAGAAAAAAAATCTTTATTTCCTTCGATATTTACCTTATTATTTTATACGTCCATTCCTGTCTCGATGTTCTTTAGAGAGAAAGTTAGCACTCTTTGTTGATAAGCATAAGTATGAAACTTCTGATTATGTGGCAGCCTATAGTGGTAGCTATAAATATAAGGAATATGTTCCAAAAAAATGGTTCGGAAAAGGTACTAAGGCAAGATTTGAAAATTTAGAAGTCGTAATTCCGGAACATTATGATGAGATGTTGAAGCATTTTTATGGTAATTATATGGAGTTACCTCCCAAAGATAAGCAAGTTTCACATCATTTCGTATCTTATTATAATTTGAATAAAAGATTATCACTAAATGAAGCAAGAAAGTATATCAAATAAAAGACTTCCTCTGATTTCAATTATAGTTCCTTGTTATAATGTTTTCCCTTTTTTGAATCAATGTATTGATAGTGTTATTCAACAAACTTATGCTAATTGGGAATTAATTTTGGTTGATGATGGATCTAAGGATGCTACACCTCAATGTTGCGATATGGCAGCGAATAAAGATTCTCGTATACATGTGATTCATAAAAGTAATGGAGGTCTGGTTTCTTCTAGAAATGCAGGATTTGATTTTGTAACTGGTGACTGGTTGATTTATTTGGATGGAGATGATTGGCTTTCTCTAGATTTAGTTGAGAATGTCACGAAAGCAATCCTATCTCATAAGGACTTGGATTTAATATTCTTTTGTGCTACCCAAGAATTAAAAAACAAGTCTGTAGAGAAGAAATGGAATTGGAATCAGTATCCTGATGGAAAAGTCTATAATAAAAAAGAGAATAGAAGGTTAGCTGCTTATGTGCTAAATTATAATTCTGGTATTTCTGATGTTTGGGGAAAGGCATTTAGGACAAGGTGGTGCCATGAGTTTTGTCTTAAGCATAATCCAAATTTAAGACAGGGAGAAGAAAGTGTAGATTTAATAATGAGATCTTTTTATTATGCCGAAAAGTCTTTGTTTTTAAAGAAACGTTTATATCACTATCGGTATAATGAAAATTCTATATCAAAACGTGTTGATGAAAAGAATGCTTTTTGTATCATTGACTGTATGAATGCAATGAAAGCATTTATAGATAAGATCCCTAATAATGATATCTTTTTGCATGAATTTGAATTGCGTAATGCTTACGTTTTGATTAGTATTGCAATGCAAACTTACTTTCATCCTAAAAATATATTGAATTATGCTATAAGAAAAGATAAATTCCAAAGTCTTATCAATTCTACATCTTTATTTTCTGAAGCTGTGAGAAATGTTAATTGCTATCAATTTGATAAGTTCAGAATGCTTGCATTTTGGTGTATAAAGCATCAATATTTCTTCTTTTTAGATTTGATAGGAAGACTTAAGTATTTAGTCCTTAAAATGGGAATTTTTAGTTATTAATTTTTTTTACATGATTAAAGTAGCAGTTATAGGTGGTCCTATCCTGTCTGGCGGTAAGAAGAATCTCATTATGGAGTACTTTCGTCATATAGATAAGACCCAAGTACAGATGGACATCGTATGCAACGATGACTCTAATGCCATTCCACAGGAGGAGATTGAAGCATTGGGTGGTCGCGTGTTTATCGTGCCATCTTTCAAAAAACTCAAGGGGCATACTGATGCCTTGTATGAACTCTTCAAGAAAGAAAAGTATGATGTGGTTCATGCTTACAATAGCATGATGAATTTCTTCCCAATGTATGCAGCCAAGAAAGCTGGCGTAAAGGTTCGTATCTCCGAGTCTTTATCAATGGCAGCTCCTGGTGAGTGGAAGACATACGTAAAGTATATGCTTCGTCCGCTTTCTCATCTCTATGCAACCCATTATATGGCATGTGGAGAGGACTGTGGTATCTTCCAGTTCGGTAAGAAGGCATTTGATGAAGGAAAGATTGCAATCTTCAAAACGGCTATCAATACTGAGTTTAATTCTTATCAGCCAGAACTTCGTAACGAGACACGTAAGAAGTTTGGTTGGGAGGATAAAGTGGTATATGGCTTTATCGGAAGGTTTGAGCATCAGAAGAATCCTCTGTTCCTGATAGATGTAATGAGTGAAATCTATAAGCGTCAGAAAAACGCTCAGTTTGTTATCATTGGTGCTGGCGTCTTAGAGGAGAAGATGAAAGAGCGTATCAAGGAAACTGGTATTGAACCTGCAATGTCCTGGCTTGGAAGAAGAGAGGATATCCAGCAGTTCTATAACGCTTTCGATGCCTTCCTGTTGCCTTCCCGCTATGAGGGATTGCCTGTTGTGGGATTGGAAAGCCAAAGTTGTGGCTTGCCTATGTTCTTTTCAACGGCTGTAACTCCAGAAGCTAGTGCTTGCGAACTGGGACATTTTATCAATTTGGATGATGGTGCAGCAGCGTGGGCAGAGAAGATTATCCCTATTGTTGAGAAGAATATTCCTGTTCGCAGAAGTCATGCCAAGGAAGTGGCTGATGCTGGATTTGATTCAAAGACTGAAGCCGAAAAGATGCTTCAATATTACTTGAATGCATTAAAGGGTTAGAGTTCTTTCTGACCAGTTATACGAAAATATATGGAGAGAATAAAGGCAAGAGACTTCGCAAACACATCTTGGATGTGTTCGGATAAGTTCTTCTTTATGTCTTTGTTTTGCTTCATATTTGATAAACGCAATATCTTTCAAAATATTGTATTCACGTGCAATTTGTAAATAACATTAAATTTTATAAGTTATGATTCCATTTAACAAACCCTATTTCTCTGGAAGAGAATTGAAGTATTTGGAGGAAGTTTGTCATTCAACAACCATGAGTGGCAATGGTGATTTTACTAAGAAGTGTCATACCTTCTTTGAGCAGAAGTATGGCTTCAAGAAATGTCTTCTTGCTACATCTGGTACTGATGCCTTGGAGATGTGCGCTATGCTTTGCAACTTGAAGCCTGGCGATGAGGTGATTGTACCTTCTTATACATTCGTATCTACAGCATTGGCTTTCCTTCGTGAAGGTGCAAAGGTTGTATTTGCAGATAGCTCTGCGGAAAATCCTAATATGGAGGTTGAGCAGATTGAGCCATTGATCAATGAGAAGACCAAGGTGATTGCTGTGGTTCACTATGCAGGTGTTGCTTGTGACATGGATGCCATTATGGCTCTTGCAGAAAAGCATAATTTGCTGGTAGTTGAGGATGCTGCTCATTGCATCGATTCATTCTATAAAGGTCGCGCATTGGGAAGCATTGGTCATTTGGGTGCTTTCTCTTTCCATGAGACCAAGAACATCAGTAGCGGTGAAGGTGGTATGTGCGTTATCAATGACGAGCGTTTTGTTCGCCGTGCCGAGATTATCTGGGAGAAGGGTACCAACCGTGCCGAGTTCTATCGTGGAATGGTCAACAAGTATGGTTGGGTAGATATGGGTTCTTCATTCTTGCCATCAGAGTTCAATGCGGCATATCTTTGGGCTCAGTTGGAGCAGCTTGATGATATTCAAGGCAAGCGCAAGCATATCTGGAACCGTTATTTCGAGGGCTTGAATGGTAAGATAGGCAATGAAGTGAAGTTGCCTTATATTCCTGAGTATGCTACCAACAATGCTCACATGTTCTATCTGCTCTGTCCAAGTTTGGAGTATCGTACTGCCTTGATGAAGTTCTTGAAGGAGAATGATGTACAGACCACATTCCATTACCTGCCATTGCATAGCAGCAAGTATTATGAGGACAAGCATGATGGCAGAGAGTTGCCAAATTGTGACAGATATGGTGACACCTTGGTAAGATTGCCATTGTTCTATGAATTGTCTGATATGGAAATTGACAAGATAGTGAAGTTGATTGTGGAATTCTGCAATAAATGATTCTTTGCATATTGATTGATATGCTACAAAACTTCCTTCATTGAGGAAGAACATGATAATGACGGGAACTTATTTTAAATTTATTCGTTATTCTCTTGATGAGGGAATGGCATGGGACAGCTCGTTCCAAAATCTTGATTGGGACGAACTGTTCCGTTTTGCTAAAAGGCAAACGATAGTAGGTGTTTTATTCGAGGGTATAAAAAGGATTCCCAAAGAATATGCTCCTTCTTTTAATACTTTGATGTCATGGATGGGATATAGTGAGCAGATTCGTAAACGAAATCTGATGATGAACGAAGCGTCCCATTCCATTTATGAGAGATTATCTAATGACGGTTTCAGATGCTTCGTACTGAAAGGACAGGGTAATGCGATAATGTATCCTAACCCTTATTCACGTACACCCGGAGATGTTGACTTGTTGCTGTGTGCTGACAGGAAGACTATAGATAGTTATCTAGAGTCTCATTTTAATATTGAGTCAAAGAATTTGCTGCATGCCGAGTTTGAATACAATGGAGTTTGTGTGGAAGCGCATTATTTTCCTGCATATATGAATAATGTGTTTTATAATAGAAGATTGCAGCGATGGTTCAAAAAAAATAATGATTTGCAGTGTTCTAATATAGTAGAGTTACCAAATGGGGCTGGAAATCTAGCAATTCCGACTTCTACGTATAATGTGATATTCCAACTGTGTCATTTGTATGAGCATTTCTTTGATGAAGGGATTGGAATGAGACAAATCATTGATTACTACTATGTAATGAATAATGATGAATTATTAGTGATTAGGGATACTTTGCAGAGAGAACTACAGCATCTTGAATTGTGGAAGTTTGCAGGGGCGGTGATGTATGTGCTGCATGAGGCTTTGGGATTACTTGAAGAGAAGATGATAGCTCCGATGGATGAGAAACGTGGAAAGTTGTTGCTAGCAGAGATACTGAATGGTGGTAACTTCGGAAAGCACTTTACCAAGTATGGACATTTTACACAACAAGGGATGGCAAAGAAGTATTTCCTTAAGATATGGAGGAACATGCATTTTGTAAGGTATTATCCTGCTGAGGCTTTAAGTGACCCATTCTTTAGGGTATGGCACTTCTTCTGGAGGGTAAAGAATAAGAAATAATAACTTCTATCACCCTGAAGATGATAGGGAGTATCTTTCAACCTACCCGACTTTCCTTACCCTTAAAGAAGGCTCCACCTTTCTTACCAAGCCTCTCTCTTGCCCGAAGAGAGAGGATGTAACCGCCTTACTATAGCTTGCTGTAGTGGGGGACAGCTTGCTGATTGCGATCGCATGGCATATTGAAGAGCCTGTTCCATCAAATGTCTTCGCCTGTTTTGCTGATTG
>ERZ772831.1343-NODE-1343-length-23658-cov-6.449434_pt1 | contig 23658 bp, 18 predicted proteins | sample MGYA00580858_ERZ772831 | MGnify/ENA primary metagenome ERZ772831 (study PRJEB29015, sample SAMEA2737694) | human gut metagenome | biome: human gut; feature: human-associated habitat; material: faeces | place: China | collected 2012 ... | reverse complement strand
TTCGATATCCGCAGTTTCGGTGGCGCAGCCATAGGAGGATGCCGACGCCCGCCCCCACCGTGCGGAGGCTGTCGCGGCGCACGCGCACACTGTCTTCCTGCGCCGACGCGCCCTGCACGCCCAGCAGCCCCGCAGCCAGCCAAAGCAGCCCGACAACCGAAATCTTCATGCTTCCCATACGTCCTCCTTTCTGTCGATAGATAACTCACCCCTAAAGATACCGAAATAGTGCCGCCCTCCCTACACCCTCCACCCTTATTTCAGCATCTTTAACGATGCCGCCCCGTGGCACAAAGTAACATTCTTTACAAAAAAACTCAGCTTTTTGCTTGCTCAAACAGGTTAATTAACTACATTTGCAACACCCGCCCGCTGTAGGGACGCACCGTGGTGCGTCCGGCGACGCCAGCGGTGAAGCGGAAAGGGCGGACGCACCTGGGGTGCGTCCCTACATCCCCAGCGATGTGCAGACAAACGCGACACGTCATGTGGTGCGTCCGCCTCCCCGGCCCCATGCTATGAGAACCAACTTTTAACCGAACAACGATATGAAAGCAAGAAAAGCCTTCCTCCTCCTGCTTGCCGCACTAACCTTCGCGGCCTGCAAGTACGACGACTCCGCCCTCTGGGAACAGGTGAACCAGAACACCGAAGAACTGGCTGCCCAGGCCGCGCGCATCGCCGCCCTCGAAACCTGGCAGGCCGAAACCAACACCAACATCCAGGCCCTCCAGACGCTGCTCAGCACGACGGACTACATCACCGCCGTGACGCCCGTCGTGAAGGACGGCGTGGAGGTGGGCTTCACCATCAGCTTCCTGAACACGCCCGCCATCACCATCTACCACGGCACGAAGGGCGACAAGGGTGACAAGGGCGACACCCCGCAGATAGGCGCCGCGCAGGCCGAAGACGGCAACTGGTACTGGACGCTGAACGGCGAACCCCTGACCGACGCCGACGGCAACCCCATCCGCGCCAACGGCACGCAGGGCGAGCAAGGCGAACCCGGCTCCGACGGCGACGATGCCCCGCTGCCCCAACTGGCCACGGGCGCGAAGCTCACCGACCAAGGCATCACCACCGACTCGCAGAACAAAGACATCGAGCCCGACGCCATCTACCTGAGCGTGGACGGCGGCAAGACCTGGACGCGCGTCAGCGGCGAGAAGGGCAACACGGGCGACACAGGCGCTACCGGAGCTACCGGCCCGAAAGGCGACAGCTTCTTTAAAAGCATCGACTATACTTCGAACGACGACTACGTTACCTTCACGTTGGCCGACGGCACTACTAAATTCTCCGTGCCCCGCTACGTGGAAATCAGCCTGACGTTCGATGTTTCGGATGTATGGCTGGTCTACGGCGAAAAGACGATGATACAATGCACCGTCACCGGCATCGACAGCCCTACCGCGGACGACCTCTACCTGATAGCCGTCCCCGACGGATGGGAAGCCTCCATCAACGGTAGCCTCATCCTCACCGTCACCGCCCCCACCACTGACTCCACGGGCGAAATCCTCGTGATGCTGGACAACAAGAAGGGCAACACCACCATCGGACGCATTCCCGTCAAGGCCACGCAGAGCATCGTGGACGGTACCTCTCTGAAAGCGGGCGGCCTCTCAGCAGGCGACCTCGCCGACCTGATAGGCAGCCACACCGGCCTGACCTCCATCACCGTGACGAGCGGCGAAATCAACGACGACGACTGGGCAGCTGTCAAAAGCCAAGGCTCGCTGACCGACCTCGACCTCGCGGGTGCCACCTATACGGGCACCAATGCAGCAAACATTGTTTACATCGAACACCTGGGAGGCAACTCGATCCTCCAGACCCTCAAGCTGCCCCAAGGCATCACGTACATCGGATACTTCGCATTCAACCATTGCTCGTCCCTGACCTCCATTGACTTCCCTGTAGCGCTGAATACCATCGGAAACTACGCATTCTTCGGCTGCTCCCTCCTGAAATCCATCGAAATCCCGAGCGGAGTGACAGGCATCGGTGCGGGGGCATTCGGCGATTGCAGCTCCCTTTCCACCGCCACTTTCCTGGGTGAGACACCGCCCGTACATATTGGTCAGGTCTTCTACCAGTGTACCGCCCTTTCCGACATCTACGTGCCGGCCGGGTCGGTAGATGCCTACAAGGAAACATGGTTCGAATACGCGGACAAAATCAAAGCCATCGAGCCGTGACGCAGTAGGCCTTCCGAGGCCTCGGAAACCCCGCCAAAAGTTTTAGGCTGCACATCCGAAGGCTCGGAAACCCTCCCAAAAGTTTTAGGCTGCCTTCCGAGGCCTCGGAAACCCTGCCAAAAGTTTTAGGCTGCCTTCCGAGGCCTCGGAAACCCTGCCAAAAGTTTTAGGCTGCACGTCCGAGGCCTCGGAAACCCTGCCAAAAGTTTTGGGCTGCTCGTCCGAGGGCTCGGAAACCCTGCCAAAAGTTTTGGGCCGCGCGTCCGAGGCCTCGGAAATGACCGACAAACCTATTATTAACCCTCAAATACCCAACATTATGAAACAGATTTTACCCATTGGGCTCACCGGCCTTCCCGGCGGTACCCACATGCAATTCCACGACCAGGCGAACAGCTACATCATCGAGGCCACCGCCGCCGCGCTGCACGTAGAGGCGCAGGCCGCGCTGTATGCCTCCCTGCTGAAGCAGGAGGCGGCCATCATCAACCGCCCCTCGTCGCAACGCTACACGCAGCTGCTGGCCGACGCCGACACGCGGCGCGACAACGGCCTGATGGTGGTGCTGAACCTCATCAAGGCCCACCAACGCTCCATCGACGACGAGAAATACCGGGCTGCGGCACAGCTGGCTTCGGTCATCGCACCCTACAACACGGCCTACAGCAACTCCTACATGAAGGAAACGGCTGAAATCAAGGGACTGGTGGCCAGCTTGCGCTCGGCGGAAAACGCGCCTCTCGTCGCCCTGCTCGGCATAGAGGCCGAAGTGGACTTGCTGGACGAGGCCAACACGGCTTTCGAGGAAATACACCGCCTGAGCCAGGAGGACGCCCAGCAACGGCAGACACTGGAGGGCATCGACACGAAGGAGTTGCGCGGCCAGGTGGATGCCTGCTACCAGCAAATCGTCCTGGTGGTGAACGCCTTCGCCATCGCCTCGCCATCGGACGAGCTGGACGCATTCATCGATTCGGTGAACGGACTCATCTACCGCACGCAGCAGGAGGCCAGCCACTCGCACTCCACCAGCGGCTCCACGGCAGATACCGGCACGGATACGCCCGAACCCACGCCCGAACCGGAACCCGGCGGCGGCGAGGACGAGGGCGAAGGCGGAAGCCCTTTATAAATTGAGCATGGAGAATGGATAATTGAAAATTCATTCTCCATTTTCCATTCTCAATTCTCCATTAAAAAAAGGGGCTTCGGCCCCTTTTTTTTGTACCTTTGCCCAGCAAAAGCAAAGAAACAGAGAACAATGGAATTCAACTACGACGTAATCGTGATAGGCGCCGGCCATGCCGGATGCGAAGCCGCAGCCGCCGCAGCCCGCCTGGGCTCGGAGACCTGCCTCATCACCATGGATATGAACAAAATCGGGCAAATGAGCTGCAACCCCGCCGTGGGCGGCATCGCCAAGGGACAAATCGTCCGCGAAATCGACGCCCTGGGCGGACACATGGGCCTGGTGACGGACCGAACGGCCATCCAGTTCCGCCTGCTCAACCGCTCGAAAGGCCCCGCCATGTGGAGCCCCCGCGCGCAGTGCGACCGTGCCAAGTTCATCTGGGCCTGGCGCGAGGTGCTGGAAAACACGCCCCACCTGCACATCTGGCAGGACACCGTACGCCGCCTGCTCGTCGAGGACGGCGAAGTGCGGGGCGTGGAGACAGTATGGGGCGTGACGTTCCACGCACGCTGCGTCATCGTCACCGCCGGCACCTTCCTGAACGGACTGATGCACGTAGGCCGCACCATGCTGCCCGGCGGACGCATGGCCGAACCCGCTTCGTACGAACTGACCGAATCCATCGCCGCGCACGGCATCGCCTACGGCCGCATGAAGACCGGCACGCCCGTGCGCATCGACGGCCGCAGCGTCCACTACGAGGATATGGAAGTGCAAGACGGCGAGGCGGACTTCCACAAGTTCTCCTTCCTCGACACCCCCACCCGACAACTCAAACAGCTGCCCTGCTGGACGTGCTACACCAACGAGGAAGCACACGAGGTGCTGCGCCGCGGTCTGCCCGATTCGCCCCTTTTCAACGGGCAGATCCAAAGCATCGGGCCGCGCTACTGCCCCAGCATCGAGACGAAAATCGTCACCTTCCCCGACAAGCCGCAGCACCAGCTCTTCCTGGAGCCCGAAGGCGAGACCACGCAGGAACTCTACCTGAACGGCTTCTCCTCGTCCCTGCCGATGGACATCCAGCTGGAGGCGCTGAAGAAGATTCCCGCCTTCCGCGACCTGATAGTCTACCGCCCCGGCTACGCCATCGAGTACGACTACTTCGACCCCACGCAGCTGAAGCACACGCTGGAAACGAAGAAAATCAAGAATCTCTTCCTGGCCGGACAAGTGAACGGCACCACAGGCTACGAGGAAGCAGCCGGACAAGGCATCATCGCGGGTATCAACGCCCACATCAACTGCCACGGCGGCGAACCCTTCACCCTGGCACGCGACGAAGCGTATATTGGCGTGCTCATCGACGACCTCGTAACGAAAGGCGTCGACGAACCCTACCGCATGTTCACCTCACGCGCTGAATATCGCATTCTGCTCCGCATGGACGATGCCGACATGCGCCTCACTGAACGCGCCTACCACTTGGGCCTGGCCACGCGCCACCGCTATGATCTGCTGACCAGCAAACGCGAAGCCGTGAACCACATCCTGGACTTCGCCCGCAGCTACTCCATCAAGCCGGCGCTCATCAATCCCGCGCTCGAAACACTGGGCACTACCCCGCTCCGCCAGGGCTGCAAATTGATCGACCTCATCAACCGCCCGCAGGTAACCATCGCTAACATTGCCGAGCACGTCAGCGCCTTCCACCGCGAACTGGACAAGGTAACCGAGCGTCGCGACGAGATTCTGGAAGCTGCCGAAATCCTCATTAAGTACGAAGGCTACATTGGCCGCGAACGCATGATTGCCGACAAGCTGGCCCGCCTGGAAAGCATCAAGATCAAGGGCAAGTTCGACTACAACTCCCTACAGTCCCTCTCCACCGAGGCGCGACAGAAGCTGGTGAAGATCGATCCCGAAACCATCGCACAGGCCAGCCGCATCCCCGGTGTATCCCCCAGCGACATCAACGTTCTGCTGGTGCTTTGCGGCCGCTGACGGGCCTTACGTTCCACGTGAAACAAAAAGTTCAATAAACCTAATAAAACAATTGATTATGAGCAAAGAAACTCTAAAGAAAAGCATCCGCGAAATACCCGACTTCCCGATACCGGGCATTCTGTTCTACGACGTGACCACCCTGTTCAAAGCCCCAGCCGCCCTACAGGAACTTTCGGACACGATGTACGAGATGTACAAAGACAAAGGCATCACGAAGGTCGTGGGCATCGAGTCGCGCGGCTTCATCATGGGACCGATCCTCGCCACCCGCCTGGGAGCCGGATTTGTGCCCATCCGCAAGCCCGGCAAACTGCCCGCCGAGACCATCGAAGAAAGCTACGAGAAAGAATACGGTAAAGATACGGTGCAGATGCACAAGGACGCCATCGATGAAAGCGACGTTATCCTGCTGCACGACGACCTGTTGGCTACCGGCGGTACCATGGCCGCAGCCTGCAAGCTGGTAAAGCAGATGAACCCCAAGAAAATCTACGTAAACTTCATCATCGAGTTGCAAGAACTGCACGGCAGAGATGTCTTCGACAAGGACATCGACGTAGAAAGCGTTCTTTCTCTCTGATTTCATCGGGACACAGACAGGACGACACAATCCCAACGCCCTGCTTGTGTCCTTCTTCTCCTCCGACCTTAACCCCGACTTCCCATGGACAAAGACCCCGAACTGAAGCTCAACGACTACCTGAGAGGCATCGTGCTGAACCTGCCCGAGAGCCCCGGTATCTACCAATACCTGAACGATGAAGGAACCATTATCTACGTTGGAAAGGCCAAAAATCTGAAAAGAAGAGTTTCCTCTTACTTCAACCGCGAACACGGTCCCGGCAAGACAAGGGTACTCGTGAGCAAGATTGCCGACATCCGCTACATCGTGGTCAATACGGAAGAAGATGCGCTGCTGCTGGAAAACAACCTCATCAAGAAATACAAGCCGCGCTACAACGTTCTGCTGAAAGACGACAAGACCTACCCCAGCATCTGCATCCAGAACGAATACTTTCCACGTATTTTCAAGACACGCCGCATCATCCGCAACGGTTCGACCTATTACGGTCCCTACAGCCATCTGCCGTCCATGTATGCCGTCCTCGACCTCATCAAGCACCTGTATCCCATCCGCACCTGCAACCTCAACCTCAGTCCGGAAAACATACGCGCAGGCAAGTTCAATGTTTGCTTGGAATACCACATCAAAAACTGCGCCGGCCCCTGCATCGGCAAGCAGAGCCACGAGGAATACCTGAAGAACATCGGTGAAATCAAAGAAATCCTGAAAGGAAACACGCGCGACGTGGAGCAAATGCTCTATCAGCAGATGCAAGATCTGGCCGCCGAAATGAAATTCGAGGAAGCACAGAAGGTCAAGGAGAAATACCTGTTGATAGAGAACTACCGTTCACGCTCGGAAGTGGTGAGCAACGTGCTTCACAACATCGACGTCTTCTCCATCGAAGAAGATGCCGATGAAAAGGCGGCTTTCATCAACTACCTGCACATCACGAACGGTGCCGTCAACCAAGCCTTCACTTTCGAATACAAGAAGCGCCTCGAGGAAACCAAGGAGGAACTGCTCCAGCTGGGCATCGTCGAGATGCGCGAACGCTACAAAAGCCAGTCACGCGAAATCATCGTGCCCTTCGAACTGAACATGGAATTAAAGGACGTGACCTTCACCATCCCCCAGCGTGGCGACAAAAAGAAACTGCTCGACCTGTCCATCCAGAATGTGAAGCAATACAAGGTGGACCGCCTGAAACAGCAGGAGAAACTGAACCCCGAGCAGCGCACCACGCGCCTGCTGAAGGAAATCCAACAACAACTGCACCTGGACCGCCTGCCCCTTCGCATCGAGTGCTTCGACAACTCGAACATTCAGGGCTCCGACCCGGTGGCCGGCTGCGTGGTCTTCGTCAAAGGAAAGCCGTCGAAGAAGGACTACCGCAAGTATAATATCAAGAGCGTAGAAGGTCCCGATGACTATGCCTCGATGAAAGAAGTCGTCTGGAGACGATATAAGCGCGCTGTAGAAGAGAACACACCTCTGCCCGACCTCCTCATCACCGACGGTGGAAAGGGTCAAATGAACGCCGTAAAAGAGGTCGTGGACGAATTGGGGCTGAACATCCCCATCGCCGGCCTGGCCAAGGACAACCGCCACCGCACAAACGAGCTGCTCTTTGGCTTCCCTCCGCAAAGCATTGGCCTGAAACAGGGTACACCCCTATTTAACCTGCTAACCCGTATACAGGACGAAGTACACCGCTATGCCATCACCTTCCACCGCGACAAGCGCAGCAAGCGGCAGACGGCTTCGGAACTGGATGAAATAAAAGGCATCGGTGAAAAGACCAAAAACACCCTGCTCAAGGAATTCAAGAGCGTGAAACGCCTCCGCGAAGCCACGCCGCAGGAATGGGCGGCCGTCGTAGGCGAGGCCAAAGCACGCATCCTGCAGGAACACTTCGGCAAGCAAAAGGACGGGGCTCAGCAATAAAAATAAGCGGGCTTATTTTTATTGCATTCTCCTTTCACTATCTTTGAATAAGATAGGAGGCGGTTCGGCATAATCAAATTGAAAAACTTAGTTTTCATTTGCTTCTGCGCTCACCTTTCACTATCTTTGTCAGTCAGTAAAACAAGATACAAAGACAATGAGAGTAGTGATACAACGCACCGCACACGCTTCAGTGACCATCAACGGACATTGCAAGGCAGCCATCGGCCAAGGCATGATGATACTCGTAGGCATCGAAGAAGCCGACGGACAGGAAGACATCGACTGGCTCTGCAAGAAAATCGTAAACCTGCGCATCTTCGACGATGAAAACGGCGTAATGAACCGCTCCATCCTCGACGCGGGAGGCGACATCCTCGTCATCAGCCAGTTCACCCTGCACGCCTCGACAAAGAAAGGAAACCGCCCGTCGTACATACGCGCCGCTAAGCCGGAGATTTCAATCCCCCTCTACGAACGGTTCTGCCAGGACCTCTCGGCCGCACTGGGCAAGGAAATAGGCACGGGAGAATTCGGTGCCGACATGAAGGTGGAGCTGTTGAATGACGGCCCTGTCACCATCTGCATCGACACCAAAAACAAGGAATAACCCCAAAAACGCAGCGATATGACACTGGAAGAAGCACAGAAACAGGTGGACAATTGGATCAAGACGTACGGCGTACGCTACTTCAGCGAACTGACCAATATGGCCGTACTGACCGAAGAAGTGGGCGAACTGGCCCGCGTCATGGCCCGAAAGTACGGCGACCAGTCGTTCAAGCCCGGTGAAAAGGACAATTTGGACGAAGAGATAGCCGACGTTTTCTGGGTATTGCTCTGCATTGCCAACCAGACAGGTACCGACCTGACCGAAGCTTTCCGCCGCAGCATTGAGAAGAAAACAAAACGAGATCAAGACAGACATATCAACAACCCTAAACTGAAGGAACATGGAAAGTAAAGAGCCCACCAAAAGCAAGTATGACGAAGCGCTGGCCAAATACAACACCAGCCTCGACGATGCGGACGTAGCCGCACAAGTAAAAGCCATCATCGAACAGAAAGTGGCCGAAAATGATACGCCCGAAGTCAAGAAATTCCTCTTCCACTGCATCGACCTCACTACGCTGAACACTACAGACAGCGACGAAAGTGTAATGCGCTTCACTCAGAATGTGAATCGCTTCGACGAAGAATTCCCCGATATGAAGAACGTGGCTGCCATCTGCGTCTACCCCAACTTCGCCGAAATCGTGAAAGATACACTCGAAGTGGAAGACGTAAAGATAGCCTGTGTATCGGGCGGATTTCCTTCCTCGCAAACCTTTACCGAAGTAAAAGTAGCCGAAACCGCGATGGCTATTATGGACGGAGCCGACGAGATAGACATCGTCATCTCCGTAGGCAAGTTCCTCGTAGGCGACTATGAAAGCGTGTGCGACGAGATTCAGGAATTAAAAGAAACCTGCAAGGACAAGCATCTGAAGGTTATCCTTGAGACAGGCGCCCTCCGTACGGCTTCGAACATCAAAAAAGCCTCGATTTTATCGATGTATGCCGGTGCTGACTTCATCAAAACCTCGACCGGAAAACAGCAGCCTGCCGCCACACCCGAAGCCGCTTACGTGATGTGCCAAGCCATCAAGGAATATTACGAAGAGACGGGCAACAAGGTAGGCTTCAAGCCAGCCGGAGGCATCAACACGGTGAACGACGCCCTCGTCTACTACTCCATCGTGAAGGAAGTGTTGGGCGAAGAGTGGCTGAACAACACCCTCTTCCGCCTGGGCACCAGTCGCCTGGCCAACTTGCTGCTGAGCGACATACTGAACAAGGAGACGAAATTCTTCTAAACAGAATCGGAAACACAAGCATAAAAGGCCGCTTTCCTCCTCGGAAAACGGCCTTTTATGCTTATCATTACAATGCTTTATTTCTGCCTTTCCACTACATAATTAAGATAAGTCTCCAGTGACTGACGAACAGCTGTATCGACCGTAGCAGGGAGCAGCGCAAAAGCCTTCTCACGATAGTCGCGCATCACCCTTTCGGCATACTCAATGCCACCGTTTTCCTTCGTGAAGGCCACCAAACAGCCGATTTCATCGGCCGATGCAACACCAGACTTCACCCGCAGGGCAATAGAACGAGCCTCTTCGTCGCCCGTAGCATTGAGCACATGAAGCACGGGCAACGTCAGCTTGCCTTCGTGCATGTCGTTGCCCGTCGGCTTGCCTATCTGCTTGTCCTCATAATAATCGAAGATATCGTCCTTAATCTGGAAGCAGAGACCAATATATTCACCGAATAGACGTGCCTTCTCCACGTCCTCGGCAGAGGCTCCGGCCGACAGGGCGCCACACTTGGTGCAGGCAGCAAAAAGCACGGCCGTCTTCTTGCGGATAATCTCAAAATAGACGGATTCGGAGAAATCGGTGTTGCCCACGTTGGAGAGCTGGAGCAGTTCGCCGTCGGCCAGGTCCTGACCCAATGCGGAAACCACGTCGATGATGTCGTGATTGCGCGTCAAGGCCACCTGTACAAGGGCCGTAGCCAGCAGATAGTCGCCCGAGAGCACGGCCACCTTGTTGTTGAACACGGCGTTCACCGAGAGCTGTCCGCGACGTTCGCCGCTTTCGTCCACCACATCGTCGTGCACCAGGCTGGCATTGTGGAGCAGCTCCAGCGCCACGGCCGCATGAAGAGCCGCCGAAGAAACCGCGCCGCACAGCTTAGCCGAAAGCAGCACCAGCATAGGCCGCATCATCTTCCCGCTCCGCTGGCGAATGTGTTCGATTACACTATTGAGCAGCGGGTTGGAGCTGGAAAGCGAACGGGCAAACAGCTGCCTGAAATCTTCCAACTCAGCAGAAATGGGGGCTTGTATCACTGATGCTATATCCATGAGGGCATTATTTGGGTACAAAAATACGAATAAAACGGTTAATACGGTATTTTTTTGTACTTTTACCCTGCAAAAAAGGATAAAATGTATGAATTCAACCGATAAACTTTTCCTGCTCGACGCATACGCGCTCATCTACCGCGCCTACTATGCGCTCATCAAGAACCCGCGAATCAACTCGAAGGGGCAGAACACTTCGGCCATTCTGGGCTTCGTCAACACCCTCGAAGAGGTGCTCAAGAAGGAGAACCCCACCCACATCGGCGTGGCCTTCGACCCGGCCGGCCCCACCTTCCGCCACGAGGCCTACGAACAGTACAAGGCCCAGCGCGAGGAGACACCCGAAGCCATCCGCTTCTCCGTACCTATTATAAAGGACATCATCCGCGCCTACCGCATCCCCATCCTCGAGGTGGCGGGCTACGAGGCCGATGACGTGATAGGCACACTGGCCACCGAAGCCGGACGGCAGGGCATCACCACCTACATGATGACGCCCGACAAGGACTACGGCCAGCTGGTGGGCGAGCACGTCTTCATGTACCGCCCAAAGCACACGGGCGGCTTCGAGGTGATGGGCACGGAAGAGGTCAAGGCGAAGTTCGACATCCAATCCACCCTGCAGGTCATCGACATGCTGGGCCTGATGGGCGACGCGTCGGACAACATCCCCGGCTGTCCGGGCGTAGGCGAGAAGACGGCACAGAAACTCATCGCCCAGTTCGGCAGCATCGAGAACCTGCTGGCCAACACCGACCAGCTGAAGGGCGCCCTGAAGACGAAGGTCGAGACGAACAGGGAGCAGATTGCCTTCTCCAAATTCCTGGCCACCATCAAAACCGATGTCCCCATCGAGCTCGACATGCAGGCCCTCGTCCGCGAAGAGCCGGACAAGGAAGCGTTACGACGGATTTTCGAGGAACTGGAATTCCGCACCCTCATCGACCGCGTGCTTGGTAAAGACGAAGCCCCCCACCCTACCGCTCCGGCCGACCCGTTTGCCGGCACCCTCTTCGCCCAGCCCGACGCTACAAAAGAGGCCGCTCCGAAGGCCGCTGCCCAAGGCGATTTGTTTGCGTTATTTGCGGACGAGGGGGCGGGCGGCGCCGAAAATTCGATTCTCAGCAGCTTAGAAACGATAGAGACAGACTACCAACTTGTTGATACAGAAGAGAAAAGACGCGAATTTATTCAAAAATTGTTGACAACGGATATTCTCTCAATAGATACGGAAACCACCGGCACCGAGCCGATGGAGGCCGAACTGGTGGGCATGAGCTTCAGCGACGCCGAAAATCGGGCGTGGTACGTGCCCGTTCCGGCCGATCGGGAAGAAGCCTTAAAAATTGTGAACGAGCTCCGACCACTCTACGAAAACCCGAAATCGGTGAAGGTGGGACAGAACATCAAGTACGACATGATTGTCCTGCAAAACTACGGCGTCCGTGTGCAAGGTCCGCTCTTCGACACCATGCTCGCCCACTACGTGCTCCAGCCCGAGCTGCGGCACAACATGGACTACCTAGCCGAAATCTACCTGCACTACCGCACCATCCACATCGACCAGCTCATCGGCCCGCGGGGCAAGGGACAGAAGAGCATGCGCGACCTCGCCCCCGCCGAAGTCTACCGCTACGCCTGCGAAGACGCCGACGTCACCCTGAAGCTGAAGAACGTGCTCGAGAAGGAACTCAAGGTGCAGGGCGTGGAACACCTCTTCTATGAGATAGAGATGCCGCTCGTGCCCGTCCTCGTGAACATCGAGAGCAACGGCGTGCGTCTCGACACGGAAACCCTAAAGCAGTCGGCCGCACACTTCAACGCCCGCCTCAGCCAAATCGAGGAAGACATCTACACACTGGCTGGCGGAGCCTTCAACATCGCCTCGCCGAAGCAAGTGGGCGAAGTGCTCTTTGACCGCCTCAAGCTGATGGAGAAACCCAAGAAGACCAAGACCGGCCAGTACGTCACCTCCGAAGAGGTGCTCGAAAGCCTCCGCGGCAAGCACGACATCGTGGGCAAGATACTGGAGCACCGCGGCCTGAAGAAGCTGCTGGGCACCTACGTCGAAGCCCTACCCCAGCTCATCAACCCGCGGACGGGACGCATCCATACGTCGTTCAACCAGGCCGTCACCGCCACGGGCAGGCTCAGCTCGAGCAACCCTAACCTGCAGAACATCCCCATCCGCGACGAGGACGGCAAGGAAATCCGCAAGGCCTTCATCCCCGACGACGGCTGCGAATTCTTCTCGGCCGACTACTCGCAGATCGAGCTGCGCATCATGGCCCACCTCAGCGAAGACCCCAACATGATCGAAGCCTTCGTCGAGGGCCACGACATCCATGCCGCCACCGCCGCCAAAATCTACAAGGTGGGCATCGACGAGGTGACCTCCGACATGCGACGCAAGGCCAAGACGGCCAATTTCGGCATCATCTATGGCATCTCGGTCTTCGGGCTGGCCGAACGCATGAACGTCTCACGCCAGGAAGCCAAGGAACTGATAGACGGCTACTTCGCCACCTATCCCTGCGTGAAGGCCTACATGGACCGCAGCATCAACGTGGCCCGCGAACAGGGCTATGTGGAAACAATCTTCCACCGCAAGCGCTTCCTGCCCGACATCAACTCGCGCAACTCCGTCGTGCGTGGTTATGCCGAACGCAACGCCATCAACGCACCCATCCAAGGCAGTGCCGCCGACATCATCAAAGTAGCCATGGCCCGCATCTATCAGCGCTTCCAAAGTAACAATCTGAAAGCAAAGATGATTTTACAAGTCCACGACGAACTGAATTTCAGCGTTCCGAAGGTCGAAAAAGAGCTCGTACAGAAAATTGTAATCGAAGAAATGGAGAACGCCTACCGCATGCACGTGCCCCTCAGGGCCGATTGCGGGTGGGGAACCAACTGGCTGGAAGCTCACTAAAGAGGCCGATAACAAAGTTTAACTTACAATCAGAAAGCAGCCAAAAGGAATTAATTAAAATGCACTTTGTATGCAAAATGTCCGGCAGACCATCCGCCGGACATTTTTTTTGATATTTATCGGACAAAAAGAAAGGGGATAAACCCTGCAAATGCTTACACTTTGAAAAATATTCTTCAAATATCAGACATTATGTCAATATAATGACTACCTTTGCACCGCTTTTCAGAAATAAGGCATAGAAAAAAGAAAGAATAGACATAAATTGATATTAATCATGAAAGCAAAAGTATCCTTAAAGAAATTGTTTGTATCCACCCTGTTTCTAACTCTTGGTGTAAGCGCATTCGCTTTCCAGAACAACGACTTCGTTTATAATTCGAAAGAAGTAAACGGACTGAAAGTGAGCCAAAGCGTCTACAAGAACAACAACAACCTGCTGACCAATTATCTGGAATACCATTACAAATATGATGACCAGAAACGTCTCATTGAGAACGAAACTGTATGTTGGGATGAGAATCTGAAGACTTGGAAAAAGGTAATGTGTGTACGCTACACATATAGTGATAATCAGGTAACGACCAACTATTACAAATGGAACGACCACAAAGGCCAGTACATAAAAGAAAATGGCAAAACAACCACTATGTACATAGCTGCCAAATAAGCAAGTATAAAATCCTTATACTCTCTTAATCGAAACTATTTTACTCCTAACAATAAACCAAACCTTTTTAGTTAACTGCGAAAAGCCGGAGTGCGTGATGCATCCCGGCTTTTTTATTTTTCTCTACCAACCAACTAACCATTCCATCTCCACACATGTAATTGCGCACAAGGTGCATAATCTTTAAATAAGACAAGAACACTACGGAAAGAAAAACCGAAAACAGAATTTTCGTTTTGCCTTTCCCTTGGTTTACACTATCTTTGCGGACTGAAAACAACTGACAACAAGAAGATAACTCTAAAATATAAGACAGACTATGGCATTAAAAGCAGGTATCGTGGGCCTTCCCAACGTGGGAAAATCCACACTCTTCAACTGCCTGTCCAGCGCGAAGGCACAGGCAGCCAACTTCCCATTTTGTACCATCGACGCCCAGATGGGCCAGGTATCCGTGCCCGACGAACGACTGACCAAGTTGGCCGAAATCGTCCATCCGGGTCGCATCGTCCCCGCCGTGTGCGACATCGTCGACATTGCCGGACTCGTCAAGGGCGCCAGCAAGGGTGAAGGCCTGGGCAACCAGTTCCTGGGCAACATCCGCGAATGCGACGCCATCATCCACGTGCTCCGTTGCTTCGACAACGGCAACATCGTTCACGTGGACGGCTCCGTCGACCCCGTGCGCGACAAGGAAATCATTGACACCGAACTCCAGCTGAAAGACCTCGAGACGGTAGAAAACCGCATCAAACGCGTGGAGAAGGTAGCCAAGGTAGGCGGTGACAAGAATGCCAAAATAGAGTACGAACTACTGCTCCGCTACAAGGAAGCGCTGGAGCAGGGCAAGAGCGCCCGCACCGTTGTTCCTCAGAACGAAGACGAAGAAACCTGCGCCCGCCAGATGTTCCTGCTCACTACCAAACCCGTGCTCTACGTGTGCAACGTGGACGATACCTCCGCTGCCACCGGCAACGCCTACGTGGAGCAGGTGCGCAAGGCCATCGAGGGTGAGGATGCCCAGCTGATGATTATCTCCGCCCAGACCGAAGCCGACATCGCCGAACTGGAGACTTATGAGGAGAAACAGATGTTCCTCGAAGACCTCGGCCTGAAGGAGAGCGGTTGCAACCGACTCATCAAGGCCATCTACAGCCTGCTCAATCTGGAAACGTTCATCACCGCCGGCGAAATGGAAGTCAAGGCCTGGACCTATCGCAAGGGATGGAAGGCTCCGCAATGTGCCGGCGTCATCCACACCGATTTCGAGAAGGGCTTCATCCGCGCCGAGGTCATCAAGTACGACGACTACATCAAGTATGGTTCCGAAGCTGCCGTACGTGAGGCCGGCAAGCTCAGCGTCGAAGGCAAGGACTACGTGGTGCAAGACGGCGACATCATGCACTTCCGCTTCAACGTGTAAGGATAAAGACAAGATAAAGGACGAGGCCACGGGGCAAGCACCCGGATGGCCTCGTCAAATTATTCCCCCTGATACAAAACAACCATAACTCCATGAAAGCAATTCTCCCACTCCTTCTCGCCCTTCTGGTTCTCCCCCTGCAGGCACAGACGGCGGCCGACAGCGTAACCATCTGTGGACGCGTGACCGACTACGAAGGACAGCCCATCGACTGTTGTTCGCTCTTCTGGCAGACACCTTCGTTCGACGACGCAGCCCAGGCCATGACAGATGCCGACGGGCGCTACTCGATACGCATTCCCCGCGGCAAGTACCAAAGTATGGGAGCCTTGCGCATGGATACCTATCCGCATACGCCCAAAGGTTCGGCCCTGCCGGCAGCCGATCAGCGGCTGGAATTCTGGGCATGGGACTTCATCGCCGACCGCGACACGACGCTCGACATCCGCTACCATCGCATGGAAGTCTACGGCCTGCGCGTGTTCCGCATCCCCGGAGCCATGCCCTGCTACCAGATATTCGTCCGCTCCATGAGCCTGACCCGCTTCCAGCAAATGGAAGCCTCCCAGACGCAGCACGCCCAAGACGTGAGCAACATCGAGCAGGGAGCCGCACGCGACGACGCACGTGCCGTCCGCCTCGCCCCCACCCTCGACCGCCTGAAGGCCACCGTATGGATAGACGGCGAGGAAGTGTCCATCCTGATGAAGCAGGAAATCAAGGAATACTTCTCGGCCAACGAATGGGGGAATGCCTACCTCCTCACCACAGACCGCCCCAAGCGCAACACCGACCTGCCCTACCACGTCTTCAAGGTAGAACTGGAAGACCTCGACAACGGCGACCGGGGCGAAGGGCTCTACTATATGGAAAAAGAAAAGTATGTAAACTGAACAAATACATCCTAATCCTCAAAAACAAATACAGCATGAAGAACTATCTCATTGCAGGTACCGGCGGCGTAGGCGGAAGCATCGCCGCCTTCTTGGCACTGGCAGGGAAAAACGTCACCTGCATTGCCCGCGGCGAACACCTGGCCGCCATCCGCGAACACGGACTCCGTCTCCACTCCGACCTCAAGGGCGAACACACCCTGCATGTCCCCGCCTGTACGGCCGAGGAATATCAGGACAAGGCAGACGTCATCTTTGTCTGCGTCAAAGGATATTCCGTCAATTCCATCACCGACCTCATCCGGCGGGCCTCGAAACCCGAAACCGTGGTCATCCCCATCCTCAACGTCTATGGCACAGGGCCCCGCATCCAGCGTCTGGTGCCGGGCGCGACGGTGCTCGACGGCTGTATCTACATCGTGGGCTTCGTCAGCGGCCGGGGCGAAATCACACAGATGGGACGGATTTTCCGTCTGGTCTATGGTGCGCACCAAGGAACGGATGTTCCCCGTGAAACACTCGAAGCCGTGCAGCGCGACCTGCAGGACAGCGGCATCAAGGCCGAAATCTCGGACGACATCAACCGCGACACCTTCGTCAAGTGGTCGTTCATCTCGGCCATGGCTGTGACGGGCGCCTACTACGACGTGCCTATGGGCGAAGTACAGAAGCCCGGCCCCGTGCGCGACACCTTCATCGGCCTCTCGCGCGAAAGTGCCGCCCTGGGCCGCAAACTGGGCATAGAGCCGAAAGAAGACCTGGTGGAATACAATCTGAAGGTGATGGACAAGCTCGACCCGCACAGCACCGCCTCCATGCAGAAAGACATGGCCCGCGGACACGAAAGCGAGGTGCAGGGACTGCTGTTCGACATGATTGCCGCCGCCGAAGCGCAGGGCATCGACATCCCCACCTACCGGATGGTGGCAGAAAAGTTCAGAAATCTCTGACCCGCGGATTTTGTTCTTTGCCGGATAAAGACTACTTTTGGCAACCGTAACCATAAAACCAAGAAAGAAACGTCATGTTACCGTTACTCAACATCCACTGGAACCCCGATCCCGAACTGTTCAACCTCTTCGGCATCTCCATCCGTTACTATGGCCTGCTGTGGGTCATCGGCCTGGCTTTTGCCTACTTCATCGTGCAGAAAGAATACCGCGACCGGCGCATCGGCGACGACAAGTTCGAACCGCTGTTCTTCTACTGCTTCTTCGGTATCCTCATCGGTGCCCGCCTGGGCCACTGCCTGTTCTACCAGCCCGACTACTACCTGCACCACTTCTGGGAAATGATTCTCCCCGTGAAGTTCCTGCCGGATGGCGGATGGAAGTTTACGGGCTACGAAGGCCTGGCCAGCCACGGCGGCACGCTGGGACTCATCATCGCCCTATGGCTCTACTGCCGCAAGACGAAGATGCACTACATGGACGTGCTCGACATGATTGCCGTAGCCACCCCCATCACCGCCTGCTGCATCCGTCTGGCCAATCTGATGAACTCCGAGATTATCGGGCGGCCGACGGACGTACCCTGGGCTTTCGTCTTCGAGCGGGTGGACATGGTGCCCCGCCATCCGGCCCAGTTCTACGAGGCGCTGGCCTATTTCGTCTTCTTCCTCGGCATGGTGTGGCTATACAAGCGCGGGCAGAAACAGGCTCCTGCCATCCCGCGTACCGACTTCAGCAAGGGTGCGAAAGCCGACGCAAAAGTCGCCCCGCCCTATCACCGCGGCTTCTTCTTTGGCCTCTGCCTGACGGAAATCTTCGTCTTCCGCTTCTTCATTGAGTTCCTCAAGGAGAACCAGGTGGACTTCGAGGACGGCATGACGCTGAACATGGGCCAGTGGCTCAGTGTGCCTTTCGTCCTCATCGGCCTTTACTTCATGTTCTTCTACGGACGGCAGAAGAAGGCGTGACGCCCCCGCGGCTTGGGGACCGCTGAAAACATCCCCGCTTTTCCCCTGAAAGATACGACCTTTTGATGCAAAACATTGCTTCTTTTGCATCAAAAGGTCGTATCTTTTATAGAAAGGAAAAGGAAGTAAGCAATCACATCTGCCATCTTCGTTGCGTCCATGCTAGATTGTCAATATAAAACAAGATGGAGAGAAGCTCCATCCTATCAATCATTTTCAAAAAACGTGATATCTTATTTCCCTTTGACGATGCGCTTGATGTCGTTCAGCTTGTTCAGCGCCTCGAGAGGCGTCAGGTTGTTCACGTCGAGATTCAGTATCTCGTCGCGTATCTGGCACAGCACGGGGTCGTCCAGCTGGAAGAAGCTGAGCTGCATGCCGCCGGCCGACGAAGGCCCTTCGGTGATGGTCTTGCCCGTGACGGTGCCCGTCTGGCGGTTCTCGCGCTCCAGTTGCTTCAGGATTTCGTCGGCGCGCTTCACGATGCTCTTGGGCATGCCTGCCAGCTTGGCCACGTGGATACCGAAGGAGTGTTCGCTGCCGCCCCGCTCCAGCTTGCGCAGGAAGATGACCTTGCCGTCCACCTCCTTCACCGCCACATTGTAGTTCTTGATGCGGGCGAAGCTCTTCTCCATCTCGTTCAGCTCGTGGTAGTGCGTGGCAAAGAGGGTGCGTGCCTTGGCCTTGGGATGTTCGTGGATGTACTCCACGATAGCCCAGGCGATGGAGATGCCGTCGTAGGTCGACGTACCGCGTCCCAGCTCGTCGAAGAGCACGAGGCTGCGCGGCGACAGGTTGTTCAGGATGTCGGCCGCCTCGTTCATCTCCACCATGAAGGTCGATTCGCCCACGGAGATGTTGTCGCTGGCGCCCACACGGGTGAATATCTTGTCCACCAGCCCGATGTGTGCGCTCTCGGCAGGCACGAAGCAGCCTATCTGCGCCATGAGGGTGATGAGGGCCGTCTGGCGGAGCAGGGCCGACTTACCGGCCATGTTGGGACCGGTGATAATGATAATCTGCTGCGTCTGGCTGTCGAGCATCACGTCGTTGGCCACATACTTCTCGCCGATGGGGAGCTGCTTCTCGATGACGGGATGGCGGCCCTGACGGATGTCGAGCACGTCGTCGTCCGAAAGGACGGGACGGATGTAGTTGTTCTCGCGCGCGGCCGTGGCAAACGACAGGAGGCAGTCAAGGCGGGCCACCTGATTGGCATTGATCTGGATGGCGGGGATAAACTCGCTCAGAGCCTGCACCAGCTCGTTGTAGAGCTGTGTCTCGAGCACCAGTATCTTGTCTTCCGCGCCGAGTATCTTCTCTTCGTATTCCTTCAGTTCCTGCGTGATGTAGCGTTCGGCGTTGACCAACGTCTGCTTGCGTATCCACTCCTGGGGTACTTTCTCCTTGTGGACGTTGCGCACCTCGATGTAGTAGCCGAAGACGTTGTTGTAACCTATCTTCAGGCTCGGTATGCCCGTCAGCTCGCTTTCGCGCTGCTGCAACTGGAGCAGGTAGTCCTTGCCGCTGTAGGCTATCTGGCGCAGCTCATCGAGCTCGACGCTGACGCCTTGCTTGATGACGCCGCCCTTGTTGACCAGCAGCGGCGGGTCGTTGTTGATTTCACGGTCGATGCGGTCGCGGATGGACTGGCAGACGTTGAGCTGCTCGCCGATACGGTTCAGGCTGGCATTGTCGGCCTCCAGGCAGGCCTGCTTGATGGGTTCGACGGCCTGCAGCGCCACCTTCAGCGCCACCACCTCGCGGGGGCTGACACGTCCCACGGCCACCTTCGACAGGATGCGCTCCAGGTCGCCGATGCGGTGCAGCTGCTCCTCCACCAAGTCGCGGAAGTCGGGCTGGCGGAAGAAGTATTCCACCACGTCCAGGCGGTCGTTGATGGGGCGCACGTCCTTCAGCGGGAACACCAGCCAGCGTTTCATCAGGCGGGCACCCATGGGGCAGATGGTCCTGTCGATGACGCTGAGCAGCGAACTGCCCCCGTCGTTCATCGAGCCCATCAGCTCGAGGCTGCGCACGGTAAACTTATCGAGCCGGACGTACTTGTCTTCCTCAATGCGAGCCAGCGACGTAATGTGGCCTATCTGCGTGTGCTGCGTCATGATGAGGTATTGCAGGATGGCTCCCGAAGCGATGATACCGTTCTTCAGATGCTCCACACCGAAACCTTTCAGATTCTTCACCTCGAAGTGCTTCAGCAGCTTTTCGCGGGCCGTCGTCTCGGTAAACACCCAGTCGTCCAGCTCGAAAGTGAAGAACTTGCTGCCGAAGTTGCCCTCGAACATCGGCCGCTTGCCCCGTTCGAAGAGTACCTCCTTGGGGTCGAAGTTGTTCAGCAGCTTGTCGATGTAGTCGAAAGGGCCCTCTGCCGTCAGAAACTCTCCCGTCGATATGTCGAGAAAAGCCACGCCGCAGGCTCCCTTTCCGAAGTGTACGGCAGCCAGGAAGTTGTTCTCGCGGTAGTTCAGCACGTTGTCGTTGATGCTGACACCGGGCGTCACCAGTTCCGTGATGCCGCGCTTCACCAGCTTCTTGGTCAGCTTGGGGTCTTCCAGCTGGTCGCAGATGGCCACGCGCTTGCCCGCGCGGATCAGTTTAGGCAGGTACGTGTCGAGCGCATGATAGGGAAATCCGGCCATCTCGATGGTCTTCTCCTTGCCGTTGGCACGCTTGGTCAGCGTGATGCCCAGGATTTCGGAAGCTACAATGGCGTCGGTCGAATAGGTTTCGTAGAAGTCTCCGCAACGGAACAGCATCACGGCGTCAGGGTGCTTGGCCTTGAGGTCGAGAAACTGCTTCATCATCGGTGTAAGGACAATATCTTCGTTCATGAGGTTTCGGCTTAAAAACTAAACAGAAACAAAGATAAATCTTTTTTAGAAAACAAGCATCTGCGGGCTCCCATTCCTTAGTAACCCTTAACAAAATAGCGCATATTCATAAAACATGTTATATAACATGCGTTTTTTCTTGCAGAATTTGCAGATTTCCCAAAAGTCCGTACCTTTGCATCGTGTTTTTCATAGTATTAGATTTTAAGGTTAACAAAGGTTGGAGTACAGCGGTACTCCTTTTTTTATGCCCTTACGCCAACAAGCCTCCCCGTCGGCTCATTCTTCTTTCCCGTCCGTCACTGCCGGCACAGCTGCCTCGCGCCACAACTTTTTCCTGAACCCCAACGGCGTTTCGCCCGCATTCCGCCGGAAGAATTTGCAGAAAGCAGAAGTGTCGCTGAAATTGAGTCTGACCGCTACATCGCTCACCGCCAGACTGCGGTTGCCCAGCAAGGTACGAGCCTCCATCAGCAGCAGCTCGCTGATGATGCCGTTCACCGTCTTGCCCGTTCCCGTCCGTACGATACGCGACAGATACTGTTCGCTGATGGCCAGCTCGCGGGCATAGAAAGCCACAAAATGCTCTTCGCGGAAATGACGGGTGACGAGGGCATAGAATTCCTGCAACACATGCTCCTTGGGGTTCAGATGCCGGCGGATGGGGGTACGCCGCGAAAGGAAGTCGGCAATATCAAGCAACAGGGCATTGCAGGCAGCCTGAAGACGGCGGAAGAGGAACTTATGGTCAGAACCCAGCAGGCGCATCAGCACTTCCAGCTGGCCGCGCATCTCCTGCATCTCGTCTTCGGCCAGCAGGAGGGTATATTGCCTGTTCTGCCGCAGGGTAGACAGCAGGAGGGCGGCCGTCTGCGTCAGGTATGAATCGTTGGTCAGCATGGCTTCCGAAATGGAAAGGGTAATGAAGCGGATGTCTTTCGACGAGAACAGATGGTCGGTCAGGTAGTTGGCCCCATGCACCAGCAGTGTGCCCGACTCCATGACGATATGTTCTCCGTTGAGCAATATCTCCGAACACCCTTCCAGTATAAAGATCAGATAGAGTTCACGGTTGAAGTAGGCTACATCTGCCGGATAGTTGCGGTCGTCGTATCCGCTTTCGAAGCAGACCACATCTTCCCGATAATGGGGGATTTCCGGACGCTCTTTCAGCATCCCTGCATTGTCGAATATACACGATTTTACCATTTCAACTCAGATATATACCTGCAAAAGTAGCATTTGTTTCGTAATATACAAAAATTGAATCGGATTGTATAACCCGATGCGAACGAAAAAGGCGAACTTTGCGCCCCGAAAACAAGGTAAAAAGATCAGGATATGAAAAGTATGTTCAAAAGATATCTGGTATTTGTAGCAGGATTGTACTTCCTGGCTGCGGGTGTGGTACTCATAGTCCGTTCGGCATTGGGCACGACTCCCATCTCGAGTGTCAACTATGTGATGAGCCTCAACACACCGCTCACACTGGGCACCTGTACATTCATCATCAACATGCTGCTCATCGTAGGGCAGTTCTGGCTGGTACGCGGACGGGGCAGTCGTCAGGACACCGTCGAAATCCTCCTCCAGATTCCTTTCTCCTTCATCTTCTCGGCCTTCATCGACCTGAATATGCTCCTTGCGGCCGACATCCGCCCGTCCAACTATGCCATGTCCATCGCCTTGCTGCTCGTAGGATGCCTCGTCCAGTCGGTAGGCGTGGTGCTCGAACTGAAGCCCCGTGTAGCCATGATGAGCGCCGAAGCGTTCGTAAAATATGCCTCCAGCCGCTACCGCCGCGAGTTCGGACGTACCAAAGTGTGCTTCGACGTCACGCTGGTGACACTGGCCGTCCTGCTCTCGCTGGCCTTCACGCAAACCATCGAGGGCGTACGCGAAGGCTCGCTCATTGCAGCCGGCCTCACCGGCTATATCGTCACTTTCCTCAACCACAAAATCATGACGCGCAAGAACCTCTACCGTCTGATCCCTGTGTTGAGACCTGCCACCGACAAGAAACAGGAGGCTTTAGAGGCCTGTTAAAGACTTTTTTACTTAACAACTGCATGTAAGGTCTAAAACATGTTATAAAACAGAATTTTATATTTGCATTATTTGCAGATTTCCCCAAAGTGCGTACCTTTGCAATGTGTTTTTCATAGTATTAGATTTTAAGGTTAACAAAGGTTGGAGTACAGCGGTAC
>ERZ772831.1339-NODE-1339-length-23696-cov-5.207732_pt1 | contig 23696 bp, 21 predicted proteins | sample MGYA00580858_ERZ772831 | MGnify/ENA primary metagenome ERZ772831 (study PRJEB29015, sample SAMEA2737694) | human gut metagenome | biome: human gut; feature: human-associated habitat; material: faeces | place: China | collected 2012 ... | reverse complement strand
CTGCCGCCGCGCCGCCGATGTGGGCGGTGTTGGGGATCGCTATACCTGTATGATTCAAGGCAAAGAGCGCGAGTTATGGTTTGAAGATGGACGATGGTTTGTGGCGGCGAAGGTGATCAACGAAAAAACACATTAAGAAAATCATCCTGCCAGCCATCAACCTGCTATCGCAGTTCTTCCAGATGATAAATGTAATCCAGCGATTTCAGTGCTTCTATAATCTCATGGTGCGTTTTATACTTCTTCAGTTCGCTGCTGCAAATTGTAACGGTAATCGTATATACGCTTAGTCCGGAGCCCACATAGGCGGGGTTCGATTCAATATCATCAATTCGCAGCCCTAAGCGGCGGCTGACTGTAACAAAGTCGCGCAGATACTCGATGTTTTTAAGCTCTAAATGGATTTCAAAGTGGTTGGAACGGTTCTTCAGATACACCTCAATGGTGGGAAACGCCGACAGGATACACAGAAGGAATGCAAACACAATCAGTGTTACCGTGTAAAGCCCTGCACCTATTGTAAAGCCCAAGGCGGCGCAAGACCACAGCGCCGCAGAGGTAGTAAGCCCTTTGATTTGACCGCGTGAGCTAAAAAGAATTGATTTTCCGCTGATGGAAGCCGCTGAAATCATGGTGGCCGCAGACAAAATCGGTATGTCGATTGCCTGAGCCTGCATCAGGTATATGTCAAGTATCATGCAGATGGTAGATGAAAACGAAATCAGCACAAAGGTTCTAAGTCCGGCAGAATGTCGCTTGCTGGATCGTTCACAGCCTATAACGGAGGTCAGGAAAACGGCAAGGGCGATTCTCAGGCAGATGGAAAGCACGTTAATTTCCTGTGACCAACTGCCAAGGTGCTGCGCAATGGGGTCTGACATTTGAAGTGACATCAAAGTGTCCATATGTCTGCTTTCCTCCTTGTGTTTTGATACGATACTTGGGGGTAGCCTGTCAAGGCGTAATGTTCGTAAGCGGCCTCGTCATACGCCTGTTCATCCTCTAAAAAAGGATCGTTGTGCGCAGGCAATTCTTTTTGAATTGCCTGTATCTGGCGAATCAGGCGTTCGACCTCGTTTTCTGGTTCATGCTCGTCGCATTTGACCGTTTCAGTCACGATGTCATCCAACCTGTTGGAATACGACCCCGACAGGTACAGCGACAATTTTGCGCAAGCAGGTCCGATTAGTTCGTACAAGACGCTGGAGGCAAGGATAATTGTTTCCAGCGCGTCGCCCATTGCACCGCCCAAGGTGCGGGCTCCCATCGCGGCCAGTCCAATGGCAACGCCCGCCTGTGGAATTAAAGCCAGCCCAAGGTTGTTGCGAATTTTTTTGTTCTTTCCGGCAAGCAGGCAACCCAAGAAGGCGCCGCTGTATTTGCCGAGTATTCTTGTGACAAAGTAGACCACACCGACAGCCAGCAAAGAGGCCGAACCGATATGATCGGAGGAGCTGAAAATAGCACCCAAATCAAAGTTGAGACCAGACCGCACAAAGAACAGCAAGAGCAGCGGAGGGCTGAAGTAATTCAGCTGCTTAAAAAGCCTTTCGTCGTCGGAGGTATTGATGTAAATCATCGACATGGACATACAGCCCAGTAGCGACGAAACGCCCATCAGCGCACAAATTCCGCAGAATGCAAAGAGCAGCGCAATAGATACGATTAGGCGATTGTCGGTGGATCGCTTGTGAAGAAGAAACTTCAAAATCAAACCAAATACGCCGCCCAGCGCAAACGCGAACAGGTTCATTATTATCGGACGCAGCACATTTTGCGCCTGAAAATTGCCGGTCATGGAGGCCAAGGCGATGGAAATGGCGATGCTGTACGCGACAAGCCCCACCACATCGTCCAGTGCGACCACCTGCAGAAGGGTGTCTACAAAATCGCCCTTTGCGTGCGTCTGGCGAATCGTCATCATGGTAGACGCAGGTGCTGTGGCTGATGCCAGCGCGGCAAGAACGACGGAAAATACCATATCAAGACCAAGCACATAATGAGTAGCGATAAACACCGCAATGGATGCCAAGCACGCCTCAAGGAACGTAATAAGCAGCACCTTAACGCCGCTTTTTTTCAGTGTAGAAAAACGGAAGAACTCGCCCGTGCTGAATGCAATGAACGCCAAGGCGATGTCTGCAATGAAATCCATTCTCTCGATAAGACCTATCGGGATCAGGTTTAAGCAGTACGGACCCATCAAAATGCCGGCAACAATGTAGGCCGTGACATTGGGGAGTCTCAGGCGTTTGGTAATTCTTGTCATGGCAAACCCGCCAAATAACATTAAAGAAATCGATATGATCACTATCGAAACCGAGGATGTAATATTCAATTTTTCAATCAGGGGCGTGGTCACTGTCTCGCATTCCTTTCTTAAAAATCACTCGGTCAGGCATTCGCAGGCCAATTTCATACAATAAGATGTTATCCTTGTTCGTTTCTGAAATCTCGCACTGCTTTTGCGTTATCTGAGTTACAGATTATCTTTGATGTATTATCCTTCACGAGTATTGCTTGATCATTGCTTATGGGACGGACATCCAATTCCGAGAACTTTTCCAGTATTTCCTCCGATGCTTTTCTATAAACCTCATCAAGAAAGTGCGGCAAAATATAGTATTTTACCAGCTCAAGCCCGGCATCGTCTTGCTGTGAATACTCCGGCGGTTTTTTATCCATTGGCTCAATATAAGTAATCGTCGGCGCGCAAACAATAGCCCCTGCCGACTCGCCCACCATAAGTTTGCCGCGCTGCAGTTCTTTTTTCAGCAATTTGTCTGTTCCAGATTTTCGCAGCGCATCCATAAGGAAGAACGAATTGCCTCCTGAAAAGTAAATGCAATCTGCCTGCGCAAAGGTTGCCTTGATTGTATTCCTGTTTTCCTTAGAAATATCAATTTCTGTAACGATTGCTCCCATTTCACCGAGCAACTCCCGACCCGCCAGCACATACCGCGAAGCCCCTTCTTTGGCTGCGGCTGTCGGGATAAATGCAATTCTCTTGTTTTGCAAATCCTCTTTAATAAGAGTCCCCACGTTGCAAAAACGTGAGCATAAAAACAAATTCATAATCCATATTTCCTTTTTGGGTAATCTGATGTCCTTTTCGGGTCGTTCTAATTGAATATCATTGCCGACTCTTTTAGTAAAACGAGAAGAGCACTGTATGGTAACAGCGCTCTTCTCGTTGCATTGAGAGAAACTTGTGTTATTGGGGCAGGCAGAAAAGGATTCATATGTCTTGTGTAATATGCCGTATAAAGACTTACCGAATCAGCACAACAGCAACATCATTTACATTGGTTCCTGTCGGACCGGTAAAAAGCAATCCTTTCGCCGTCTTCAGCGCCGTGTAGGAATCATTTTGGTTGAGAAAATCCACCGGGTCGATTTGCGCCGCCCGCAAGGTTGTCAGCGTGTCGCCGTCCACATAGCCGCCCGCCGCATCTGTCGGACCATCGGTACCGTCTGACCCAACACTAAAAACCGCTGCATTGCAGCCCGAAATGCCGGGTGCAGCCGCCAGCGCCAATTCCTGATTGCGCCCGCCCTTGCCGTTGCCGATGATTTTGACCACCGTTTCGCCTCCGGCTATAAACGCCATGGGTTTGTCGGGGTGCTGATGTGTTTGGGCAATTTCCGCAAGGAACAGCCCCGCCTCCCGCGCCTGACAAGCCAGCTGATCGGTCAAAAGGATTGGCGCATAGCCAAGTGCCTGTGCAGCATCGGCAGCTGCCGCGCAAAGCTCCCGAACACTGCCTGTAATGCGCGTTGTTACGTTATCTATTTGCTTGGGTGTCTCTTTGCGAAGGCAAGCCAGTGCATCGGCGGACAGATGCAAACCGTACTTTTTAACGACATTCTCCGCATCCTTGCAGGTAGACGAATCGGCACAAGCCGGTCCGCTTGCAATCATATCCAGCGGGTCACCCAAGACATCGCTCAGGACGACGCACAGCACCTGTGCCGGGGCGCACGCCATAGCAAAACGCCCACCTTTTACGGCAGACAACCGCTTACGGATGGTGTTGATCTCCACGATATCGGCACCGCATCCCAGCAGCTGCTGTGTGATATCCTGCAATTCATCCAAAGGGATCAAAGGCTTTTCCAGCAGGGCGCTTCCCCCGCCGGACAGAAGAAACACCACCGTATCCTGCGCCGTCAACCCCTGCACAAGGTCAAGCGCTGCCTGTGTACCCCGGCAAGAGCCGTCATCCGGGACAGGGTGTCCGCCCTCAAAGCAGCGGATATGGGCAATCGGTCCTTTTATATGCCCATACTTTGTAACAACCACGCCATCCGCAATACGATCCCCCAGGCAGTCAGATGCCGCGTTTGCCATCTGCCATGCCGCTTTTCCTGCTGCCACCAGAACGATTTTTCCGGTTCCAAAGCGATACCCTTGCAGCGCACGCACTACGGCAACATCCGGCAAAACCGCGTGAATGGCCGCAGAAACGATAGATTCCGTATGTTGATGAAGTAATTGATTCATGAGCTGTACTCTCTTCCTTTGCTAATTGCCGGTTTGCAAATATCTCCGTTCTATTAAGCAGCTAGGATATAATGTTGCCTTTATCACCAATCATAATCGATAGACCATGCAACTAATGCGTATACTCCACGGCGTAGACTTTTCCGTCTATACCCGTAGCTATAACAAGACCGTCGGTTGCTTCCGGTGTCGACCAAAAGACTCTCTCAGGATAACCGGCCGCGTCGATACACCAAAGAATCTCTCCGTTATCTGGATTCAAAGCAGTAATTCTTCCTCGCTCTGCAACGTGTATCAGGCTGTTTCCATTATATACGAGTGCCGAATCAATTTGCATCTCTTGTAGGTCCCTGTCTTTATTGTCATAGCGAAGATCCTTTTGCCAAACAACTTGGTTTGTCTCTGCATCAAACGCTGTTATCTGCCTTCCACTGTTCGAAGAATAAAATACTGTGGAGCCGTTTGTGGTCATACCACGAGAAGATACCTTTTCCAACGTTGATGTCCACGCCAACTCTCCCGTATCAAGGCTCAAATAGGCAGGGCGCGTATTTTGTGCATCAATACACCACAATTTCCCGTTAGCGATAACCGGTCGTACATCACCACATACAAACAGGGACTCATCAGTATTCGCATTTCCCCTCCAAATCAGTTGACCTGTAGAGGCGTCTATTGCGTACCAAATATAGGTATCCCGAACAAATGCGTACAAGGTTCCGTTTTCCAAAATTGGTCTTTGACGCATAAGACCATCCGTTTGGTATTCCCAGACAATTTCACCAGATGCTGAGTTCAAGCAATAAATTTTTCCATCTCCGCAACCGATGAAAACACGTCCTTCCGATGTAAGGGGATCAGAAAGCACACTCCCGCCTAGTTTGGTGTTCCAGATGATGTTTCCGTCGTCTGCCGAGGCGCAATACACAAATTCATCTCCAGAACCAAAGACTATCTTTCCTTCGCTCGTGATTGCCGGCTTAGAAATCACAAAATCCCCGGTCTGAATACACCATTTTTGGCTTCCGGTGTCACGATCGATACAATATAGGTTCCCGTCATTTGAGCCCACATAAACATTGGCTTCGTTTATGGTTGCGCTAGACTGAATCGAATCCCCGGTCTCAAACACCCATTTGATTGTAGGATTATCACTCGGCGTTGAGTAGTCCTTATATTCTGTCCATTTTTTGTTCTCATTATCAAAAGCTTCAACACCAACAAAATGCGTTCCAGCAACCAACTCTGGCGTATACAATCCCGTGTCAATGCTTCCACTCCAAATACCGCCCTCATTTTTTATGAGTTGCGTATATGGCCCGTAATTATCTATTCTTGCCTGAACTGACTTTACGCCGTCTGGTGCATTTTCTATTTGAACTGCCACATCCACCGTATTATCTCTTGCTGTGATGTTTGTAATGGTCATTCTTAGTTTTCTGGTGTTGTTCATTCGACCACTTAACCAGAGTTCCTTGCTATGGTCAGTCGCCTTTCTCTTGTATATGTAGTAATAGTTTTCCGAGAATTCAATCGTCACAAAATCCTGATTTGGATTATCTTTAATGTACGTTATGTAGTTAATCGGCACACCGTCTTCCACAACATTTCCATAGTAATGGACATGACCATTCATGAAAGCAATAACATTTGAATCTTTTGTCGCACTGAGCAATTCATGCCGTGCCGTAACATTATTGTTGATCTTGAAAGGATGGTGCCCGAATAGGATAACTGGCATATCAGCGGGTATACTATCCAAATCACTCTTAAGCCATTGCAGTTGGGCTTTCCCAATCTTTCCGTCCAACTCAAAGTTCACTGTTGTGTCTAACAGAACAAAATGCACACCGCCATAGGTAAAAGACTGATATAGCGGTCCCACCTGATTCGTGAATGTTCTCTTTCCATTGGCGTTCCACCAACGCACATCATGATTACCGGGCGTAGTATAAACTTGTCCGTCAAAGAGTTGCTTATCCTGTAAATATAATTCATATTGTGCAGGCGTTCCATGATCAGATATGTCCCCAGTTATTATCGAGAACGCAGGTTTAATATTGCTGTTGATTTCAGAAATAATTGCCTTAAAGTTTTCAGACCCGATTAGCTCGTGAACATCCGACAGCTGTGCTACCTCGAATCGCGTAAAGCGGCCATAGGTGATGCTCATTTGCACAAAATCAATTTCTCGTGTAAAATCCCCCACAGACGAACTCGCGGAATTATATATTCTTAATGTCAGTTTACCGTTGGCGTCAATATATTGCTCAATTTCCCTCAGTGAGTCCAGTGTAAAGCGAATCATTTCATAGTTGTCAGAACTTGACGCTGTTTTCACAACTGCAAATTTTCCTGTGGATACATTCTTAAGCGACAGGTTTTGAGTATTTGCACCATTCTTTGACTTCAATGCAACTACAAATGTGACTTCACCTATCGTATCAATGTCAATATCCGTATCGAACTCGAATTGCACAGCACTTTTCCGATTATTATCACTATGGAATTTCATCGACTGTCCGTCTATATGATCCAACTTCTCAATTTGTCCTTCACTTGAACCATATTCCTCAACGAAGGTTGTAGGCGTATAGACTTTCTGTTGGCTTTGTGAATTGGCAACCGTTGTGACAGACACGCAGTCCGTGTATCTTATGAACTCTTTTGAGGCCGAATTGTATACTCGTATCTGTATGTCTCCTTCCTCTGATATATAAGCACTAATGCCATTTCCAGACAAAACAAAACTTCTTGTTACTTCTGCTGTACTTCCAGGGATTGTCCCTACAACCTCCCAATTCTGTGTGTCGAATCGATATAATGATAACCAGATAACATTTGTTTCTTCAGACGTATTTCCGGTGTAATCGACTTGAATCGTCTGTACATCGCTCTTTTCACAATATAGTGGCACCGTAGTGGTCCACGCCGCTTTTTTATTTGACGACTCAACTTGAAAAGAGGCACCGTCTCTGTCCTTCAAACTCTTAGAAGTTGTTCCAGCCACAGTGGTTCCCTGCTCAACCTGGGCATTTTCTACTGTGTAACTTCGAACTTCTACATTCTGAACGCTCTCCTCGCACAGCAATAGCAATTGCATTTGATCCAAAGACAATTCAAACGGGCTCTCTGCTGATATAGTTACCTCAACTTTAACATTTGCGGAATCATCTATATGACAGTCTGACCAGTTGATTAAATGAATTTCATTAAGTCCATTACTGGCTATGACCCCTGTCGAATTATGCTCAATGTATGAGTTACTATTCCAATCAAATAAACTTATCGTATAGGTAAGCGATCCTGCATTTACCGTTCCAAGTCTGAATGTTGCAGATTGTATTCTCGTCTTTGGCACTCCCGTAAACAAAACCTCTAACCGGACACAGTTTTTTCCTGCATCGCTAACGCCCGATTTTAGGAGCACAACTTTTTGATCCAAGTATTCAAGATCGCCAGCTGCTCCAGATTGAATACTGCCATCAAGAATCTCAATATTTGCGGGTACGCTTTGCCTAACCACGTGCCTCACTTCGTCACCCAGTGAATCTACTTCTATTGCATAACACTTAGTACAAAAAGGAAGCGTTACGAATAAGGCAAAAATCAGGGAAAGAAATTTACGCATAGCCACGTCCTCCTACTCTGGTTTTTACGTTTGTTTTTGTTCTTATTTCTCGCCTACGGCGTATGCACTTTCTATCTGCGTAAGGACGGCATCCGGGAAAACCTGCCTTGCCTCCTGCAGCAGCGCTTGAGATTGCTCGGAATGATAATGTGTCATAAACAACTGTTTGACGCCCGCATCCTTGGCTGTCTGCGCCGCGGTATGCGCGCTCAGGTGATGGCTTTCCTCCGCTGTTTCCCCTGCACAGAAGGTGGATTCACACAGGAACGCATCCGCCCCGGACGCAACCTTGTATAATCCTTCGCACACACCGGTATCCCCGCTGTAGGCAAAGGTTTTCCCCTCCGCCGAGATCCTTACCCCGTAGGATTCAATCAGATGCTTCACCGCAAAGAACGTAAAATGCACTTCATCGAAGTCATACGCTGCGCCATTCTTGATCGTATGGATTTGGAACACGTCGTTCGTGCATAGTTCCTCGCTTGCCCATTGCGGCAAGGCGGGGATAAACAGCGGGATAGGCTTCAGATTTTCACCGTAGGCTCGTTTTGTTTCTAACGCATACTTGGCACAGAACAGATCCCCAAAATGATCAAAATGCAGATGACTTATTATGATCGCGTCCAACTGCGTAAGCGGCAGATGCTTTTGCAGCTTTGCTGCCGAGCCGTTTCCCATATCCAGCAGGATTCGTTTGCCCTTTGTCTGCAGCAGGTAGCATGAACAAGCGCCATCTGCCTCCGGGCAGGTTGCATTGTTACCGAACACAGTCAGTTTCATACAGGTTCCTCCAAAAAGACAAGCTGCCCCGATTGTTCTTCGCAATCGGGGCAGCAAATTTCACTGCAACAAGAAATAACTCAGCTGTCCCTGCGGTACAGTGATGGTAATCGGATCGGTGCCAATCATCGAGCTATCCCGGATAGCCGTATCCATAGATTTCGTATCCTTAAAGATACTGCCGTGCAAATCCTTCATCCGGAAGGACACGTCCTGTGTGCTGTCATTGGCAAGAATCACGAGCTTTTCGCCGTTTTCAAGCGCCCAGCAGGATGCAAAGCACTGGTTTGGAACGTTCTCCAGCCACAAATCATCCAGATATTGGGCGTGCTTCAGCAGGGGCTGAAGGTTTCCTCGGAAAGCAGTTGCCATCATTCCATAGTCATGATATGCACTGTCCTCCGGGCGAAGGCGGCTGGTGATGCCAAGCCACAAAATACTGCCCAGCGTAATGGCTCTGTGCAGGTCCTTGCGGAACCATTCGGGACGGTCTTTTTCTTCCGCCCAGCTTCTTGGGTTTACCATATTAACCTGCGTAAATTCCGGGAAAGTATACTTGAACACATTATAGTGTTCATCGTACTCAGCGCCATTCCAGGTCAGATTTCCCCAAGTATAACTGCCGTAAATATCGCCGCAGTTCTCGGTCATAATGTAGGCGTTCGGGTTATAGGCCCGCAGGCGCTCCAGCAGGTTTTTCAGCACATATACATAGCCGTTGTTGAACTCCCCGATATTGTCATGCGTGTGCTCGCTGCAATAGCACGGGAAAGGCTCTGCCGATGCAAGCTGATCCAGATAAATACCGTCGCAGCCATACGCCTTTACGCAGAATTCTGCCGTATCCAGCAGATACTCTCTCCACAGGGCGTCCGAGGGGCAGTTCACGGTGAAATGTTCCGGACCATAGGTTTCCCGGTACATCTCGCCCTTCTCGTTCCGCATGGCCATCTTCTCGCCAACCAGCTTATGGAAGTCCGATTTCAAATCAAATATGCGCGCGTTGATATACAGCGTGGACATACCGCCATGATTGCGGACATATTCCAGCCCGCGCCGGAATTCCATGGCGCTGCCGAGTTCCATATCGGGATAATACTCCGGATAAAAGGAGTCAAAGCCCGTGCGGTTCCAGCTTGCAATAAACATATGCCTTGCGCCCCATGCCTTGCCTGCCTCAAACATAGCCGGGATGTCTTTGAAGGTATGCTCCACCTTGCCGGTACGCTTAAAGTTGTAGCACTGGTTCAGGGCATATTCGTTTTGTAAATACTCGGGGTTATGGTCAAAATCCAGATAAGGAGCGATGTATTCCCGATACACCTTCGAGCCATAATGCCAATCCTTGTCGGAAAGGCATGCAACATAATCCCCGGTCTGATAGGTTTCCCCTTGCTTGATTCGGAAATATTTACGGAAGGCAAATGCCATCCAAGGATTTTCTCTGTCGCCGCTGGTTTCTGCTATAACACCGGTCACCGGGAATCGGGGGTCATGGCTGCCAATATAGAATCCACCGCAACTATTGTAATAGTACATCCAGCTCATGGAGGCTAAGCCGCAGTAATTGATCTCACGGCGATAGATATCCTCAAAGGGTACGCTGCAGCCACGCCAGAAAGTCATACGATTCTCAGCGTAATTATATACCGGATCTTCTGTTTTGTCACCTGCGTGGTGCGGGTAAATGAGATAATCTTTCTGTCCGTTGCCCAGATAGATGCCGCCCAAGTGCGGCACCAGAATCTCGGTCACATCGATTGTGCTGTGATTGCAGATTTCTGCAGAAAACACCAGACGATCCTGCTCGCAACGGCAGGTCACCTTTGCGGAAACGTCATATTCTCCGAAGGAATCATAGCTCAGGATCAGCGCGTCAGGGGCTTCTGCCACGTCAGAAATATGCCCCGGCAGTTTGACCCGTTCGCCGTTCTTCAAGCCATAGAGTTCAATCAACGGGTCGCGCGGCGCGCAGCGGACATAGTTGGTATTGGTAGAAAGATTCCACAGTTCCGTGAAATTTCCGATCTTACGGTCGAAACAAGCCCTGATTTTATCGGTTCTCAATTCCATAGCAGTATACCTTATCAATAACCAAATTCGTTATAGCGTTCCAGCGCCTCACCGTTGATTTTGGGAGCATTCGGCATATGGTTGGAGATATAGACACTAGGTTTCAGACCCTTTGCCAGCAGCTTTTCCACCACTGTGCTTTGCAGCGCCCACATCAGATAGCTGGCGCTGATACCGCTTGCCGGGCAGATACTCTGTCCCAACGCAGGCACATCGACCAGCGTATCACCATAGTTCGTGCAGTTATCAATGCAGTAGGTACACGCCTCAAATAGGCGCTTTCCGCTGGGGTGCTTGCTTGTCAGGTGGCTGGAGTATTCGACAGACGTCAAAGCGATTGTGGCACAGCCCATCTCGTTCGCCTTAATGGCAAGGTCTACCGGGAAGTAGTTGTATCCCGATACAGAACCGATCATAATGACATCTTCCGGCAGAACATTGGCTCTGCCCAGCACATAATCCGCAAATCCGGGAATGCTGTCATATCCGATGATACCGCGCGCCGGAGAAGGGCGATACCGCACCGGGTTCTGGATTTCGCAGGTGATCTTGATGGGCTTTATCGCCATCATACCGCCGGTTCGACCGACGGCCTCAAACATCAACATATGCCCGGTGTCCATAATATGCCATGCGCCGCCTTTTTCCAGGCGATTCGCAATTTCATCGGCAGCTGCAAGAATCGTTTCCCGCTGGGTGTTTTCTGCCTTGGTCAGCACGTTTTTCATGGCAGAAAAATACTCATCCATTAACATAGGTTGTCCCCCATTCAGCTTGTATATTTTTCAAAAAGTCTTCACGCGAATCCATGCGGCCGACAATCTCGTACATCACAAAAAGTGCCGCGCCGACAATGGGTTCAAACATAGGTTTCCTGTAACTGCATTGCGGCAGTTTCTCTTTTAAGGCAGACTCAAAGCGTTTCGTAAAAATGTCGCCCATATGGCTGGTTCCGCCAAGTAAGGATACCGGCAGTTCATCGTTTCCTACACGCCTTGCCACGGCAGCCGCCAAGTCCGCCAGACATACAGATGCCTCATCCAGAATTCCCAGCGCATCTATGTCCCCTGCCTTGGCAGCTTCTGCCACCGTATAAGACAGCTTTGCTATTTTTTCCCGTGTAAAGTCCGGTTTATATGCGCCCTGCCTTAACGACGGGATACTCTCCATATGCAGCTGCTTCAGTGCCAGCGTTTGCAGCAAGGTGTTGGTACTGCCGCGATCCCATTGCTGTGTGATCCTGTCCAGACACATCAGCCCCATATGGTAACCGCTGCCTTTGTCGCCAAAGAGTGGTCCCCATCCGCCGACGGATATCCAACTTCCCTTTTTATCTCTGCATACGGCAAAGGAACCCGTTCCGGATAAAACGGCAATGCCTCCCGGTTCCCCCAAGGCTCCGTAATACGCGTTATACTCATCGCCTAATACCATCAGCCTTGTTTTCGGGAAACGATCACGCACCGCATTGGCGGAATTTTTGAAACCGGGAATGAACAGACAGATTTCATTCAGATCCGTATCCCGGATACCTGCCTGTTGCAGACAATCCGAGATGCCGCCGCACACAGCATCTGCAGCGGCATCCGGGTTTATAAAGATGGCATTGGTTCCCTGTGTCTTGCTGAAGCCATGTATATGTCCGGACAGATCAAAGAGCATATATTCTGTTTTGGTTCCCCCGCCGTCACACACCAAATACATGGTCATTACCTCCATCCATCAGGAAAGCGCCGGGATTCTTGTGCGGTACAGTGCAACAGCCTTGGCGTTAAACTCATCGCCACCGGGAATATTGGCACTGCGCAATATCGGGGGAATTTCGCCGTTTTTCAAGTACAGGTTTTCGATTTTCAGAACAATTCTTTGTGCGATAAACAGGCTGCCGAAGGTAGAGGCACCTCCCGTCACCTGATTGGTTCCGGGAACGGTAAAGACGCCATCTCCAAAGGGCGCATGGTTATCGATCACGATATCCGACACATCACACAGATGCTTTCCGATGGCACTGCGCGGTTTCAGCTGCTCCGAGATTGTCTTGGACGTGACGCATACAACCGTCAGCCCCTTTTGCTTTGCGTACAGCGCAGCTTCAACCGGCACGGTGTTGATGCCTGTGTTGGAAGAGATGATGATTGTGTCGCCCTTTTGCAGGGATGCCTTGCCCAAGACCTCCGCAGCCTTGCCGGATTTGCGTTCCATCTGTGTGCTGGTTATCGCGCCGGTGTGGAGCATCAACTCATCCGATAAGATGGGGTTAATGGGAACCAGTCCGCCGCTTCGATAGAACATCTCCTCGACGATCATGTGGGAATGACCTGTTGAAAAGACGTGCAGCAAACCACCGTTTTTGATGGAATGGTAGGCTGCCTCCGCGGCTGCTTCCATCGGTTCCTGCTCCTGCTGCTCGATGCGATTCAGCATCTCATAGATTTTGGACAGATAGCTTCCGTCAGGCAGGAGTTTTTCTGTCATAAGGCCCTCCTTTCTAAAAAAGGGCGGCATATTGCCGCCCTTCCTTCCGGGTCGTACCGGTGAGCCAATTATTTGTTAAGGATCTCTGCTGCCTGCTCGTCCACGCGGGTCTCAAATTCTTCCGGCGTGATTGCACCGGCCCACAGGGACTCGCATTCCTTCTGGAACATAGTCTGGAAAGCAGAACCATTGAGGTTCGTGGGATAAGGAACGGCAGTTTCCAGAGCTTCCACGAAGTACTTGTTATAGGGAGCCTTTGCCTCAAACGCAGTGGTATCGACCAGCTTAGATGCGGGCAGACCGAAGTTCATATCCAGAGCGATCTGCTGACCTTCCTTACCGGACAGGAACTCCACAACACGCCAAGACAGATCAGGGTTCTTTGCGGTTTTGGGGATGACCCAGGTGTTTACGAAAGAAGAAGTCTTGCTAACGCCATCGATGGAAGGCATGGGCAGAACAGTGTACTCCGTGCCGTTTGCATCCATGTTAGAAGCAGTGGACAGGGCGCCAATCTGCATGGCAACCTTGTTTGCCATAAAGGGAGCAAACTCGTTGTCGCCGAACTGAGCAGCCTGCGTTGCAGTGGGGCATACCTTGTAGGTGTTGCACAGGTCATACATGAACTGGACAGCTTCCTTGGTCTTGGGGTCGGTAGACAGAACGCTTGCCTTGCCGTCTTCGCTGTACAGCTTGCCGCCGAAGGCTGCGATCATAGCAAAGGTCTGGTCGGTATAGTTCTTCCAGTAATAGCCCCACTGTGCATCGGCACCGGAACCCTTGGTCAGCTGCTTTGCCACCTCGACAAAGTCATCCATCGTCCAATCTTCGGAAGGAATTTCCACACCGGCGTCCTTGAACATCTTGGTGTTGATGTACATGACCTTGGGGGTGATGTCGCGGGCAGCCGCATACATCGTGCCGTTCACGGTCAGAGCCTCGGTAACGACGGGATAGAGGGAATCCTTGTACTCTTGGCTGGCCAGATCGTCCAGCGGCATCAGCATACCGTTCAGCGCATAACGGGGCACCTGGTCCATAGCAAGCATCATTACGTCAGGAATCTCACCTGCTGCCAGCTTGGTAATCATGGTGTCCGCATACTTGCTGGGAATGGTAACGAACTCCAGCTTGATATCCGGATTTTCTGCTTCAAAATCCGACTTCATCTTCTGCAGGTGCTCAAATTTGGTGACGTCCCACCAAGTATACACAGTAAGGGTAACAGGGTCTTTCGTTTCAGGGGTCGAGGCAACCGTAGATGTTTCTTCGCTGCCGGAAGCAGCAGGTGCTGCACCGGAGCTTGCGCTGTTGCCGCCGCAGGCAGCAAGGGATAGGATGAATGTCAGAGCCAAAAGCAGTGCAAAGACATTGCGAACGATCTTTTTCATTTCTAGTCCTCCGTTTTGTATGAATATTGTACGACCGTAACAGGTCGCAAGTCCTTGGTTATTTTCCGCCGAAACCGGAGTTCATGGCAGATGCCATGAAGTACTTCTGGAACAGCAGGAATACGATAACGATGGGCACGATGCTGATGGTTGCACCGGCCAGAAGAACTGCCCAGTTGGGATCCCATTCCTTGAGGTATTTAAGACCTACCGTCAGGGTCAGTTTGTCATAGTCGTTGATTACGATCATCGGCCAGAGGAATGCGTTCCAAACACTGCGGAACGACAGAATTGCTGTTGTAGCAATGGCGGGCTTTGCATTGGGAAGAACGATCTTGAAGAACACGCCCAACCGGGAACACCCATCCACGATCGCTGCATTTTCAAGATCCTTGGGGATGCTCAGGAAATACTGCCGGAAAAAGAAGATGTTGAATGCGTTCGTTCCGGTAAACATACTGGTAAGGAACAATGCGGTATAGGTGTTCGCCAGATGCGCATCCACAACGATTTTGTAGTTCGGGATAAGCGTTACATGGCTGGGCACCATCATGGTTGCCACAAACGCCAGGAACAAGATGTTCCTTCCCTTAAACTCCAACCGAGTCAGCGCGTAGGCTGTCAGGGATGCTACGGCAATCATGCATATGGGCATTGCCACAGCGAGGAAGAACGAGTTTATGACAAACTTGCCGAACGGCAGTACCTGAAACAATCGCTCATAATTGTAAAGCGTTGCCGGCTTCGGCAGCAGATCCAGCGGAGAGCCGCCATAAAGCTGTTCCGACGTCTTAAAGGACGACAACACCGACCACACGAACGGATAAATCATCGTCAGCGACAAAAGCACCATAAAGTAGTGATAAACCACTGACCCAATGCGCTTACGGGCCTTGACGCCCAGGGATTTCTGTTTCATTTTATTCTCCTCCCTGTTCGTTGCGGAATTTATACTGGATCAACGACACAACCATAATCAGTGCAAAGAATATCCATGCCAGAGCGGATGCATAGCCCATGTTGTAGCTACTGAAGGCTTGTTCGTAGATGTAATACATCATGGTACTGGTCGAACCCAAAGGACCGCCGGCTGTCATAATAAAGATGGATTCGAACATATTGAACGCTTCGATTACCAGAAGAATCATGACAACAAACGTTGTGTTCGACAAAAGCGGCAATGTGATGCGGAAAAACTTCTGGATTCCGCTGGCGCCGTCCAGCTCCGCTGCTTCATACAGGGTTTCGGGTATCGTCTGAAGACCGGCAAGGAACATAATCATATAGTAGCCGCCCATCTGCCATACACGCATGATGACAAGTGCCGGCTTGCTCCACGCTGTATCACCCAGCCACATGGGTACGTCATTCAGTCCGATCGCCATCAGGAAGTTGTTGATCAAACCCATATCCGGGTTGAAGATCCACAGCCAAACCATACTGACCGCAACCGTTGAGGTGATGCTGGGCAGGAACAGCGCCACGCGGTAAATATTGTTCACCCAACTGGTCTTTTTGTTGATCAGTATAGCCAGTAAGAGGGAAAGCGCCAGAACGATGGGAACCAGCGTGACGACAAAGTAAAGCGTATTGCCAAAGTACTTATAAAAATACTGATCCTTCGTGAAGGCTCGGATATAATTGTCAAAGCCAACCCATTTTGGCGTGCTGACCAGATCATAGTCTGTCAGGGACAGATAGAAGGAATACAAAATTGAGCCAAAGGTGAAAATGCTAAACCCAATTAGGGCCGGTGAAACAAACAGCCATCCCAAACAGGCTTCGCGTCGTTTCAGCGTCATAAACCGTTTTTTCGGTTCCTTTACTGTCGGATTCATCTGTGTCCTGTGCTCCTTTCAAATCCTGTCAATAAATACATGTTGTTATGTTGTTATAACGTCTGTATCGATTTTTTATTGCGTCCTGTGGAACGGACGCAATAAATTGGTTTATTTTTCCAATGTTACATTAAAAACATACTTATCTCCGCGATATACGGATTCCGTATATTCAAACGGAACTCCCGCGCCGTCATACGCAGTTCGCGTAATCCTCAGCACAGGCGCACCGGCTTTGATCTGGAGCTGCTTTGCTTCCTTTGCCTTTGCCAAACCGGATTGAATGCTCTGGATTGCCTTTGCAGGCTCACAGCCGTAACGCTGTCTAAAAAGCGCATAAAGCGACTTGCTCATATCATATGTTTCGATCCCTGCGAATCTGGCGAACGGCAGGCAAACCGTTTCAACCGCCATAGGCACTGCATCCGCACAGCGCAAGCGAGAAATGATGTATACCTTTTGGGTGCCATCCAATTCCAATGCGTTGGCGACCGGCTCACTCGGAAATTCCAAACTCTGTGAAATCAGTGAAGTGGAAGGTTCCATACCAATGCTGCGCATTTCATCGCTGAAACCAATCAAGTGGTTCAATTGCATTCCGGCTTTTTTTGCCGCTACAAAGCTTCCCTTCCCTTGTATTTTATAGATGTAACCACTCTGCGCCAAGCCATCTAACGCTTGTCTTACCGTAATACGGCTTACGCCGAAAATCTCACCTATGGTCTCCTCCGTGGGCATTTTGTCGCCCTCTGCCAACTCTCCTGACTCAATGAGTGACCGATAATAGCTAATGATCTGAGAATATCTTGGTGCAGCTTTCATAATTGTTTGTACCCTTCCCTCTTAGCTTATTCAGTTTTCCCTCATCTACTTGTTATGACAACATAATAACATTATCCCCTTCTGTTGTCAATGCATTTTCACACACATAGGTCAAGTTTGTGAAATACTGCCAATTTAAGCAGTTCCGTTTTATACAAAAAGGCAGTCTTATTGTCAGCGCATTATCTGTAAATACAACTTTGCAAAAATGAGCATTTTGAAATATCATCCTCATAGGAGATTGCGGCACAATTCCCCAAACTCTTTGTTACCCCCCGCTGTATCACCCGATACAGCGGTATTTTTATTGTCAAAAAAGGAGTTATTGCAATGTCTAACGAAAACAAAATCCGTATTCTGTATGTTCAGCCGGGCAAATATCCGGAGGAACGGTTCGTTGCAAATGAGCTGCGCCCCCTTCAGCAGCTTGTCGCTGGGTAGCGGGTCATATTTCTTCCGCCCGCAATCTCCAAGAAAGAACACTCATTCTCTCTTGAGATATTTCGGCATACGGGGCATCTACATCACCCCCTTGCCCGCGCCGGGTTTGCGGATTTGCTTTTGAAAATAGAAAAACGCCCAACATCTCCCGAAACTGTTCGCTTTCGGGGCGATTTTGGACGTTTTTGTTTGATATGAGGGGCTTTACGACGGTGGGGAATATAACTTTGTCGCTTATGGTGGGAAAGCCCGCTATTTGCTGCTTTGTGGCAATAGAAAAGCGCCACATCGCTGCGGCGCTTTTGCTTTGCCCGGAAGATGGAACGGGGGCTGTTCAGTTATCTGTTGTTCTTTCTCTTGCTGGCAACAACGGCTGTTCCAATGGCTGCACTACCGCTGACAAGCATAAGGACAACCAGCAAAGCAGGGTTGCTGGTGTCGCCGGTCTGCGGAATGGTGTACTGAGGTGTGGCTGTTGCAGCAGGTGCCGGAGTGGCCGTTGCAGCAGGTGCCGGGGTGGTCTTGTCGGCGTCCTTGTATTGCAGGGCAGCAATCGCATCTTCAATAGCCTTTGCCATAGCGTCAACCTCTGCCTGCTGGGTAATGTTCTTGCCACGGACAACGGCATTGACGGCGGTTTCCACAGCGGAGAAATCCTTGTAGTCATCCTTCTTCAAAGCATTTGCCTTGGCGAGGGCTGCATCGACCTTGGTGTAGTCGGCGTCCTTGTATTGCAGGGCAACAATGGCATCTTCAATATCCTTAGCCATTGCATCAACCTCGGTCTGCTCCGTAATCTTCTTACCACGGGTCACAGCATTCACAGCGGCTTCCACGCCGGTGAAGTCCTTGTAGTTGTCTTTGTTCAGTGCTTTTGCCTTGGCAATGGCTGCATACACCATACAGCAGACAAAACAAGACCCCGGCCACGAACAGCAGCACCACTATGGGGGACACCAGCCTCCTCTCGGATTATTACATTCATCAAATAGCTAAGGAAACATATTTGATCTGAATAATATCCTAAAACAAATTGCCCATTTGGCTAAGTTGCTATCAAAAACAAATTTATGCCAAAATCTGTAGACTAACACATCCACGCCTAGCATATCGTAACACCGGATGTTTGTTGGAAACTGCTCCTTTTCTTCTTGATGATTGTTGTATGAATTTCTTCCACTATATCCTTGCCTTCGAGCGATTTCGACACGAATAAGAATTATAATTCATACTAGATTCACCAATTATAAACAAGGAGTGGTCTTTTATGAAAAAGGAATTCGTAATGTCGTTATCGCAATCCTATCGGCAGGATCTTCTCGATGCCATTCAGCTGGCTAAACAGGGGATGCTGTCGCCCTCACAGCAGGCATACTGCTTTGAGGAAATCGGGGACACCAAGGGTACTGCGTTCTATCCTGCAAACGGGGATGAATTGTTCCGGAAGCTGCGCACTGCGTTGGGCGAAAAAGCGCAAATTTCCGAACGCCAGCGCGCGGAAGGCGATCTGCACAAGTTGGGCGTGGAACTCTTGTTCCATACCTATATAAACAGGTTCACCTTCGCTGAAATCACCCATAACACCGCAGCCCACAAATATGATGCCATTATCTACCTTGATGAGCGTGCCACCGACAAGGAAAAGCGCGCCAACGCCGTAGCGATGCGCAAGGCATTTGATGCGTGGCTGGAGGAAAGCGGTCTTACGGCAGACCCCGCTGCCCTAACCGAAGTGCCCGATCCGTGCGAGGGGCGTTTTGATACATTAGCCGAGGCGATTGCGCATATCGACCATATTTTACGCTTTCCCGACCTGCTGCTTATCTGAAACACCGCGCCTGAAAAAACTTTTTTCAAAATTCAGTATTCAATCGTCAATATATTGGTAATCCTGCGAAAACTGATACATCAATGCTGAACGCTCTACCGCGATTTATATTACAATATTTACATATTATAGTATAAATGGGAAAGGGTGTATCTGCTTGCTACAGGTAGCCGAATATGAGAATTTTGTCCGTAAGCGCATCACGCAGTTGCGCCATCGCCTTCATGTTTCCGAACACAAAATGAGCCTTGACCTTGGCAAAAGCGGCAGCTATATGCGCAGTATTTCAATCGGCAAGGCATTGCCCTCAATGCACGAATTTCTGCGCATCTGTGAATACCTCGGCGTAACCCCGCAGGAATTCTTTACCGGTGCCGGGGATGAAACCGACCGTATCAATATCTTTAACCGACTGCAAGACCTCGATGACGGTGACATACAGAAATTGCAGACATTCCTTGGTTGGATAGAAGAAAAGTAAATCCACTTTCTGCCCGACAAGTTTTGGCTTGCCGGGCCTTTCTTTTTATAGGGCTTATTTAGTGGAAAGGCGTATTGCATGGCAGATGTGCTTGACGCTCCGGTAGGCGGAGCCATGCCGTATTAAGGCAGGGAAAACTTCAAGCGCTACTGTGTCCTTTCAAAAGTCCCTTCGCCGCGTAGTTTTTCGTATATCATTCGTATGCCAGATGGTTTTTATAACCATCTGGCGTATTTTTTTGTTTCTTTTTTGTTTTGGCGGCAGAGGACCGCCGTTTTCTGCCCGCGCCCCTCCTGAATTTTGAGGTCTATTCAATGAAACTCAAAATTTTGGAGGTTTACGATGGCAAAGAAAAATATTGCCGATAAGTATTGGATTTACGGCGAGGATGCAGAATTAGCCGCGCGCCTTACAAGCTATTTGACAAGAGTGGTATACAATCAGCGAGCAAATTATATCCGCGCACTAATGAAGATTAAGGAACATGAGTGCTCGATTGAAGATTGTGATTCGGATATTGAATCTCAATCATCATACGCATCTTGGCTCGCGCAGAATCACGCTTTTGCCGATCTATAGTACGGTTTGTATACTTGCTTTCAACAACTCATTGATGCGGGCGTTCATCTCTGGTAGGGAAATCTTTTTGCCCTCGCCTTGGTTCATCAGTCTGGTAACAAGTACGCGGACAGATTCAAAGAATGCGGCCTCAATGCGCATATCTTTTTCTGCAAGGGAAGAACACAACGACAGCGCCTGCTTTAACAGCAGAGCTTCTTTCAAGAAGTCCTCACGCTCACGCTCTTTATCAACACCAACAATAAAGTTTACCGCACCGCTGATGGCCTTAGAACGCTCCAAATTGGTGCCGGTTATAAACTTAGAGTAATCATACCCGTGGAACAAGTCGCGGCAGATAGACAGTTTTTGATAGCTTTTAGGGGCTTATAGTAAAAATTATAAAAATTTTTTTGATTTTTTTGCACGATTTGGCTTTTAATTGCGATGATATATATAGAGGGACAAAAAAGACCCTCTCCCCTTGAGAACCTTGAAAGCAGAATATCCGAATCACCGGCTACATACAACTGACCTTGCCGCAACCCAAGGAGCGTTTCGGCAGGTGCGTCCCGTTCTGACGCGATGAGGCTGCCTAACCGCAGCGGAGCGCCCCCAGAGGCGGGAGAGGTGGCGTGGAACACATACCTCAAGCGAAGGGTCAGCAATCATGATACACACCGTGGCGATGCTCTCAAGGCGTCGGCGGTACTGCCAACAATGTGGTACAGGAAGTGGGAGCTGTTTCCAGCAGCCGGGTCGGTGGTTCGCCCTTATATCCGGGAAGTAGTGTCGAATAGGGTATACCATTTGATTCCAGATTATGGCGGCCACAAGTTTTCAACAAGTGACCGCCATGCTTGTGGAATTAAATCCGCAAATTTTCAAAAAAGAGGTGTTTTGTATAAGCAGCAAAGGATTTAACCAGCGCGATGCCTACCGTGTGATGCTGCGCAAGTATCCCGATGTGATGAACATTGAGCAGATGTGCGATGCCCTGCGAATCAGCACCAAAACGGGGTACAAGCTGCTGCACGAAGGCAAAATCCCGGCGATGAAAATCGGGCGCTCGTATCGCATCCCCAAAGCCCACCTGTTTACCTACCTTCAAATTTGCGGTCAACACTGTCGAGCAGAGAATCGACAGTGTTGATTGTTTTGCGCCGATGCGTTATGCTGTTCTTGTCAACAGCAGATCGGGGGCGACCCAAACCGAAGGAGGTATTTTTTTATGGTCGCAGGGCATCTGCAAGAAAAAAATGGTATCTACTATGTGGTATTAACCTACAAAACTTATGACGGCAAACGCAAAACCAAATGGCAATCCACGGGCTTGCCCATCAAGGGCAACAAGCGGCGCGCCGAGGCGATGATGCGTGAGCTGCAAGACGACTTTGAGCCACCCGTTGACCCCAACGGTCCGCCCAGCAAAGCTATGCTGTTTGCGGATTATCTGGTGCAATGGCTGGAAATCGCAAAGTCAACCGTCAAGCTGACAACCTACGCAAGCTACAAAGAACTGTCGAACAGCAGGATCATTCCTTACTTTAGAAATCTCGGCGTTACGCTGGGCGACCTGAAAGCGGTTCATATCCAAGCATTTTATCAGGAACAGTTGGAGCGTGTGAAGCCCAATACGGTCATTCACTATCATGCGGTTATCCACCGCGCCTTGAAATACGCAGTGAAAACGGACCTGATCGATGTGAACCCCGCCGACAAGGTGGACCGCCCGAAGAAAAACGAATTTACCGGGAACTTTTACAGCAAGGATGAAATGAACGCACTGTTCGACGCTGTGCGCGGCAGTAAAATTGAGGTGGCAGTTATGTTGACTGCCTTTTATGGTCTGCGCCGCAGCGAGGTTGTAGGGCTGAAATGGGCTGCTGTAGACTTTGAGCAGAACACCATTGAAATCTGTCACACGGTCACAACGGTTCGGCTGGATGGAAAAGAAGTTCTTGTAGAATCCAATGGCACAAAAACCAAATCCAGCAAGCGCACCTTGCCGCTTGTACCGGTTTTCCGGGAACGGCTGCTGGCCTTGCAGGAGGAACAGAAAGAAAACCGCAAGCTGTGCGGTAGGTGCTACAACAAAAAATACGCAGACTACATCTGCGTAGACGCAATGGGCAATCTGCTCAAGCCGGATTATCTCTCCAATTCGTTCCAGATTATCTTGCAAAATTATCATCTGCGGCGCATCCGCTTTCACGATTTGCGCCACTCTTGCGCCAGTTTGCTTTTGGCAAACGGTGTCCCGATGAAGATGATTCAGGAGTGGCTGGGACACAGCGATTTCTCTACCACCGCGAATATTTATTCGCATTTGGACTACGCTTCCAAGGTTTCTTCGGCAGAAGCGATGCTGAACGGGCTTGGAATGGGTTCAAATCCGGGAAATGACACTTAAAAAAGTGTGATTTCTCTCCAAAACAGGGCGTTTTCTCTCCTGTTATGAAATTGTCAAACTCAAAAATTCCGTTTTTTGCATAAAAAAACGGTACAAAGTGCTTAAAAAAGCACGTTGTACCGTTGATTGGCGGAGCATCAGAGATTTGAACTCTGGCGGCGCTACAAACGCCCTATCGCATTTCGAGTTAATCTTTGAAAAGGTAATATGGTGATAACCAAGGCTAATACAGGCTGGCTTGTCCGCTGATTTTGAGCGATGTTTGTGGAGAAAGCACTGATAAACCAACGAAAAACAATGTAGGTACGAAAAGAAACGAAAACGCCCGTTTTGGGGCAAAAATGGCGGCTTTTTGGGAGAAATGCAAGATAAGATGCAAGATAAGATGCAAGATAAGCCCTGCCTCAAAAGCCGGATAATGGTGCAGGTTTGCGGACACGAATGAGAAAAAATGCAAGAAG
>ERZ772831.1302-NODE-1302-length-24008-cov-3.433641_pt1 | contig 24008 bp, 23 predicted proteins | sample MGYA00580858_ERZ772831 | MGnify/ENA primary metagenome ERZ772831 (study PRJEB29015, sample SAMEA2737694) | human gut metagenome | biome: human gut; feature: human-associated habitat; material: faeces | place: China | collected 2012 ... | reverse complement strand
TTGTATTTTAAAATACATGGCTTGTATTTTTTGCGATAAGCCATGTGTTTTTTCGCGTTTGTGCATACCGCTTCGAAAATAATGAATATGCAGACCCCGGAAACCGTTCCCCGCCGCTCCGCAACCCGTAATTTTCACGCCATATCACAGCCCCGCACCCACACTACGCATTCCGATGTTTTTGCGCTTCACACTTTGCTATATATCACAGACTTCGCGCGTTTTACGTGCAATAATCCGCCGCGACGTTTCCTATCACGCAATCAATAAGTAATTTTGCACTCGCAATAAAAACAAAGACATGACAACAGACAAGAAATTACTTACGGAACTTAGCGAGAAACCGGTGTTCAGTCTGCTTCTTCAATACGCCATTCCGGCAATCGTTGCCATGGTAGCCTCATCGCTTTACAACATTGTCGACGGAATTTTCATTGGACAAGGCGTAGGCGCGGGAGCAATCATGGGATTGGCAATAACCATGCCCATCATGAACCTCTCGGCAGCCTTCGGCGCAATGGTGGGAGTGGGTGGAAGCACGCTGCTTTCGGTTAAGCTCGGCGAGAAAGACTATAACTTTGCCGCCAAAATCCTCGGCAACGTCATAACGCTCAACTGCATAATAGGCATAGGGCTTGGTGCGGTGATGCTGTTGTTTCTCGACCCCATTCTGAGATTCTTCGGCGCAAGCGACTACACCATACCCTACGCCCGGGACTTTATGGTGATAGTCTTGATAGGCAACGTATTCACTCACCTGTTTCTGGGACTGAACGCCATGCTTCGCTCGTCTGGCAAACCCAAGAAGGCCATGAAGGCAACCATCATGACCGTGATAATAAACATAGCCCTCGCCCCGCTGTTCATCTTCGTTTTGCATCTCGGCATACGCGGAGCCGCTCTCGCCACAATTCTTTCGCAGCTCATAGTGCTTCTATGGCAATTCAAGCTCTTTTCCAATCCCGACGAGCTTATCCACCTGCGGCGCGACACCTATCGTCTTGAAAGAAGAATAGTTACCGGAAGCCTTTCGATAGGCTTGTCGCCGTTTCTGATAAACCTGTGCGCGTGCATAGTGGTCATAATCATAAACAAACAGCTCGTGAGCTACGGCGGAGACGTTGCCGTGGGCGCGTATGGCATTGCCAACCGAATGATGTTCTTCTTCGTAATGGTGGTAATAGGCATAAACCAGGGCATGCAGCCCATTGCCGGTTTCAACTTTGGAGCCAAACACTACACACGACTTAATCAGGTTCTGAAATACGCCATAACCATTGCCACAGGCATTTGGATAGTGGGCTTCATTGTTTGCGTGCTTCTGGCAACGCCCGTGGCAAGCGCGTTTACAAACGACGAAGAACTTTTGAAGGAAGCCGCACACGCGCTGAGGGTCATGAACCTCGTGGTGCCCATCATAGGATTCCAAATGATAACCATAGGATTTTTCCAAAGCATAGGCAAGGCGGGCATAAGCATATTCCTGTCGCTCACGCGCCAACTGCTTTTCCTCGTTCCCCTTTTGCTCATCCTTCCGAACTTTTTCGGACTCGAAGGAATATGGTATTCTGTTCCAATAGCCGACGGAACAGCGGCTATAACGGCAGCAATAGTGCTGATATACCACATGCGCAAATTCAAAATGCGCGGAAAACTTGAAAACTCAAATCTACAAACCGAAATATAATTCCAAAGAAATGGAAGACAAGACTTTTGTCATAAACATAGGGCGTCAGCTTGGAAGCGGAGGCAAAGAAATAGGTCTGCGACTCGCCGAAATGTTCGGCATTACCTGCTACGACAACGAATTAATAAAACGTGCCGCAAAAGAAAGCGGAATAGATGCCGGAAATTTCGAAAATTCCGACGAGAAAAAGCAAGGAACCCGTTCGTTTTTCTCGAATTTCATTCCCTTTGTGGGAAGCGGCGACATTTACGGCAATCCTATCAGCGAGGAAACACTATTCCGCATTCAAAGCGAGACTATAAAGAAAATTGCCGCCGAACATTCGTGCATATTCATAGGACGTTGTGCCGACTATGTGCTTCGCGACAAGAAACGTTGCGCCAATGTTTTTGTTTCCGCCGATTATGCCGACCGCGTAAAGCGGCTTTGTCTGCGCCGCGTCATAACCGCGCAAGCCGCCGAGAAACTTATTCGCCAGGGCGACCAACAACGTTCGCAATATTACAACTTCTATTCCGACGGCACCTGGGGTTCTGCCGACACTTATCACCTTTGCATAAATTCCAGCGTTTTCGGCATTGAAGGCACTACGGAATTTATTGCCGAATTCATAGAGAAAAAGCTCGGCATATCGCGCCCGGCAAAATAAAAGGCACCCATGAAACGCATAGGGCTTTTGTCGGACACTCATGGCTATTGGGACGAGAAATACAGGGAGTATTTCGCGGAATGCGACGAGATTTGGCACGCAGGCGACATAGGCAGCATGGAAATAGCCCAACGTCTTAACGAAATAAAGCCGCTTCGCGCCGTTTGCGGCAATTGCGACGGCGGCGACCTGCGCATAATGTATACCGAAAAACTGTGTTGGAACTGCGAAGGTGCCGAAGTGCTGATGAAACATATAGGAGGATATCCCGGAAACTACGACCGCAGCATAAGGGAACAGATTATGCGCCGTCCGCCTAAACTTTTCATAAGCGGGCATTCCCATATTCTGAAAGTGGAATACGACAAACGACTCGGACTGCTCCATATAAATCCCGGGGCTGCGGGTTTGCAGGGGTGGCAAACGGTTCGCACGCTTGTAAGGTTCACTGCCGACAAAGGCACATTCAAAGATCTTGAAATAATAGAGATTCCCCGTACAAAAGAAAAGGCATAACCGCCCGCCGGTTCGCCGTTTTTCCCTGCACAAAAACGCAAAAATCGGACTTTCAAAAGACATTGTGTTTCAGGTTCTTGGAAACGCAAAAAATATAAGGCACTTATTTTAAAACAAGTGCCTTATATTTTAAAATACATGGCTTGTATTTTTTACAACATGCCTTATGTTTTTCAGATGTAAGCATACCACAAAAAAATATTCCCGAACTTCGCCTATTTTGTGAAGTCCGGGAATGAATTTATAACCCTTCGAAATGCCCACATACCGCATGCGGTGCGGAACCAGGCATCCTGTTTGAAAATCAACCTTCGAATTCCGGCTTTTCGTCCGTTTCTTTCTTGGTTTTCTTGGTTGCAGTAGTCTTGCGTGTGGTAGTTTTGCGAACTTTGCGCTTCGGTTTTTCTTCTTCTACCTTTGGCACTTCCACACCTGCAAGTTCGGGGTCAATCAGAATTCTTCCGCAATATTCGCAAACAATTACTTTCTTGCGCATACGGATGTCTATCTGACGCTGTGGCGGAACTTTGTTGAAGCAACCGCCGCAAGAATCACGCTGCACATATACTATGCCCAAACCGTTACGGCTGTTTTTGCGAATACGTTTGAAAGCGTTCAAAAGACGCGGCTCAATGGTCTCCTCAACATCGAGAGCTTTTGTACGAAGGTCGTCTTCCTGCGCCTTAGTCTCGGCAACAATGCCGTCAAGTTCCGATTTTTTGTGATTAAGATTGTCTTCGAGCTCTTCTATCTGCGCGCTGTTCTTAACAATGTCCTCCTTAAGCTCGGCAACCTTGGCGTTTGCCTGACCAATCTTCTTCTGCGAAAGCTCAATTTCGAGACTTTGGAACTCAATTTCCTTGCTCAACGTATCATATTCGCGATTGTTGCGCACATTGTCTATCTGTTCCTTGTAACGCTCTATGGAAGTCTGCGACTTCTCAATGCCGGCACGCTGGGCTGCAATATTCTTTTTGTGTAAAGCGATTTCGTCCTCCAGTTTCTGGTTGCGCGTTTGAAGTCGGCTGATTTCGTCTTCGATGTCCTGCACCTCGAGCGGAAGCTCACCGCGAAGACTTTTAATCTTGTCTATTTCGGACATGAGCGTTTGCAGCTTGTAAAGGGCACTGAGCTTCTCCTCCACGGTCATTTCATTGACGTCTTTCTTTACTTCTTTAATCATTTCAAAGATATTTTATTGGATTTGTATCAATTTTGGTTGTTTCCACGCGCAAGGCGGGATATTCGTTCTTTATAAGGTCGCGGAAAATTTCGGAAGTGAATTGTTCGGTCTGGTAATGCCCCGCCACGGCAATAAGTATCTCGTCCTCGTGTCCGAAATAGTCATGGTAGTGCATTTCTCCCGTAAGAAAAGCATCGCAACCCGCATCAATGGCATTGGAAAGCAGAAAAGCTCCCGCACCTCCGCAAATTGCCACTTTCGATACGCTGCGTTTCGGATTGAAAGCGTTGTGCATGAGACAATCCACGTTGAACGCCTTCTTTACTCCGTTCAAAAATTCACCGGCACCGACAGGCGCAGGAAGAAGAGCCACCACGCCGCTCCCGCTTTCGGAATCTTTGGGGAGCAGAAAGCTTTTGACTTCCGCGCCGAGCTTTTCGGCAATTTTATAGTTCACTCCGCCGCGTGCATTATCAAGATTCGTATGTGCGGCATACACTGTGATATGGTTTTCAATAGCCTTGACAACGCAGCGTTCCACTGTGTTGCGTCCGGCAATGCACTTCAGCCCGTGGAAAAGCAACGGGTGATGCGCCACAATGAGATTCGCCCCGCAGGCAACGGCTTCATCAACCACCGCCTCGGTTACGTCCAAACACAATAAGACCCCTGAAACTTCCGCCTCCGTTTGTCCAATCTGCAAGCCTGCATTGTCGAAGCCGTCTTGCAGCGGCAGAGGCGCGAAACGCTCAAGGGTCGCAATGACATCCTTTATCTTCACGCGGATATGTTTTATTTTATCGAATGCAAAGGTAATAATAATTTTCCGATTAAACCTTACAGTACATACAATTACATATAAAAAACTCCGTCCGCGCCTTCACGGCGCAGGCGGAGTAGAAAAATACACACAAACCTTATAAATATTCTTTTATTACGTCTTGTTTTCTTTCGTTGTTTGTCAGAAATCGCCGCCCATGTCGCGCGGTGAGCCGAAGTTGCCTCCGGGTCGTCCGTCTCTGCCTCCGCCGAAACCACCGCGTCCGTTACCAGGGCGACCTTGTGGTCCGAACATCATCTGAGGACGCGGAGAAATCACCTTATATGCGTTTGCCGCACCTATCTGAGCCTTGAATTTTGAGTAATACTCCTTACGCAGCTGAAGTTCCTTTTCCTGAGTTTCAAACGAAGCGGTCATCAGGCTGTCGGCTTTGGCATCGGTCATTTTTTTACGCTTGCCTTTTTCTTTGTTGTCGGCATTGTTTTTTGCCTTTTTGCCTGAAAATTTCAGAGCCACTTCCTTTTTTTTGTACTCTTCGAAGAGTTTTTTGAAATCTGCCGCTTTGGAATCGTCAAGTTTCATATCTTCGGCAAGTTTGTCCGCCTGCTTCGAAACCATGTTCTTGAACATTTCCTCTCGATTAGTTTTGTTCTTTGCTTCATCCTGTGCCCATGCCCCGCTGAACGATACTGTCGTAAAGGCAAGCACTGCAAAAATCATCTTTTTCATGATCTATTCGTCTTTTATTGTTATTTATTATGTTCCGCCCTTTTGGAACTTTCACAACTTAGACAATGCGAAGTAAGTAAAAGTTTAACCCCCACACCACATTTTCGCAAAAAAAATCGACAAAACGCACGTTTTCACAGACAAACCGCATGGGATTCGGCTGTTCGGGCAAAAGAAATTGCCATAGGGTCCGTACATTTCGGCACGCCGCATCCCGGGCTTCCGGAACGCCCTGAAAAACGGCACAAAAAGGGTGTTTTGAAACGCTTTTCCACACCACTGTTTTTCAAAGACTTATAAAGACGAAAAACACAAGGCACTTATTTTAAAATACAAGGCACTTATTTTAAAATATATGGCTTGTATTTTTTGCGATAAGCCATGTGTGTTTTTGCACGTCCTGAAACGGCTTCCGAAACAAGCGTCAAAATCATGAAAAAACGGCACACGAAACTTTGTTTTTGCGCTTGCGAAATGCAAACCGCACAATACCATTCCAACCGCGCCGCACCGTCGCCCGCCTTTTTAGCTCCGCTTTTTTCCACGCCTTAGAAATTTATAGTAAATTTGCATTCAAACATGTAAACTGAAACCATCATGGCAAGGAAGACAGGCAAAGACCTGGTTACAATAGAGACCCTTCCGAAAAAGGAAATAGAGCATTTGCTCGAAATGACGGCAGAGTTTGAAGCTCATCCCAACAGAAACATCCTCAACGGCAAGGTAGTCGCCACTTTGTTCTTTGAACCGTCAACGCGCACCCGTTTGAGTTTTGAAACGGCGGCTGTGCGACTCGGTGCAAAGGTTGTGGGATTCAACGACCCCAAGGTTACATCCACCTCGAAAGGCGAAACGCTCAACGACACAATACAAATAGTTTCAAACTATGCCGATGTCATTGTGATGCGCCACTTTCTCGAAGGAGCAGCCACTTATGCCGCCGAAGTTTCGCGGCGTCCCATTCTGAACGCGGGAGACGGCGCAAACCAGCACCCTTCACAAACCATGCTCGACCTTTATTCCATTAAAAAGACACAGGGCAAACTCGACGGTTTGAAGATTTATCTCGTGGGAGATCTCAAATACGGACGCACAGTTCACTCTCTGCTCATGGCTATGAGGCATTTCAATTCCACATTCCACTTCATTGCTCCGAAAGTTCTCGAGATGCCCGAGGAGTACAAGGTGTTCTGCAAAGAAAACAACATAGAATATACCGAAACATCGGAGTTCAACGAAGACGTGATAGCCGATGCCGACATATTATATATGACACGTGTGCAACGCGAACGCTTCACCGATCTCATGGAATACGAGCGCGTGAAAAACGTGTACATCCTGCGCCGCGAAATGTTGCGCAAGTGTAAAAAAACAATGAAAATACTCCACCCGCTGCCGCGAGTGAACGAAATTTCGCCCGATGTAGACAACGATCCCCACGCATATTATTTTCAACAGGCGCAAAACGGTCTGTACACTCGCGAAGCTCTTATCTGCAATGCGCTCGGACTTTCACTCGACGACATTCGTAATGACAAGACAATCCTAATGTGAACAAAAAACTACGCAACATCATGGGAAAGACAAACAACAAGCAGGAAATAATGGTACCCGCATTGAGAAACGGAACCGTGATAGACCACATACCTTCGGACAAACTGTTTCAGGTAATGTCTCTCCTGCACCTCGACACCCTGAAAAGCGAAATGATATTCGGCTATAACGTGGGCAGTCTCAAGATGAAAGGCGGCAAAAGCATCATAAAAGTCAGCGACCGCTATTTCTCCGATCAGGAACTCAACCAACTTTCGGTAATAGCCCCGAATGTTACGCTGAACGTCATAAAAGAATACGAAGTTTGCGAAAAACGTCAGGTGGTAATGCCCGACGAATTGCACGGCATAGTAAAATGCGCGAATCCAAAGTGTATTACCAATCACGAACCCATGACCACGAGGTTTAAGGTGGTGGACAAGGAACACGGAATAATACGTTGCCACTACTGCGAGAAAGAACAAACAATCGATCCCGGCAAACTGATTAAATAACCGGCGAACCGATTAAAGAAGAAACATTAAAAACAACAAAACCACTATACAAAAAATGAATAGAGACCCAGAGATTTTCAAGCTCATTGAAGCTGAACACCAACGCCAGCTGGAAGGAATGGAACTCATTGCCTCCGAAAATTTTGTAAGCCCCGAAGTTATGGAAGCTATGGGGTCTTATCTTACTAACAAATACGCCGAGGGATATCCCGGACACCGTTATTACGGAGGCTGCCAGGTTGTTGACCAGGTGGAAACCCTTGCAATCGAAAGAGTAAAGAAACTTTTCGGTGCCGAATACGCCAACGTGCAGCCCCACTCGGGTGCGCAGGCCAATGCAGCCGTTTTGCTCGCCGTGTTGAAGCCCGGAGATACTTTCTTGGGGCTTAACCTCGATCAGGGAGGACATCTTTCACACGGTTCAAAGGTTAACACTTCGGGCGTGCTCTATAATCCCGTGGGCTACAACATTAATCCCGAAACCGGAAGGGTGGATTATGACGACATGGAGAAGAAAGCTCACGAGTGCAAGCCGAAACTCATCATCGGCGGCGGTTCTGCTTATTCTCGCGACTGGGATTACAAACGCATGCGTGCAATTGCCGACTCCGTAGGTGCTTTGCTCATGATCGACATGGCTCACCCTGCAGGTCTCATTGCCGCTCATTTGCTCAACAACCCTCTTGAATACGCCCACATCGTTACTTCTACAACCCACAAGACTCTTCGCGGTCCGCGCGGCGGTATTATTTTGCTCGGCAAAGACTTCGAGAATCCATGGGGTCTGACCACAAAGAAAGGCGAAGTGAAAATGATGAGCACATTGCTCAACAGTGCGGTATTCCCGGGCATTCAGGGCGGTCCGCTCGAGCACGTGATTGCTGCCAAAGCCGTTGCATTCAACGAGAATCTGCAACCCGAATTCACAGAATACGCAAAGCAGGTTAAGAAGAACGCTGCGCGTCTTGCCGACCAGCTTATACAAAAAGGCTTTAACATTGTGAGCGGCGGAACAGACAACCATTCCATGCTCGTTGACCTTCGTTCAAAATATCCCGACCTTACAGGAAAGGTTGCAGAGAATGCTCTCGTTGCCGCAAACATCACGGTGAACAAGAACATGGTTCCCTACGACACAAGAAGCGCATTCCAGACTTCGGGAATACGTCTCGGAACTCCCGCCATCACCACTCGCGGTGCAAAAGAAGACATGATGGATTTGATTGCCGACCTTATCGAGGAAGTTCTCAATGCTCCCGAAGACGCAAAGGTTATAGCAAACGTCAAGTCCAAGGTTATTGAAACAATGAAGAACTATCCGCTCTTCGCATATTGATATAACGAAAAATCCAATAATTATGCCGTGTTCCACATGGGAATGCGGCATTTTTTATGTCCTTACGCCCCGATTCTGATGCTTCGGGAACGGGTTTTCGGAGGTCGATTTTGGGGCTTTTGTAAGTTATTGTGTTTCAAACATCTGAAAAAGCGAAAAATATAAGGCATATATTTTGAAATATAAGGCACATATTTTAAAATAAGTGCCTTGTATTTTCCACAACAAGCCATGTGTGTTTTCCGGCGTGCTGTTACATCATGATTTTTCAGGGAAACGAGGCATGTTTTCGCCCTGCGGAAAAATTTTTGAGGCAATGAATTTTTTTTGGATATATACCGTAGTTTTTTCGTGGTGATTAGCGTTTATATAACAAAACAACTACACAAAAGCAATGGACTACAAACAAAAACGCTTTGAGCAAATGGTGAATCAAAACAAGGGCACCATATACACCGTTTGCTACATGTTTTCAAAAGACAGCGATGAAGTGGCGGACTTGTTTCAGGAAACGCTGATTAATCTCTGGAAAGGAATGCCCGAGAAGGACGAGATAAGCAACATAAAAGGCTGGATATATCGTGTGAGCCTTAACACATGCATCTCGCTTAACCGCAAAAAGAAAAGTCGCCCCACCGTGCCGCTTACAATGGACATTGACCTCTTCGAATCAAAGGGCGAAAAAGAGCAGCAGGTTGAAATGCTCCACAAACGCATCACGCGCCTGCAACCGTTTGACCGCGCCATTGTTTTGTTATGGCTCGAGGACATAAGCTACGAGGAAATAGGTTTGATTCTCGGAATCACCGCAAAAAACGTATCGGTGAGGCTTACGCGAATACGCGAGAAACTGAAACAAATGTCTAACGAATAAAAACTTGAACCTATACGATATTATTATGGAAGCAATAATTTCACAAGAACTGGAACAGATGCGCAGCGAAATGAGCAATCTTAAATCCATGCTCAAAGAACAGGAAATCATAAACGAGAAACTCATGCGCCGCGCCATGAGCAAAAGCTACAACAAAGAGAGAAACTACATACGGAGAAGCATTGCAATGGCATTGATAGCCATACCGCTCTATCTGATACTGCTCCCCAAACTCGGCATGCCACTGTGGTTTTCGATCGTTACAATAATATTCTTCCTTGCAGCCGTTGCGGCATCGGTGTTTTCACTGCGCCGGTATGCTTCGGAGGACTTGCTTACCGGAAACCTGCTCACCGTGGCGGAAAAAATAATCAAATATAAACGCTTCGGCAACAACTGGCTGAAATTTTCCATTCCGTTCCTCGTGCTGTGGGTCATAGGTTTTTTCCACTACCTTTCGGGAAACGCATGTTCCGACTTTACCCACGGAGTAATCTATGGCGGAATAGTGGGATTGGCTGTAGGACTTACATTGGGCATTATCAATTACAGGCAGTCAATGAAACGTCTCAACGGAATACTTAAACAGATTGACGAAATGAAGGAAGAACAATAATATCAACGCGCTGTAAAAACACACATCCCGTTTTGCGCACCGCCCGACAAGTTCCGGCGTACACAAAACGGGATGTTTCTTTTCACTTATCCCACACGAGAGAGCGCAACAGGCTTTCTAATATCTCTTTACATCCTCGGAATCTTTCCACTCTCTGAAAACGTAATCGCCTTCTCCCGGCAAAACGCGCTCAACAGGTATGCTGCGCCCCTCCAAAGGCACATTGAACTCATGATAAATGAAATCGTCGTCAAAACCTATCTCTGCGGCATCCTTACGGGTGTTGCAATAATAAATATGTGAGAGGTGCGCCCAATAAATAGCCCCGAGACACATGGGACACGGCTCGCAGGAAGTATAAATATCACACCCGTCAAGATTGAAAGTGCCCAGTTTTGCCGCAGCACGGCGAATGGCGTTCACTTCGGCGTGTGCCGTGGGATCATTGTCCTTTGTAACACTGTTCGAAGCCTCTCCCACAATCTCGCCGTCCCGAACAATGACAGCCCCGAACGGACCTCCGCCGTTTCTTACGCTTTGCGCCGACAATTCCACCGCACGGCGCATGAATTTCTCCTCCATTTGCTTATGTTTTTGTTTTGCGAAAACAAATGTATGCAATATCAGCGTACCCGCAAAGAGCAACGGCGCAAAATAACATCGGGAAAACGCCGCTTTAGGTGCGCAAACGCCTTGGGTTTGGGTAATTATTATTAACTTTGCGAGTGGAAGAAATATATAACAAGAGCAATAAAATGAACAAAAACCCTTTTCGCGGTTTGGGAATCGCGTTGGTAACACCTTTCAATACGGACGGAACCATAGATTTCTCCACTCTGGAAAATCTCGTGGAGCAACAAATAAATAACGGCGCAGACTTTATGTGCGTCTTAGGCAGTACGAGCGAAGTGCCGTGCATATCGCCCGAAGAAGCCGAGAATATAAAATCCGTGGTAGTAAAGAAAGTGAACCGCAGAATACCCTTGCTGATAGGAATAAGCGACAACTGCACCGCACGTCTCGTGGAAACCGTAAAAAACGCAGACCTTACTGGCTTTGACGGAATTCTTTCGGCTGCGCCTTCTTATAACAAGCCATCACAGGAAGGCATTTACCTGCATTTTTCAGCTCTTGCAAAAGCTTCCAAACTTCCCATTGTGCTCTACAACATTCCCGGACGAACGGGTGTGAACATTACGGCAGAAACAACGCTGCGACTGGCTCGCGACTTTCAAAACATAATTGCCATTAAAGAGGCTTCGGGAAACATAACACAAATTGAAGACATTATGCAAGGCAAGCCCGAAGATTTCGACCTGCTTAGCGGAGACGATGCAATAACTTATGAATTGATAGGACTGGGAGCCGTGGGCGTGATTTCGGTTATAGGAAACTCGCTGACGGAATTGTTCTCGAAAATGGTTCATCTGGAACTCGAAGGAAAGGAACCGGAAGCAAGGGAAATACACCGCAAACTGAACACAATGTACAAGCTGATGTCGGTGAACGGAAATCCGTCGGGCATAAAGGCTCTGCTGTCGATAGAAGGCAAGATAAACAATATTCTCCGCCTGCCTCTCGTGCCGGCAACCCAACAAACCCACGACGAACTCGTAGAAGCTCTCGCTTTGCTTAAGTCTTGAAATTATCAAAACGAACATAAATCCAAAACCAAATAACATGAAACAAAAACTACCCAACCTGCTAAGACGCGGCAAAGGCTTATTGCTTGCATTTGCCGCTGCAACAATGACAATATCCCATGCGCAGGCGCAAGACAAGGTAAAGGTGAACAACTTTTACTATTATCTGAACGCCGAAAACAAAACCGCAGAACTTGCTCCCACGGAAGAAACCACGGCATACGCCACAGGAAGACTTGTGATTCCCGGTTCTATAAATTATGAAGGCGAAACTTACAGCGTGGATGTCATTGGCGACTACGCATTTTCTTTCTGCGACGGAATAACCTCCGTCAGCATTCCCTCGTCAGTGAAAAGAATTGGCAACGGTGCGTTTCAGGGATGCAAGAAAATAAACACGGTTTCCTTTATGATGTCAACCGTGGAAGAAATAGGCGATGCAGCCTTCGAGGGATGCGAAACCATCGGCTCGATAACCCTTCCCGCCACGCTCAAAAAGCTCGGCGATTGGGCTTTTGCCGGTTGCACGGGACTGCGAACGGGAACCATTCCCGCAAGTGTGGAACATTTGGGCAAGAATGTGTACATGCGTTGTACAGGAATGAGCGTTGCCGCAATAAGATGTCAGCTCACCGAAATGCCCGACGGCATGTTCGACCACTGCACATCGCTCACAAAAATCACAATGGCAGACTCCATTAAAAACAACATAAGAAGAATAGGTGTGGGAACGTTTTACGACTGCCCCAAACTCACAACTTTTGCTTTTGGAGACTCGGTTGCAAAAATTGATGCCTGTGGTTTTATGGGCTGCACGGGATTGGGTAAAGTTACACTCCCTGAAAGTGTGAAACACATAGGACACGATGCTTTTTCTGCCTGTCAGAAAATGTCGGAGATTAATATTCCCGCAAATGTTGACAGTATTGGCGACCACGCTTTCAAAGATGCGCACGCCTTGAAACAAATAACCATGAGCGATTCGGTGAAATATCTCGGCGAACAGGCTTTTGCTTATTGCCAAAACCTTACAAGTGCAAAAATTTCCAAGAGCATAACGGAAATACGCTTCAAAACTTTCGCAGGATGTACGAAGTTAACCGACTTTACTCTGTCTCCCAACATAACAATTATTGCCGATTCTGCATTCCAAGGCGTAAAGTGCTTCGATACTCTGAAACTTAGCAACCTTAACAGCGTTGGCGACTACGCATTTGCCGATTGCGGAAAACTGAAATACGTTTATATGCCCGAGAAACTGAGAAAAATCGGCAACTATACTTTCAAAGGCGACTCAATTGAACAATACTATGTGGAATGGACCAGTGCACCGGCAATCAAAAGCGGATATTTCACTTATTGCGATACGCTTTTCATTCCGGAGGGCACGTCCTATAAATTCCGTACAGGTTGGAGAGAGGCCAAGAACATAAAAGAATTCGACAAAAGGCTTACCGGCATAAACAATCCCACAATAGCAAGAGACGATGACGAAGATGGCGCATACTACACCATAGAGGGTATAAAAGTTATAGAACCTAAGAAGGGCGGAATATACATTCACAACGGGAAGAAAGTAATAATCAGATAAGAACCATGAAAAAAAAAACCATACTAACCGGTATATTAGCGACCATGTTTGCTATATCTCCCACACTTGCAGACAACGGAGATAAAAAACCGACTTTCACCAATCCCATAATACCGCAATCTGTGCCCGATCCCACAGTTATTAAGGCTGCCGACGGTTATTTTTATCTTTACGGCACAGAAGACACGCGCAACATGCCTATATATCGCTCCAAGAACCTTACGGATTGGACTTTTATAGGAACAGCTTTCACCAACGAGACACGTCCCCACACCGTGAGACCTTATGTTCCCGCAGGAATGATGTGGGCTCCGGACATCAACTATATTAACGGACAATATGTGCTTTACTATACAATCGGATTGTGGGGAAAAGAATGGGATAGCGGCATTGGCGTGGCAACAGCTCCCAAACCCGAAGGACCATTCACCGATCACGGCAAACTAATAGACTCTCGCGAAATCGGAGTACAGAATTCAATTGACCAGTTCTACATTGAAGACGGCGGCAAAAAGTATCTTGTCTGGGGTTCGTTCCGTGGAATTTATATCATACAGCTTACAGACGACGGCTTAAACATTATGCCGGGCGCGAAAAAGCAACAAATTTGCGGCAATCAGTCAGAAGGTTCTTACATTCTCAAACGTAAAGGCTACTATTACTATTTCGGTTCGGTGGGAACCTGTTGCGAGGGCGAGAAGAGTACATATCATTTAATGTACGGGCGTTCCAAGAGCCTATTCGGTCCTTATCTTACGAAAAACGGCGAACGTATTCTCGATGGCAAGTATGATACTCTCATAAAAGGCAATGATTTTGTGGCAGGTCCGGGACATAATGCTGAAATTATGGAAGATGACAAGAAACAAACCTGGATTATCTATCACGGTTACCTTAGAAAACAGCCCGAGAAGCGTCGTATGGTTTTCATGTCGCAAGTAAAATGGAAAGACGGCTGGCCTTATATTGACGGAGGAGTACCTGCGAAAGAAGCTCCTGCTCCTTATTTCAAGAAATCCAAGAAAAAATAACAACATAACACTTTTCCAAACCAAGAACACTATTTCAATTTCAAAGGAACATGAAAAAAATATTATTTGCAACCATTATAATGTTGGCAGGATTTGTTACGGTCAATGCGGAAAACAACGCAAAAAGACTTACATTCTCCAACCCGATAATAAAACAGTCTGTCCCCGACCCTACGATAATCAAAGCCAACGACGGATACTTTTATCTTTACGGTACAGAGGATACGCACAACATGCCAATCTATCGTTCGCGAAACTTAATCGATTGGATGTTTGTGGGAACGGCTTTCTCCGAAGCCACACGCCCCCGCACCGTAAATCCATACGTCGCTTATAAAAACAGTAGCGGAAACACTGTAAGCGCAATGATGTGGGCGCCGGACATAAACTATATAAACGGACAATATGTGCTTTACTATGCAATCGGTGTATGGGGTGTGTTAAACAAAAGCGGCGTTGGCGTAGCAACATCCGAGCGTCCCGAAGGACCGTTTGTGGACAGAGGAGCTATGTTTATAAGTGAAACCATCGGCGTGAACAACTCTATCGACCAGTTTTACATTGAAGACGGAGGCAAGAAGTATCTTGTATGGGGTTCGTTTTGGGGAATTTATATCATACAGCTTACAGACGATGGGTTGCGCGTAATGCCGGGCGCAAGCAAGAGACAAATTGCAGGCGGACTCATGGAAGCGTCATATATATATAAGAAAGACGGCTACTATTATCTGTTCGGTTCGGCAGGTACTTGCTGCGACGGAGCAAACAGTACCTATCACGTGGTTTACGGACGCTCCAGAAGTTTGTTTGGTCCCTACGTGAACAAAAACGGAGGCAGCATGCTCAACAATCAGTGCGAAACAATGTTGCAAAGCAACTCTTTCGTTGCCGGTCCGGGGCACAACGCTGAATTTGTAGAGGATGACAAAGGACAGACATGGATTATATATCACGGCTATCTTAAAGAAGAAGCTGACAAAGGGCGTTGTGTTTTCCTCGACCAGGTGAAATGGAACAACGGTTGGCCTTATGTTGAAGATAAAGTGCCATCGCGCACTTCGGAAGCACCGTATTTCAACAATTGATTCAAAACAAACTTTACATCACTACTAATAAAAAACCAGGGTTCCGCCACATCGGAACCCTGATTTTTGTAATTCTAACCGCTATATTATATATGAATGGAGTTTATACCTTATTGCTTTTGCTGCTAAGCAATGTTTTCATGACGCTTGCCTGGTACGGGCACCTTAAATTGCAGCAAACAGGAATCAGCAGCCATTGGTCTTTAATCGGAGTCATTGTGTTTTCGTGGGGAATAGCCTTTTTCGAATACTGTTGCCAAGTGCCTGCAAACCGTATAGGTTTTGACGGAAACGGCGGACCTTTTTCGCTTGTGCAGTTAAAGGTTATTCAGGAATGCGTCAGTCTTGTGGTTTTCGCAGTCATAGCCAATTTGCTCTTCCATGGACAAAGTCTGCATTGGAATCATATTGCAGCATTCGCATGTCTCGTGGCAGCTGTTTATTTCGTGTTTATGAAATAACGGCGAGCCGCAACAGCAAGGACATCGGGTACACAAACGTTTTCAGTCCTCAAGCAAATCGGGACGCAGCTTTTTTGTGCGTTCCAGCGACTGACTTATTTCCCACGCTTTTATTTTTGCATCGTGCCCGCTGAGCAATATTTCGGGAACTTTCCAACCTTTGTAGTCTGCAGGGCGGGTATAAACGGGCGCAGCGAGTAAATTGTCTTGAAACGAATCGGACAATGCGCTCTGTTCGTCGCTCAATACTCCCGGCACAAGTCTTGTTATAGCGTCTGCCATAGCTGCGGCGGCTATCTCGCCTCCTGTCAACACGAAGTCGCCCATACTTACTTCCTTGGTTATGAGATGTTCGCGCACACGATAGTCCACGCCTTTATAATGTCCGCAAAGAATTATTATATTCTCGAGCATTGACAAGTCGTTAGCCATTTTCTGGTCAAACTGTTCTCCGTCGGGCGTTGTAAATATTATTTCGTCGTAATGGCGTTCGCTTTTAAGCTTGCTTATACAGGCATCTATGGGCTGACACTTCATTACCATTCCGGCAAAACCTCCGAAAGGATAATCATCAACCCTGCGGTGCTTGTCCTCCGTGTAATCGCGAAGATTATGAACATGAATATCCACCAGCCCTTTCTTCTGTGCGCGGGCAAGTATCGATACGTTTACAAAGCCCTCGAGCATCTCGGGCAAAACGGTTATTATGTCTATTCTCATTAAAAGCCTGTTTGGTTATTTCTGCAAAGTTAATGAAAATATAATAGCCCGGGGCATTTATTATTTGAACTCCACGTTCTTTACATTCGGACCTAACAGGAAATGTTTGTCCGCGAGCGAGGAAACTTTCCGACCTTCTATGTTCACATTCTCGAACAAAACGCCGTCAACACTCTTTTCGGGCGTGCCTTGTTTGTTCCAACCGTAAATATGTATCTGATTGGCTATCGTGCTTCCGCTGTTGTTATAGGAGTTTACGTTTTGGTATTTAATGTTTCTCATGCTGCCCTCCGTAGATTGGTCGCCGGGCAAAGCACCAAACCAAAACGAAGGTTGGAATCCTGCAGCAATAAGACGCTCGCAGTGATAAACGTCCACATTCTCGTATGAAATATTTCGGAAATGGGTGCCGTGTATGCAGCAAATGGTCAAAGCCGCGCGCTCATCGAGAGTTTCGTGATAGTCAGGGTCGTCATAGCTGAAAAGTATGCTGCTGTTCATGAAACGTATGTTTTCGTACAGACTGCAATGGTTTTCCGCGCCAATACCCATGGCACAGTTGCAGTCATTCCAAAGTTGCATGCCGCAGAATGTGAGATTGCTCGTGGGAGGACACTCTGCCGGTTTGCGCGAATCGAGACCTTTTATGGCTATTGCGTCGTCGTTGGCGCGGATAAAGGTATTCAAGAAAGCGCATTGCTGACTGTTCACAATGTCCAACCCGTCGGTCGAAGCATATCGGGTGGAGAGAATCTTAACTCCCTTAAACTCCACGTTCCGGCAGTGATTTATTACCACCTGCCAAACTCCCGCGCGGTGGCAATGGAACAAAACGCCCTCTACGTCGGCACCTTTGCATTCGTTTGCCTCGAAAATCACACGGGCATTGTTGGTGTCGTTATAAACCATGCCGCGTCCGTAAACTTTAGTGCCTTTGTTTGTACCCCAAAGCCCTATGCGACCGTAAAGCACCGCACCGCCGGCTATGTAAACCTTCCAGCCGTCGTTAAGCACCAGCATGTCCCTGTCTTTGAAAATCTTTTTCAAATCATGAAAGCCGGGACCGAAGTAATGCAGCTTCAGGTTCTCGTAGCAATGGTAACCTTTTGAATCGGGCACCGCAGGGGCTTTCACATCCACGCTGTTGCAGAAAAGATGCAGCACATCTTTCTTGGGTTCTCCGTTCACAATCACCGTTATGTTCTGATCTGCCCGGTTGGTTTTTATTTCTATGGTGCGCTTTCCCGTTTTCTTCACCGACAAAAGGTCGAGTTTCTTTATGGGAAGCACCTCATAGCTTTTCATATCTCCCGCATAGGTAATGCGAATGGTTATTTCCTTTCCGTTCTTAAACTCGAAACTTCCAAAGTTCACCACTCCGCCCCAATGACTCATGTCGTTGTAAAGCCCGACCTTTTTCCCGTTCACCGTAACAGTGTATGTGGGTTTTGCTTCCATTGGAAATTCTTTCACAACGGCGTGGGTTATCAGCGAACTATCGGGAGCGGTATAATCTTCTCCGTATGTTGCAGAGCTGCGTGCCGACACGGAAGCGGTAAACATTATTGCCAAAAAGGCAAAGAGCGGTTTGGTTATTTTCGAGACCATATTAATAAGTATTTGCATGTAAACATTCATATTACATTGCAAATTTAGTTTTTCGGCGCAAATACACAAATATTTTCATCAACCGATTTCCCGAAACAACGCAATTCATCTTCCTAAAAACGCGGTTTTTCCGGGTTGAAAATGCCTTCAAAAACCGACATTTGTAATTTGCTGGAAAACACATACTTGAAAACGTCGAAAATACAAGGCACTTATTTTAAAATACAAGGCACATATTTTAAAATATATGGCTTGTATTTTTTACAACAAGCCATGTATGTTTTTTTGCGCGCGCAAACCACGTTTTTTCTTTGCGATTTCATGGGTTCGCATTCGGCTTTGCGCATTCATTTGCAATGTCGTGTTGCAAATCTTTCGCCTTAATTTCAACCAGCAACGGCTTTTTCTTGAAATTTCCGCCTTTTGGCGGAGATTAAAAACATATTTCTGTAATTTTGCATATATTTTTACGGTTACGCTTTCATTTTGAAAGAAAAGGCTAAACCGAAACGTGTAACAATTGAATGTGTACTGCCGCGCTTTCTCCATCAACGCGCACAAATCCCCCTGCACATTTCAAATAAAGAAGAATTAGTAAGATTTGAAGTTAAATTTCGGAACGGGGGACTTCCGAAAACCTAAAACATAAACCTATGGCATTTGATTCTACAAAGCTCAAAACCATGTTAGTGCTGCCTCTCATCACACTGTTGGCAGGCAGTCTGTCGGCACAGTCCGTTACCAAAAACGGCATAACCTACTCGGTGCTTTCCGAAGCCGCTTCCACAGCCACCGCACAGGCTGAAGACACAAGCATAAAGGAAGCCGACATTGAAGCAACCGTAAGCATCAACGACAAAGACTACAACGTAACAATCATTCCCTTCAACGCATTCAAGGACTGCGACTCGCTTGCCTCGGTAACCATTCCTTCAAGCGTCATAATGCTCGGCGGCAACGCATTTCAGAACTGCACATCGCTCAAAAGCATAGACATCCCCTCGAACGTAAAGAGCATTTTCACCAATGTCTTTTCGGGTTGCGAAAGTCTCGAATCAGTCAGCATTCCCGACGGAATAAGCGCAATAAAAGAAGGACTCTTCAACGGCTGCACCTCGCTCAAAAGCGTTGAAATACCTCAAAGCGTGAACAGCATAGAAGCCAAGGCATTCAAGAACTGCAAGAATCTTGCGCAAATATCCATTCCCGCCGCTGTGAAAGAGATTGGCGACAGCGCACTCTATAACTGCCAAAGCATAGAAACGCTCTACATTCCCCAAAATGTGGCAACAATCGGAAGCAACGCGCTTGACGGCATGGACAAATGCTCCGGTTTTTATGTGAACTACCAAAACAGCAATTATAAAGGCGACAACGGAGTTCTCTTCACAAAGAACGGAATAGTTCTCGTTAAATATCCCGCCGCAAAAACCGATAAGGAATACACCATTCCCGAAAGCACGAGAGTTTTAATATTCAACATGCAGTCATTTCAGAATTGCAGCAATCTCGAAAAGGTAAACGTTCCCGTCAATATGGCTAACAACCTCGCATTTCCGGGTTGCAACGCTCTGACCGACGTGAATGTTGCTTCGGGAAACTCGAGCTATAAATCTGTTGACGGAGTTGTGTTCACAGCCGACGGCAAAGAACTTCTCATCTATCCCTCCGCACGCGCAGAAGAATATACCATTCCCGAAGGAACAGAGACATTTGCAAAAGAAACCTTTAATAATTGCGCCGGACTTAAGGCTGTGAGCGTTCCGGCAACCCTCAAGTTGGTGGGACTGCAGGACTATTTCGCAAACTGCAAGAACCTTTCCGCCATTAACATTGCAGACGGAAACGCTTACTACAAATCCGTGGACGGCGCAATGTACAACAAAAACGGAAAAGTCCTCATATTCTATCCCTTTGCCAAGGAATCCGAATACATAGTTCCCGACGATGTTATTATGGTAAGCGGCAACGCAGCCGCCGATTCAAAGATGAAATCCGTGGTAACGCCCGAAAACCTCGGAACAATAGGCGAAAACGCTTTCGCAAACTCCGAAATCAAAAGCGCAACGGTTCTCTCAAACGACAGCACGGACGGCAGCATAGGCGCAAAGGCTTTCTTCGGCTGCGACTCGCTTGAAACCCTCAGCATTCCCTACATCTATGCCATCGATTCCCTTGCTTTCGGAAATTGCAAGAATCTTAAAAGCATCACGCGCGACATAGTGGGAAATCCGAGTGCATCTGCTTTCGACGGTGTAGACACAGAAAACTGCGTGTTATACGTTCCCGCAGGAATGACAGCGGCTTTCCGCGCAAACGAGTGCTGGAACAAATTCAAGAACATTGAAGAAACAGGCGTAAATGCCATAAACAATGCCACCGATAACGCAGAAAGCGTGAGCGTAAACGGTAACATTGTCTCCGTTAACGGCTACAAAGCCACGGTTAACGTTTACACCACCGACGGCAAGCTTGTTTACAGCGGCAAAAACGGTTCGTTCAGCCTTGCTAACGGCATCTACGTTGTTGCAACAGGCAAGAAATCGTTCAAGATTGCAGTGAAATAAATTCCGGAAAGAAAATAACGCAGGACATGTGCCCTGCGTTCCAGGCAATGGTTCAAAGGCAGCGGAACACATCAAATGTTTCCGCTGCCTTTATTGTTTTGCACATTGTCGCTCCTCTCTTTCGTGAAAAATCAACCCGAGAAACATGTTTTCCAATGAAAAACGGGTTTAATCTGCGAAATTGTATAACTTTGTACAATACTAAACATACATCATAAACAGGAAGACATGAAAACGTATCTTGTTACGGGAGCCGCCGGATTCATCGGCGCAAATTTCATAAAGTATATGCTGCGCAAGCACACGGACATAAAAATCGTGGTGTTGGACGCGCTTACATACGCCGGCAACCTTGGCACCATAAAAAACGACATAGACAACGAGCGATGCTTTTTTGTGCGTGGCGACATTGGTGATCGCGCCCTTGTATCGAACCTTTTTGCAGAACATAACTTTGACGTGGTTGTGAACTTTGCTGCAGAAAGCCACGTGGACCGAAGTATAGAAAATCCGCAGGTTTTCCTCACCACCAACATCCTCGGCACGCAGAACCTCATGGACTGTGCACGCAAGGCATGGAACACCGGGAAGGATGCGAGCGGCTATCCCACATGGCGCAAGGGTGTGCGTTTCCATCAGGTTTCAACCGATGAAGTTTACGGGGCACTCGGAGCCGAAGGTTTCTTTCGCGAGGACACTCCTCTCTCACCCCACAGCCCATACAGTGCTTCCAAGGCAAGCGCAGACTTCATTGTGTGTGCATATCGCGACACTTTCCACTTTCCGGTAAGCATTACCCGCTGCTCAAACAATTACGGTCCATACCAGTTTCCCGAAAAACTCATACCTTTAATCATCAACAACATACTTGAAGGCAAGAAACTTCCGGTATATGGCAAAGGTTTGAACGTAAGAGACTGGTTGTACGTAGACGACCACTGCAAAGCGATAGACTTGGTGGTCAACGAGGCACCGGACGGCAGTATATATAATGTAGGCGGGCACAACGAGCAGAAAAACATTGACATCGTGCACCTGATAATAGACATCATTCGCCGCACAATGGAGCAGCGTCCGGAGTTCCGCAGTCTGCTGGTCAAAAGCGACGACTTGTCGTGGATTAACTACGACTTGATAACCTACGTAACCGACCGTCTGGGGCACGACCTGCGTTACGCCATTGACCCTGCAAAGATAAAAAAAGACCTGGGCTGGTATCCCGAGACCACGTTTGCCGTGGGAATAGAGAAAACCGTTTTGTGGAATCTGGAAAACCGCAAATGGATTGGCGAAGTTACTTCGGGCGATTACCAAAAGTATTACGAACACATGTACGGCAACAGATAGTTTGCGCAACATGGGATTTCTTCTTTTGTAAGCCCATGAATTTTGCACGGAAAACGCCTTTTTTCGTATCGTTTTCCGATGTCCGAAAAAAACACATGGCTTGTTGTGAAAAATACAAGCCATGTATTTTAAAATATAAGGCACTTATTTTAAAATAAGTGCCTTATATTTTTCGCAAAAATTGACCTCTGATTTTCAACAACTTACAAAGGCTTCTTTTTAAGCGTTGTTTTTGAGTGGAAAAATCACTTTTTATCCTTCCATTCCATTATCTTCATTCTGCCCTGCGCACCCTCGTTGCACTGTATGTACATCTTGTTTTGGAAAAAGTCGCAGTCTTCGAACTCAAACGGCACCTCGCTCTGCATGTTAAGCACACTCACCATTTTCTTGTTCTTCAAATCCCACGAATAAATCACGCTGGGATACTGTGAAGAGCCTACGCCCGTGGGCATTACGAGACAGTTTCCCGCAACTACGCCGCCTTGTCCTATCTGTACGTGAGGATACGACTTGTCATAGTCCTGAATGAGATAATTCTCTATTATGTCTTCCTTTTTCAGTACCACGGTTTTTCCCTGCTTCAATGTGGGCAGTTTGAAAACCATTATGCGGAAATTGTTCTTGGGATTGTTGTTGTCTATGGTGTTTCCGAAGCCAATGAGACGCTTGCGCTTTTTGTCAACAGCCCATTGCACAGCCCAACCGTAGTAGTCGTTATGATTGTCGAGCAATATGGTCTGCACAAGTTCAGCCCTGCCCTCGGGAAGAATCCTTTCCACGAAACAGGCATCGGTAATGTTCTTTTCCTTGTCCGTTTTGGTCTGCGACACATACAACAACGGAAGCACATCGCCCTTGGCATATTTCTCCACACCGAAGTTTGCCACATTGGCATGGTTGTATTTCGAATTACTTCCAAGCGGGAAAGTGCTCAAACGCACAAACGTTCCGTCGGGATGTATTTTGTAAAGCGACGCATAGCCCGCGTTATACAATCCCACCATATACTCCTTATATATAGCCAGACCCTGAAAGCTCTCGTTAACGCCTTTTTTCAAAACCCCTCCGTCGTGGAGCGTATAATTAGCAAGGTCAAACACCCCGCCTTTGGTCTTTTGCGCACAAACTGTGTTTCCCATGCCCAGGGCAAGGGTTACGACCAACGCGCCAATCATCGTCTTTTTCATCATAATAAGTTTAATACGCTTGCGAATTTAGCAAAATAATTTGACTACCTTTGCATACAATCAACAATCCGTCAGAAATGAAATATCTTTTTGCCTTTATTCTTATGTTTGCCTCGCTATGCTGCGCAGCAGCGACAACCGCGACCGACACAACGGGAATAAACACAAACACAGCGGTAACCATTACGAGCGACACGGTTTTGGACGACACATCGGACTATGTTGTTTCAACCCACATACCGAAAGGATTTATTCAGAAACTAAATAAATTTGGCGATGAAGCCGTGAACGACAATATTTTTTCAACCTTCAAAATTTTTAATGCCATGTGTGGATTTGCAGACAT
>ERZ772831.1296-NODE-1296-length-24089-cov-24.880752_pt1 | contig 24089 bp, 19 predicted proteins | sample MGYA00580858_ERZ772831 | MGnify/ENA primary metagenome ERZ772831 (study PRJEB29015, sample SAMEA2737694) | human gut metagenome | biome: human gut; feature: human-associated habitat; material: faeces | place: China | collected 2012 ... | reverse complement strand
AGGTGGTGGGCATTGTGTCCGCCAAGTATTCCAGCTATTCCGACACCACCGTGGAGGGCATCGGCTTTGCCATCCCCATCAGCGATGTCCAGACCATCATCACCGACATCATGGAAAACGGCCAGGTCACCGATAAGGCCTACATGGCCATCAAGGCCGGCAGCATGACCGAGCAGATGGCTGCCCAGTACAACATCGACGTGACCAAGGGCGTGTTCGTCTACGCCGTGGAAAAGGGCGGCGCCGGGGAAAAGGCGGGCCTGCAGCTGGGCGACGTCATCACCAAGCTCAACGACACGGAGATCACCTCCATGAGCGACCTGTCTATGGCCAAGAAGAGCTATAAGGCCGGCGACACCGTCACCCTGACGGTGTGGCGCGGCGGCCAGGAGATCACCCTGAGCCTGACCTTCGACCAGCAGCCTCAGACCACCGGCACCGAGGACGACTCCTCCAACCAGAACCAGGGTCAGCAGGATTCCTACGGCGACCTGTACGACTACTTCTTCGGCCGGGGCAACAGCGGCCGCGGCAACTAATACAGCGTGACGGCTTCTTCGGAAGCATCACTGGATATATTTCGCATTTCCCTTTTACTCTCTCTTTCTTCTTTCATCTTTCTTCCTTTAAGCACCTCAGGGGTCCCGGATATCCGGGACCCCTGAGGTGCAATTTTTATTGGATTGTCGGGGATGGATCTCAGCGGCGTCCGCCGCCGAAGCCGCCCTTGCCGCCGAAGCCTCCGCCCCGGCTGCCGCCGGAGGAGCGTCCGCCGCCGCCAAAGCCGCCGCGATTGCCGAAGCCCCCGGACCTGGACCCGCCGCCGAAGCTGCCGCCGGGCCGTGAGCCGCCGAAGCCGCCGGGCCGGGGACCGCCGCCTATGGGACTGCCGGGGCGAGGCCCGTTAGACCGGGGCGGACGGGGACCGCCGCCCATGGGACCACCCATAGGACCGCCGGGACCCCGAGGGGGACGGGGCGGTCTGGGACCCCGGGGAGGCCGGGGCGCCCGGGGCCTGCGGCCCCAGAAAATGGGGTAGTACACCGGCCCGCCCATCATGGCCGGACGCCGGCGATAGCGGTTGTAGCGCATACGGTCCAGCAGCGCCCAAACCACGAAAATGCACACGATCAGCAGCACCACACCGGCGATGCTGACGCCGGAGACACTGGCAGGCTCCTGCCAGGTCCGGTTCTGGTCCGGGACCTGAGTGCTTGCGCTGCGGCCCAGGGTCTGGGCCAGGACCACGTCGGACTGGCGGAAGAAATCCACCGCTGCCTGGGAATAATCCCCGGCGTAGTAGGGAGTGTCCAGGGCGGTTTTCAGCTTGGTCTGCTGGGTGTCGGTCATTTGGTCGGCTAAGTTGTCGCCGCAGGCCACATACCAGTCGCCGCCCTTGACCAGGAGCAGCAGCATATCGTTGGCTCCCAGGCCCCACCTGGCCCCCAGCTCCCGGGCATAGTCCTCGCTGGACCAGCCCCGGATATCGTCCACGGCGGCCACGGCTACAACGGCGTAATATTGCTTGTTCCAGGCGGTGTTATAGTCCTGGATGGTCTGCCGGGTCTCCTGGTCCAGCAGGCCCGCCTCGTCGCAGATCCAGTTGTAATAGGACACCTCCGGCGGGGCGGCGGGCTTTTTGCTGATGCCGTAAACGCCGGAGCCAATGATGGCCAGGATCAGCACCACCAGTGCAAAGCCCCGTTTTTGATAGAATTTCATGGTGACGCCACCGGTCCTTTCGGGGAAAGTCTGTGTGCGGGCATCAGCCCCGGAGCTCCAGCAGCTTCTGCTTCAGCTCGCCCTCGATGCGGCCCAGCTCCACCTCGGCGGCCTTGCGCTTCTCGGCGCCCTCCTTCTGGATGTTCATCACCTCGTCCAGGGTGGAAATCAGCTGCTGGTTGGTGTGCTGCAGGGTCTCGATATCCACGATGGAGCGCTCGGCCTCCTTGGCGGTGGCGATGGTGCCCATCTTCAGGGTGTCGGCGTTCTTGCGCAGCAGCTGGTTGGTCATCTCGGTGACGGCGTTTTGGGCGGCGGTGGCCTGACGGCTGTGCTCCATGCCCAGGGCCAGCACCATCTGGCTCTTCCACAGGGGAATGGTGTTCACCAGGGAGGACTGGATCTTCTCAATCATCTGGGTGTCATTGTTTTGCAGGAGGCGGGTCTGGGGCCCCATCTGCACGGACACCATCCGGGTCAGCTCCAGGTCGTGGAGCTTCTTTTCAAACCGGTTGCACAGGTTCACCAGGTCGTTATAGGCCTGGGCGTCCTCGGCAAGACCCGTCTGCTCCGCCTTCTTGCGCAGCTCCTCCAGCTCCGTGGACCGCACCTCCGCCAGCCGCTTCTTCCCGGCCAGAATGTACATGGTCAGTTCCTTGTAATACTTCAGGTTCAGCTCATACATCTGGTCAAACATGGCCACATCCTTCAGCAGGGTGATCTGATGCTGCTCCAGAGACTGGGCGATCTTGTCCACGTTGGCCTCCACCTTGCCGTACTGGGCCTTCATGGTCTCCAGACGGCTGCCGGCTTTTTTGAACAGGCCCGCCAGGCCCTTCTTTTCCTCCTCCTCGCCGAAGCCCTTCAGCTCCACCACCAGCTGGCTCAGGTCCTTGCCGATCTCGCCCAGGTCCTTGTTCCGGACGCTGTTCAGGGCGTTTTCGGAAAAGCCCGCCACGCTCTTCTGGGCCGCCGCGCCATATTGCAAAATCATGTTGGTGTCCCGGATGTCGATCTTGTGGGAGAAATCCTCCACCGCCTTCTTTTCCGCGTCGGTCAGCAGCTTGTCGTCCATCTCCACGGGCTCAATTTTCTTTTCCTCCTCCACCTGGGGGGCCTCCGGTGCTTCCGGAGTCAGGGTCAGAGTGGGCACTGCCTCGGCGGCAGCGGCGGTGGGGTCCAGGGTCAGCTGGGGGGTCATGTTATCGGTCATGGTAATCGTCCTTCCTTTATGAATAATGGTGTCTTAAAGCTCCAATTGGATCCCGTCGTCCTGGGGGCCGTCGTCAGGCTTTGCCTGGGTGCGGTGGATGGGGTCGTCGCTGAGGCCCTCCCGGGCCATCATGTTGTCCAGCACTGTGATATCCGTGGAGATATCCAGGGCCTGGTCGCCGAACAGGCTGTCCAGCTGCCGCTCGAAGGCGGTGACGATGGTGCTCATCATGCCCCGCACCCGCTCCATGGTGCCGGTGATGTTCTCCCCCTGAACGCCCTGGCGGCTCATGTCGTCATAGGCCCGCAGCAGCTTCAGGGTGGTGGGCAGATAGTAGCTCATGAACTTGCGGATCTGGGGCAGCTGGGAGGGATTCTTCTGCACCTGCTGAAAAATCTTGTCGGACACCTGGGAAAGCCGCTCAATCTGGGCGCTGATGGCTGCGTCCTGGATGCTGTCGTTCAGGCGGCGCATTTCGTCCAGAGCCCCCTTGCCCTGGGCGATCATCTGGTCCAGCTCCTGGTTGCCGGTGGTTTTCGGCTCCTGGGGTACCTCCTCCACAATATCCTTGCAGAACAGCCGGGCGATGCCGTATACCACGGCGGAGGCCGCCAGGGCTATGACAAAGTGCCCCGGCCGGTACAGGGGGAACAGCAGGGCATACAGCACCCATGCAGCCGCCGCCGCATACAGCGGCGCAGCCGGTTTGTGAACGATTTTTTTCATCCCATCGCCTCCGAATTTGCGTTAAGACTATTATACCCCACAGGCCATTTTCGGTCAAGAAAAAAGCCTGTGGGGCGGGGAAAATCAGATGGCCACGGGGATCTTTTCGTCAAAGGGCAGGGGGTCGTACCCCTCCAGCCGGAAGCTGTCCCGGGTGAAGCGATAGAAATCCGTCACCTCCGGGTCCATGACGAAGGCCGGGGCCGGGCGGCCCTGCCGCTCCAGCAGCTGCCGCACCAGAGGGACGTGCCGGTCATAGATGTGGGCGTCGGCGATGACGTGGACCAGCTCCCCGGCCTCCAGGCCGGAGGCCCGGGCCATCATATGCACCAGCACGGCGTACTGGACCACGTTCCAGTTGTTGGCCGTCAGCATATCCTGGCTGCGCTGGTTCAGAATGGCGTTCAGGGTCCGGCCCGACACGTTGAAGGTCACGGAATAGGCGCAGGGGTACAGGGCCATCTCGTGCAGGTCCTGGAAGTTATACAGATTGGTCATGATCCGCCGGGAGGCGGGGTTGTGCCGCAGGTCATACAGCACCCGGTCCACCTGGTCAAACGCCCCCTCCGGGTATTGGTGCTTCACCCCCAGCTGATAGCCGTAGGCTTTGCCGATGGAGCCGTTTTCGTCGGCCCAGCTGTCCCAGATGTGGCCCCGCAGGTCGTGGATGTTGTTGGACTTCTTCTGCCAGATCCACAGAAGCTCGTCGATGCAGGTTTTGAAATAGGTGCGGCGGACGGTGAGAATGGGAAACTCCTGCCGCAGGTCATAGCGGTTGATGATGCCGAATTTCTTCACCGTGTGGGCCGGAGTACCGTCCTCCCAGTGGGGGCGGACGTTCTGGTCTGTGTCCCACACCCCGTTTTCCAGGATGTCCCGGCAGTTCTGCTGAAATATTTCATCGGCGCGGCTCATAGGCGGCCCCTCCTTATACGTTTTGGGGTTATTGTACCATAACGGGGGGAGCATAGCAATAAAAATCCCGGCAGCAAGGCTGCCGGGATTCACTGGAAGCACCCCATATAGCTCAGGCCGGATCGGATTCATCCTTGAATTCAGATCGAAACAGCAGAAGCATGATCGCAGAATAGATGAGAAAGCAGACGTTCAGCCCAAGAACAGCGGGGATGGCCGGGAAGACGTTGTGAGACACGGTGGCATACATGGCTAAGGGATAGCTCAGCAGCGGGAAAAGAAGGCCGCAGTATCTGCGCCAGCGTAGCAGCCACCACGTGTTGCAGGTAAACACCAGCGCAACGAGAAAGTAGGTATTATTGAAGATAAGGGACAATGTGCAAAGCACAATGTTGATCAATTGAAGAAGCATACCCCGCCTGAACTGTTGGACGGTATACTTTTGCAGAGGACTCCACATAGGCAACCTCCTAGGAACGTGGGCCAACGCTCTTGTAAACGTTATAGCCATCCAGTGCCTGTGCATAGCAATTCTGATAGTAACTTTCACTCTTGTTATAACTCGTAGTCCTGGACCCGCTATCGATCTCTGCTCTTCTCGTACTAGAGGGTGAGGCATCTTCATATGCCTCGTATGAAACCGTTCTTATGGTCATGTTATAGGGATACTCGGAACTGTTAACATTAACATAACGTGAAAATATTGCTGTACAGGTATAACAATTCATCGATCCGGCTGCAATGGAAGCATACACACTTACAACGACGTTAAATGCAGTACAAATGGCTTGCACAATAGTATTTGTCACAATCAGTCCCAAAACAGAGGTAATCAGAGTTGACACAAATACTGCAGTCGACCAACTCTTATTCTGTGAAAAGCGCACTTCAAACCTCATGTCCTCATAAACCCGTACAGTATTTCCGTCCATGGTCGTACTATACCTTATGATGTCTTCAAAGGGCGATGTGCCAACGTACTTCACGAGTTGCGGATAAATATCTGCTCCCGCAGAACTGAATGGCTGAATGGAATTATGCATTTCAGATGGTGTGTTGCTGACGAAAATGATTTCCTCCGCTTGACTGATGTGATCTTCCGCATAAGCAATAATGTCCGTCCAAAATGCGGAACTAGATGGCTCAAAGGGCATTGGATAATCAGAAATATACCACTGGTACACTGTATCCGGATTATGAGAATACTTAATTGAAACTGTCATGGAATGGTGAGTATCATTTGTAATTATCGTCGCATCTCGGTCTTCGGATTGTAAAATGAACATATCACCATCTTCGGCCGCATAGAGACCGGGCAGTTCACTTTTGTTCGGAAGAGCCGAGGCAACAGTTGTAGAGGATAGTGAAAAGAGAAGTACGAAAATTAGGAAAATAGATAATCTTTTTTTCATATATAACCTCCATTTCAATTTCACGCGCAGAAGTAGTGAAAATATAAGTAAACGACAAATCCTCCTTTCTGCAATAATTATATAAAATATTATCGCATATATATTTGCTTTTGTCAATTACAAACATAATTAATCAAAAAAACAGTGCGATTTGCCAAATGCAGTTATTGCGTGTGCAGAGAAGCTAAACCCTGCCATAAGCAAAATCTGTTTGCTGCCGCGGAAAATAACTGGTATACTATATATGTATGACTATGTGAATCAGGAGGAAATGACTATGCAGTATGATGTGCTGATCGTGGGCGGAGGCCCCGGCGGAATCTACTCCGCCTATGAGCTGCTGGAGAAGCGGCCGGACCTGAAGATCGCCCTGTTTGAGGCGGGCCACGCCCTGGCCCGGCGGCACTGTCCCATTGACGGCGTGAAGGTGAAGTCCTGCGTCAAGTGCCCCACCTGCGCCATTATGAACGGCTTCGGCGGGGCCGGGGCCTTTTCCGACGGCAAATACAACATCACCAACCAGTTCGGCGGCACCCTGCACGAATACATCGGCAAAAAGCAGGCCCTGGAGCTGATGGAATATGTGGACGAAATCAACGTGGCAAACGGCGGCGAGGGGACCCACCTGTACTCCACCGGCGCAACCCCCATCAAGAAGCTGTGCCTGGAGAATGACCTGCACCTGCTGGACGCCTCCGTCCGCCATCTGGGCACGGACAAGAACCTGGTGGTGCTGGAGCACCTGTATAACCGGCTGAAGGACAAGATGGACATCTACTTCGACACGCCGGTGCAGTCCGTGGAGCGCACCGACGGCGGCTACCGGGTGGTGACGGACAAGGGCAGCTACGACGGCCGCTACTGCGTCATCTCCGTGGGCCGCAGCGGCAGCAAGTGGATGGAGCAGGTGTGCCGGGAGCTGGACATTGCCACCAGGTCCAACCGCGTGGACATCGGCGTCCGGGTGGAGCTGCCCTATGAGGTGTTCGCCCACCTGACCGACGAGCTGTATGAAAGCAAGATCGTCTACCGCACCGAGAAGTTCCAGGACCGGGTGCGCACCTTCTGCATGAATCCCAAGGGCGCGGTGGTCAACGAGAACACCAACGGCATCGTCACCGTCAACGGCCACAGCTATGAGAACCCGGCCATGCACACCGAGAACACCAACTTCGCCCTGCTGGTGGCCAAGCACTTCTCCGAGCCCTTCAAGGATTCCAACGGCTACGGCGAGAGCATCGCCCGGCTGTCCAACATGCTGGGCGGCGGCGTCATCATCCAGCGCTTCGGCGACCTGATCCGGGGCCAGCGGTCCACCCCCAAGCGCATTGAGGAGAGCTTCGTGACCCCCACCCTGTCCGCCACCCCCGGCGACCTGAGCCTGGTGATGCCCAAGCGCATCCTGGACGGCATCATCGAGATGATCTACGCCCTGGACAAGATCGCCCCCGGCACCGCCAACGACGACACCCTGCTCTATGGCGTGGAGGTGAAGTTCTATAACATGGAGGTCCAGCTGGACAAGAACCTCCAGACCTGCCACCCGGGCCTGTTCGTCATCGGCGACGGCAGCGGCGTGACCCACTCCCTGTCCCACGCCAGCGCCAGCGGCGTGTATGTGGCCCGCTACATCGCGGAAAACGCCTAAAAATTGAAAACAACACGCACCCCCGGCGGGATCCCGCCGGGGGTGCTTCCATATGTATCCTCTCAGAACAGCCCGGTGATGACGCCGTTTTCGTCCACGTCGATGTTCTCCGCCGCCGGGACCCGGGGCAGGCCCGGCATGGTCATGATGTCCCCGGTATAGGCCACGATGAACCCCGCTCCGGCGCTGACCTTCAGACTGCGGACGGTGACGGTGAAGTCCCTGGGGGCCCCCGGCAGGGCCGGGTCGTCGGACAGGGAATACTGGGTCTTGGCCATGCACACCGGCAGGTCGCCGAAGCCCAGCTCCGTCAGCCGCTTCAGCTGCTTCTGGGCGGCGGGGGTCAGCACCGCCTGGCTGCCGCCGTACACCCGGCCCACAATGGAGTTGAGCTTATAGATCAGGGAGGTGTTGTCGGGATAGGCGAAGGTGAACTCCTCCAGCCGGGGCTGATCGCACAGGCGCACCACCTCCCGGGCCAGGTCCCGGCCTCCCTGGCCGCCCTTGGCCCAGACCTCCGACAGCACGGCGTTGACTCCCAGCTCCCGGCACCGCTCCTGCACCAGCCGAAGCTCCTCCGCCGTGTCCGTGGGGAAGGCGTTGACAGCCACCACGCAGGGCAGGTGGAAGGTATTGCGGATGGTGCCCACATGGTGCAGCAGGTTGGGCAGCCCCTTTTCCAGGGCGGACAGGTTCTCCCGGTTCAGCTCCGCCTTGGGCACGCCGCCGTGGTATTTCAGCGCCCGCACCGTGGCCACGATCACCACGGCGGAGGGCCGCAGACCGGACAGGCGGCACTTGATGTCGAAAAACTTCTCCGCCCCCAGGTCGGCGGCAAAGCCCGCCTCGGTAACGGCATAGTCCCCCAATTTCAGGGCCATGCGGGTGGCGGTGACGCTGTTGCACCCGTGGGCGATGTTGGCAAAGGGCCCGCCGTGGATCAGGGCAGGGGAGTGCTCCAGCGTCTGCACCAGGTTGGGCTTCAGCGCATCCTTCAGCAGGGCCGTCATGGCCCCCTCCGCCTTGAGATCGTGGGCCGTCACCGGCCGCCCGTCAAAGGTATAGGCCACGATCATCCGGCCCAGCCGGGCCTTCAGATCCGGAATATCGCTGGCCAGGCACAGCACGGCCATGACCTCGCTGGCCACGGTGATGTCGAACCCGTCCTCCCGGGGCACCCCCTGCATCCGGCCTCCCAGGCCGTCGATAACGTGGCGGAGCTGGCGGTCGTTCATGTCCACGCAGCGCTTCCACACGATCTGCTTGCAGTCGATGCCCAGGGCGTTGCCCTGCTGGATGTGGTTGTCCAGCAGAGCGGCCAGCAGGTTGTTGGCCGCCCCGATGGCATGGAAGTCCCCGGTGAAGTGGAGGTTGATGTCCTCCATGGGGATCACCTGGGCATAGCCGCCGCCGGCGGCGCCGCCCTTGACGCCGAACACCGGCCCCAGGGACGGCTCCCGCAGGGCGGCCACGGCGTTTTTGCCGATTTTCCGCAGGCCGTCGGTGAGGCCCACGGTGGTGGTGGTTTTCCCCTCCCCGGCGGGGGTGGGGGTGATGGCGGTGACCAGGATCAGCTTGCCGTCGGGCCGGTCCGCCCGGTCCCGCAGCAGGCGGTAGTCGATCTTGGCCTTATACCGGCCGTACTGCTCCAGATACTGGGGGTCGATGCCGCAGGCGGCGGCAATGTCGCCGATGGGCAGGGGCGCGGCCTGCTGGGCGATCTGAATGTCTGTCATGTGGCTTCTCCTTCCGTTTTCCCTATATTTCCCTATCCAGGCCCCGGAGGGCCTGTGGGGTCTATTATACGGGATAGGCGGCGGGTTGTCACCAGGAAATTGGCATTTTCGTCAAAAAAACGGGGACCGTCCCACCGGAACGGTCCCCGTCACTAAAAGGGCAGCGCCTTTTTTGACTTATCCATAATACGCCATCAGCATATCCACCACGGTGCCGTAGCTCTGGGTCCCCCGGGACTCGCCGCTGCTTTTCAGGAAGGAATCGTACACCTTCTGGGCCGCGTCGTTGACGGGCCCCTCAAAGGCCGTCCAATAGGCGGAGTTATCCCGCAGGTCCGCCACCACCGTGTCGGGCAGCAGCACCCGCACGGCCTGCCACGCCTCCGGGTCTGCCCGGTACAGGGCGTTGGAGAGATAGGTAAAGCCCATGAGCCAGCCGGAGTAGCGATAAGCGGCGCTGGCCGCCGTGGTGGAGGCGGCAATGGCAATGAAGTTGCACTCCTGCTCCGAGGCAATGCCCCGCTGGTGAGCCATCTCGTGGGCAATGGTGCTGGGCAGATAGCAGGCGGGGCTGTCGATGTTCAGGTTGGCCTCGCCGGTAAAGGGAAAATAGAACCCCGTAAAGTCCATGGCGCTGAGGGCCGTGGAAAACCGCACCCCCTTGGGCACCCGGTCCTCCATCCGCAGGCAGGGAAACGCGTCGTACACGCCGTCGAACACCCGCACGCTGTCGGCAAAGATGTCGTCCCGGCTCTCGGCAAACAGGCCGTTTTCGTCCCGCCGCACCTGACCGGCGCAGTCCGTCAGCTGCCGGGCGAAGTATTCCGTCACCTGAGCCAGCTCCTCCGGGGTGGACTCCCGGGCATACACGCCGGACTGCTGCTGGAAGGACTCCGCATAGTAGTTGACGCCCCACAGCAGGCTGAACCCGGCGTACACCGTCAGCACCGCGCACACCGCCGTCAGCGCAAAGCGATACAGCACCCGGCCCCGGCGGCCCCGATCCGTGATCAGCCGCCGGACGGTGGCCCCCATCCACAGCAGGACCACTCCCGCCGCTATGGCGTACAGCAGCTCCGCCACGGAGAAGGACGCCCGGTAGCACGCCGACGCCACCGCCCGCTCCAGAGGCATCACCACCTGGCGGCTGACCCAGTTCATCAGCCCCGGCACCGGCCGCAGGGCGAAGTACAGGGCCAGCACCCCGCACACCGACAAAAGCCAGATGTGCAGCCCCCGGTGCCGCCTGAAAAAGGCTCTCATAGCTCCAGCGGGCGGCCCGTCAGATACATCACCGTCCGCAGGGCAGCAATGAGCCTGCCGCTCTCGTCCCGGATGTCCGTGCGGCTGAAGCCCATGTGCCCGCCCATCTTCTCCACGGTGCCCACGGCGGTAAGCTTCCCGGTTCCCGGCGCGGCGGACAGGTACTCGATGCTGGAGGACACCGTAAACGTCACCTCCTGCCGCCGGGTCAGCAGGGCCATGCCCGCCGCCACGTCGGCCATGGTAAACAGCGCGCCGCCGTGAGGGGTGCCCCAGCAGTTCAGGCTGTCCGGCTGCAGCTCCAGCTCCACGGTGGCGGTGCCGTCGTCCACGGCAGTGACCTTCATGTGATTATACTGGCTGAAGGGCTCCGCCCCGGGGCCCTGGGATGATTGCAGTAATTGCTGTCTCCGTTCTTCGGTCATATGCGCTCACTCCGCCGCTGCCAGCAGCTGGCGGGTATATTCCTCCTTCGGATGGTCAAATAGCTCCTCCACCGGCCCCTGCTCCACGATGCGCCCCTGGTGCATCACCAGGCACCGGTCACAGATCTCGTAAACCACGTTGAGGTCGTGGGAGATAAACAGATACGAAATGCCCAGTTCCCGGCGCAGCCGGGCGATCAGCTGCAGGATCTGGGCCTGGATGGTCACGTCCAGGGCCGACACGGCCTCGTCGGCCACGATGAGCTGGGGGTGCACGATCAGCGCCGCCCCGATGCACACCCGCTGCCGCTGTCCGCCGGACAGCTGATGGGGCAGCCGGTCCCGGCACTCCGGGTCCAGGCCCACCAGCTCCATGGTCCGCTCCACCCGGCGGGCGATCTCCTCCTTGCCGTACTTCCCGTAAATGCGCAGAGGCTCGGCCAGAATCCAGCCCACGGTGCGGCTGGGGTTCAGGCTGCTGGCCGGGTCCTGGAACACCATCTGGGGCCGCTTGGTGAAGTGGGTCACCGTGCCGGTATAGTCCGGCACAAAGCCCAGAATGGTCCGGGCCAGGGTGGTCTTGCCGCTGCCGGATTCCCCCACCAGGCCCAGAATCTCCCCCCGGTGCAGGTCAAAGCTCACGTCATGGAGCACCTGCCGGCGCTTTCTGCGCCCGATGGTCCCGGAGGGCCGGTACCATACGTTCAGGTCACGGACCTGCAGAACAAGGTCCTGGCTCATAGCTTCCTCCTTGTGGGAATGGCGGCGATCAGCCGCTGGGTATAGGGGGCCTGGGGGTAGAAGAATATCTGGTCCACCGGGCCGGACTCCACGATGTGTCCCTTCTCCATCACCGCCACCCGGGTGCACAGCTTCCGCACCACCGCCAGGTTGTGGGAAATAAACAGAATGGACATGCCCCGCTCCCGGTTCAGGCGGCGCAGCAGTTCCAGAATCTGGGCCTGGATGGTCACGTCCAGGGCCGTGGTGGGCTCGTCCGCCAGCAGCAGCTTGGGCTGGGGCAGAATGGCCGCCGCGATCATGGCCCGCTGCAGCATGCCGCCGGACAGCTCGTGGGGATACTTCCGGTATACCTCCTCCGCCTCCGGCAGGTCCACGTCCCGCAGGGCCTGCAGGGCCAGCTCCCGCCGCTTTCCCGGCGGCAGGTCCGTGTGCACCCGCAGGCACTCCTCCACCTGGGGTCCGATGCGCATGGTGGGGTCCATGGCGCTCATGGGCTCCTGGAACACCACGCAGATGTCCCGGCCCTGGATGCTGCGCAGGGTGTCGCCGCTGCTGGTCAGCAGGTCCCGCCCGTCCAGCAGGATTTTCCCCCGGAAGGACGCCTGCTCCGGCCGCAGCAGGCCGGAGATCATCATGGCCGTGACGGTTTTTCCGCTGCCGGATTCCCCCACCAGGCCCACGATCTCGCCGTCGCCCACCGTCAGGTCGATGCCCCGCACCGCCTCGTGGTCCGCCCCGTGAAACTGCACGTGCAGATCCCGGATCTCCAGCATACCGTCACCTCCCCCATTCCCTTTGCTGGAGCCCCTCGCCCAGCAGGCTGACGCCTAAAATCAGCAGCACGATCACGCCGCCCACCGTCAGCATATACCAGGGGGCCCTGGCCATATAGCTCTGGGACTCCGACAGCATATACCCCAGGGACACGTCCGGGGGCTTCACGCCGATGCCCAGATAGCTCATGCTGGCCTCCGCCAGCACGGCGTTGTTAAACCCGATCACCAGCGTCGGCAGAAGCACCTGCCGGGTGTTGGGCAGAATATGCAGAAACATAATGCGCAGATGCCCCGCTCCCATGAGCCGGGCGCTTTTGACATAGTTCATCTCCCGGTGCCGGGCAAATTCGCTGCGGATCACCCGGGCATAGCTGGGCACAAAGGCGACGCCCAGGGCTAAAATCACGTTGTACTTGCCGAACCCCAGCAGCGAGATGAACACCAGCGCCAGCAGGATGCTGGGAAACGCCGTCACCGCGTCGTTGACGCGCATCAGCGCCTCGTCCAGCCAGCCGCCGAAATAGCCGGTAAAGGCCCCCACCAGGGTGCCCGCCGCCGCGCCGATGCACACGGTGGCGGCGCTGATGAAGAAGGTGGTGCCCGCCCCGGCCAGCACCCGGCTGAAAATGTCCCGGCCGAAGTTGTCCGTGCCGAACAGGTGCCGCAGGCACGGGGCCAGGAATTTCTCGCTGCCGGACATGGCCGTGGGGGAATAGGGGGTCCACACGCAGCCCACCAGGGCCAGGGCCGTCATCAATCCGGTGAGGATCAGCCCCGTCCGCAGATAGTGATTCTTTTTTTCGTTCAGCAGCAAGGCCCGCTCCCACCTTTCTTTTCCCGATTTCTCACGTCAGCCGCAGCCGGGGGTCCAGCCGCTGGTTGATCAGGTCCGCCAGCAGATTCACCAGCACCACCCAGAAGGCCACGATCACCACCACCGCCTGCACCACGGGATAGTCCCGGTTGGCGATGGAGGTCAGCAGCATCCGGCCCAGCCCCGGCAGGGAGAATACCTGCTCGATGACCACGGAGCCGGCCACAATGTCCGCCACGGTCATGGCCAGAAACGACACCACCGGCCCCATGGCGTTGCGCAGCACATGGCGGTACAGGGTAGCCCGGTCGCTGTTGCCCCGGCTGTGGGAGGTGCGGACATAGTCCTTCTGCAGCTCCGACAGAATGGACGAGCGCAGCATCTTCACCGTCATGGCCACCCTGGGCAGGGCGATGGACACGGCGGGGAACAGGAAGTACCACAGGCTGCCGCCGAAGTTGTCGCCGGGGGAGACATAGTTTCCCGGCACGAACCACCGCAGCACCAGCCCGAACACATAGGTCAGCAGGATGCCCGTCACAAAGGCCGGGATGGCCATCAGCGCCTGGTTCACGGCGGTCATGGCCCGGTCCAGCCGCCCTCCGGCGTGGCGGGCGGTGAAAATGCCCAGGGGGATGGAAAAGGCCAGGATCAGCACAAAGGACATCCCCGTCAGAAGCCCCGTCACCGGCAGCTTCCCCGCCAGCATGGACGACACCGGCATTTTATAGCTGTAGGACGTGCCGAAGTCCCCCTTCAGGGCCCCCAGCACCCACTGGACATACCGCTCTAAAAACGGCCGGTCCAGTCCCATTTCCGCCCGCAGGGCGGCAATGCGCTCCGGGGTGGCCTCGGTACCCAGCAGCTTCACCGCCGGGTCCCCGGGGATCACCTGGAACGCCAGAAACGCCAGAAAAGAGACGATGACCATGGTCAGCAGCATCAGTCCGATTTTCTTGGCCGCGTATTTCATGGTCATCGCCTCTTTCAGTTCAGTATAACGTTACCGCTGGGTCAGATAGACCGTGGACAGATCCAGCACATAGATGGGATAGAACTTCAGTCCCCCCAGATCCTGCCGCATGGCCACCAGGTCGCACAGGTCCTGGATATACACGTTGGCGGCGGTGTCCGCCAGCATGGTCTCCATCTGCTTGTACAGGTCCGTCTGGGTGGCCTCGTCCGTGGCGTTGATGGCCTGCTGGAACAGGGCGTCATAGGCGGGGTTGCTGTAGTTGATGAAGTTCTTGGCATAGTCGGAGGTGAACCGCTCCAGCATGGCCCGGGCGGTCATATTGGCGGCGTCCACGCCCACCACCGTGGCCTGGAACTGACGGCCGTTATAGATGGTGTCCAGCCAGGTGCTCCATTCCACCGGCTGGATGGTCACCCTGATGCCCGCCTCCCGCAGCTGCTCGGCCACCACCTCGGCGGTGTCCATGTGGGGCTGATAGTTATTGGGCACGGAGATGGTCATGTCGAACCCGTTGGGATAACCGGCCTGGGCCAGGAGCTCCTTGGCCTTTTCCACGCTGTGGGGATACTTATCCACCAGCTCCGGCAGGAAATACTTGGTAAACGCGGGATAGATGCTGCTGCCCACGGCGGTGCCGTGGCCGTCGGCCACCATGTCCATGATGCCCTGCCGGTCGATGGCATAGCACAGGGCCTGGCGCACCAGCTGGTTGTCGAAGGGCTTGGCCTGGTTGTTCAGATAGATGGCCTGCACCAGGTTCATGGTGCCCTCCAGCACCTGGAAGTTCTGGTTCAGCTGGGAGGCCTGGGCGGAGGTCAGGTGGGCGCACAGGTCGATGGACCCGCCGTTCAGGTTCATCACCAGAGCGTCGGCATTTTCGCAGATCTTATAGGTGACCTTGTCCAGCCACGCCGGGGCGCCCCAGTAATCCTCGAACCGCTCCATGACGAAATCCTGCTGGGGGGTCCGGGACACGAACCTGAAGGGGCCGGTGCCCACCGGAGCCGTGTCCTGATTTTCATAGTCCGCGGGGATGATGGCGGCCGTCATATAGCTGATGAACTCCAGGTCCCGCTGTGCGATGGTAACGGCAACGGTCTTTTCGTCCAGGGCCTCCACACTCTTGACAGCAGAAAACGCCGCTACCAGAGGCTTCTCCTGACCCTCCGGCACAGCGGCGCAGCGATTGATGGAATATACAACATCCTCTGCGGTCACTGTCTGGCCGTTGTGGAACTTCACTCCCTCACGAAGCGTGAAGGTATAGGTGGTTCCATCCTCGGACAGCGTGTATTTCTCCGCCACAGCGGGGATCATTTCGCCGTCGGAATTGGGCTTCACCAATCCCTCGAAGATGTTGAACAAGACCTCTCTGGTTCCTGCGGCCACCGTCTGGTGGGGGTCAAGACTGTCGTCCAGGTCCTGGGCGATGCCAACGGTGATCTCGCCACCCTTGACCGGTTCGCCCGTTTTGCCGTTATTTCCTTGTCCGCCGGGGTCCTTGCTGCCGTCTCCGCATCCCGGGAGTACGGCGCCGACCATTACCAGCGCCAGGAAAAGAGCCAATAGTTTCTTCTTCATAGCTTTCTCCTTTTTCCTTGCCGCGACCTTGGCGGCAAGCCAGAAATAATGGTGTCAGGCGGCAGTGCGGACAGGCCCCGCCGCCCCTATTCAATTGTCGAAGTGGACTGTACCACATTTCCCCGTGGAATGCAAGGGCTTTTCGCAACTTTTCTCCCGGAATGTGAAAATTTTATCCATCTGTCGCCGTTTTCCCGGTTTTTTCCGCCGGTGGAGGGGTCTGCCTCCGGAACACAACATTGTGCACAATGACGTGCCATTTCCTCTGGGGAAAATATGGCGTCTGAGGGGGTTGTTTTGTGCAAATTGTGGTGTTATACTGTGCAATTGCGTGCCAGTATATTTTGGATAAGAGGTGTGTTTCATGGAAGCGACGCAAAAAAAGAGCGCCCTGTCCGTCAACATGACGGAAGGCTCCCTGTGGAAAAATATGCTGCTGTTCAGCCTGCCCCTGATGCTGACCCAGGTGCTGGAGGTGCTGTTCAACCTCAGCGACGTGGCCATTGCCGGCAAGTTCGCGGACTACCGGGCGCTGGGAGCCGTGGGCTCCACCACGCTGCTGGTGTCGCTGTTCACGGGACTGCTGATCGGCATGGGCAGCGGCGTCAACGTGGCGGTGGCCCGGGGCCTGGGCATGGGGGATAGGCAGCGGGTGGAAAAAACCGTTCACACGTCCTTTGTGCTGTGCGCCGCCATCGGCGTGGTGCTGTGCCTGATCTGTGTTCTGCTGGCCCGGCCCATGCTGACCCTGCTGCACACCAAGGACGAGCTGATGGACGGGGCCGTCCTCTACCTGAAGATATACGCCCTGAGCATGCCGGCCATGGCCGTGTACAACTGCGGCAACGGCATCATGAGCGCCGTGGGCGACACCCGGCGGCCTCTGCTGTATCTGTCCGTTGCCGGTGTGCTGAACGTGGTTCTGAACCTGTTCTTTGTGATCCGCTGCCACATGGCCGCCGAGGGCGTGGCCATCGCCAGCGTCATCGCCCAGTGCCTGTCGGCCCTGCTGATCGTGCTGCACCTGCTGCGGCGGAAGGACGCCTGCCGCCTGGAGCTGCGCCGTCTCCGGGTCCATCCCCAGGAGGCCCGGCGGGTCCTGGCCATCGGCATCCCCACGGGGCTGCAGAACGCCATTTTCGCCGTGGCCAACCTGTTTGTCCAGGTGGGCCTGAACTCCTTCGACGCCGTCACGGTATCCGGCAGCTCCGCCGCCGCCAACGCCGATACCCTGCTCTTTAACATGATGGCGGCCTTCTATACCGGCTGCGCCAGCTTCGTCAGCCGGAACTGGGGCGCCGGCAAAACCGAGCGCATCGTCAAAAGCTACCTGGTGAGCATGTGCTACGCTGCCGGGGTGGGGGCCGTGTGCGGTCTGCTGCTGCTGTTTTTCGGCCGGAGCTTCCTGGGCCTGTTTGCCAACGAGACGGCGGTCATCGACGCGGGCATGCAGCGGCTGCGGATCATGAGCTTTTCCTATGTGGTGTCCCCGCTGATGGACGCCAGCATCGCCGCCTCCCGGGGCATCGGCAAAAGCGTAGGCCCCACGGTGATCGTCATTCTGGGCTCCTGCGTGTTCCGGGTCATCTGGGTATACACCGTGTTCGCCTGGCTGGGCACCATCACCTCCCTGTATCTGCTGTATATCTTCTCCTGGACCATCACCGGCGCCGCGGAGATCGTCTATTTCCGCCGCAGCTATAAGAAGGTCATCCTGTCGGCCCAGAGCTGGTAAAGACTTCTGCGGCCCGCTGCGCAGGGCTGGACTTGTTGACAAGTTAAAAAACCGGGACGCTGCGGCGTCCCGGTTTTTTTTGCGAAATGATCAATAAATAGGGCTTATTCCTGGTCCAGGACCAGCTCCATGGTGTCCTGGGCGATCATCAGCTCCTCGTTGGTGGGGACCACCATCACGGTGACGGGGGCGCCGTCCCGGGAGATGATCTGCTCCTTGCCCCGGCAGCGGTTCTTCTCCGGATCGCAGGTGATGCCCATGAACTCCAGGCCCTGGAGGATGTGGGCACGGGTCTCGGCGGAGTTCTCGCCCACGCCGGCGGTGAACACCACCACGTCCACGCCGCCCATGGCGGCGGCGTACTCGGCGATCATCTTGCGGACCCGGTACTCGAAGATCTCCAGGGCCACGGTGGCCCGGTGATGGTCCTTCTCCGCCGCCTGCTCCAGATCCCGGAAGTCGGAGGACACGCCGGACAGGCCCAGCATGCCGGACTTCTTATTCAGCAGGTTCACGGCCTCGGAGATGGTCATGTCGTACTTGTTGGCGATGAACTCCACCACGCCCACGTCCATGTCACCGGCCCGGGTGCCCATGGGCAGGCCCGCCAGCGGCGTCAGGCCCATGGAGGTGTCCACGCAGCGGCCGCCCTTGACTGCCGCCAGGGAGGAGCCGTTGCCCAGGTGGCAGGACACCACCTTCAGCTCCGCCGGGTCACGGCCCAGGATCTCCGCCGCCCGCAGGGACACATAGCGGTGCGAGGTGCCGTGGAAGCCGTAGCGCCGGATCTTGTCGTTTTCATAGTACTCATAGGGGATGGAGTACAGATACGCGTGCTCGGGCATGGTCTGGTGGAAGGCGGTGTCGAACACCGCCACCTGGGGCACATCGTGGCCCAGGACGGCCCGGCAGGCCTCAATGCCGATGATGTTGGCCGGATTATGCAGAGGCGCCAGGGGGGTGCAGTCCTCCACCGCCTGCATCACCTGGTCGGTGATGAGGACGGAGCTGGCGAAGCTCTCGCCGCCGTGGACCACCCGGTGACCCACCGCGTCGATCTCCTTCATGGAGGAGATGACGCCGTTGTCCGGGTCCACCAGGGCGGACAGCACCGCCTGGATGGCCTCGGAATGGGTGGGCATGGGGACGTCCGCCGCCGATACGGCGGCCTTGCCCTCCACCTGGGGCTTATAGGTGAATTTTCCGTCAATGCCGATGCGCTCGCACAGGCCTTTGGCCAGCAGATGGCCGGTTTCCGGGTCCAGCAGCTGATACTTCAGGGACGAGCTGCCGGCATTGATGACTAATACTTTCATGAAAGACCTCCTTGATTCTTGGTCCCACATTACATGCTGCAGGTTCCTTCTTCTCTATCTCGCAGGATATTGTATCGAAAAGACGGCGGCTTGGCAACCTTTTTTGGAAATAACTGGAAGCAAAATGAAAAAATAGCGGTCAAGGTTTTAACAATGTCAGGTATAGGAAACGGCTGTATTCTATATGAGGACAAATATGTGAAAATCCTGGCAAACAGGTGAATCCGCTTGTCAGAAATTTCACGGAGTATCCGCCTGTCAGGCGGGAAACGGTCGATAGGAGCCAAGGAAAGTCTGTCCGTCACAGGGGGACAGATGGGAAGTGCTTTCCCGGAAAACGGGGTGAAAAAAGCCCCGGCAGCGCCGCTGCCAGGGCTTCCATATTCTGGAAATTATTGCAGGATGCGGGCCGCGGATTCCTCGGCGAACTGCTTGCTGTAAAGATCGTGGTAATAGCCATGGCGGCGCAGCAGCTCCTGGTGGGTGCCCTGCTCCACGATGCGGCCGTCCCGGACCACCAGGATCATGTCCGCCTTGCGGATGGTGGAGAGCCGGTGGGCGATCAGGAAGGAGGTGCGGTCCTGGAGCAGGTGGTCGATGGCCTGCTGGATCAGCTGCTCGGTCTGGGTGTCGATGGAGGAGGTAGCCTCATCCAGGACGAAGATGCGGGGGTCCGCCAGCACGGCCCGGGCAAAGGAGATCAGCTGCTTTTCGCCGGTGGAGAGCCGTCCGCCGCCCTCGCCCACGTCGCTGTCCCAGCCCTTTTCCAGCTTGGCCACCACCGTGTCGGCGGACACAGCCCGGGCGGCAGCCTCCACCTGCGCATCGGTGGCGTCCAGCTTCCCGTAGCGAATGTTCTCCCGGACGGTGCCGGAGAACAGGTGGGGGTCCTGGAGCACATAGCCGATGCTGCTGTGGAGCCACAGCTGGCTGCGTTGGCGGTAGTCCACGCCGTCGATGAGAATCTGGCCCTCCGTGGGCTCGAAGAAGCGGCAGGCCAGGTTCACCAGGGTGCTCTTACCCGCGCCGGTTTCGCCCACGATGGCCACGGTGGACCCCTGGGGAATGTGCAGGGAGAAGTGCTCCAGCACGTTGCCGCCGCCGTCGGGATAGCGGAAGGTCACGTCCCGGAACTCGATCTCGCCCCGGATGGGCTCCCAGTTCTCCCGCTTGGGGTGGAAGGCGTCGCCGTACTTCTCGATGACCTCCGGGGCGTCCTGAATCTGGGGAGTCTTGTCCATCAGGTCCATGACCCGCTCGATGGAGGCCTGGAGGGAGATGAACTCGGCGATGTTGGCGGCGGTCATCTGGATGGGCTCGAAAATGCCCACGGCGTAGGTGGTGAAGGTGGAAAGGGTGGCCAGCTCCAGCAGTCCCCCCGACACCATATACCCGCCCCGCAGCAGCACGATGGCCACGGCCATGGTGCTGGCAAACAGCACCAGCGGGATATAGATGGCGTTGAGCCGGGCCGCGCCGATGCCGGCGTCGTGCATCTGGCGGGTCAGGTCCCGGAAGGCGGCCACGGTCTGCTCCTCGGTGCCCAGGGTCTTGGTGGTTTTGGCGCCGGTGATGCCCTCGTTGAAGGAGCCGGTAATGCGGGAGTTCAGCTTCCGGACCTTCCGGTTCCAGCGGAGGATGCGGTTCTGGAAATATCCGGTGAGCACCGCCATCACCGGAACGATGACGATGACCACCAGGGCCAGCCGCCAGTTCAGGGCCAGCATGGCCGCAAAGGTGCCCAGCACATAGAACAGGGCCCAGAGGATATCCGTCATGTTCCAGGCGATCATGCTGGCAATGCGGTTTGTATCGCTCATGACCCGGGTCAGCAGATAGCCCACGGGGGTTACGTTATAGAAGGAGAAGGACAGGGTCTGGAGATGGTGGAACAGGGAGCGGCGCATATCCCGGCCCATGTTCATCTCGATGGTCATGGAGTTGCGGGCGAAGGCCACCACGGACAGGGCCTGCAGGACGATCACCAGCAGATACGCCAGGGAGAAGGGTACGATGCCCCGGAGGGAATCCGCCTGGATGAAATTCCGGATGGCGTAGCGCTGGAACAGGGGAATGGCCACGTCCACCAGGGCGCACAGGCCGTTGAACACCAGCATCCCCACAAAGTCCCGGCGGAAGGGCCGCACAAAGGGCGTGAGCCTTTTCCAGATGCTCCAGTCAAAGGATTTTGTATAATCTTTCTCGTCGAAGGCAGCCATCAGGCGTTCCCTCCTTCCTCCACCAGCGCGCGGTCATCGCTGCGCATCTGGATGTCGTAAATATCCCGGTAAATGCCGGGGCGGTCAATCAACTCCCGGTGGGCGCCCAGGGCGGACACCCGGCCGCCGTCCAGCACCAGAATGCGGTCGGCCTGCATCAGGGTGGTGACCCGGTGGGAGATCAGCAGCACCGTGGCGCTGTGCAGGGTGTCCCGCAGGGCGGCGCGGATTTTGGCGTCGGTTTCGGCGTCCACGGCGGACAGGGAGTCGTCAAACACCATAATGGGGGCCTGCTGCATCAGCATCCGGGCGATGGCCACCCGCTGCTTCTGGCCGCCGGACAGGGTGACGCCCCGCTCGCCCACCACGGTGTCGTACCCCTGGGGGAAGGCGGAGATGGCCTCGTCCACGCAGGCCACGGCGGCGGCCCGGCGCATGGCCTCGTCCCCGGCGTCCGGCCGCACGGCGCAGATGTTTTCCCCCACGGTCTGGGAGAACAGGAAGGGCTCCTGGAGCACCAGGCCGATCTGACGGCGCAGGGATTCCCGCTTCATGCGGCGGATGTCCACCCCGCCGATGGTGATGGAGCCGCCGCCCTCCGGCAGGTCATACAGCCGGTCCAGCAGGTGCACCAGGGTGCTCTTGCCGGAGCCGGTGCCCCCCAGGATGGCGAAGGTCTCCCCTTGGTGAATGGTAAAGGACACGTCCTCCAGCACCGGCTGGCCGTCGTAGGCAAAGCTGACGTGGTCAAAGACGATGTCGCCGTTTACGGCGTCCACGGCGTCGGGCAGGTCCCGCTCCTCCCGGGCGTTGAGGATATAGCCCACCCGGTCCATGGACACCCCGGCCTTGCTCATATCGGACAGCACCCGGCCCAGGGAACGGACGGGCCAGGCCAGGGCCTCGTTATAGGTGACGAAGGCCACAAAGGAGCCAAGGGTCATCCGCCCGGCCACGCATTCGCAGGCGCCGGCCACCACGATGACCATCACCTGCAGGCAGGTCAGCAGGGTGCCGGAGGCCCAGTATACGGACAGGAGCTTTCCCAGTCTGATCCACAGCTGGGAGAAGCGCTGGTTTTTCCCGTTGAACTTCTCCTCCTCATACCGCTCCCGGCCGAAGGCCCGGACCACCCGGACGGCGGTGAGGTTCTCCTGGGCGCAGGTGGTCAGGTCGCCCTCCGCCTCGTCGGCGGCCTGGAAGCGGCCGGAGATTTTCTTGTAGAACACACCGGAGGACAGGCCCACAATGGGGATGAACAGCGCCGAGATCAGGGACAGGCGCAGGTTCATGGTGAACATGATGCACAGGTACAGCACGATGAGAAACACCGTGCGCACCACCTCCACCAGCTGGTTGCACACGAACTGGCGGATCACGTCCACGTCGGAGGTGCAGCGCTGGATGATGTCGCCGGTGGGGTTATTCTTGTGCCAGGCAAAGGGCAGATACTGAATGTGGCGGTACAGATCGTCCCGGATGCCCTTGACGTAGCTCTCGGAGCCCCGGGCCAGCTGGAGCCGCTGGCCATAGCTGCACACGCCCCGCAGCAGGGCCGTCAGCAGGACGGCGGCAGCGGCCCACCACAGGGCCCGCAGGGGCTGGGCCTCCAGAGCCGCCCAGTTCAGCCAGGACATCAGGAACCCGGGCAATTTGGGCGTTTCGGGCCCCAGGATGGAGTCCACGGTCAGACGGATGATCTGGGGCGTCAGGGCGTTGAACACCATGGCCAGGCACGCGCACAGCAGCGCCGCCGCAAAGTGCCCCCAGCAGGGGCGCAGATATTTCCCGATGAGAGACAGCTTCTCCCGCCGGGATAATTTTCGGGTGGTTTCCATGAAGGCAAAAACACTTCCTCTCTCATTCTTCTCTCTTTTCCAAATTCCGGGCACGAAAAAAGCGCCCTCCTTCCGAGGACGCCGACACAGCCGCAAGGGGCCCGCCCTATCTTACGGCAGGCTCGTTACAGGCGCACAAGGGTCCCCGACACGGCAAAAGCGTTATAAAACAGCATATCGGGCACCACCTTTCTTATCAGATGGGTTCAGTATACACGGGCAGGAAACATTTGTCAAGCCGATTTGTCCGCCGGGTAAAAAACCGGAGGATTTTTCAAAATGTTGTGGCGCGGGAGGCGAAAATATAGTATACTAAAACCATGACAACCTGAGGTTGCGCAGAAAATTCCAGTTTTTTCCCGGGTGCAAACGGAGGTTGGTAGACAAAGCGGCCCGTTTCCGGTAGGATGGGGCCAGTGAGAAACGGAGGGAGGCAGGCAATGGCCTTTGGAGAACGGTTACAGGAGGTGCGCCGCCGGGCGGGACTGACCCAGGAGCAGTTCGCGGCGGAGCTGAAGGTGTCCCGGCAGGCCGTCAGCAAATGGGAATCCTGCCGGGGATATCCGGAGATCGAGAAGATCCTCTATATCTGCAACCGGTATCAGGTGTCCCTGGATGAGCTGTTTTCCCAGGAGGTGCCCCGGGAGGCCCCGGTGCAGGACACGCCCAAGGCCCCGCTGCCGGAGAAAACCCTGAAAACGGCGCTGTCCGCGTTTTTCGCCAATCTGGCCCCCCGGGAGAAGTGGCTGGGCATCGGCGCAGTGGCCGTGACCCTGGCTCTGGCCCTGGTGCTGGGGCTGTGTCTGAAAGGAGGAAGCACCGATATGATGACGCTGATCTGGATCGCCGCCATGGTGATCTTCGGCGTGGTGGAGGCCATCACCGTGGGGCTGACGTCCATCTGGTTCGTAGTCGGCTCCGTGGCGGGGCTGATTGCCGCCATCTGCGGCGGTCCCATCTGGCTGCAGCTGGCTCTGTTCTTCGTGGTGTCCATCGTGTGCCTGGCGGCCACCCGGCCCCTGGTGAAGAA
>ERZ772831.1292-NODE-1292-length-24115-cov-5.049335_pt1 | contig 24115 bp, 23 predicted proteins | sample MGYA00580858_ERZ772831 | MGnify/ENA primary metagenome ERZ772831 (study PRJEB29015, sample SAMEA2737694) | human gut metagenome | biome: human gut; feature: human-associated habitat; material: faeces | place: China | collected 2012 ... | reverse complement strand
GGTGGCACTCATTTTTTGCAAACCGGTTATTTGTTACTTAACAGGAATGCTCCTTCCTATAATTAATTATCTGAATTTGCAGATTAAAATCAAGTATTATTTTTAATTTTTAAAATTCTATATACCGTTGATCTTGACAGCTCCAAATGTTTTACTATTTCTGATATTTTCATTCCATCCCGATAAAGAGCCAGGACTACCTCCCTCTTTTCATTCTGCTTGCTTGGCCGCCCACCGCATCTTCCTCTTGCTCTGGCCGCAGCCAATCCTTCCTTTGTTCTCTGGCTGTTTAAATCTCTTTCAAGCTGCGAAAGCCCACTCATGACTGTAAGCAGGAAATCGTTATATGGATTGTCCGATGACGTATCAAGCCAGGTATCCTTCAGGCTTTTTATTTTTGCTCCTTTTTCCTGTATCTGATCTACGATATAAAGAAGATCTCTTGTTGATCTGGAAATACGTGTCAGATCCGGAATCAGAACCACATCTCCATCCGCAAGCTCTGAAAGCATTTTTGTAAGCTCCGGTCGGTCTCTCCTTGTCCCGGTCATCTTCTCCATATAAATCATTCTCGGATCCACACCTGCAGATACAAGCGCATCAATCTGTCTGTCCAGATTCTGATCCGTTTTACTTACTCTTGCATATCCTATCAGCATCTTTTCTCCCTTCCAAAAACGTACCAGAACGGTAAATTGATTTTGATACGTTTTCTGACTTAATTTGTGCAGTCTGAAGCCCTATAAATTCATAACCGGATTTTCCGTTTCAAAAACAATCGTTTTTGAATTATCGGCTGCGTCTTCATACAATGAATATTTATCTGTGCAGGTTCTTCCTCTTACACCCTTATTACCATCTACTTCTCTGGGACATCTTCATGCACCTCTTTCGCTGATATTTCTTCTCTCACTTTATCTAAATCATCTTTGATTTTATTGTATCTTGAAATATCCTCGTCTACCTCCGCTCTCACTAATGCACATTCAAGCATTGACTGATAATCTTTCAATGCTCCGATAGGTGCTTTTTTAATATCAATCATCATCTGCTTTCAAGAACCTCCTTCGCACTCTTCTCGTCAAATATCCAACGGAGCTGATTAAGAACCTTGTCTTGCTGTTCTTCTTCCAGTTCCGCATTAACAACTGCCATTTTCAGAAAAGCTCTGATAATGTCATTGAAAGCGGAGCTGTCTACCATTTGGCATAAATCGTCCTTGTCGCAAGTTGCAAGGAACTCATATATGCGAATAGACTTCTCCGCACTGTCCTTATCAATCGTTCCATCGTTCATCAGCTTTCTGTAACTGTCTGCCATCATCGTATAACCATTCATAAAAATACCTCTCTTTCTCTAGTGGTCATTCATCATCAAATCATATTGCAAATCAGACTTCACGCAATAACAAATCGGGTCGGGATTGTAATTGTGTGAGCGTCTTTCTGCATTTAATCTTTCAGCTTCTTTTTCAGCGTCCTCTTTCTTCTCAAATGAAGATAATTTTGTGTAAGTAACATCGTCCCAAGTGTAAACCTCATAAACATTAAACATCATAAAAACAACCTCTCTTTCTTCATTCCACATTTCCTCCGGATTCTTCTACGGGGATATAAGTACTTCGTACATAATACAGTTACTGAATTTTTTAGACTATTCACATTTTCCTATGAAATAATCACATCCTTTCGACTAACAGAATCATCCGGCGGCTTGTCCTTTCTATAAGCCAGCAGTCCTTCTTCCTGATCCATATCCTGCAGCTTCATAATCTGCAGCCATGTCATCTGCAGCTTTTCTATGGAAGGCTTTTTAATAGATTGCAGGAGCTGCTTTACAACCTGAAGATCTGCATAATAAGTCGCCCTGGATATACCAAGGCTGTTTATAATGTCTGCAGGTGTTTTCCCGCTAGATAGCATCTTATACTCTGCCATATGCCGGTTAAATACTGCAGCCTTTTTAAGCTGCTTACCGGCCTCTTTCACGCGTCTTTTATATGCACGTCGATTTTCACTGCTGCGCCGCTCTTTTAATCGCTGCATCGTCAAAATAGAGGGCATATCTGCAATCTCTGGTTCCGTCAGAGACAAAAAGCTGATCAATGTATTATTGGAGATCCGGAAGCCGTCCTGATCATAATACCTTTCTGCGGATCCGGTTGATCTCACTACCTCCATCTCATCTAGTGGATGGTCAAGCTCCGCATTCAGCTTCAGGACGGCTGCAAGTGCTGCAGTTTTGCTCTGATGCATACACAAGTGATAATATCTGTATAAAAACAGGATATTTTCCCTATATGCATCTTCTTTGTCCCGGTGCTGTGTAAGTAATACCCGAAGATCACGCATACGCTGCAGATATAATTTGTTTGTCTGGTCAAATGGGATGTAACGTCTGTTATTTGCAATTTTTGATTTCTTTGGCATTCCCTGATCTGGCATAAACTCCTGCATTATTTCATACAGAGTGTATGTAATTCCCGAGTTTCGGACAATCTCCACTTTCCTGCCTGACTTGGAATTGATCGATCCCGGAATACGGAATATTCTGGCGTAATCAGTTACAACGCATCGATCGGCGCCAAATTCGCGGAGCTGGTCATATAAATACTTCTGTACACGTTTCCAACGTGGCAGCGCCTTAATATGCTCATCCACGCGCCACAAAAGATACAAACCACGTCCGGATGAAATGACATATGTCGGTGTTGGAATTGTACGATTAAAATAATTTTCCTCCAAATTCATTAAAATCTGGTCATTATTAAATTGTGTATGGTAAGTATCCAGATCTGCATAGAGAAACTTTAGTCTGCGTATATGCTGCTGATCACGTCTGATTTTCTGATCAACAAAATGCAACGTATTCATAGACATATAGCAGTCTTCTCTATTCAGTTTCTTCAGAAATGCCTCTGGATGATAACAATAGGTGCAAGCCTTTCCATCCTGTCCCAGCTGCATCCGGGCTATGTAATCTTTTGAATTGTAGTTATCTGTAAGAAATTTGCTTAATGTATCCATTCGATACCCCTTTATCATATTTTTGTAAAATCTTGCTTAAAGATATTGACAAACAGGATCTCAATGAATACACTTATATTAATTGAGATCGATCCTAATGTGTATTCATTGAAGTGTGTATTCATTGAGATCTTGCAACATTGGTTATTGTCAGTAACCATTGATGTATGAAATTAGCTTCTGCTCTTTGCAGGGGCTTTTTTCATGCTTGTCTTACATGTTGATCTTTTAGCTTTTCATTCAAATGTGACGCCGCAAAAATTAACTGATTTAAACTGTCTTTTATATCCAGCAAATGTTCTACTTCTTCCTGAAGACTCTGCTTTTGCATATAAATATTATCTATCTCTTGCATTTCTTTGGTCATTCGCTTTTCCTCCCTTTCGCCTGTATCCAGTAATATGTTTTCTAACTTTTCATTAAAATTCCTGCCTCTGTATTTCATTACAATGGCATATTCCGTTTCTGTGATCCGTACACTTTTCATCACATTCTTAAGTTCTTTCATCTCTTCCATATCGCATATCCTCCGTATTTAGGCATAATAAAAGCCTGAACATCATTGTTCAGGCTTAATTTCTTTCTTTTGTTACGTATGTGTCTACATCCCACTGTATTGCATAATATCCGCAGCTTTCCGCATTTGTTATGACATGATTGTCATAATCGCCGTAAGGCGGACGGAACAAAAACATGTCATAGCCTGTAAGCTCCTTTACCTTTTCATGTACCTTCATAAGCTCCTGTTTGCATTCCTCATCGGAAATCTGACTCATCTGTTTATGGTTTTCGCTGTGATTTCCAAGGTCGTGCCCTGCTGCCAGTATTGCTTTGACATCCTCGGGATAACTCTCCACCCAGCCACCGGTCATAAAGAAGGTCACATGAGTATTATGTTTCTTCAAAATTTCCAGTATTCTGCGCGTATCCTCATTCCCCCACGCCGCATCAAAGGACAATGCCACCTTTTTTTCATCCGTTTCCACACAATAAATAGGAAGATTTCTGCCGTTTACACTGCTGCTGGCATGAAATACCTGTGGTGCGATCGTCAGAAATCCCACCACCAATACAGCCAAAATGAGAACTGTCCAGATCACATTTTTTTGCTCTGCATATAACTCTTTAAAATTCATAGCCGCTACCACTGCTTTTTGTAAATCATATGCCGCATTATTTTATTGTAGACGTAGTTTTGCCTGCAGGATATTTTTGAACCTTTAACCATTGACCTTGTACACAAATTTGGGTATCATAAAAAGAGTATGATGATAAGGAAAGGTATTTATGAAAAAAGCAATTATTATCGGCGCAGGTCCTGCCGGACTGACTGCTGCCTATCAATTATTAAAAGAAACTGACATCCATCCCATTATTATAGAAGAAAGTGAATTTATCGGCGGTATTTCCCGTACCGCAGAATATAAAGGAAACCGTATGGATCTGGGCGGTCACCGCTTCTTCTCAAAAAACGAACAGGTCAATGACATCTGGAAAGAACTCATGCCCCTGCAGGGTGCTCCGGCAAAGGACGACCTGATGCTTGGCAGAGAAAAACCGCTCGCAGAAGGCGGTCCTGACCCGGAGCAGACGGACGAAGTATCTCTGATCCGTACCCGTGTCAGCCGTATTTTCTTTCTGCGTAAGTTCTTTGATTACCCGATCTCCATGAAACCGGAAACTTTTATCAACATGGGATTTGTCCGTACAATGAAAGCAGGATTCGGCTATCTGTATTCCTGCGTTGTCAAACGCAAAGAAAACTCTTTGGAGGATTTCTATATCAACCGTTTCGGCAGACCGCTCTACAGCATGTTTTTTGAAGATTACACAGAAAAACTCTGGGGTGTCCATCCGAGTAAGATTGCACCGGACTGGGGTGCACAGCGCGTCAAGGAATTATCGCTTGGTAAGGTGATCGCAGATTTCCTGCGTCATCTGTTTAACCCGAATTACAAGACAGATTCGACTTCTCTGATCGAGCAGTTCATGTATCCGAAAAAAGGGCCCGGACAGCTTTGGGAAAAGATGGCATCTGAGATTGAAAAAATGGGCGGCGAGATTTATTTCGGACAGAAAGCAACTGCTGTCCTGACAGAAAACGGGCAGATCAGCGGCATTACCTGCACCAGGGTCACGAACGGCGGCAGCGCGCAGGAAAAGCTGACAGGCGAGCAGACGACCTATACAGGCGATTACTACTTCTCCACTATGCCAGTCAAGGATCTGGTACTTTCCATGGGGGATACCGTTCCTGCCAAAGTGCATGACATCGCAAAAGAGCTTCCTTACCGCGATTTCATCACCGTAGGACTTCTGGTCAACAAACTGCTGATCAAAAATCTGACAAAAATGAAAACAGTCAATAACATTGTGCCTGACTGCTGGATCTACATTCAGGAAAGAGACGTCCGCATCGGCAGATTACAGATTTTCAATAACTGGTCGCCTTATATGCCGGCGCATAATGAGGATACTGTCTGGATGGGGCTGGAATACTTCTGCAGTGAGGGCGATGATATGTGGAATATGTCCTCCGAAGATTTCATCAAGTTTGCGATCAGTGAGCTTGTTAAGATCGATATCGTAAAAGAGGAAGATGTACTGGATGCCACACATATCCGTGTCAAGAAAGCATATCCTGCTTACTTTGGTACCTACAAAGATTTTGATCAGGTAGAAAGCTACCTCTCCTCCTTTGACAATCTGTTCTGTTTAGGCCGTAACGGACAGCACCGCTACAACAACATGGATCACTCCATGCTGACAGCGATCGAAGCCGTAAATGCCATCAAGGCAGGCTCTACCGATAAGACAGCCATCTGGAATGTCAATACCGAAAAAGAATATCACGAAGAAAAGGAAGCATAAGAAGCATAAACGGTACAAACAACAGAAACAGAACCGGCAGTATAATGTCAAAAACCGAAATACTGTGGTAAATCACACAGGATAAGAAACATTTTACCAGTAGATTAAAAAGTGCAAGCCGTATCACCGGTTTTTGCACTTTTTTTATTCTGTAAAGAATAATCTGCCGCTTACTGACAGGCACATAACAAAGCAGTTCCTCTATTGGATGTGTTTTCCCATTTTGACGCACCAGACTGTATTTGCCGGCATAAATCTGAATCCCCCAGTTGTATAACGCATACATACAGATAAGAGTGGGATAAAAACTGTGGTCATGTGCATATGCCTGATAAGGAAACAGGAGAATAATCATAGAAATACCGGTCAAAAGCCACATCAGAAAAGTGTGCATCACATGATCCGGATACCAGATTTTTTCCTTTTCGTATAATTTTTCTATTTTTTCCTGTTGTTTTCTGTCATATCCAAACATCAGCTTCCACCTCCATGCTTTCTTTCCAGCCACTGAGCCTTCCGTTCTCCATATACGCCACATAATCTGTCTGCCTGCTGATCTCATGCAGGTTATGATCTGTCATCAAAATGCATGCCTTCGTCTGTGCCATGATCTCATGCAGCAGATCAAAAAAAACTTTACGGAACACCGGATCCATTCCGGCCGTTGCCTCATCCAGCATATACAGTCTGCAATTACGGGCAGCCGCAAAACAGATCTGCCACTTGATCTTTTCCCCGCGTGACAAATTTATATAAGATGTACAAAGCGGCACCTGAAATCGTTTGCAATAGGAAAAGAACCGTTCTTTTTCATAATTTTCATAGAAATCACCAAGAATAGCAGCATTTTCTTTTCCGTTTCTGTCCTCAAAAAACAGGCAGTCCTCTGAAATGATCCCGATACCTTCCATTGCTTTTGCATGCTCTGCCTTAAGATCCATTCCATCAAAAATCATGTTCCCCGTATACCGGCTGTCCTCTCTTCCGATCAGATTAAGCAATGTTGTTTTGCCCGCTCCGTTTTCGCCTGCTATCGCATAGATGTAGCCCTCCCTAAGCTGCATCGTTACATCTGTGATCTGAAATCCATTTCTTTGTTTTTTACCGGTTACATGCACAAGCTGTAAAATTGTCTCTTCCATATGCTTCTACTTCCCTTCGTACAGAACTGTTGCCATGTCTACAAAATCCCTGCAGGACATGCCTGCCTGTCTGGCATCCGAGATAAGCTCAGCCAGCCTCTTTTCCAGCATCATAAGCTGCTTTTCTTTCAGATAATCCTTATTGGATTCACACACATAAAACCCTTTGCCTGCCACAGAACGGATCAGTCCTTCCTTTTCCAGTTCCTCATAAGCCCGTTTTGTCGTGATCACACTGACGGAAAGATCGGCTGCCAGCATACGGATAGACGGAAGAGCCTCTCCCGGCGTAAGCTCTCCCGTAACGATCTCATTTTTCAGCTGATTTACGATCTGTTCATAAATTGCCATTGTTCCCTGCGGTAATATCGTTATTTTCACTTTACAACAGCCTCCTCATACATGCCTGCATTTTGTATTTTTCTTCGGATCATCTGCAGAATTTTCCAGAATAAAGGCAGTTCCACGACCATTGCAGCAATCAGAAGCAGGTTCAGCAGTGTGTCCGAATGCTCTGCTCCGGTCACAAACGGAAGGCACATAACTGTAGTCAGCATATAAACGGAAACAAAAAACACAAAGAGCAGGCTGTAGCCAAATCCGTCTTCTTTCTCATCTGCCTGCACCGTAAAGCTGAAAAACAGATCATTACAAAACAAAAGCAGAAACGCGCGCCATTCATAGCCGCTGAGAACCGCCAGAATAATAAGTCCTGTCAGGAAAACGGTCAGATGAATCAGCCCTGCACACAAGTATGCCTGCCAGATCCACCGCAGTCTTGTATCGTGATCCATTGGGCATAGATAATACATCTTTTCCCGTTTCACCGGATGCAGACAGATGGAAAGCCCCACAAGACCGATTGGCAGCAGGACTGCCAGTCCGGTCAGAAAATCACTGACGAATATCTCTTCATCTGCTCTCGATACCCCGCCTGAAAGCAGTCCAAACAGCATAACAATACCAAAAAAGGCAGGAAATCCGTTTACCTGACAGGCTCTTTTTATGTCATGCAGATTCCATTTCATAGCATATTCTTTTATCAGACTTCTGTTTTTATCTTTCATATCCATTTCCTCTCAGCTCATAAAATACATAAAATCCGCAATGGTCGGGTAGGCAACCAGCAGAGATTTATCATATGAAAGCAGTCTGCTGTGTCTGACAAGTGCCCTCGCACCAAATTCCCGCTCTTCCAGCTTCACGATCGCATCCGGTCTGAGCAGCCTGATCTTATAGGATTCTCCCGATACAATACGATACGAGTCACGAAACTTCTCCATATCCGATGCAATGACCGCTTCTCCCTCTTTCATAAAAATCAGATAGTCTGCCAGTCTGTCCAGATCCTCTGTCTCATGTGTCGATAAAACAGCTGTCCGTTCTCCATCCCCGATAAAGGCACACAGGTCCGCAAAGAATTGCTTTTTAAATTCCGGATCAAAGTTAGCCACAGGCTCATCCAGAAAAAGATAAGCCGGATGACATGCCAGTGCAAATGCAAACTGACATTTCAGCTTCTGTCCTTTGGAAAGATGTCCGAATTTTTCTCGTGGATCCAGGTGATACTGCTTCAGTTTTTCCACAAAACAGACCTCCTCGTATCCATTATAAAAACTGCCATAATACCGTCCGTTCTGCAAAAGGGAAAATGCCGGATGCAGCAGATCTTCTGCCAGAACAATACCTGTCTGCTGCCGTATTTCTTTTTCGTTTTCCTCATATATTTTCCCATCGATCCTGACAGTTCCGCTATCCGGCCGGTATAATCCGAGCAGCATATGCAGAAGTGATGTCTTTCCTGCTCCGTTCTCTCCGGCAAGACCGCATAAATACCCTGTCGGAATCTGTATTGTAATGTTGCGGAGCTGAAAGCTCCCTAACCGTTTTGAAACCTGATCCAGTTCCAGCATTGATTCTTTCCTCCCTGTTTAAAATAGGATTCGTCTGCATCTGTATATCATCTGTATATATCTATATATACAGCATAATTACAGTGCTGTCAATCGTTATCTGCATTTTCATCTATTTTTCTCTTTACAAATTCTCCATGCCATGTTAATATACTTCAAAATTGAACTATTCATTTTTTGAAGTATTTACATGACAGAAAGAAGGGATTGATTTATGAATGCAGGACTTTCCTTTATGCACAAGTTTTCATCTGCCTATACTGCTGCCTGCAAGCCTTTATGCCATGCCTTGCATCTGCCGCAGACAGCCTTTGATATTCTGCTGTTTCTGGCTAACAATCCGGAATACCGGACAGCCAGCGATATTGTGGAATTTCGGAAGATCAAAGCAAATCTGGTCTCTGTCAACGTAGACAGGCTTGTAAGCGAAGGCTATCTGATCAGAGAAGCAGCACCTTCCGACCGGCGCAAAACATTGCTTTTCTGTACAGAAAAAGCCGCGCCCATTATTGAAAAGGGAAGAGCTTTGCAGATGCATTTCATGGATGCTCTGATGACAGGTATCGATGAAGGAACAAAAGAAATCATTATAAACGGTCTGAAACAGATGGAAGAGAATCTGGATCAGTTACCGGAGGAGGCATTTACAATATGAAGCTTTTAATTACCATTCTTGTTACTTTTTTAGCCGGTATGGGAGCAGGTCTCGGAACCGGTTTTGCAGGCATGAGTGCTGCAGCCGTCATCAGTCCCATGCTGATCACCTTCCTTGGCATTGATCCATATATGGCAGTCGGTATCGCCCTGTCCTCGGATGTGCTTGCCAGTGCTGTTTCTGCCTATACCTATGGCAAAAACAAAAATCTGGATGTCAAAAACGGACTGATCATGATGGTTACCGTTCTTCTGTTTACAGTTGTCGGCAGCTATATTTCCAGTCTTGTGCCATCCCATACGATGGGCAGTTTTTCTGTTTTCATGACCTTCCTGCTCGGTATTAAATTTATCGTAAAGCCGGTCATGACCACAAAAGAAGCTATGGGACAGGTTTCCGCCAAAAAGCGCGCCCTGCAGTCTGTCATCTGCGGCGTGATGATTGGATTTATCTGCGGCTTTGTCGGTGCAGGCGGCGGTATGATGATGCTGCTGATCCTGACTTCTGTCCTTGGCTATGAGTTAAAAACTGCGGTGGGAACGAGTGTCTTCATCATGGCATTTACCGCATTTACAGGAGCTGCCTCCCACTTTGCGATCGGTGGTCTGCCGGATCCGCTTATCTGGATCTTATGCATTGTATTCACCCTGGTCTGGGCAAGGATCGCAGCTGTATTTGCCAATAAAGCAACGCCGAAAACACTGAACCGCGTTACCGGTGTGATCCTTGTGATCCTCGGAATTGCTGTTATGGCATTTTCGTTCTTTTCTTAATCCCGTAAATGCGCTATCTTCATAAGAGAGGGCACAAGGGAGTGAGGACATTTTATGTATACACTAATGATAGGCATTGAATACATCAGCATTGCACTACTGATCTTTGAAATCATTTACGTGATGAAGCAGAAGGGCTCTTATATGCAGAACCTGATGCTTTTACTTCTTATTTCGGTTTTAGTCAACCTTGTCGGCTATCTGGTTGAGTTGAAATCAGATAGCCTTGAGACCGCTTTGATCGGTGTTAAGATCGCCTATCTGGGCAAGCCCTATATCACCCTCTGTATTTTCTTTTTCGTCGTAGAATTCTGTAAGGTAAATCTTTCTGACCTGCTCAAGGGTGCTCTGGTTGCTTTTCATCTGCTGATCACAACACTTGTTTTTACCTGTGATCTGCATTCTTTTTTTTATACCTCTATCCAATATATCTACTCTGATTCCTACTGTCATCTTGTTCTGGGACACGGTCTCTTTTATTATCTGTTCATCGGCATGACATTGCTGTATTTCATTGCGATCACAGTCATCGGAATCCGAAAGATCCGATCTACAGAAGACTGGCTGATCAAAAGGCAGATGTTTCTCTGCCTTGCCATGATCACCATTTGTCTGATCGGCTTTCTGCTCTTTTTATCCGGCTGCACAAACGGCTATGATACGACAGTTCTTTCCTACTTTGTCTGCGTGCAGATGCTCATTATCCTGATGATACACTTCCAGCTCTTTAATACGCTGTCTTTTGCCAAGGATGAATCTATGGATGGCATGGAGGAAGCACTCTTTGTCTTTGATAATGACGATGGTGTCATATATCAGAATAAAAATGCCCGGCTGATGCAGCACTATATTGAAAATCATTATACAGAGCCGTTTGTACAGGTTCTGAAGAAGCTGATACAGAAAAACGAGCACCTGATCGTCAAAAACGGCTATGTGTTTCGGGGAGAAGAACACGATCATGAAGATGTGCCCCAGTCTGCCAACAGCGTTTATCACATCACCGGACGCGAGATCACCAGGCAGGGACGGACTTACGGATATGCCGTCCTGGTCAGTGATGAAACAGAAAGCTATTATTATACAAGCCACTTAGAAGCAAAGGTATCTGCCAAGACACATGAAATCATCAAAATCCAGCGTTCCGTGATCGGTAGTTTTGCTGCCATGATCGAAGCAAGAGACGGCATCACAGGATTACATATCAAGAATACAAGTAACTTTGTCAAAATTCTGACACATGCCATGCAGAACAGCCCCAAATACGCAGACCGCATCACTGATGACTATGCGCAGATGGTTTCTGCCGCAGCAAAGCTTCATGATATCGGAAAAATCGCAGTACCTGACTATGTCCTGCAAAAGCCCGGCAAGTTGACGGATGAGGAATATGAAATCATGAAAAAACACCCGGCTGAGGGTGCAAGGATCATCAAAGAAACACTTGGGAAACTGGAGAATGACGAATACGTCCATATTGCATACAACATGGCATATTATCATCATGAGAAATTTGCGGGCGGCGGCTATCCGTGTAATCTGAAAGGAACGGAGATCCCGTTATCCGCAAGGATCATGGCGATCTGTGATGTGTATGACGCGCTCCGCTCCAACCGCCATTATAAAGAAGGCTTCTCCGTGGAGAAATCTGTTTCTATCATCCGGGAAAGCCGTGGCAGCCATTTTGACCCGGATATCACAGATATCTTTTTACAGCATATAGACGAAATGGAGGCTGTCTTCATCCAGAATAACAGCTCTCCATCTCTGTAAATTTCTTTTATTTCAGCCTGCCTATGCGTGGCATTTTAGGAATTCAGTATCTGCATAAATTCTTCGCCTGTGATCGTTTCCTTCTGGTAAAGATACTGCGAAATTTCATCCAGCTTTTCTCTGTTTTCCAGCAGGATCTGTGCAGCCTTTTCATGCTGCTTTCTGACAAGCTCTACGACCTTTTGGTCGATCATCGCCTGTGTCTCGGCGGAACAGGTCAGTGATGTGTCACCGCCCAGATACTGGTTGGTCTGTGCCTCCATTGCCACCATATCAAAATCTTTACTCATACCATAGCGGGTGATCATGGATCTTGCCAGCTTTGTTGCCTGTTCGATATCATTGGATGCACCTGTCGTCACACAGCTGAATACGATTTCTTCTGCAGCACGTCCACCTGTCAGTGTGGCGATCTTGTTTTCCAGTTCATCCTTTGTCATGAGGTAGTGATTGCCTTCCTCTACCTGCATCGTATAACCAAGTGCTCCTGAAGTACGCGGTACGATCGTGATCTTCTGTACCGGTGCGGAATTGGTCTGCTTTGCAGCAACCAGCGCATGTCCGACCTCATGATAAGCTACGATCCGCTTCTCCTTATCGGTCAGAATCGCATTTTTCTTCTGGTAGCCTGCAATGACAACTTCAATGCTTTCCTCCAGATCTTCCTGCGTTGCATATTCTCTGTTATCTCTGACCGCACGGAGCGCCGCCTCGTTGACGATATTGGCCAGCTCAGCACCGGATGCACCGGATGCCATACGGGCGATCTTACTGTAATCTACGTTATCACCGACTCTGATCTTCTTTGCATGTACACGGATGATCTCTTCCCTACCCTTCAGGTCCGGTAGTTCCACAGGTACACGTCTGTCAAAACGACCCGGACGCAAAAGTGCCGGATCCAGTGTTTCCGGTCTGTTCGTGGCAGCCAGGATAATAACACCTGTATTTCCTTCAAATCCGTCCATTTCCGTCAGGAGCTGATTCAGAGTCTGCTCCCGTTCATCGTTTCCGCCGATCTGTCCGTCACGCTTTTTACCGATCGCATCGATCTCATCAATAAAAACGATACATGGTGCTTTTTCCTTTGCCTGCTGGAACAAATCTCTTACCTTGGAAGCACCCATACCGACAAACATTTCCACGAATTCCGAACCGGACATGGAGAAGAACGGTACATTTGCTTCGCCTGCGACAGCCTTTGCCAGCATTGTCTTACCGGTTCCGGGAGGTCCTACCAAAAGAAGTCCCTTTGGCATGGATGCACCGATCTTCTTATATTTATCGGGATTGTGCAGATAATCTACGATCTCTGTCAGATTTTCCTTTGCCTCATCCTCTCCCGCCACATCACTGAACTTGATGCCGTCGGAAGATTTTACGTATATTTTGGCACTGCTCTTACCCATGCCAAAGCTCATGGCATTTTTGCCGCCTGCTTTTTTCATGAGCTGTCTGGCAAGCAGCTCACCAATTACACCAAATATGAGAAGTGGCAGAATCCATGTCATCAGAAAGCTTAGGATCGGAGAAGTCTGCTTGATCTCTTCTCCATAAAAGGATACACCTGCCTGATACAGACGGTCTGTCAGATCCGGATCATCTACCATTGCCGTCTGATAAATTGTTTTTTCCTCTTTATCCGTAAATACAATCGTATTACTCTGCTCTTTGATATTAACACGTCCCACATTACCATCTTCAGTCATCTGGATAAATGTTCCGTAATCCACATCCTTGATCTGATGTTCCATAAGCCATGGCATTGCCAGCGAATTAAACAGGATCAGTATCAGCAGTACAATGCAATAATACGATATTAATGGTTTCTTTGGCTTTTTCACCTCATTCATATGTATTCTCCTTCTTTTCTAAAATGCCTGTAGCCATTCATGCTGAACAGCTGCAATTGCTTCTTTGAATGTAATGCAGTTTTTAGGCGAATTCAATACAGAAACCACTTATTTTATACATTTTAGAAAAAATTAATACTATTTCGGTTCATAGCCTTTTGAAAACAGGTACATATCCTGCTGCCCTTCGTAGATCGCATAGTACTCGTCCTGATAGACACAGGCTGCATCTTCCATAACTGTAAAATCACCCTTCAGCATTCCCGCTTCTTCCGTTCTTGCCAAAAGCAGGAAGCATTTGCCATGATGGAAGCCGGACCGGTAGTATTCCTTCGGTGTCAGCCATTCATACGGAGCCGCTTTTCCGTCACTGCCTCCCAGATTACCGACATGGATCGTTCCGTTGCTCAGATACTCCGTCACGGAAGCATTCCAGAAAGTCGCATAACCGAAATCATAATCGTTATTTTCCAAAAAGTCCATATAAGCATATCGTTTTGCACAGTCATTATATTTCACATCCTGCCAGAGCTCTCCGTACAGGCTCGAAAGCACCACAAGCGCCAGAAAAGCGCAAAGCAGCGGCTTCTGGAATACCGTCGCAGGCCGGAAATGCTGCATAAAGACACAGATCAGCACAGCCCCTGTCACATAAACAGGCAGCCAGTAGCGGTACTGCTGCAGGACATCCGTAAAGATCAGCATATACCAGTTGATCAGAAACAGCATCAGGAAAAAGTACAGCAAAAAGCGTTCTTTACCGGTCAGCTCCATCCGCTTCCGAAAGAGTGCAACGATCATCGCAATAAATGCCAGAAAAAACAGGCATTTTACCGCATTGACAATACCGAGCGGCGTTACGACCCGGATCTGGCGATAGCCCATAAATTCCAGCATCAGCCGGATGGAAGTCAGAAACCGGTCCGGTATTTCATCAATCGGTACAAAGCTGACCTCGGAAGTCGTATCAAAGCTGTACTGCACCGCCAGATAAAACTTATTGATCAGAAAACCGATGCCCGCAAACCCGGTCAGCAGAAGGGAAAATGTAATATTCTGCCAGTTTTCCTTTTTGTTTCCGTCTCTTTCCAAAACCGGGAATAACAGAAATGCAAGCAGCATCGGCAGATACAGACTTGCCAGATACCGTAGTCCCGTCATGCCAAGAAGCACGGAAAGGATGGATAATACAATACCTTCCCGGATCCACATTTTCCTGTTTTTCTTTTCCTTTAACACAAAAGAAAGCACCAGATACATACAGATCGTCTGCGTCGTGTAAAAACAGCCGATAAACATCATGTCCAGATATTCATTGGAAAGCGGCGCGAGCAAAAGTGCCAGACCCAGAAAGATCCACTTTTTCTCAAGCGTGAAACGCTTTGTCAGCATATGCCAGGCGTACAATAAGACGGCATAGTAAATAAAAACAGATAACAGCTTTACCAGCCTGTAGCTTGAGAAGATCTTAAACAGCGGAACCATCACAAGCTGCGTATAGATCACACGGATCTCTGTAGAATAAAACCACTCTTTGGAGATCAGCTCGTTCCGGTCTGCCAGAAATTTGGATAAGATCACCTCTGCAGTCGTGTCCGAATGCATCAGATTGTCCAGACAAAAGCTTACATATAAAATAAGGGCGAGAAGTGCTGTTCCTGCCAGCAGCAGATACAGCCCCTCCTCTATCGTCAGTTTTCTTTTTTTCATTGTATTCTTTTCCATATGCGTTTTCTCTTTACTGTATTTTTATTTGCTTCTATCTTACCTTTTCAGACAGAAGGTTGTCAATCTAAGGGACAGGCATTGCAGCTTTTATTTCGTTTCTACAGCGAATAACGGATCTCCCGCCTTTACTGACGCTTGTGTCAGCAATCGGATATGCTGATTTTCCGTAAGCTCTGTGCAGACGACCGGTGTCACAATAGACGTCGCATGCTCCTTCAGGTAAACAAGATCCAGCTCCATCAGAAGATCTCCTGCTTTTACGCGCTGACCGTTTTCTACCACTACTGTAAAGCCCACACCATTCAGCTTCACAGTATCGATCCCCACATGGATAAGCAGGCTGATTCCGGAATCAGTTTCAAATCCGATGGCATGCTTTGTGTCAAAGACAAAGGTAACAGTTCCCTCTGTCGGCGCGTAGACATAAGGCTCCTTTGGCATTATAACGACGCCGTCTCCCATCATCTTCTGCGCAAATGCTTCATCCGGTGCTGCTGTGATATCCGCCGTCTGCCCGGTTATCGGACTGTAGATGATGATTTCTGACTGTTTCTCCGGCTTATCCTTCTCCGGGTTATTCCGGGCAACATCCGAAATATTGTCTTCCGGTTCATTCTGAACAGACTGCGAGATGTTATCCTCGAATTCATCCGAGATCACGCGGGAAAGATAGTCATCCAGATCAGATTTAATGATCGTAACACGCGGTCCATAAATGATCTGTACACCGTTTCCTCTGTGTACTATGCCGCTTGCGCCTGTTGCTCGAAGCACCCTGTCATCTACCAGAGACGGATCATTGACACTGCAGCGCAGTCTCGTCGCACAGCAATCCACATCCGAAATGTTTGCTTTACCGCCCAGACCTCTTGTGATCGCTGCGCTTTTCCTATCTGTCTCGTTTTCCGGATTCGCACCGGAACTGTCCGCGCCGGCATTTCCGTCTGCGCCGCCAGCTCCCGCTGCGGCTGTTTCCGCATTTTTCCGGTCATTGACATCTGCCCTTGTATACAATTTTATCTCTCCATCCTCGTCCTCCCTGCCCGGTGTCTTAAAATCAAATTTTCGGATCAGGAACCGGAAAATCCCGTAATATAGGAAGAAATACACAATACCGGCCGGTATCACCCGCAGCCAGCTTGTCTTTTCATTGCCCTGCAAAATACCGAACAAAAAGAAGTCAAGCAGCCCGCCGGAAAAGGTCAGTCCGACCGCCACATTCAGCATATGTGCGATCATATAGGCCGATCCTGCCAGAATGACCTGCACAACAAAGAGCGCCGGTGCCACAAACAAAAACGAAAACTCCAATGGCTCTGTTATACCTGTTATCATGCTTGCCAGTGCGGCGGATAAAAGCAGTCCGCCCGCTGCCTTCTTTTTCTCAGGCTTTGCACACTGATACATGGCAAGCGCTGCGCCGGGCAGACCAAAGATCATGAAAATAAATTCGCCCGAAAAATATCTGGTTGCAGCTGCGCTGAAATGTGCAATGTTGGCAGAATCCGCGAGTTCCGCAAAAAAGATATTCTGTCCGCCCTGCACAAGCTGTCCTGCCACTTCCTTCGTTCCGCCGACAGCCGTCTGCCAGAACGGCATGTAAAAGACATGATGCAGTCCAAACGGGATCAGGGCACGTTTCACAAGACCGAACAGAAGCGTTCCGAAATACCCGGAGCCTGTCACAAAACCGCCCATCGCATAAATACCGTTTTGCACGGTCGGCCACACGTAATAGAGCAAAATACCGGCAAAGAGATACACAACCGTGGATATGATCGGTACAAACCGTGTCCCGCCGAAAAAGGACAGAGCACTCGGCAGTTCGATCCGGTAAAACCGGTTGTGCAGCGCCGCCACGCCAAGTCCTACGATAATACCGCCAAACACACCGATCTGCAAAGATGGGATTCCGCAGACCGATGTAATACTGCCTTCCAGTACAAAATCCGCGATCTGCCCGTCTTCCGCAATCTCGCCGTGCAAAAGCAGCAAGGCATAGATCGATGTATGCATGACAAGATAGGCAATAACAGACGAAAGCGCCGCCACCTCTTTTTCCTTCTTTGCCATACCGATCGCCACACCAATGGCAAAAAGCAGTGGCAGGTTATCAAAAACCGTGCTGCCCACACGGCTCATGATCATGAGCAGGGCATGTGCTATCGTGCCTTCTCCCAGAATCCCCGTCAGGTGATACGTTTCGATCGTTGTCGCATTGGTAAAGGAACTGCCGATTCCAAGCAGAAGTCCCGCTACGGGCAGGATTGCGATCGGCAACATAAAGCTCCGTCCCACGCGCTGTAAAACACCAAAAATTTTATCCTTCATTTTCAGTTCTCCTTCTTCCATTCCGTTTCCTGCAGGGAAACCATCATTTTATAGGATAAACCGCCGACATCTGATTTATTCGTCTGATCGATTCTTGTTTCCCAATCTTGCAAACGGCAACAAAGTCCTTTATCATAAGATATGTAAATTCTGCCGGCATTCCGGCGATCCACTGGCGAGGTTTTTAAAATATGAAAAGAAAATTACCGATCATTCTTCCATGTATGGCTGCACTTTTGCTCTGCGTCCCGCTGTTTGCCCGTTTTTTTCCGCTCTGGGCAGCAAAAGCACCGGTCTTTACCGATATCATCATAGAAACAACGGCCAAAACAGGCATCAATAAGCAGGGGGAACTTACGCTGTTTCGTCTGCTGACTGTCCTTGGTCTTCTTCTCTGCTGCCTGACAGGCTTTCTTCTGTCCGCAAGGCAAATGAAACACATGACAGAAACGCCCGAAACCGCTCCGGCAGACAAGCATCCGGCTTATCTGTGCTATCTCTGGATTTTTGTTTTCCCACTTCTCGGCAGTTTTATCATATTCGGGCAGAAAAACACTGTCCTGTTTTTGGGGCTTTGTTATTTTTGCGTGCTGGCAGTCTGCCTGCATTTCAAAAAAGAACAGGCTCTTTTTTATCCGTGTCTGGTACTGCCGGTTTTACTGTATTATGCACTCATGGCAGTTCTTACCGTTCTTGTGCAGATTTCAGACCGTTTTATCCTCTCCGATAATCAGGTCATAGGAACCGCCTCTGCATTGACACTTATGTCACTTCTCATCTGCTGTCTGCCCAAAACTGAAACCGATAAAAAAGCAGAGCGCCTTTCTCTTCTGCTCTGCATCCTGCAGCTACCGATCCCATTTTTACTTGTTGTTTATTTTGTAGATCACTATCTATATCGTGGCGAGCGGATCCGTGTCGCCTATGCAGGCTTTTACTATATCTTTTTTACACTGCTGCTCCTCGGACTGCTCGCGGGAGAAATACGGCACATGTGTCATATCGCAAAAGAGATCCGAAGCATGCAGTATACAAATACCGCCCGGGCGGATCGACAGGGCAGCCTGCCTGTTTCCCGCCTCATCAGCTGTGCTACCGTTATGACGATCTTCATTTATCATTCCTTTAGTGCAGCCCCGGCTTTTGCACAGCCTGACCAGCACCACCACGGCGAGCAGATGATCCCGTGGCAGCAGATTTTCGGGTTGCACCAGAGTGCTTACCGGGAATATACGCCTGTTTCCGGTCTGTTCCCGCTTGTGAACGGTTTTATCCAGAATGTACTTCTGCACGGAACCGTGTCGGATTATTCTCCTGCTATTTCAATCACTGTGGTTCTCTTTGCCGCTCTGACGATGTGGCTTCTATACAGGCAGATCGGTGGAAAATCACTTTTATTTGCGGTATTTTTTGCACTGCCAAGCTACAACCGGCAGTATATGGTTCTTCCCGTCCTGCTCCTTTTGTTTGACAAAGCACTTTGGGAAAAACCGATGCACTGGCTCAGATGCTGGATCTTTTCCTGCTTTCTGGCAGGGCTTTATTATCCGCTCTACGGCGGTGCGCTGCTGCTTGGCACTCTCCCGTCTGGCATCCGTATGCTGCTGCGTGCAATCAAAGAGACGGACTGGAAAACAGAAAGGAAAAAACCTTCTTTTTACATTTTATGGTTTCTGACACTTGTGCCGGTTGTTCTCTGTCTACCGCTTCTTTTACGGATGCTCAGACATACTCTGACCTACAGCAGCCAGACACTGCTTGCAGACGGTATTTCTCTGTTCGGACAGACCCCACCGGATACCTTCCTGCCTTACCTTTCCGGGCAATGGCGTGACAGACTCTATCTGGTCTACCGCTTTTTCCTGCCAATGCTGCCACTCTGGATTCTTGGCTGTCTGTGCCTGCAAGTTGTGATGCAGCTGCTTTCGGATAAACGGGCTGCCAAGGGCATGCAAAAGCATGGCGGTTTTTCTCCGCTTTTCGGACTACTGGCGGCCTTTCTGACACTGGCAATTTCATACACCTACACATTGGTTCGCGCCGACACTGGTGTCATTTTGCAGAGAACAGCTCCTGTATTGATCGCCGTATTTGGGATGTTTCTGCCGGTTCTGCTGCTTCGTAATAGAAAAATGTTCCCCGGCAGGACAACTGCACTCCTGCTCGGTATCTGTTTTTCATTGCCTTTTATTATCTATCATGAAATAAATGATATGAAGTTTCCGAATATGTGGACTTACCCGGACGGACAGGCAGCGCTTATCATGGACGATACTTCCAAGCTTTATAACACCTATACCGTTCCCGATACGTTCCTTGCCATGGACGAAGTCCCCATCTTGGACCATACTATGCTCGGAAACGGTTTTATGGTTGCAGATCAGGTTCCCTATCTGACTGCCTATGAAACTGTAATGCAAAAATGTGACAGTGTGCAGAAACAGACCTGGTATATGGGCTTTGACGGACAGGGCTTTTACTATTACCTGAATGCAAGAGCCTGCAGCACGGGATTTCTGCCGGTCGGCAAAAGCATGGAAGCACAGAAAGAAATGTTGTCCCAGATCAAAGAAAAAAGACCTGTTGTTTTCGTTCTGGATGCACAAAGCAACTATTATATTTATCACTGGATCCTGACACATGACTATGTGTACTGCAAAGATGACGATGCATTATATCCGCGTGAGCTGTTTGCAAAAATCTATCCGGGGCAGGCGGGGGATGATTACAGAGCTGTAACCGGAGAACTGGATTTGGGCCGAATCTGTGCCAGTCTCGGAAATTCCATGAAAAGCCTGCAGAAATGCTTTACAGCAAAGCTTGCGCTGCCTTCTGCAGGTAGTACGGTTTCCGGCGGTGAGTACGATTATCTGTATCTGCCGCTGTCTTCTTCCGACCTTTTGGCAGGTGATACACAAACGGCTTACCTGCAGATCAGCTATAAAAGTGATGACACATATGTCAGCAATATGATATGTGCTGTCTCCGCGCAGGATGATCTGCTTCTGCCGCTCGGTATGCAGCCTGCATGGCTGCTCAGTGAAAACAGTGACCTGCTCTTTACCCTGCTGGATGAGCAAAAAAACAGCCTGCAGACTCTTTCTTTCGAAGAGCTTGCAGACTCTGTAAGAGGCGGACAATTTTTAAAGTTACGTCAGATAGAATAATCCATATTCTCTATCCTCTCCTGATGGCGCGCCACCAGGTCTGCGATCGTAACACTGTCTACGACCTTGTTGATCGCATTATTTAAATCTTTCCAGACCTGTAGCGTCTCACAGGTATCACAGCGCTCGCATTCATTGCTTTCCGTCTCAAGGCAGGCTACCGGACAGAGACTGCCTTCCGTCAGACGCAGGATCATGCCCACGGTGTACTGTGACGGATCCTTGGCAATCTTATAACCGCCCTGCGCACCGCGTGTACTTCTGACGTAACCTGCTTTATTTAAAACAGCAATGATCTGCTCGAGATATTTTTCAGAGATTTCCTGCCGTTTGGCAATCTCACGTACCTTCACATATTCACCGGTATCGTTCAATGCCAGATCCAGCATGACACGTACCGCATATCTTCCTTTTGTTGATATTTTCAAAGCAATTCTCTCCTTTTCCTATTTGTTATGTAGGATATTTCTATTATAAGTTGTAATCCCGTTTCTGTCAACGGCTTTCCCGTTTTTTCATCGGTCTTTACCACCCTGTTTTCTTGTCTTTCCCCATAGGCTATGCTATGATAAAAAGCATAACGAAGAAGGAGGCACACATTTCATGGAAAAGCTGGTAAAAACATGTAGATCTGCTCTTTTCCTGTTTTTATTTGTTGTATTTACAAAATTATTTCTTGATGTGCTGCAACAGGACAGTCTGGAGCGCAGTGCTTTTTCCATTTTTCTGAAAGCGTTCTTATTACTTGTCGTTATTATCGTTTATATCACTCTTTTTAAACTTCTGCAGCATTTTGCCCCTGTCTGGGAACGATACGGCAGCTATATCCTTCCGTTTTTTCTGGTGCTGCTTTTCGGCGTTCAGATGTATTTTGCCCATCAGCTTATCATTGTACCGAAATATGACTTTTCCTCCCTGTATGACGGTGCGGTCGAATGGCTCAATACCGGTACCTTTGCAAGTTTTTACGATTATTATTACTACTATCCGAATAATCTGGGACCTATGACTTTTCTGTATGTCCTGTTCCGGGTCGTATCCCGTCTGGGCTATCATGACTATTACAGCGTCGGCATTTTTGTGACCTGTCTTCTGACTTCTGTCATGGTCGCCAGTACCTATTACTGCTGTAAAAAGCTTTTTTCCGCCACGGAAGCAGTCTTTTCACTTTGTCTGTTTGCCATATATCCGCCGCTTTATTTTTGCGGCTCCAGTTTTTATACGGATATCCTTTCCATGGCATTTCCGCCACTGGTTTTTGCACTGTTTCTGGCAGGCTCCGATCATTTGCAGGCCTTCTGCCCTGAATGTGGCGAACTAAAATCGAAAGAATCTGTATCTCAGGAAAGCTGCAAAAAAGCTTTCACCGCAACGAAATCCACTTATGATTTTCTTATGGTGCTTGCCTGCTATGTCGGTTATTTTTTAAAGCCTACGGTATTTATCTGTATGATCGCGATTTTTATTGTACTGCTTCTGCAGAAAAACCGGCGCAGATTTTTGACGCTGCTTGCGGAAACACTGCTTGTTTTCGGCGTTTGCACTATACTGTTCCACAGCTATATATACAGCCATCATCTGGACAAAGCAACAGCTGACCGGATGGCAACACCAAAGGAAACCTGGGTAATGATGGGACTGAATGAAAACTTTGGTTTTTCCCCTGATGATACGGAATTTTCCCGTTCCTTTACCGATCCGGCGGCCCGCAAAGAAGCTGTCCGCACAGAAATTCAAAACAGGCTTTCCGCCCTCGGTGCAAAGGGCATCTATAAGCAGCTGCGGCTGAAAGCCGTCATGGCATTTGCAGACGGTACTTTCGAGCTTTCTTATATGTTTTTATTCGGACTTGCTCGCGATACGGGGCTGACAGACTTTCTGACGCTGCTTGGCAGTCATTATCAGGCCTACTGGGAAGGCTGCAGTCTGCCCCAGTATGCCAACCTGTTCTTTACCGCAGTTTTTTTGTTCTTCTGTGCAAAGGCGGTTTTCCAAAAGAAAGAACAGCCGGCGGTTCTTCTGATCGTTCCGCTGTCTGTCTGCGGTCTGATGCTGTTTTTAATGCTTTGGGAAGTACACCCGCGTTATACGATCAATTATTTTTCATATCTGATCATCAGATCACGCCTGTCATTTTTAAGATGATCTGGGCAATGATCGTAGAACCGAGAAATGTTCCTGCGAACGTGAAGATCGCTACGACTACGATCGCAAAGCCCTGTTTCTTAAATGTATCCACATCTTTTCCGATGGAGATTCCGGCATATGCAAGGATCGGAGTGCAGAGCGGAAGAAGTCCGATCTTTCCAATCTGTTCGATCGCATAATCTGCGATCGGGCTGACACCCGGGATCGTGATCAGGATCGCGATAAATGAGATATAGGCGATTGCCGGGAGATTCTTCGGCGAAACCTTATTGATCAGCTCATAAATGATACAGCCCACCAGCGTGCATACAAGAAGAAGCACGAGCCCGGGCACTGCCTCAAGCGGGGTTACCGGGTTTCCAGCCTTTGATGTACTGATAAAATTGCCGATGGATGCGAAGATGCATACAAGGACAAGACATTTGATTCTTTTAAACCATACTGCTGCGTCCATATGGATCCCTCCTATTCTTCCCCGGCGGCTTTGACTTTCACCTTAGCGCCGATCGGGAGTCCGTCTTTATAATGCCTGTTGTTCTTTGTGAACAGCTTGTACATGAATTCACACATTGGAAGTGCGATGAAAAGACTCATATAAAGGCCATCCACACTGCTCAGCATATTTGAGGTCGCCGCGTAGGCAGTGATCTCCGCTTCCATATCCGGATATGCCTCAACGACTGCCGCAAGGCTGGCAGAAAGCATGGATGCGGAACCTGTTCCGCACGCCATTCC
>ERZ772831.1284-NODE-1284-length-24177-cov-23.860294_pt1 | contig 24177 bp, 7 predicted proteins | sample MGYA00580858_ERZ772831 | MGnify/ENA primary metagenome ERZ772831 (study PRJEB29015, sample SAMEA2737694) | human gut metagenome | biome: human gut; feature: human-associated habitat; material: faeces | place: China | collected 2012 ... | reverse complement strand
TATCTCGATGTAGTCAAGCTCAAACTCAGCTTCTGTATTCTCTGGCATGGCTGTCTTGCAGCGGAACCAGTTGTCCTCACCTTGTTTGAAGAACTGTTTGGTTACGACACGGCGAATATGTGGCTGACGGCTGATGTTCGTACGGGCTGTACCCTCAGCTCCCTTCTTGTAATTACTGAAGTAGTTAGGACCTCTCATCCATCCACGGTTATGCATAGACTTGTCGGTCGCAGCACCTAAGTCGCCGTCCTTGTCCGGGTCTGTCCAGCCGATGGTGGTTGACTCGATGCCCTCTCGCTGGTCGAGTGGTATATCGCAGGTTGTCATCGTAGAACGGTCAGAAGAGTGACCCAAAGAGAACTGTACCATGGTGCGTTTTCCGGTGATAACATAGCCGAAGCGCAATTCGTAGGTACCGTCTTTTGGAACTGGTGGCAGCTTGATGGCAAAGTCGTAGGCTCCTCTTACGAACAACTCGTCGCCCTGATAGTCCAACCAGCAATCCCAGTCTTTGATAAAACCGTTGTTACCGGTCTTTGCTTCGTCCTTGGTCAGATAATATACACGGGATGACTCACCGTTGTAGATGACCATGTTCTCAAAGAATCCCTCAGGGATGCGGATGGCACCAATCTTGCGGTCGTTGCGACCATATCTTGATGAAAGCTCCTGATATGAATAACCTCTGATCTGATTGGTCATACTTTCATCAAACAATGACATGAACTCGAAACGCATACGCTCGTTGAGTACATTGTTTGGTACTTTTTTCTCGTAGCGTAGAATGCCATTGATAGGATGAATCCAGCCATTGGAAGCCTGGCGGGAGAGTGCTGAACCGCCAGCTACTTGGATACCATCTTCTACAGGTGTATTTGCAGTTTTATATGCATCCTTAGAGTTGGCACCCGGTGTGCTGGTCAATGTAGGATTGTTCAATACACGGTTGATCCAGATTGAACTGACGGCACCGTTTTCCTTTACACCTGTCAGCTTGAACATGGTGTATGGCAATAAGGTACGTACATATTCATATACATCTGCATATTCCAACTCGTTGTATGAGTAAACCAACTTATCCATAGAAAGTGAATATTTCAGGATGTGGTAGCGGAGGAACATGTTCAATGTATTCCACTGATTGGTATAGTCGGTACCTGTGCTGATCTTGATTTCCGGATGATCTTCCAAGTAGCTGTACCAGGAAGCGCAATCCTTGTACCACTCGTTAGCCTTGGCTGCCAACTCTTTCCAGTTGGTAATACCTTTATTCTGGAGTACCTTGTCGGTCTCTGCAAATACGGTGAATCCCACCTTGCAGGTTGTAGGATACTCAGCAAAAGGATATTTGGTTTCTGGATCGATGGTAAACCAGCTGATGCCGTTGGTACGGATATGCTCCTTCATCACTTCATCCAGACCAGTCTGCTTCAAGGCATCGCACCAGATATTATAGATACCCATGTTCTCCATTTCGTCTATAATATAATTGGTAGAGCGGTAGAAGAGTTTGTCGATGGTATGAACCACACCGTTTTCCACCTCGTGGTCTTTGTTGATGATCTTGGTGGTTCCATCGATGGTGATGTCGTCACCCACACGCTTTGGTGAGTGAGTGTTACCGCCCATCATGGTGATGTCCGAACCTGCCAGCAAATCATTGCTCGTCTTCTTCAGACCCGTAAGGTGTGCCTCTACGATATCTTTGCAGAGTGAGTCACGTTTCTCGGACTTCCAAAGGCGATCTATCGTGTTTCCCTCACTTACATCACCTGTATAGAGTCCATTGTGATTTGCAGACTTTTTATCTTCCCACAATTCTTGGATATATTCTTTTACCGCCTCGTTGGTTGGAGCGAAGCAGGTATAGGTTCCGTATGCAGACAAGCGGTCTGACAAACCAGCATACTCTGTTATCTTTGCGAAATCCGAAAGAGTGGAATCGCTTCGCAAGTAGTCGGTGATGGTTTCACCGGTGAAAGTATAGAGGTTGCTTTCATCTATTTGCTCGGAGCATGAAGTGAAGGCGAGTGCACCGAATGCTACACCTGCTACCATGCCACCTATCTTATGAATGAACTTTGTCATAAAGCTATACTTAATTATGAATTTCTTGAATGTTATTCTTCTGTTCTCTCAGAACTTTGTGTCTCTACCCAAACAGGATTCTGGTGAATCAGCTTGTTGGTCTTGGTCTCACTGTTCAGGATAGGCCAGTAGAGATGTCCCTCGTTTTTAAACTTGTATAGGTTTGTACTATATTTGGTAGCGAGGATGTCCTTGAAATTGTTGCCCTTGTTGGCAAGACTTGGCAGATTACTGCCGTTAGGATCTATCTCGTAGAGCGTCTTGGTAGGATCTACACCCGTCATGTGGCGGTAACAGTAGCGCACCAGGTCAAACCAGCGCTTACCTTCATAGCAGAGCTCGCGTCCTCTTTCCTGGAGGCAAAGCAATTCCATCTTGTCTGCCTTGTTGTAGTTGTCTTGATAAACCAAGGTGTCCTTGAGTGCCGTCGTACTGATAGAACGCTGGTTCACAGCCTGGATCAGGGCAAATGGATTCTTCAGTTTGTTGGTTTCTGTACCTGCTAATTGAATTTGAGCCTCTGCCTTCATCAGCATGACGTCTGTGATGCGGTAGATGATCCAGTTCTGGTCGAACTTGTCGAAGTCACGGAGTGGTTGGATATAGATACTACCTTTCTTTCGGGTTGGAATGTCGTAAATGGCATTTTCTTTGTTCATCATCTTCTTCACCTCATAAGAAGAGTAGTTGTCATCATTCACACCATAGCTGCTGTTGTAGAAGCGGTAGTCGTTTTCAGACTGGAAGTATGTTGCCGTAGAAGCACTCTTGGTTGCTGGAGATGGATTGTCGCCGATGGCACCACCCACTGTAGATGTACCTACCATCATACCGTAGCCAGACTCCTGCTTCTCCCACTTTAAGTAACTCTTGCACAGTAGGGTGTTTGAGTTCTTCTCTCCGTCAAACTGAAGTTCGAGGACGCTTTCAGAGGAGTTACCTCTTACGAAGTTATAGTAGTCAGCCCACAGACCTTTATATAAGTAGTACTGCTGTCTGCTGTTGCGGTAAACTGACTCCTGGCTGGTGCCCTTGATGTTAGCCTCGAAATAGTTTCTGTGGGAGTTGATGACCTTGTCAGCATGGTCAATACATGCCTGATAATACTCTTGGCTCTTGGCAGCATCTGTACCGCTCCAGAGAGAAGCTCTCCAGAGATATACGTCTGCGAGAATGGCATTGATGGCATCCTTGCTGAGGAAACCGGTTGTTCGCCAGTCGTCCTCTCCGAAGATGCCGTAATTGTAGCAACCCTTCTCTGCTTCTTTCAGGTCTTCGATACAGAGCTGGAGGGTAGAATCTGGTGCCAGCTGGCCGTCCAACTTCATGTCGTCTGTATTTTCGTATGCCTTTGTCACGTAAGGAATATCACGGAAGGCACGAACCAGATAGAAGTGGCAGAGGGCACGCAAACCTAACATCTGGGCACGGGCTGTCTGGTAGTCACCCTCGGTGAACTCAGGGTCTTTCTCCATCACCGCTGGGGCATGAGCCAATACGATGTTACAGGTATTGATGACATTATAGAAACATGCCCATGAGTTGTAACCGCTACTTGGGTATAAATCTCCTTTGGAAATATCATCCAATGTGGTGTTTTTTAGTGATGGATGTTTCTTCAACTCGTCTGAGCGGAAGTCACCCCACATAATCATTCTTTCTATGATTCCTCCATTAATCATGGCGGTGTAAGCGCCAGTTACCACCTGTGTGACATCATCTTTGGTCTGCCAGAAGTTCTCGCCGATTGTCTTGTCGGTAGGATAGATGGTCAGGAAGTCATTGCATGAGCTAAGCGACAGCATACCTAAGGCTGCGACGGCAAAACTCTTGACGATATTGTTTATTTTATTTTTCATTGTTAGTCTCTGTTTTTGTGTTGGATTAAATTCCGATTCTCATGCGGAGGGTGAACGATTTGCTTCGTGGTGTCTGTGAACTGTCTGAAGCAAAGTTCCAACCGTTGTTTGCATGCTCTGGGTCTGTACCGCTATATTTGCTCCAAACGAAGATGTTCTGACCGCTCAAGTCGAATCGCAAGGTATTCAGACCTAAGCTCTTGAGGAACTTCTTTGGAACATCGTAGCTCAGACTGACGTAGCTGAAACGCAGGAATGAGGCATCCTCCACGTAGCGGTCGCTACCGAGCCAGTTGTAACCGTAGTTGTAGAGTGCGCGTGGAATTTCTGTCATGTCACCGTTCTTGCGCCAGCGCCAGTTTACGGCTGTACTCTGGTTGGTGGTGTCATACATCTTTTCTACTCCCATTCGTGCAAAGTTTACTACCTTGAAACCGGTACGGTAAACGAAGTTGGTACGCAATGACCAGTTGCCATAACGGAAGGTGAAACCGAAACCTCCTGAGAACTTAGGATTTGAGTTGCCCAAATAGACCATATCCAATGAATTGATGGTACCGTCGTGGTTGACATCTTCGTAAATCACATCACCACCATCAAACTTGTAGGTCTCACCACCGTCCTTGGAGTTGTAGGTCATGCGCAAAGGCTTTCCGTCGGCACCTGTAATCACCTTGCCGTCTCTGTTCAGGGCGATAGGAGCTGTCTTGCCGGCTGGCAGGAAGCGGTTGTTGAGGTAATCCACGAGGTCGTTGTTGTCTCTGATCATGATCTTCTCGTTGCCCTCCATGACATAACCCTGGCGACGTAAGTTCTCCAGATAGTCATAGGAGTACTGATATACACCCTTGTGGCGCAAACCGAAGATAGAACCTAAGGCATTACCTACCTGGATACGCTTGAAGTATTTACCGCGGCTATCTGCAGACCAGTCCTCGTTGATACCATCGAGTACGGTCTGATCCATCTCTGTGATCTTGTTGAAGTTCTGTGCCACGTTGAAGCTGGCATCCATTGAGAATTTACCTGCCTTGATGAACTTCTTGGCGGTGATGTTGAATTCCCAACCCTTGTTCTCCATAGAACCGATGTTCTTCCATGCCAAAGTGGTATAACCGGTCTGTGAAGAAATGGCAACACCTGGGTTCAGCAAGTCCTTTGTCTTCTTATAATAGTAGTTGAAGTCAGCCTCAATCATGTCGTCGAAGAGTCCTAAGTTGGCACCCATGTTCCATGAGGTGGTCTTCTCCCATTTCAGGTCGCTGAGCTGCAGTCCATCTACACGGGTAGAAGGAAGCAGGGTATTGCCGTTACCATACTGGCTGCCGGCTGCATATTTCGCATACTGCAGATACTCGCTGCTTGGAGTTCTACCGTTCACACCCCATGATGGGCGGAATGCCAACATAGAGAGCACCTTGCGAGACCATTTCATCCAAGGCTCGTCGCTGATGTTCCAGCGGACAGACATACCTGGGAAGTAACCCCACTTATTATTGTCGCCGAAACGGGTAGTACCGTCGGCACGTACTGTAAAGTCGGCATTGTAACGACCCTTGTAAGACAAGTGTGTAGAGAATACGCCTGCCATGCTGCGCCACTCACCATTGCTGGTTGACATGTTGGAGATTTCGGCAGGAAGGGTAGGAGATTGTGCACCCAATGGCAACTTGCGCTCACTTACGTTCTGACCATAGCTGGTACCAGAAGTCAACTCCCAACGACCCAACATCATCCAGGCAATATCTTCATTCTTGAACTTAGGAGTGAAGATCAGCTGGTGACGGGTCTGGAACTGGAATGAGTTGTAGTCATCCATTGTATAGAGGTTGTAGCTATTATCCTTCCAACCATTTGTGCTCAACGAACCTGGGCAATAGGTAGGATTACTCTTGGAGAAGATATCCAGATAAACCTGACCTTCGTAGTCGAGACGGGTCTTGTGGTCGTCATTGCCTAAGAAATAGTAGTTGATGCGGAAGTCAGGAGTGATACGGTAGGTACTCTCGTTGTTCCATGCCAAGTTGGCGATAGCCACAGGGTTACCGATATCGCGTACCGACTTCAACTGGAGAGAAGAGGTTCCGCTGATGGATGAACCATATTCGTCCTTTTCTGCTGAAGGCAGCATGATGTAGTACTCGTTGGTGTCGATGCCGTTACCATCCTCACGGTAGATACTCATGTTAGGAGCCATGGAGAGGGCCTTACCCAAAATGTTGGCATAGCTCTTCTGGTTCTTGGTATATGTCAATGGGAACTCGGTGGTGAACTTCAGTTTGTCACTCACGTAGTATTCCAGGTTCAAACGGGTAGAGAAACGGTTCAATACCTGCTTGATGATGGTACCGGTCTGATGGTCATAGTTGGCAGAGATACGGAATACAGCCTTTTCACCACCACCCGAGATGGTGAGACCATGGCTCTGGTTCCAGCCGGTCTGGGTTACTGCCTTCACCCAGTCAGTATTGTCGTTCCAGTTGTTGTACTCAGCCCAACTCTTGTTGTAGTTCAACTCATTGATGTTGGTGGTAGCAGAAGGATTCTGTGTAGGGTTGTAGAGTTCCTCCTTCATCAGCATGGTATATTCATCACCCGAGAGGAGGTTGTAACCCTTAGGCTGCCAGTTGCCCTGGAGTGAGAAGTTGTAGTCGATACGGATCTTACCGCGCTTACCGCGCTTGGTCTTGATACTGATGACACCATTGGCACCACGGGCACCCCAGATAGCGGTAGCAGCGGCATCCTTCATGATGTCGATGCTCTCGATATCGTTCACGTTGATGGAAAGCAAAGAACTGTAGGTCTCCTCTGTTGCGGTTGACCAGTCTGTATCCTTGGCATCTGGCACGTCCATGATGTTGCCGTTGACAACGATCAGAGGTTCTGAAGAACCGTTGATGGTGGTTACACCACGCATACGCATGGTAGTACCGGCACCGAGGTTACCGGAGTTGGCTACGATGTCGAGACCGGCAATCTGACCCTGCAATGCCTCATCGGCACTGGTGAAGGCAAGACCATCCACGATATCCATGTTCATGGTCTGGGTAGCAACAGATACCTCGTCCTTAGGGATGCTCAAACCATCACCGCGGAAACGCTGCTTGGCAGTTACGGTGACTGTTCCCAACTCGTTGGCGTCCTTGAGCTGTACCTGGAAATTGGTCTGCGAACCGATGACCTGTGAAAAGGTCTTGTATCCTACGTAGCTGACAACTAACTTGTTCTTCGGGTTCTTGATAGCTAACTGGAAGTTACCATTCACGTCGGTAATCGTAGCGTTCACGTTACGGTTGTTGGCATCTTTCTCTATCACATTACAGCCGATGACAGGACCGAACTCATCAGATACGGTACCTGAGATACGGTGGTCTTGAGCAGAGATTGTCATAGCGCTGCATAAGGCACCTACGGTTATGTATGTTCTTATATTGTTCATTGTGTTATAAGCTTGGTTGTGAAATTATTTGTAGAACTTGATTCCATGCTTCTGTGCATAGTATAGGTTCTTGAGATTCTTCAGGCGTGCCTGGTTGGCTTCAGGGGTATTGCTGGCAAAACCGTCGTCGTAATGTTTGCTTCTACTGAAGCAGAGAGGCTTTGAAATCTCATGGATGGCTGTGAATGAGGATGTTTCTATAGCACCACTCTTGAAGATGTAGTCACGAGCCATGAAGTTGACCAACTTGTCGCCATTTGCATTGATGATGACTGGGTCGTCACCGCCTTCGTCAGTTACATACAACTTGCCGCTGCCACCTTTGACTTTGAGTCGTTTGTAGGCAGAACCGATGGTGCAGGAGGTCATGTATGATCTGTTGCCGTTTCCTACTTCCTGTGCATCTCCGTAGTCGATGGTGTTGTCGGCATAGAGTGCGAAGTCCTGGAAGTGATAGCGGATGAAGTTTCTGATAGCTTCTGCCATCTTCAGTGCCTTAGCCTTGGCAGCCTCGTCATTTGCTGAAGCGTTGTCCATTACTTCCTTTACCTGCTCCCAGGTAGGGAGACCATGTTTGAATGCCAAGTCCATGGCATCATTGTTTGGTGCATACAGGGTGTAGTTGTAGGTATTGTAGAAGTTGACGTTCTGGTCGAGACAGTCGTACTTCTTGTTTTCTGCGGTGGTGTTGGCAAAGACATCACTGAATACGGTAAACTGCTTCTGTTCGTCTTTATTCATACCGATGCTGGTCAGCAGATTGCTCAGATTGGCTGGTGTACACAGATCCAGGAACTTAGAGAACTGGCTGTTGTCATTGAGACAACCATATACACTGGTCTGTGGAGCCTGGATAAGGTGGTCGATGACAAATGCCTTACCATTGCTGTAGCTGGTAGCTTCCTTGATTTCTGAAACAGGATAGCTGTAGGTACTGCCTGCAATACCATTGATCTGTCCACCGCTTACTACGTTTCCGCCGACGTGACCTCCGTGGATGGCAATCTCACCGCCATGCTTGGTCTTGTAGTATTTGTTGGTTACGCCTATGTTGTCCTTGGAAACGGACTGTGAAAGTGATACGGTATGATAGTTCAGAATATCAATCAAGCGGTCGGTAACTGCGCCCAACTGAACGATTGTTGAGTCTGAACTGATAGAACCTGTAGCTGGATTGTATTTGAATGCAGATACAGAGATATTCTTGTCCTTATGCACATCTTTATAATAGAAGTGGAGTACACGAGGACCATCCTTGTAGTTCTTACCTAATGATACTGGATCTACATAATACATGTCGAAAGCTCTATTGCTAGGCAGGAACATGGCATAGTTGGCTGCGCTGGCACGCAGGTAGGCGTAGTAGTTTACCTTCAGCATATCCTTGTCCTGGATAGCCCAGTTGATCACACCTAAGTCTCTTGCCTTGCGGAGCAATGCCGGTGTAGATACGATATTATATGAAATAGGTGGAATCACTCGGTTGAGCATGTAGATGGCACCATTGTTGGCGATACGTACATCGTAGGCATTCTCTTTCTTGATGACATCTTTCAAGGTGAGTCCGATTGGGTCACTCGCCTCGTCCATGATGGTACCGAACTTGCTTGGTACTGACTGTACGAAGGATGCGTTCATCATATTGTTGACGAATGAACGGATGATGTTGGCAGGAATACTGTCTAAGTTCTCGCCGAAATTCTCCTTGGTGAGAGGCTTCTTGGCATAAAGTCCAAGAATGTTGTAACCACCATTGGATGGATTGAGGAAATAGTCTTCTACTGCTTTATCATCTGGAACGAACATCGCACCCATATCGGCGAGCATCGTGCCGTATGTGCTGTAATACTGGTTCCATCCCGGGTCGAAGTTGAGAAGCATATCCTGTGCCAATGCCACTTGCTTTGGGTCTCTCTGGAGAGCGGTGGCTCCCTGAGAACGCTCGCTGAAATAGCGCCACTGGAAAATGGAGTCAATCATTGGCTTGCCATTGAGGAGGGCATTGTCATTATAGTTTAATGTGGTCTGGGCATCATAGTATGGTGCACAGAAACGGTCGAGCATGCGGCTGAACCACTTGCTGTCCTTACTCTCTCTGATCACCTGTGCCATGTTGCCCGGAGGTACGATGACACCGTCAGTCTGGTTTACATAACCGTTCTGACAGGTTACGTCCTTAGCTATAATCTTGTTCTTGAAGATAAAGGTACCACCCGACTCGTATGGTCTGCCCGTGATGGCAGCAAAGTCTTCGCTGTTGATGCCATTGTTGAGCATCTGCTCCTGGGTAAAGTGAACCATCATAGGACGGGTGTTGTCCATTACTACGTCGATTCCACCTTTAATATATGGAGTCCAATAAGAGTTGTTGACTGGCAACTCAGAAGCCCATACATGATGGATGGTGTCGGTAGCGTTGGCAGAGGTCTGGTGTTTCATGGCAATGCCTCGGGTAACAGAACTGTTGGAACTTTCCACGTTGGAAAGCATTTCTGTCAGGATGGCATTGTCAAGGATAGAAGTGTAGAACAGTTGTTTTTTCATGGACTCTGTCAAGTCTTCATACGACTTGGCGTTCCATTTGTTGCTCTTGAAGAACTCATTGAATGCAGAGTCGTTAGCTGCAAACACAGTCTTTGAACCTGTTTTTGACATGACCTCCTTGTATCCAAGGTCATCAATCAGGCGAAGATAGGTTTTGAATGTACCATGAAGACTACTGGCTTCACTTGGATTTTCCAGCTCTTCATAGATACTCTTACCCAAATTCGTCGGGATGTTGCCCTTGTCGTCGAGGTCGTAAGAGTCAGTACATGCATAGAAGCCTGAGATGGCTAATGTAGCGCATATACCGAGCATCGCATGACGCGATTGATTGATAAAGCGGTTGCTCATATTTTTGTTATTTTGTTGTTTAGAAGTTTCGATGTATCTGATGTGTAGATTTCTCCTTTTAACAGTTATTTGCCATCTTAAACGAATTTTGACCTACAAATAAAGCCCGTAAATCGTGCTTATGTAGGCAGAAAATACCACTCTTTACCGGATTTTGGTATAGGCTCAGTTTCATTTTGATTGAATCAAATTTTGTTGTTAGGATACTTTCGTTAGTTATTTTGGGTGCAAAGATAACAATACTTTAAATAAATAATGCTATTTTTGTTGAAAAATATCTCTGCGTTAACTAAGATTAACTAAGTGCTTGTGCGCCTATCGGATTTTTTTGCTAAACTTATGGAGCGATAAGTGTTGAATTTACGCTATTATATAATGTGTGCTATTGTTTTTTTGTATTTTACACACCTATTTTGGTTAAATAATCTAAAAAACAATAACTTTTCTTGCTTAAAAACTTGTATGTTACGGTTAAATTACTAATTTTGCAACCAGATAAAACTTTAATTAAATGAAGCTAATAACTTCATCAACCTATTAAACCAAAAAATAACGCATGGACAAACGTTTACTTTATTCAGCAGTTTTGGTTGCTTCATTAAGCACCAATTATGCACAAGCTCAGGTGAATGATCCTGTTCTTCCAAATCCAGTTCAGTTGAAACTGGATGGTACTGATACTGTAGCTATCAAGAATATCTTGGCAGACAAGTGGCTTACCAAGGGTAATGCTTATGGCACCCAGACAAGTTTGGGAGATTCTGGTCTTGGATTTGTTATCGTACCTAATAAGGGTGATGACGGTCAGCCAAATGGCACCTATTCTTTCTGTAATGATAGATCTGGTAAGTTTGGTGCTTTTTCCAGCAAAATATTCGTTAACTCTGTTGATGAAAATGGTGGTAACTCTTATGTTGATTATGCAAGTCAAGGTATAGAGAAAACCTATTGGAATGTTACACCTAATGGTACGACATTCAAATTCCAGGCTAACGAGTATCCAGAGACTTATGCCGGTTATAATCCTAATGATACTGGATTCGATGGTAAAGGTGAGACTGCAGTAGATGGTCTGTTCCGCCCTGCATTGACAGAAGATGGTGCAAATGGTCTTGAGTGGCAAGCTTATCCTTATACTTATTTCTATCGCTTAGAGAAGTTGAAGGATGCGATTAACGCTGCAATTGATGAAGGATTAGATGTATCTGCAGTAGAAGCTATCTACAATAATCCTAACGCTGCATATTGGCAGCTGAAGGAAGCTTCTCGCATGATTAATGATATTAGAAGAAATAAGGCAATGGCTGATGCTACGGCTGAATCTCCTGTAAATATTACAGAATATGCTCCAGACGCCAATTGTGATGCTTTGACTGGTTGGACTCATGAATGCGAATATGATGATAAGGGTGATGTTGGTCATGGCGGTCATGGTACCAATTGGCAGACAAATTCTCATGCATATACTGCACCTGATGGCTATCAGACAGAGAAATTCATTGAGCGCTGGGTGCATGGAAATTCTGACCCTGTAACAGGTACCGCAGAAGTAGCTGGTGCAGGTCGCCTCAGTGATGGTGTTCTCTCTCAGACTTTACACAAACTGCCTGCGGGTGGTTATAAGGTGACCTGCTATGCGATGGCAACCCAGCAGGTTAAGGGTGATGACTTTAAGGTAGAGGGCGTTTCTGTATTCGCAGATACCAAAGATACTAAAAATTCTCAGACTGTAGCTACCAAGGTTGGTGTTCCTCAAAAGTATGAATTCCTCCTGGATATCAAGGAAGGTGAGGATTTGACTATTGGTTTCAAGTTGGATAAATGTACTGCTAACTGGGTATTCGTAGATAATTTCCAGATTGAGTATTGCGGTCCAAGTTTCAAGGCAATGAACTTGGCAGATGTGCAGAAAGCTGCTGCAGAACTCGAAGCTCAGATGGGTGGTATGGAGGTATGCCCTACTTATACCGATAAGGCAAGCGAACTTATTGCTGCTGTAGGTGAGATGACAACTGATACTGATGAAGCTCAAATCAATGCAATGAAGCAGCAACTTGCTGATATCGCTGCTAAGATTGACAAGAGCTCTGCATTGTATGCTGAATTAACAGAGTTGGATGCAACTATTGGAGATTTCTTATCAGAAGGACCTGCAGGAACTGAAGTTGATGAATTAGAGAATTTATATAATGATTGTGGATATGAAGTTAATGAGAGTGTATCAGACTTGCTGTCCTCTTTCGCTCTTAATAATGAGCAGTTGACACAGTATATGGCTGACTTGAAGGTCTTGTTGGAGGCTGCTCAGAATGCAAGTATCAAGCCAGGTGATGATATCACAAGAAAGATTGTGAACCCATCATTCGATTCTGGCAGCGAAGGCTGGACTGTCAAGGAAGGAAACCCTAAATTTGATGGAACTTACAAAAACTGCGAGGTATATCAAGGCACATTTGATATCTATCAGGATATTACAAATATTCCTGATGGTGTTTATGAACTCTCAGTACTTGCATTCCAGCGTGTAGCTGAAAATAATGTAGCTTCTAAAGCTCATGATGCTGGTACAGAGGATATCACTGCGTTTATCTATGCAAATGATTTGGAGACTCCATTTACCTCTCCTTATACATACGGTATGAAGGCAAATTCAGGTGATGACTATAAATATAATCTGAATGGCGAGGAAGTTTACATCCCTAACTCTATGAAGGGTATGGCTGCTGCCACTACGGAGAATCCGAATGCTTATACCGTAACCGTTCCAATGTTAGTAGAGGGTGGTACGCTTCGTATCGGTGTACGTGAGAAGAGACGTCCTTCTAATATTAATAATTCTTGGGGTGACTGGGCTATCTGGGATAACTTCAGATTGAAGTATATTGGTAGCAAGGGTGATGCTCTGAATGCGGTAACAACACCATTGATTGCTAAGGCTGCAGGCTTGCTTGATTCTAAGATGAATGCTGACGTACGCACTCAGTTGGAGGCTGCTAAGACTGCTCTCGAAACAGAAGCAACAGTTCCTGGTATTCATACATTGAGTGCTGCCATTGAGGCTGCTAATACCTCTATTGAGGCTTATAAGCCTCTGAAGGAAGCTATTGATAACGCTCAGACTCGTTACGAGGAGAATGAGGCTTCTTCTACAACCTCTGAGACTGCGAAGGGCTTGTACAATGCAGCCGTGGCTACAGCTCAGGGTATTTATGACAATGGTACAGCTGCTGATGCTGAGATACCAGCTGCTATCAAGGCTTTGAATGAAGGTGTAACTAAGTACGTCATCAATGATATCATTGCTGATGCTTCAGAAGCAAAACCTGCAGATATCACCAAGGTTATCGCCAACAGTGATTTCGCAACCATGAGTAGTACTGGTTGGGATGTGAAAGATGGAACAATGGGATTCCAGTCTGGTAATAACGTTGAGGCTGGTGAGTTCTTCAACTGTACATTCAACTTGCAGCAGACATTGGTAGGTCTTCCTGCTGGTATGTATCGCTTGACAACTCAGGCTTTCTATCGTAATGGTAGTGACGCTTCAGCTAAGGTTGACGATAGCGATCAGTTGAAGTATGATGTAAACGAGAATGCATACCTCTACTTCTCTGATAAGGAAATTCCAACAGAAGAGGGTAAGAAGGTTGCTACTGAACTCCCAGAGAGCAAGCAGGCTATCAAGACCATTACTGCACATAAGATTGCTGAAGACGATTGGAATAGCGTAGGTTTGAGTGCTGCAGGAGGTCTGAAAAAGATGGATGATGGAATGTACATTCCAGACAACATGATTACTGCTCAGGCATTCTTCAAATCTGATGCTGGCAGCGCATACGATTCTGAGCCATTGAATTTCAACTATGATGGCAATAGCGATTTCCGTATCGGTTTGATCAAGAATGTAACGGTAACCAATGACTGGACAATCGTTAAGAACTTCAAGTTGTATTATCTGGGCGTTGATCCTACAGGTATCAGCGAGATCGTTACTGATGCAAATGCTGTGGCAACTAAGATCTACAATGCAAGCGGTATGCAGATTGGTAAGCTTCAGAAGGGTATCAATATCATTGAGACCGTGATGAAGGATGGTTCTAAGAAGGTGAAGAAGGTAGTCGTTAAGTAATAGCGACTGGTTTTTGAACTAACATAACTTTAAAGGCAGACGGAACGCAGAGAGTGAAAACCTTCTGTTTTCTGTCTGCCTTTTTCCTTTTCTTTATTCAACTTATTTTTTTACATCAACTCTATCTCTGAATTATTCATGAACTTAAGTAAACCTATACTCTTTTGTACTTCTCTCTGTATGTCTTTGGCAGCTACAGCGCAGGTAACGATGACCATCGATGCCCAAAAACGTGCGGCAGCTATCAGCGAACACCAATACGGACTGTTCTTCGAGGAAATCAATCATGCGGGAGATGGTGGCTTATATGCGGAACTTATCAGAAACCGATCTTTCGAGGATCATAATACAACCCCTGAATACTGGTCGGCTATCCAGCAAAACGGTCAGGATGTGAAACTCACCCTGAATAAAAAGCAGGTGATGAACAAGGCACAGCAAACCTGTCTGCAGCTGACGGTTTCCGGCGCAAGTGCAACCCATAAAGCTGGAGTCTGTAATACGGGATTCTGGGGAATGCACTTTGAGACAGATTCTACCTATACGCTCCGTGTATGGGTAAAAGCTTCAACTGATTTTAATGGAAAAATATACGGACAACTCCAGCAGAATGATGGAACTGCTGCTTCTGAGGAAGTGCAGTTGGAAGGCTCTTTGAAGTCTAATTCCTGGACTCTGTTGACTGCCCGAATCAAGGCAAATGCTTCTTGTGAGAAAGGTCGTTTTGCATTGCTCACCTCTTCTGACGGCAGCATGCTGATTGATGTAGTCTCACTCATGCCTTATACCTGGAAAGGTCGCAAGAATGGTTTGCGCCCAGACCTTGCCCAACTTCTTGATGATACCAAACCTACCTTCCTCCGTTTCCCTGGAGGATGTTACGTGGAAGGACAGGGTGCACTGGAAAATTCCTTCCAGTGGAAGAGTACGCTCGGTCCGATAGAGGAACGTCCGGGACATTGGAACCATAACTGGCATTACCGCTCTTCTGATGGTTTGGGTTATGATGAGTACCTGCAGATGTGTGAAGACTTGAATGCTGCTCCCATGTTTGTGGTCAATGTAGGTCTGGGACATGGCTTTACCGTTCCTTTTGAACAGGTGGATACCTTGGTGCAGAACACCTTGGATGCCATCGAATATGCCAATGGGGATGAGACGACCGAATGGGGCCGCCGCCGCATCGCCAATGGTCATGAGAAACCTTACGGACTTAAGTTTATAGAGGTGGGCAATGAGAATGGCCAGCCTGAGGCTCGTGAGGAATACAGTCGCCGCTATGCTAAATTCTATGAAGCCATCCATGCCAAATATCCGGAGATAGTTATCATCGGTAATGTGGAGGCATGGGGTACAGACAATCCTGCATGGGTCTTGGATTCACCGGTTGATCTCGTGGATGAGCATTACTATCGCTCCTACCAGTGGATGAGAAACAATTATCATAAGTACGACCGTTACAACCGTGGCATTGGTGTGTATAATGGTGAATATGCTGCCAATTCCGGTTCTTATGGCAGGTATGGCAACTTGAACAGCGCCTTGGGAGAGGCTATCTACATGTTGGGTATGGAGAAAAACTCCGATGTCTGCAAGTTGGCAAGCTTTGCACCAATCTTTACCCACGAGGAAGACCCGCTGTGGGCATACGATATGATCCACTTCAATGCGGCAAAGAATTTCTGTACACCTTCTTATTATGTGCAGAAACTTCTGGGTAACAACTTGGGCAAGCAGAATCTGCTATGGACGGAAACGGGTAATTCTTCTTCAGTTTCAGACTGTCTGGTGGGTGTAGGCTCCTGGAATACTCAGGTCTCTTATGATGACGTGGAGGTCAGGGGAAATGACGGCAGTACAATATGGAAGGATGATTTCTCTTCTTCACAGAATACCTGGAATGCAGGAACCGGTTTATGGAGTATCCGTGATGGAGAATTGAAGCAGACCGCTTCTTCTGCCAACTGTACTTATGTTAATACGCAAAAGATTTCTGCTCAGAAATACACCTACAAGCTTCGTGCAAAGAAAAACGGGGGTGGGGAAGGCTTCCTCGTTATTTTCAATTATCAGGATGCCAATAACTACTGCTGGTGGAATCTCGGGGGATGGAACAATACGGCTCATGGAGTAGAAATGTGTGTGAATGGTTCGAAATCTACACTTGCCACTGCTTCCGGTTCTATCGAGAACGACCGCTGGTATGATATCGAAATAGAGGTGGATGGAAATGCCGTTACCTGCAAGTTGGATGGTACGATTGTCCATCAGTTTACAATACCTGCTGAACAGAAGATTTATCAGTCAGCACAGTTGGATGAGGAGAATGGTATCCTCTATCTGAAGGTGGTAAATCCTAATCAGGCGGCAACTACGCTCCATCTGAATCTCAAGAATATGAAGGCTGATGGGGGTACTGTGGTTCGACTGACCTCTGCCAGTGGTACAGATGAGAATACAATGGACGAACCTTTCAAGGTGGTTCCTACAGATGAAGTCAAGCTGTCTGATGTCAATACCTTGGAGATTCCGGCTTTCTCTCTCAACGTATTCAAGTTGAAAGTGAGTGAGGTGGCTGATGAGGTGAAGGATGATGTCTTGGCAGAGGATGCAGATAAGTATGGTTATCTCTATGCCCACATGCATAATTCCCAGGAAATTACCTGCTTCGCCCTGAGCCGCTATGGCAACAGTTACCGGGATCTCTTCAATGGTGGTGAGGTCTTCGATACCAAGAAGTTTACCCAGACGGGCGGTATGCGTGATGCGTATGTAATGCGTACGGAAAGTGGCAAGTACATGTTGGCTGGTACTGATATGACTTCCAGATTGGGGTGGAGCAGTAACCATATCATGGTTCTGATGCTCAGCAACGACCTCGTTCATTGGGACAAGAGCATTAGCATCGACCTCGAGAGTGAGGAAAATATGAAGGCTCTTGGTCTGACTGATGTAAAGGATATGACTGCAGCCTGGGCACCGCAGGTAATCTATGATCCTGTGACCCGGAAGTATGTGGTTTATTACTCTGTTGGTTTCCCTGATCGCCATCGTATCTATTACTCTTTGGTCAATGAGGATTTGACTGAGATTTCAGCACCTAAGCTTTACTTCGATCCGGGCTATGACATTATTGATGCCGATATCGTATATAATAAGGTGGATGGTGAATATGTCATGATCTACAAGACGGAGAGTGGGGAGCATCATCTCAAGCAGGCAAGAGCCAAATTCCTGGTGCCTACAGACCAGACTACGGGTACCTGCCAGTGGCAGTTGGATCCAAGCTTTGATGTCTATGAGCCTAATAAGTCTATCGAAGCGCCAAGTTTGTTCAGACCGATCAACAGCCGTACCTGGAAGTTGGCTTATATGAACTATAGTGGTGGTGGTTATCGTATGCTGGATCTGGATGAGCATTGTCAGAATCCTACCGGAATGACTAATATCAAGGGCAGTGTAAATCCGCAGCATGGTTCGTTCCTGAAGTTGACCGAGCGGGAATATACCCATCTCGAAACATGGGAAAAGGTGGTCAATGCACTGGATGAGGCTAAGAAGTTGCAGGTTGTTCGCCCGATTGATATGCTGGCAGAAGCCATCGGCTTGGGAGAACAGGCTTTGAATGAATCGGGTACTTTCGATGAAGAATACGAGGCAATGCAAAATGCTTATATTGCCTTACAGAAAGCTTTGACGGGTTATGATGAATATCTCCGCCAGTTGGCAGCAGAGGGTAAACTGTCTGATATGACCTTCCTGCTCCAGAATCCAGACTTCTCTCAGGGAGGACAAGGCTGGAGTGGAACAGGCTTTACAGCTGCTGCCCAGGGCGTAGCTGAGCATTATTACAAGACATTCGATTTCTATCAGCAACTCTCCGGTCTGCCAAATGGCCGTTATCGTGTAGAGGTGCAGAGTTTCTACCGTGCTGGCGGTAAGGAGGATGCTTCGGCTGCTCATGAGAATGGTTCTGAGACCATCAATGCCCTTTTCTATGCAAACAATGAGGAGAAGCAGGTATACTCTCTTTATGATGCGGATATCTATACCGTTTCTCCTTATACCTATCCAGACAATGTGACAGAGGCGAATGCGGCATTCAATACCCATGACCTCTATCATAATACATTGGAATGTGTGGTAACGGATGGTACTTTGAAATTAGGCATCAGGAGCAATCAGATGATCAACTATGACTGGTGCTGTTTCGACAACTTCAAACTGACTTATCTGGATGCAGAGACGGGTATCCAAGGAGTTCTGGGTGATAAGAAGAAAGGAAATTCTTCCCCTATCTACAGACTCGATGGTGTCAGGGTTGACAAGAAACCTACTCAGGGTATCTATATCCAGGATGGTAAGAAACATCTGAACAAGTAATATGCAAAGTATCTTTAACAAACCGACTAAATAATAAAAATGAGAAAGATATATCAAAAAGCAATCATCATGTTGAGCGTAGCCTGTATAGGCTGCGCTACACCAGCTTTTGCTGCAGATGCAGTCGTGAAGACCAACAAGGCCTGGTTGAGCGGTGCTACTCATATCTATGGCCGTATGACCGTAAGTGGCATTACATCAAGCAACATCAAGGAAAAGGGCTTCTGCTATTCTTCTGTCAATCAGATGCCAACGGTGGAGGATGGAACAAGCAAGATCTATCTGTCTAATCAGGGAGAAATCTACAATATCTCTCAGTTGGAGCCTGCTACGGTATATTACATCCGTGCCTACGTCAAGCAGACCAATGGCAACGTAGTCTATGGTGATCCTGTGAAAGCAATTACCCGTCCGAAGGGTGGTGTTACTTATAACATCAATGACGGTTTCCCTTCTGATGCGCTGAATCGTGTTCAGTCTGCTGCCAAGGATGCTATTGATTTATGGAATGAATATACGGGTATTCATGGACTTCATATCACCATTAATTATGGTGCTAAAACGCCTACTGCAGACTGTAGTTATGGCGGTTGGATGCGAGTAGGACCGAATGCTTCTTACCAGAAGACGGGTACTCTGCTCCATGAGATGCTGCATGCCATCGGCGTTGGAACCCATGCTATCTGGCAGAATTCTTTCCTCCGTTCCAATACTACCAGCGGTTATTGGTTGGGTGTGCGTGCTACCCGTGCCTTGCGCTTCTTGGACAATAGTACGACAACCCGCTTGAATGGCGATGGTACCCACATGTGGCCATACGGTGTGAATGGAGCACATGAGGATAATGGTACTCAGATTCTTTATGTTGGAAACTCGCTCTTGGCTGAGGCTTTGGGAGAAGATGGACTGGCACCAACAACCGGTCAGTTTGCTACTCCTGCCTATGTCTTCGAACAGGATGACCAGCAGAAGTATTATCTCAAAAATGAGGGATATGGTCTGGGTTCGAAGTTCTTGCGCGTTGATAAGAGTGGTAACTTACAGTGGATGGCGATGAGTGATGAGGATGCTACGACCAATGACAGTGTGGCATGGAACATTACTTTCGACCCTGCTACCTGCTACTATTCCCTGAAGAATGTGGCAACAGGCAAGTATCTTTCATACAATTCTACCGGTACCAATGGTATCAAGACCAAGGAAGTGACAGAACTGACAAATCGTGAACGTTTCCATTTCCTGCCTTCCTCTGTAGAAGTGGAAAAGGTGGGTGGCGAGATGCGCACGGGTTATTGGATAGCTCATGTGCAGAATAATTCTGCTTATTGTCTGACTGCTCAGAAAACGAATGCCACAACTTCTGCTAATTTGAAATTCTCTCAGGAGGCAGGTGACCAGCGTTGGTTGATTCTTACTGCTGATGAGGCGAAGGAGGTGGCACAGAATTACAGAAATGGTGTTGCCGATGAACTGAATGCCCAGATTGAGAAAGTAGAAGCCTTGTTGGCTGTTCCTCATCAGGAAACCGTGGAAGGTGCGGATGCTACTTTCGAAGGTGTGTTAGCAGAAATGAAAGAGTTAGCTCAAACAGGATTGGCAGACGAACTGGAGCAAGCAAAGACAGACCTTCTGAAAGCAGTGAAAACATTCTTGGGTGGTGTACAGGCAACAGAAGCTGACAAGCCTTTTGATATTTCCTTCTTGATTCAGAATGCAGGAATGGATGCACTTGAAGGATGGACGGTTTCTCCAGAACCTACCCTCAATTATTCCTGTGCTGAATATTACCAGAAGTCCGTGGATATCAGTCAGAAATTGAAATCTATGCCTAAGGGTGTGTATGAGATGAAGGTTCAGGCTTTCCAGCGTCCGGGAACCACTACTCAAGTGAATACTGATTATGCTGCAGGAACTGACAAGGTGGCTACCTATATATATATGGGAACTGAAAAAAACAAGCAGAACATCTGTAATATCATGGCGGATGCCCAGACCCGTAAGTTGAATATAGGTAAAGAAGCTGCTGCGGGAACGAAGTATGTGCCTAATGATATGCAGTCTGCTCATGCTTATTTCGAAAAGGGGCTTTATGAGAATACGTTGAAATATACAACCAAGTATAAATCGACGATTACCATTGGTTTGAAGGGAGATAATGTCCTGTCAAATTATTGGGTCATCTTTGATAATTTCCGCCTCTACTATTATGGTGAGAAAGAACCTGTCGCTTCTGGTATTCAGGAGATCAAGATGGAGAATCCTGCTGCTAAGCAAGGGGTCTATACCTTGGGTGGTCAGAAAGTGAAAGAACAGGCTGAAGATTTGCAGGACTTACCTCAAGGCATCTATATCATCAATGGAAAGAAGGTGGTAGTAAAGTAGAAAATAACAATAACTAATTTTTAAATAAGCATAAACTTAAACCATGCAGAAAAGAAAACTGTTTTTAACCTGTTTGTTGGCGGCATCCCTGTCGATGTTCGCCGACAACACGAGCCAGACGGTGAAAGAGGTAACGGGCTCGGTTACCTTGGACGGCGAGGTGGATTATCACATCTCTTCGACCACGCCTTTCGCCACAACCGGTAGTATCAACATCACCAATACGGATCATGCGACCGTCATCTTTGATAATTTGTTGCCAAGCAAGGCTGTAAAATTCCTGAGCAACGTGAAGATCAATGGTGAAGCAGCGAAGAATGGCTCCAACTGCCAGTTGCGTATCTATAATGCCGGTGCTATGATTTTGCCTTATTCCGGAAACCAACCTTTGACAATATTTACAGAGGCAGATTTCGGTGGGCAATCCTCTCATAATTTTGTTGTCAATACTAAGTATAACTTGACAACAAGTAATAAAACTTTTAATAATAATATCAGAAGTTTTATCCTGAAACGCGGATACATGGTCTGTTTAGCTACCCAGGGAGATGGTACAGGCTATAGCCGTGTGTTCATTGCCGATAAAGCTGATAAGAAAATCAATTTGCCAAGTGTTTCCAAGCCGCTCAACGGCAGAGTTTCTTACATCCGCATCAGTAAGTGGAATGATGTCCACAAGCGTGGATGGGCTGGATTCTGGAACAATGATGTGCAGGAAAAATTCAAAACGGGATGGGCTTACAACTGGGATGCCAGTATTCATGATGATTGGGTAGATCGTGAGTATGTAACCCAGCATCACCATGAGGGATGGCCTGGTATTGCCGATGTGGGTAATAACTCGGGTAGTGCCAATATCTTAGGTAACAACGAACCGGATAATAAGGCGGATGACAAGGAACAGGATATTGATGTCAAGAATGTGTTGGCTAACTGGCCTCAGATGATGGCTACCGGTCGCCGCTTGGGTTCTCCTGCTGTAGCTGGTGATTATAATTGGCTTTATGAATTTATCGACTCTGTGGATGCCCGTGGCTGGCGCTGTGACTTTATTGCCGTTCATGCTTATTGGTATAAAGATCAGCCGGGCTGGAAGAGCCAGCTGGAAAGTATCAGTAAACGATGTGGCGGTCGCCCTATCTGGATTACAGAGATGAACTATGGTGCCAACTGGACAGGATGGCCTGGAAGTGATACCAAAGGAACTGATGCCAATTATGCAATTGAGTTGCAGCACATGGGTCCGGTTCTCGACTATCTGAATGATGCTCCTTATATAGAGCGTTATGCTTTCTATAATAATGTACAGGACTGCCGTTATGCGATAGCTGGAGATAAGTTGACGCCGATAGGCGAGAAGTATGCTGCCTTAGCACCTAAGTTGGCTTACAACTCCGACTATGAGTATGTTCCTCGGAATCCTCGTACCTATGATCCTTCAGACCTGACCGTATCTTTTGTGCCACGTACGAAGACTTGTACCATGACATTCAAGAACCATAGCGGTGAGTTTGTAGATGATATCATGGTAGAGCGTAAAAAAGGATTGTATGGACAGTGGGAGTGTGTCAGTCATCTTGAAGCAGTAGAGGATACTGCCCGCACTTATTCTTATCAGGAGAAGGTAGAAGAGGCTGGTAATTATTTCTATCGTATCCATGTGATAGATTTCTTGGGAAGAGACCGCCTTTCTTCTGAGGTAGCAAATACGGTGAATGGTTCAGAAGGTTCTGCTGATTTCCAATGGGGAACCATGTCTGCTGCAAATGATGAGGATGTCTATAGCTTTTATGAACATGGATTTGAAAGCAACCCAGTTGTGGTTTTTGGAGGTACAACCGGTGTAAATTTTAAGACTCGTGCTCAGGAGGTTGTCAATGCTATCACTACGAGTTATTTCACATCGAAGTTCTTTCCTTGGAATGCGCTCGACTCGGATCCTAATGATTTTTCCAGTGGAACAGAGCATGCCTCGTTTATTGTAGCAAAACCTGGTAATGGTACCTTGGGCTCTCTTCATTATGAGACGGGTCTCATTACGGATGAAGCTGGTACTGTAGTAAAAGTGGGTGGTGATACGATAGAATATAAGTTTAAGCAACCGTTTGCTGAGGCTCCTGTGGTATTCGTGACCCCGAATTCTACCTTGAAGTATCCTGTGAAAGCTCGTGCTTGGGAAATTACCAAAGATGGTTTTAAGGTGGTGCTGACTCGCCAGGTGGAAGCCAGTAAATTTGGAAAGGTAATCGTTAAGCAACGTGTTTCCTTTTTTGCCATCGAGAAGGGTAGTACGACTGCATTTGACAAGATCATCTCTGTAGGCAACCAGGATATGAAATTTACATCAACTATTTCTCGTTATAAGTTAAACTATGGCAAAGAATTGAATAATCCAAAACTGATTTTCCAATATCAGTCTTTCAGTCGTCCGCTCTTGTCATTGCTGCGATTGGTAAGTTTGGATGATCTTTATGAAACAAAGTCTTATGCTAATGTTCGAGTAGTGGGCGACTCTTCTGATCCAAATAAAACGATTAGTAAGAATAAGCCACTTAGCGAGACTGTGGGTTGGATGGCTATCAGTGATGAATCGGATGCTACGGGTATTCAGGATGTAGTTGTTGCTGAAACTCCTAATCTTTCAGTAGAGGTAAATGGCGGTATGGTCAACATTCGTGATGCCAAGGCTACAGCTGTGGCTGTCTATACTGCTTCTGGCGCAAAGATAGCTTCAGCCAACTTCCAAGGTGGAGAGGCTCATTTCGATTTGGCTTCCTTGCCTGCTGGCATCTTGGTCATCAAGGCCAATTCCGGCAAGTTCTCCAAATTGGTTATTCGCCGATAAAGCTGAGAATATGAGCGTTTTGTAGTATATATAATAAGGTGTGTTCCGAAGAAAGTCGGAATGCACCTTTTTTAGTCTAAGTATGTAAATACGAACTAAGAATAAGATAGAAGATTGACAAGTAGAATTAGAAATAGAGAAAATAATTGTCAAC
>ERZ772831.1255-NODE-1255-length-24535-cov-21.501511_pt1 | contig 24535 bp, 21 predicted proteins | sample MGYA00580858_ERZ772831 | MGnify/ENA primary metagenome ERZ772831 (study PRJEB29015, sample SAMEA2737694) | human gut metagenome | biome: human gut; feature: human-associated habitat; material: faeces | place: China | collected 2012 ... | reverse complement strand
TGCTGGACGAGGTGTGGGGCTTTGAGTATTACGGCGACAGCCGCACCATTGATGTGCATGTCAAGCGCCTGCGCGAGAAGCTGGCCGGTGCTTCCGACAAATGGGAGCTGAAGACCGTATGGGGCGTGGGCTATAAGTTCGAGGTGCGTCAGTAATGCGCAAAAGTATCTCGGTGGCGTTCTTCTCGCTGGTGTCCACCCTGATGGTGCTGGGCATCGTGCTGATGGGCGCTTCGGAGTGGGTGCTGTTCAAGAACTACTTCGCCAAGGACCGCTACGAAACACTGGATCAGGTGGTGGGCGTCACCCAGCGCACGGCCCAGTATCTGGTCCAGCAGGCGGAGCTGCCGGAAGGCGATGAGCTGGACGCACTGAGCACCAAGCTGGAGATCATCGGCGAGAGCGCAGAGGCCTATCTGTTCTTTACCGACAACGACGGCCGGGTGATGATCGCCTCCAGCCCGGACAAGCTGGAGAGCCTGACCGTGCCGGAAGAAATGATGGAGAAGATCGACGCTTCCGATGCGGACTACTACCATGTGTTCGGCACGCTGGGCGGCATGCTGGACGGGAAAAGCTACATCACGGTCAGCGAAATGCGCAATGAGAACGGCCAGCCCAGCGGCTACCTGTTCCTGTGCTCTTCCGGCGAGCAGCTGACCCAGTTCAAGCAGCAGTTCTGGTCCAACTTCCTGCTGTCGGCCTGTGTGATGCTGCTGTGTGCCAGCATCCTGACCAAGATCCTGATGCGCCAGCTCACCGACCCGCTGCAGAAGGTGACGGATGCCGCCCAGCGCTTTGGCGGCGGTGATCTTTCCGTCCGTGTGGAGGGAGTGGAAGGCGAAGGCGAGGCAGCCGACCTTGCCCGCACCTTTAACCGCATGGCAGACAACATCCAGATGAACGACAACTCCCGCGGTCAGTTCATGGGCAACATCGCCCACGAGCTGCGCACCCCCATGACCACCATCAAGGGCTTTGTGGACGGCATTCTGGACGGCACCATCCCGCCGGATATGCAGAACCACTACCTGCAGCTGGTCAGTGAGGAAACGGGCCGTCTGGCACGGCTCATCCAGAACATGCTGGATCTTTCCAAGCTGGAAAGCGGCGAATATCAGGTGAATGCCCGGATGTTCAACATCTGGGAGACAATCACCGGCGTGGCGCTCTCGGCAGAGCAGCGCATCAACGACGGCATGATCGACATCGACGGCCTGACCATGGACGAAAAGGTGCTGGTCTACGCCGATCCCGACCTGATCCATCAGGTGGTGTATAACCTGCTGGACAACGCCATCAAGTTTACGCCTGCGGGCGGCACCATCCGCTTCGGGGTGGAAAAGCTTGGCCCGGAAGCCGAGATCTCCATCTGGAATTCCGGTCAGGGCATCAGCCCGGAAGCGCTGCCATACGTGTTCCAGCGGTTCTACAAGGAGGACCGCTCCCGCGGCCTGCACGCCCGTGGCGCTGGCCTTGGCCTGAACATCTGCAAGGTGCTGGTGAACCTTTCCGGCGGGCAGATCCGGGTGGAGAGCCAGCAGGGCGAGTGGTGCCGGTTCGTGTTCACCCTGCCCACGGTGGCCCCGAACCCCGGCGGCATGAAGCGCCTGCCGGACGAAGCCGGCGGTGAACCCACCGTGGAAGACCCTGCAAGCATGAAGCCCGTAGAATGAACTTCCAGCCAGACTGCCCCGGACCCGGGCGGTCTGGCTGTTTTGGCGTGGGGAAACTTTGCCGTTGGGGGGTGCCTTGCGCGGGACGAACCCTCTCAGGCAAAGCCTGATGGCTTTGCCAGCTCCCCCGAGGGGGGAGCTTTATTTGTACTGACCGTGAGATGCGTAAAAGCTCCTCCTTCGGGGGAGCTGGCATCGCGCAGCGATGACTGAGAGGGTTTCCCGGCGACTGAGGGAGTTCCTTCGCAAATGGACAGATCTTTCCAAATACGTCATTTCCGTGAAAAAGCCATTGGCGGGTTTGATTTTTTGCTCGTTTTCATGTAAACTAAAAGATAACCATGCCCATGCTGTTTTTGCGGTTTGAAACCGCCAGCACAATGGGACAAATTGGAATAAGAATTTATAAAATAACGGAGCGTAAAGATAGAATATGGCAATCGTAAGTCCTTCGATCCTTTCCGCTGATTTTGGCAAACTGGGTGCAGACTGCCGCATGGTGCTGGATGCCGGTGCACAGATGCTGCATTACGACGTGATGGACGGCCACTTTGTGCCCAACATCAGCTTTGGCGTGCCGGTGCTCAAGAGCCTGCACAAAAATCTGCCGGATGCCTTTTATGATGTGCACCTGATGATCAGCCATCCGCTGCAGTATGCGGAAGCCTTCATCAAAGCCGGTGCCACCCTGTACAACTTCCACCTTGAGTGCGAGGACGATATCCAGGCCACCATCGATGCCGTCCGGGCGCTGGGCTGCAAGGTGGGGCTGACCATCAAGCCCGGCACCGAGCCGCAGGCGCTGGCACCGTATCTTGACCAGCTGGATCTTGTGCTGGTGATGAGCGTGGAGCCCGGCTTCGGCGGGCAGAAGTTCATGCCCTCGGCGCTGGACAAGCTCCGCTGGCTCAAGGCAGAGCGGGAAGCACGCGGCCTTTCCTACCTGCTGGAGGTGGACGGCGGCGTGGATGCCGCCACCGCACCCTTGTGCGTGGAAGCCGGTGCCGATGTGCTGGTGGCAGGCAGTGCCGTGTTCGGCGCCGCCGACCCTGCTGCGGCTGTGGGCGCACTGGCCAGCCTGTAAGGAGGGCTGTATATGGATGAAGCTTTGATCCAAGAGCAGGAGCGGCAGCTGCAAAAGACCGGCCGGTACTATAAGCACGTTTTCTGGCTGTGTGTGCCGCTGCTGTGCATGGCCTGCTATTTCTATGGGGCGCGTCCGCTGCTGCTGTGCGGCATCGCCCTGCTTACCGGCAACCTGTGCGACCGTCTGGTGGCGCTGCTGCGCCATCGGGTGTACACCAATAAAGATCTCTCCAACGAGAGCTTCAGCCTGATCATCGCCCTGCTCATGCCTGCCACCGTGGACATCTATGTGCTGGTGGTGGCGGTGATGGCGGGCGTGCTCATCGGCAAGGAGGTATTTGGCGGCTACGGCAGCTACCCCTTTAACCCCGCTGCCGTGGGCTACGCCGTGGCGGCGGTATCGTGGCCGGAGCAGGTGGTGCGCTACCCGCAGCCCTATACGCCGCTGCCCCTGTGGAACGCCTCCGCTGTGCCGGTGAGCAGCACCATCGAGGATACCCTGCGCAGCGGCGGCATCCTGAACCTGAACTCCCTCGCCGTTGTGCTGGGCGAGTTTGCCGCCCCCATGGGCACCGGCGCAGCGCTGGTCATTCTGGCCTGCGGCCTTGTGCTGTGGACCCAGAAGGACGTGCACATCGGTGCATCGGCAAGTTTTCTGATCACCTGCGGGCTCATCGCTTTCTTCTTCCCGCGGCAGGTAGGTCTGGCAGACAGCACCCTCTTCAACAGTCTGATGCCCCGCTTGCAGGGCGTCCGGGACGAGCTGCACACCGGTGCGATGCTGTTCTGCGCGGTGTTCCTGCTCAACGAGCCATACACCTGTGCCCATCACCGGCTTGGGCGCATCCTGTACGGCGCACTGGTGGGTGCTGCCACCATGGGCTTCCGCTATTTCGGCGTGTACGAGACCGGCGTCTGCTTTGCACTGCTGGCCGTCAACAGCGTGTCCGCGCTCATTGACCGCACCGAGGAGCGGCTGTACCGTCTGCTGCACCGTCTGCCGTCCGAACGAAAGGAGGCTGCGGAATGAAAAAGCGTACTGCGGAACTGATTTTAAAAGATCCCGAAAAGTTTGCCCATCACGACCGCGTGTTCCTGAATAACCCGGTGGTCATGCAGGGCATGGGTCTGGCACCGCTGGTGGTCGTGGCTACCACCGGCCAGAACAGTCTGATGCTGGCGGCGGCGGTGGCGCTGCTGCTGGTGCCCTCCCGCGTGCTGGCCTGCCTGCTCAGCCGCCTTGTGCCCCTGCGGGACGAGGAGCCCACCCCGGAGCAGCTGCAAAAAAAGCTGCTGCCCCGTGCACTTTTGTACGCAGCCAGCGCCGCCGTGGTGTATCTGGCGGCGTATCCCATTTTGAACTTTGTGTTCGGCACCGGTCTTTTGAACCTTGGCATCTACCTGCCCATGCTGGTGGTGGAGCCGCTTTTGACCTACCGCTTCGGCCGCGTGCAGGAGACAGTGCATAAGGCTGTTTCCAAGGGCGTGCGCATCACCGTGGGCTATGCGCTGCTGCTGCTGGTGGTGGGCATCGTGCGCGAGTGGCTCAGCCTTGGCACCGTGTTTGGTGCCCCGGTGGGACGCTGGGCGCTGCTGCCGCTGGCTAAGATGCCGGCGGGCGGCTTTATCGTGCTGGGCATCCTGTGCGCCATCTGGCGCGCTGCGACTGCAAAGCGCAAGGAATATCTGAAAAAGGAAGCACGGGATACCCTGACCGTGCACTACCAGAAGGAGGGGAACCGCGAACCGTGAAGGAAGTTGTAAGCAGCTCGGCAGTGTTTTTCAGCTATGCACTGCTGGCCATTTTTGCACAGAACGCTGTCTTTACCCGTGCACTGGGCGTGTCCCGCATGGTGCAGCTGGTGGGGGACGACCGCACCAGCAGCGCCTTGTTCGGCATGATGCTGTGCATCACGCAGGTGCTGGTGGCGCCGGTGGCTTTTCTTGCCGGGCGGTTCATTGCCCCGCTGGATAACCGCGCCCAGCTGCGCCCGCTGGTGTATATTGCCAGCATTGCCGTGGTGTGTCTGGCGGAGCATCTGGTGCTGTGGCTGCTGCGCAGCCTGCCCCGCCGCGCCCAGCTGCTGCGCATCGTGCCGCTGGCCGCGCTGAACAGCGGCGTGCTGGGCACGGTGCTGGTGGAGCGCACCCAGTCCTTTACCCTTGGCCAGAGCCTTGGCTTTGGCCTTGGCAGCGGCCTTGGCTATGTGCTGGCGGTGCTGCTGGTCACCGAGGCGCGCCACCGCCTGCGCAGCAAAGCTATCCCCAAGGCATTCCGCGGCCTGCCCATCACGCTGGTGTATATCGGCGTGCTGGCGCTGGCGATCTATGGCTTTACCGGACATTCCGTCATCCTGTAATGCAGACAGGGAGGAAAGGATACCATGGCTAAGAATAAACGTCAGAAGGTCAAGCATTATAACCGCAGCTTTTACAGCAGGGAAACGCGCGTAAAGCGCGGCATCGGCATCGTGGTGCTGGTGGCGGCAGTGCTGGCAGCCGCATGGTTTGCCGCACCCCATGTGCTGGATTGGGCCACCCACACTTGGTATACCGTGGTCAAGGATCGGGATCTGGAGGCCGAAAGCGCTTCCCGCGCCGAGGCAGCCGCCTCCTCTGCTGCGGCGGCAAGCAGCGCCGCTGCTTCGCAGGCAGCGTCTGAGCCGGAGGAGGAAAAGCCGCTGGACGGCAAGGCCATTACCGGCGGCAGCTGGGCAGAGCTGGACGTGACCACCCTGACCGATGAAGCCGCCATCCGCGCCGCCGCCCGGCAGCTGAAGCAGCAGGGCGCAGACTACGCCCTTGTCACTCTGAAGGACGCCGCTGGCACGGTGTACTACGCTTCCGGGGTGGCAGCCGCTGCCCAGAGCATCACCGAAAACCCGGTGGATGCGGCCAATATCGCCGCCATCCTGCGGGAGGAGGGCATCATCCCGGCGGCGCAGCTTGCCGCCTTTACCGACCCGGTGTCGGTGTACACCGACCGCAGCATGGGCGTGCACTACGACGGCAACAGACTCTGGCTGGATAACGTCAGCGCAGCCAAGGGCGGCAAGGCATGGATGAACCCCTTTGCCGCAAGTGCGGTGCAGTTTGTCGGCGACCTCATTGAGGAGGTGCGGAGCATGGGCTACGAGCAGGTGGTGCTTACCGGGGTGCAGTTCCCCAATATCATCACCCGCAAGCAGGACTTCGGCGCTTCCGGCGGCAAGAGCCGGGAGGGACGCGCCGCCCAGCTGACGGCGGATATCGCCGCATGGCAGACCCGCTTTGCGGGCAGCGTGACCCTGTGGGTCAGCTACCCGGACGCACTGTGCACCGCTGCTACCGATGCTCTTGGCACCACCGGTACGTCCCTTGGCATGGAAAACCTGCTGGTCACCAGCAGCACCGCACTGGATGCGGACAGCCGCGCTGCGCTGGAGCAGGCCGCTGCCGATGCCGGTGTGAAGCACGTTGTGGTGCACGATGCCGCAGCGTTCCGCTGAGAAGCGGCTTTTATAAAGAGGGGAGGAAACGACTATGAAACCGACTACCTGTTTTGCACCCGCACACATCCTGCTGCCTTCGGAGCAGGTGCCGCTGGAGCAGTGGGGCTGTATTGCCTGTGACCAGTTCACCAGCGACCGCAGCTACTGGCAGCGGGCAGAAGAGACCGCTGCGGGTGCGCCCAGCACCCTGAACCTGATCCTGCCGGAGGTGTATCTGGAGGACGGAGACGCCGACGCGCGGGTGGAAAAGATCCACGCCACCATGCAGGACTATGCCCAGAACGTGCTCACCCGGGCGGTGGACGGCTTTATCTATGTAGAGCGCACCGAGCAGAGCGGCCGGGTGCGGCAGGGTCTTGTAGGACGTGTGGACCTGGAGGCATACAGCTACCGCCGGGGCGAAAAATGCACCGTGCGCCCCAGCGAGTGCACCGTGGAAAGCCGCATCCCGCCCCGCATGAAGGTGCGTACCGGCGCTGCGCTGGAAACGCCCCATATCATGATGCTGGCGGATGACCCGGACTGCACCCTCATCGAGCCCATTGCCGCCCACAAGGACAGCCTGCCCAAGGTATACGAGGGCGAGCTGATGCTGGGCGGCGGCCATGTGGCAGGCTGGGCGGTGGAGGACCCCGCCCTCATCGCGCAGATCGAAAATGCGCTGACCGTGCTGGGCAGTCAGGAAGAATTTGACAAGAAATACCCCGATGCCACCCGCCGCGACCCGCTGACGCTGGCCGTGGGCGATGGCAACCACTCGCTGGCTACCGCAAAGGCCTGCTGGGAGGAGCTGAAAAAGACTCTGACCCCGGAGCAGGCAGAAAACCACCCCGCCCGCTGGTGCTTGGCAGAGGTGTGCAACGTGCACTCCCCGGCTATTGAGATCGAGCCCATCCACCGGGTGCTGTTCAACGTGGACTGCGCCACCGTGCTGCTGAGCCTCATTACATGGAGCGATTCCAACATGGCAGGCTGCTGCTTTGGCGGCAGCAAAAAGCAGCCTTTTACGCTGGCGGGCCCCCACATGGCCAATGTGCTCAGCTTTGAGGACCCCACCGAGCCGCTGACCGTGGGCACCATCGACGATTTTATTTCGGATTATATCGAGCGCCACCCGGAAGCAAAGGTGGACTATGTGCATGACGAGCCGGCTGCGCGCGCTTTGTGCAAGCAGGGCGCCGTGGCGTTTTTGATGCCGCCCTTCGCCAAGAGCGACCTGTTCCGCGGCGTCGTGATGGGCGGCGTGCTGCCCCGCAAGACCTTCAGCATGGGACATGCGGAGGAAAAGCGCTACTACATCGAGTGCCGGAAGATCACAGAATAATAGGAGAACCATGACATTTAAAGAACTGAATCTGTCCGCCCCGCTGCTGCGTGCTGTGCAGGAAGCGGGCTACGAGACCCCCTCGCCCATTCAGGCAGCGGCCATCCCGCCGGTGCTGGCAGGCCGGGATCTGATGGGCTGCGCCCAGACCGGCACCGGCAAGACGGCGGCTTTTGCGCTGCCCATGCTGGACCGGCTCACCGCCAATGCGCCCCGCCGCAAGGGCGCTGTCCGTGCGCTGATCCTGACCCCCACCCGGGAGCTGGCCTTGCAGATCGGCGAAAGCTTTGAAGCCTACGGCAAATACCTGAAATTGCGCAGCACCGTCATCTTTGGCGGTGTGGGACAGGCACCGCAGGTGGAAGCGCTGAAAAAGGGCGTGGACATCCTCATCGCCTGCCCGGGACGGCTGAACGACCTGATCGGGCAGGGCTTTATCGACCTGTCCGCTTTGGAGATCTTTGTGCTGGACGAGGCCGACCGGATGCTGGACATGGGCTTTGTCCATGACGTGAAAAAGGTCATTGCAAAGCTGCCCGCCCAGCGCCAGAACCTGATGTTCAGTGCCACCATGCCCGCCGAGATCGAGCAGCTGGCTGCCGGCATCCTGCGCGACCCCGCCTTTGTCAAGGTAGACCCGGTGTCCAGCACCGTGGACCGCATCCAGCAGAGCCTGTACTATGTGGAAAAGGGCAACAAAAAGCTTTTGCTGCCGTGGCTCATCAAAAATCTGCAGCCGCCGGTGGTCAATGCGCTGGTGTTCAGCCGCACCAAGCACGGCGCGGATAAGATCGCAAAGGATCTGACAAAGCAGGGCATCCCCGCCGCCGCCATCCACGGCAACAAGAGCCAGACTGCCCGCGTGACCGCGCTGGAGGATTTCAAGTCCGGCAAGACCCGGGTGCTGGTGGCGACCGATATCGCCGCACGCGGCATTGATATCAGCGAGCTTTCCCATGTGTTCAACTACGACCTGCCCGAGGTGCCGGAGACCTATGTGCACCGCATCGGGCGCACCGCCCGCGCCGGTGCGGACGGCACCGCCGTCAGCTTCTGCGCCCCGGAGGAGCAGGAGTATCTGGCAGGCATTGAAAAGCTGAACCGCCGCAAGATCCCGGTGGTATCCGGTCATCCGTGGGACGGCGTGCCCGCCCCGGTGCGCCCGGTGCTGCCCGTGCGCGGCAAAAAGCCCCGCCCCGAAGCGGAAAACTTGGCCGAAGCGCCGAAAAAACAGGCCGAAACTGCGCCCGCAAAAGCTGCAAAGACAGCTGCGCCCGCGCCGAAGCAGGAGCCGAAGGCTGCAAAGAACGCGGTGCCTGCAAAACCGAAAAAAGAGGAAACACTGATGCAAGACAGCAACACAAAGCGCGGAGCCCGCAACGACCGCCGCGCCAACAACCGGGGCGCAAACGCCCCCAAGGAAGCGGCAGCGCCCCGCGCCCGCCGCGAGAATGCCGCCCCAGCCCGAGGCAGCAACGTCCAGCCCAAATTTGACCCCCATTTTGTCAGCGCCCCGGAGGCTACTCCGCTGCGCCCGGCACGCAAGACTCCTGTTGCTCCGGCAGCACCCGCCATCCGCAGCGCACAGGAGCCCCAGAATAACCAGAACGCAAACCGCAGCGGCAGCCGCCGCAACGACCGCAGCGACCGGGGTGAACAGCGCAATGCCCGCCCCGCTGCCCAGAATAATAACGCCCGCCCTGCCCGCAACGAGCGCGGCAATGCCGGGAATCAGAGCCGCACCGGCAGCGCACCCCGCGCTCCCAAGGCCGAGCCTGCCCGCCGCGGCCGCAATGCTGCCGCCCGGGACGAGGACCCGGGGCTGGTGCTCATCAGCCGCCGCCCGCCCCAGCAGAAGTACACCAGCTTTGAGGAGTATATGGACGCCCACGGCGGTGCCACTGCACCCATTGAGGATCACAGCGAAGAAGTATGAGCCGGAACGAAGCCTTTGCCCCGTGGCAGTGCCCCCTGTGCGGCGGCGCGCTGCAAGGGGAGAACGATCTGAAATGTGAAAAAGGCCACTGCTTTGACCGCGCCCGGGAGGGCTACTGGCATCTTTTGCCGGTGCAGAGTATGCGCACCAAAGCCCCCGGGGACAGCAAGGAGATGGTAGCTGCCCGCCGCGCCTTCCTGAACGCCGGATACTACGGCATTTTCGGGCAGGCGCTGGGGGAGTTGTGCCTTACCCACGGCGTGCCCGCCGCGAAGGACGCCCCGCTGCATCTGCTGGACGCAGGCTGCGGCGAGGGCTGGTACGACCGCTGCATCGCGCAGCAGTTCGCGGCGGCAGAAAAGCCGCTGCAGCTGACCGGGTTCGATATCGCAAAGCCCGCGGTGCGGTTGGCGGCAAAGGCGCTGCCCGCCGCGCAGTATGCGGTGGCGTCCAGCTTCAGCCAGCCGGTGCGCACCGGCTGGGCAGATGTGCTGCTGAACTGTTTTTCGCCCTTTGCGCAGGAGGAGTTCAGCCGGGTGCTGCGCCCGGGCGGGCACATGATCTACGTCGTGCCGGGGGCAGAGCATCTGTACCAGATGAAGGCCGTGCTCTACGAAAAGCCCTACAAAAACCCGGTGCAGCAGGTGGAGTACCCGGGCTTCCGCGCCATTGATGAGCGTGAGGTGCAGGGAACCATCACCGTGCCCGCCGCCCAGCTGGAAGCCCTGTTTGCCATGACCCCCTACTACTGGAAAACGCCCCGCGACGGTGCTGCCCGCCTTGCGGCTCTGCCGCAGCTGACCACTACCATCGCTTTCCGCTTTCTGGTGTTTGAAAAGTTGTAATAATACAAAAAAGGACTGCCGTGCAGAGTGCACGGCAGTCCTTTTTTGTACCCATTCTCATGCTTGTTGATTTTCACAAGAACTGACATACTAATATATCAATTTCACACAAAAACAACAAAATCTATTTACAAGCTCGTTATATTGTGGTACGATTTGTGCAGATTTCGATGGCATAATACAACTGGAATGTCTATCGGGCCCGGCAGCAGGGCGTTTGCTGCACAGCTTTGGGCGGCTTTGCTCTGCACAAATGAGCCGTCTGCATTTAAAAGGAGAAATGATGATGAACAGAAGAGACTTTATGAAGCTTTCTGCCGCTTCTGCTGTGACCATGGGCGCAGTGGCTGGCATGGCGCCCGCATCCTTTGCTGAAAACGCTGGCGTGCACACCGATGCTGAGGTGCAGGCCATGGTGGCAGAGGAACTCCGTCTCTCCCGCGAGGTGGCCTTTTATCCGGCTGCTTTCCGGGGCGATTTTGACAAGTTCTATGTGCTGTTCCACAAGCTGTCCCGTGCTCAGTACGAGAAGGTGGACGGTGCACCTGTGCCCGGTATCAACGCCTCCCACTACGATATGTGTGTTGCTCTGACCAATGCCCGCAAGGCGCTGCGCCAGATCAAGGACCCCAAGAGCACCGTTTGGGAAATTTGGGGAGATCAGATGGCCGTGGAATCTCCGCTGCCCACCAACTGGGAAAATTGCTACGATAACGAGGGCTTCCGTCCCTTCCTGAACCCGTACTTGCTGCGAGATCAGGGCAAGGTGAAGGGCAACGTGATCATTATTGCAGGCGGCGGCAGCACCCACCGCAACAACGTGGTGGAAGGCTACCCGGTGGCCGAGTTCTTCAACAAGAACGGCTACAACGCCTTTGTGCTGCAGCGCCGCGTCAACCCTTATGCCGCTGTGGATCAGCAGCTGGATCTGGCCCGTGCTATCCGCTACATCCGCCACAACGCCTCTGAAAAACACATCGGCAAGACCGATATCATGATCGCTGTGGGCTTCTCTGCCGGCGGCATGAATGTAATGCAGGTGGTGGCCGACCAGTTCGGCACTACGAATACCCCGGATAAGGTCTACCCCAGCTACGTCTGCGATGCTGTGGACCATGAGAGCGCTGACCTGAATGTGGCGATTCCCATCTACGGACTGTTCGTCACTGGTCTGAACTTCACGAAGAACCCCAACCTGCCTCCGGTCTTTGGTGTTGTGGGTCAGAAAGATGGCCTGAGTGCGATGATGCTGCCCTCTCTGCCGGAGTGCGCAAATATCTTCACGGACTTCAGCTTCTATCTGGCACCTGATGCGCCCCACGGTGTGGGTCTGGGCACTGGCACCAAGGGCTATGTGGACTACTACACCCAGATCGCCCAGTGGCCGGATATGGCTGTCAACTTCATCGAGAGCCGTCTGGGGCTGATGGAAAAGAAGATCGACATGGACTCCGTGGGCTTTGCATGGTAAGCTGCCCCGACAGGAGTACCTGAAAAACAACGACCCGCCGCATCTCTTTCAGTGCGGCGGGTCGTTGTTTGTAAAAATGTTATGTATGATACTCCATCCATTTGCCCTTCCACGCATACAGGATCATGAGCAATGCGCCCAGACCCCAGCTGACGGGGTAGAGGATGAACACGCCCTCGATGCCGGAGAAGAAGGGGAGCAAAAACTGGATCCACACCACACGGAACAGGCACAGCGAGACCAGCAGCACCACCATGGGTGGGATGCTGGCACCCGTGCCGCGCACGGCACCGGCAAGGCCGTGCAGGATGCTGAGCAGGAAGTAGAACGGACAGAACCACCGCATGGCCAGCTTGCCGTAGGTGACCACGGCCTCGTCGGCGGTGAACAGGTGCAGAATGGCGTCCTGTCCGGCCAATAGCGCCGCGCCGGTGCAAAGGGTGTAGATGACCCCAATAGCAAGGGTGACCCACACCGAGCGCTTTACCCGGTCCAGACGCCCCGCGCCGTAGTTCTGCCCCACAAAGGTGGTAGCTGCCATGCTGATGCTGCTCACCGGCAGAATGTTGAAGCCATCGATCTTCATGTAGGCTGCAAAGCCCGCCATGGCGGCGGCGCCGTAGCTGTTCACGCTGGCCTGCACCAGCACGTTGGAAAAGGAGATGACCATGTTCTGGATGCCGGTGGGCAGGCCCACCCGGATGATGCGGCCTGCCATTTTGCGGTGCAGCCGGATGGCGGAAAGCTTCACCCGGCAGGCGTCCTCGCTTTTCATCAAAAAGCGCAGGCTCAGCACGCAGGACACCAGCTGGCTTAAGTCGGTAGCGATGGCAGCGCCCGCCACCCCCATCCGCAGCCCCACGATGAACACAAAGTCCAGCACGATGTTGGTCACCGACGCCCATGCCAGATACACCAGCGAGCGGCGGGAGTTGCCGGCGGCGTTCAGGATGCCGGCGGTCATGTTATACACCACGCTGAACAGCACCCCGCCAAAGTAGATGCGGATATAGGTCACAGCGTCGGCCAGCACCTCGGCGGGGGTGTTCATGGCCACCAGCAAAGCGCGCCCGCAGGCAACGCCGCCCACCGTCAGCAAAAGCCCCATGACCACCGCAATGGCAAGGGAGGTGTGCACCGCCTCGCGGGTCTCCTTGTGGTCGCCCGCGCCCAGATACTGCGACACCACCACGCCCGCGCCCACGGCAAGCCCCTGACTGAAGCCGATGAGCAGGTAGATGGGCGACCCGCTGGAGCCCACGGCGGCAAGGGCATTGCTGCCCACAAAATTGCCCACGATGATGCTGTCGGCGGTGTTGTACATCTGCTGCAGCAGGTTGCCGAAGATCAGCGGCAGGGCAAACAGCAGCAGGCTTTTTACAATGCTGCCCTCGGTCATAAGGGTAGCGGTATTCCGTGTTTTTACGGCGGCCATGGGGCTCCTCCTCTCAGCGCAAAAAATCGCTTGTATCCCTTAGCATAGCACAAACCCCGCCCCGGGACAAGGGGCGGGGCTGACGATTTTAAATCGTCTCACCCGCAGACAACAGCGGCGGCGCGGGGCTGCCGTGCAGCTTGCGGGCAAGATAGTTCTGTGTGATGCGTACCACCGTACCGGACAGCGCCACCACGCCGATGAGGTTCGGCAGCATCATCAGGCCGTTGAAGGTGTCGGAAAGCGTCCATGCAAGGTCCAGCCGCATCACCGCGCCCAGCGGCATCAGCGCCACGAACAGCACCCGGTAGCCCGCCCCTGCCCCTGCGCCGAAGAGATACTCCACGGCCCTGCAGCCGTAGCAGCTCCAGCCCAGCGCGGTGGAGTAGGCGAACAGCAGGATGCACACTGCGATGAGCTTTGACCCCAGCGTGCCAAACACGGCGTCAAAGGCCTGCCCAACCAGCGCACTGCCCGCCGCCCCGGCGGCAATGCGCCCGGTGTCCAGATCCACAAAGCCGGAGGTCAGCACCACCAGCGCCGTCAGGGTGCACACCACCATGGTGTCCGCAAACACCTCAAAAATGCCCCACATGCCCTGCTGCACCGGCTCTTTTACGTTGGAAGCCGCGTGCACCATCACCGAGGAGCCAAGTCCGGCCTCGTTGGAAAAAGCACCCCGCTTAAAGCCCCAAGTGACCGCCCGGGACAGCCCATAGCCTACGATGCCCCCACCGGCGGCGCGCAGCCCGAATGCGCCCTTTACGATGGCGGCAAGCGCCGCCGGGACAGCGGTGATATGCACCCCCACCACGGTGAGCGCACCCACGATGTACAGCAGTGCCATGGCGGGGACAAGCCTTTCCGCCACAGCGGCCACCCGCTTGAGCCCGCCCAGCAAAATCACCGCCGATACTGCCGCCAGCACCGCGCCGGTGACGGCCTCCGGCACGCCAAAAGCCGCCTGCAGATTGCCCGCGATGGAATTGAGCTGGCTCAGGTTGCCGATGCCAAAGCTTGCCAGCGCACAGAACGCGGCAAACAGCACCGCCAGCACCCGCCCCGGTTTGCCGCCAAGGCCGTCCCGCAGGTAGTACATCGGCCCGCCGCGCCAGCCGCCCGCCGGGTCTTTGCGGCGGTAGTAGATGCCCAGCACGTTCTCGGCGTAGCTGGTCATCATGCCCAGCAGCGCCATGACCCACATCCAGAACACCGCCCCCGCCCCGCCGGAAAGGATGGCTGTCGCCACCCCCACAAGGTTGCCTGTACCGATGGTGGACGCCAGTGCGGTGCACAGGCTCTGGAACTGGCTGATGGCCTGCTCCCCGCGGGCGGTATGGGCGGTGACGCTCCGGTCGGTCAGGATGGCACCGAGGGTGTGCCGCATCCAGTAGCCCCACCGCCGCAGCTGGAAGCCTCCGGTGCGCACCGTCAGCAGCAGCCCGGTGCCGAAGAGCAGCCCCAGCCCCACCGGCCCCCACACGATGCCGTTCACGGCCTCGACTCCCTGCATGAACCGCTCTGGCATCCCATCCCCCCTTTTTACCGTATCCTATGCAGCAGCCTTACTCCTCATGCGGTGCGGAGGGCTTTTCGGGGTCGGGGACGGGAAGGGGTTCCAGCGTCAGCCAGAAATCCTCCTGCTCCTCGCGGTCTTTTTCGTTGGGTTTTTCCGTTTTATCCATACTGCATCCCTGCCTTTCTGCATAAAGGGTCGCCCGTTGGGCTATGCTTTATGCACAAAAAGGAGGCAGAGCCATGAAACACGCAAAACGCAGCGGCTGGCGTCCCTTCTGGGCGGCGCTGTGCGCCGCCCTGCTGGTGTTGCTGCCGCTGGTGGGCGGCACAGTGCTGCTCAGCCGCGCCCAGCTGCGCAGCAGCCTGCGGCAGGCTGCAAAAAGCCAGAGCGGGGTGCCCATCCGCCTGCCCAAAGCCGCCGACCGGTGCACCGTGCTGCTGTGCGTGGCAGACGAGACCCCGGGCTTTGTGCTGGCTTACCTGAACGCCGGACAGAACTGCATCCATCTGCTGGCGGTGCCCGCCGCGCTGGAAGTGCCCTTCGGGGGCAAAAATGTCCCCCTTGCGGATTGTTACGCCGCCGCAGGCCCCGCCCGCTGCCGGGAGGCGCTGGGCGAGGTGTTTGCCCTGCCGGAGGATACCGATTATCTTGCCATCGCCCCGGCGGTGCTGACAAAGCTTGCGGCGCGGTACGGCGCAGTGCGGGTGGGTTTTACCGGGGCCCTCACCCCGGAGCAGCTGACGCGGTACGGCAAGGGCACCGGGGTGCAGGGCATCTCCGCCGCCGATGCCCACAGCTTTTTAGCGGCGCTGGATGCCGACACTGCTCTTTCGCCCCGGCGCAGCGCCGCCGCCCGGGCGGCGGTATGGGATGCGTTTTTCCGGCAGGCGCTGGAGCTGCTGCCCACCACCCTGCCGCAGGGTCTGCGAGAGGTGAGCAGCAGTCTGCTGACCAGCCTGACCGCCGTAGACCTTGCTACACTGGAACGCACGCTGGAATTTTTAGCCACCAGCGCCGAGCCGGTGGATATCACCGCTGACGCCCTGCCCGGGGACTGGGCAGGCGGGCACTATACGGTGTCTGATGCCTCCCGGGCGGCGGTGCAGAGCTTTTTCAACCTCTCCCCGGCGGCGGCGCAGTCCGCATCCGGCAGCGAGCCGTAACCCAGCACCAGCGTCCCGGCGGCAGAATGCGCCGTGCCGGTCAGGTCGTAGTCGCTCAGCAGGGAACAGCGCACCCCATACTGCCGGGCAGCTGCCCGCAGGGCGGCGTCCGGCGGCGGGTCTTTCAGCTGCGCCAGCAGGTGCAGACCGGTGTGCAGCCCCGCAAGGGTCAGCTCCTCCGGCGCAAAGGAGGTGCGCAGTGCAGCTACCAGCGCATCCCGGCGGGCTTTGTAGGCGGTGCGCTCCCGCGCTAAGTGCCGGGTGAAATACCCCCCGGTGATAAAGCGTGCCAGCGTCTGCTGCTCAAACCGCCCCACCGTGCCGGAGTACAGCCGGTACTTGGCCTGCCATGCGCCCAGCAGCTGCCGGGGCAGTACCATGTAGGCGATACGGATGCCCGGGGCAAGGCTGCGGGAGCAGGTGGACAGGTACACCACCGGGCCGTCTGCGCCCGCCATGCCCTGCAAACTGGGCAGCGGGCGGGTGTCAAAACGGAACTCGGAGTCGTAGTCGTCCTCAATGATGTATCGCCGTCCCGGGGCGCGGGCCGCCCAGTGCAGCAGCTCGGCCCGGCGTCCGGCGGGCATGGTGACCCCGGTGGGGAACTGGTGGCTGGGGGTGACGTAGCACACCGCCGCATCGCTGGCAGAAAGAGCCGTCAGCGACAGCCCGTCCGCATCCACCGGCAGGCAGCGGCAGGATACGCCGTTGTTTTCCAGCACCTGCCGGGCGCGGGGGTAGCCGGGGGTCTCCACGGCGGCAGGGCCGGGCAGCAGCGGTGCCAGCAGCCCCAGAAGATATTCCAGCCCTGCGCCCACCACCAGCTGTTCCGGGTCGCACTGCACGCCCCGGTACTCGGCCAGATACCCTGCCAGTGCCTGCCGCAGGGTGGCATCGCCCTGGGCATCCCCGGGGGTGAGCAGCTCCGGCGCAGAGTAGAGCAGTTCCTTTTGCAGTCGCGCCCATGTGCGGAAGGGGAACAGCCCCGGGTCCACGCCCCGGGTGGATAAATCGAACTGTACCGGCGGGGCGGTGTCGGCGGGGTGCACTGCCGTCGGCGCAGAGGGTGCGGCGGGCGGCTGCACCCCCTGCGGCAGGGCAAGATACTCCTGCACCGTGAAGCCGCTGCGCTCCCGGGCGGTCAGGTAGCCCTCGGCTGCCAGCATCTGGTAGGCGGTGTCCACCGTGTTCACCGAGACCGACAGCTCTGCCGCCAGCCGCCGCTTGCCGGGCATCCGGGTGCCCGCCGTCAGGGTGCCCGCCCGCATCTCGGCGGCAAGGCTGCGGTAGAGCTGCTCGTACAGCGGCACCGCCGAAGCCGGGTCCAGTGCCGTGGTCAGATGTACCATATTATGTCCCTCCTGTCTGGGCATTGCGTCAAACTGACCCCATAAAAAAACTTTATTCTGGGTATTTTCATGGGGTCAGTTCTGCGTATAATAGGAGCATACCCGCCGGACACCCAAATGTCAAGTAGTTTTGTGGGGTTATCGGCGCGATTGGAGGGAAAGTATCATGTCTACTACTGCAATGTGGCTGCTGCTGGCAGTCGTCGTTATCCTGATCCTGTTTTTCAGTGTGCTGTACAAGCGCCGCTTTACGGTGCACGAGCTGGCGCTTACCGGCGTGATGGCTGCGCTGAGCCTTGTGGCCTACCTGTTCTTCCGCATCCCCTTCTACGGCGGCTCCTCGTTCCATCTGGGCAACACCTTTACCGCCCTGACGGCGCTGCTGCTGGACGGTGTATCCGGCGGTCTGGCGGGTGCCATCGGTCTGGCGCTGGCGGATATCCTTGCCGGTGACCCGGGCTACGCTATTACCACCTTCGTGCTCAAGTTCATCATCGGCATCACCTGCGGTGCCGTGGCACATAAGGTGTTCAAGCTGCGGGATCAGGATCGTCACAGCGCCGGGTATCTGGTCAAGGTGATCGTCTCTGCGGGTTCCGGCCTGCTGCTGAACGTGTTCACCGACCCCTTCCTTGGCTACTTCCGCAACGTGTACATCTTTGGGCAGGAGTACACCGTGGCACAGGCACTGACCAAGATCGCCGGCGGCGTCACCTTTGTGAACAGTGTGGCTTCCACTGCCTGCGCCGTGGTGCTGTATCTGGCACTGCGCCCCGCGCTGGAGCGTGCAAAGCTGCTTTCCAAGGGCGAGTAAAAATAAAAAGGGATCCTGAAGCGCCAACCGGCGCTTCAGGATCCCTTTTTTTATCGTTTTCGGCTGCAAAGGTGCTTTGCGGCGTCCCGCCCGGCGGCAAGGCCGCTGCCGAACGCCCAGTGCAGGTTGAAGCCGCCGCAGCTTCCGGCGCAGTCCAACGTTTCGCCCACGAAGTACAGCCCCGGACAGCCCTTGAACTGGAAGGTCGGTTCCACCTCGGTCAGGGCAAGCCCGCCGCCGGTGGTCTGCGCCTGCCGCCAGCCGCAGGGGGTAAGCCCCTCGAACCGCCAGTGCTTGGCGGTGCGGGCAAGCTTCTGCCAGCTGCCTGCGGGCAGGGCGTGGGGGGCAGTATCCGGCAGGGCGGCGGCAGCCCAGAGGGCGCGGCCGAGCTTGCCGTGCAGAAGGCCCAGCCAGAACGCCGCCGCCGTGTCCTCGGCAAGCAGCGGTGCACGCGCCGCAAACAGGGCGGCAAGCTCTGTCTCCGGCACAGCGGGGAAGAGATCAAGCTCCACCGCCGGGTGCTTCGGGCTGCGCCCGGGGGCAAGCAGGCCGGACAGCTGCATGATGCAGATGCCGGAAAGCCCGTAGTCGGTGAACTGCACCTCGCCCATTTCTTCAGCCAATACCCGGTCGCCGTCCAGCAGGTGGGCGGCGGCTTTGGCGCGGATGCCTGCAAGGCTCTTGTTCGGCTTTGCGCATTGCAGGGCGGTCAGGCAGGGGTAAAGGGGGCGCATCTGCCCGCCGCAGTCGGCGGCAAAGCGGGTGCCAAAGCCGTCCGTGCCGAACTGCGGCCCGGCGGCGCCGCCCATGGCGCAGATAACGGCATCTGCCCGCAGGCTTTCGGTGCTGCCCTCGGCGGTGGTAAACTGCACGGCGTAGCCGCCCTTGCTCTGGCGCAGGGTGCTTACCGTGCAGCCGGTGCGCAGCTGTACGGTGTGCCGCTGCAAATGCAGCTCCAGCAGCGCCAGCACGTCTGCCGCCTGATTGGAATAGGGATACACCCGCCCGGTCTCATCGGTGCGGGTATACAGCCCCAGCTGCTCAAACCACGCCAGCGGCGCGGCGGCATCCACCGCCGCCAGCAAAGGCCGCAGCGCGGCGGGGTCGGCGGTGAAGTACTTTTCCGGCGCAATGGCGGTGTTGTCCAGATTGCAGCGGCCGTTGCCGGTAGCCAGCAGCTTTTTGCCCACCTTGGGGTTGCGCTCCAGCACCGTGACGCGGGCAGCGGGCGCGGCCTGTGCAGCCGCCAGCGCAGCGGCCAGTCCGGCGGCACCGCCGCCCAGAATAAGGATGTGTGCCATGCGGACACCTGCTTTCTTTGGGTTTATTCCTATTTATTGTAGCAGAACCCCGCCCGGAACGCAATGCGGCGGGCAAAGCAAAAAATGCGCTGCCGGTATAATTTGCCGCCGCTGACAGATACTACATACAAAGGAAACCGCAAGGAGGGCAAAATAATGAAAGCAACCGGTATCGTGCGCCGCATCGACGAGCTTGGCAGGGTGGTGATCCCCAAGGAGATCCGCCGCACCCAGCGCATCCGGCGGGGCGACCCGCTGGAGATCTTTACTACCGGCGACGGGGAAGTGATCTTTAAAAAGTACTCGCCCATGGGCGAGGTGAACACCCTTGCCGCCCAGCTGGCAGAGGTGCTCAGCCGCCAGTTTGCACTGACCGCCTTTGTGTGCGACAGGGACCGCATTCTGGCGGTCAGCGGCAGCGGGCGGCGGGAGCTGACCGACCGCAGCATCAGCCAGCCGCTGGAAAAGCTGATGGATGCCCGCAAGCCCTACCAGAGCCCCGGCAACCCGGAAAAGACCCTGCTGCCCTGCGAGGGCGCACCCCGGGTGCTGCTATGCGCCGCGCCGGTGCTGGCGGGAGGGGACGTGACCGGCGCGGTGGGCTTACTAACCGAGGACCGCACCGCCTGCCCGGAGGACGCCCAGTGCAAGGCGGTTGCAGTGGCAGCGGCCTTTCTGGCAAAGCAGATGGAGGAGTGAAAACACCGCCGCCCGGCCTGTGGAGACAAGCCGGGCGGCGGTGTACATGAAAGGATGAATGTGAGGATGATTATTTGGTAATGGTCACAGGCACCTTTTTCAGGCTGTTCCATGCGCGGATGATGCGTGCATTGGTCACCTTGGTGTCCGGGCCGAAGGTTGCGCCGTGGTCGGAGAGCAGACCCTGCTCTGCGCACCAGCGGGCGGCTTTCTGCTGCTCGATAGCGTCAGCGGGGATATCGGTATACAGTGCGGTGCTTACGGGGTCGGGCTTGCCGGCAGTCGTCCACAGGACGTTTGCCAGCTCCTGCCGGGTGGAGGGGATAAAGCCGTCCGGCAGCGCATAGTGCAGGTACAAGGAAGAACCGTAGATATATGTGGCATAACCCAGACCCGCAGTGCCCAGCACGATGCCAAGTGCGGCTGCGCCGGAGGAGAACGCCGAGTCGATCTCGGAGTCATCCAGTGTAGGCGGTGTAGGCTCCGCGGTCACCAGCACGATGGACTTCGGCTGGGATACCTCGATGGTGTAACTGCCGTCCGCGTTTTGTTGTACGCTATCCATAATGGATTCGCCGTCTGCAAGGCAGTCGGTCAATACGGTATCGGTCTTTACGGTAATGGGGTTTGCCTGCTCAGATGTACCGTGAGGCACATAAAGGGTTCCGTAGCCGTTTTCAGAAAAGTCTTCATTTACAGGCACTTGGAAGGTTCTGCCATTCTGATCGCGCACAGTGGCAAAGCCGGTGTTGCTGCCTTGCGGCATGATAGGCTTTGCCACAAAATAACCGCCGGTGATAGAAAGATTGCCCGTGCTGATGGTGTATACATCCACATCTTTGGTAAACAGGCCGCCGGTGATGGAAAGCGAGCCGTAACGTCCTTTGTTGACAACCACGCCGTCAAACAGGCCGTCGCTGATGGTGATGGAAGCGTCACCATTCATGAGCAGCACTTTCTTTTCAAAGGTCCCGCCGGAGATGGTGCCCCGGTTGGACGCTTCTCCTTGGAAGGTGCCGCCGGAGATGGTGCCCCGGTTGGTGGTCCAATTGCCGGCGGTGCCGCCCTTAAATTCGGCAGATCTCTTAATAAAGAGACCCGGCTGCAATGCGCTTGCTGCCCCGGGCTCCGAGGAGGGCTGCAGGGTGAAGGTGCCGGAGTTCAAGAACAAGGCGGTTGCGTTGTAGTACCAATGGGCAACGTCACCTTGGCTTGTGGGATTGCCTTTGGCGTCCAGATCGATGGTAATGCTTTCGGCGGTGTTGTTCTCTGCGTCCAGATCACGGCTGCTGCGGGTGGCGGCTTCCTCCTCGGTGCTGCGGGAGACGTCGGCCTCCTGTACAAGGGGTGCAGCCTTTTTGGCCGTGGTCTGGGCGGGTGCATCGAACACCGGGGCGGCTGCCAGTGCAGACACCGGCAGCAGGGACAGCAGCATACTGCCGGTCAGCAGGATGCTTACAATGCGTTTGGCTTTCATAGAGTTTCGCTCCTTTCGTGTGGGGTTTATACGGGGGTCTCGTTACTATAAATATACCATAAACTGGGCAAAAACAAAAGAAATTGTGCACGAATGGGACTAAAACTGCACGAATTGCTGAAAAAGGCGGGAGAAGTAGTACATATTATAATAAGAAACCCCTTCCGTCAAAGCCTGCGGCTTTGCCACCTTTCCCAAGGGGACGGTAACCCTCTCAGCCCCGCCCCCACCTAGGGCGCACACCCCCTTTATGACAGAATTATGAATCTTTATAAACATTTTTGCAAAGGGCTTGACAGCAGGGCAAAAACGGTTATAATGGTCTTAGCACTCAGGAACAAGGAGTGCTAAACAAACAAAAGCGATACAAAAAGGAGGCAGGCGCTATGACGATGGATGCACGCAAGCAACGGGTCTTGCAGGCAATCGTGGCGCTGTATGGCCTTGAGGGCGAGCCGGTGGGCAGCAGCGTGCTGGCAAACTACTTTGATATGGCAGTGTCCAGCGCAACGCTGCGCAACGAGATGGCGGCGCTGACAAAGCTGGGCCTGCTGGAGCAGCCCCACACCAGCGCGGGGCGTGTGCCCAGCGCCAAGGGCTACCGGTATTATCTGGACAACCTGCTGACCGACGATCAGCCGCTGGACCGCGTTACCCGCGCCCGGGTAGATGCGGTGTTCGCCAGCCTTGACCACGAGCCGGAAAAGCTGGCACAGGGCGCTGCCAAGGCGCTGGCCGCCATCAGCGGCTGCACCGCCGCCGTCAGCACCCCCTGTGCCGAGGATCTGTGCATCGCCCATTACGAGGTGGTGCAGGTGGGCCGCAGCGCAGCCGCTGTGCTGGCTGTGACCACTGCCGGTTACGTCCGCACCCGGGTGGCGCGGGTACGCACCGGGCTTTCCCGGGAAAATGCAGCTGCCCTTGCGGCGCTGCTCAACCGCAACCTTACCTTTGTGGCGCCGGTGGATCTTTCCACCCGGATGCTCAGCGAGCTGTGCAGCCAGATCGCACCGGAACTTGTGCCGGTGGTCAGCGCTGCAGCCGCAATTTTGCAGGACAGCGTAAAGCCCCATGTATTTCTGGGCGGCGAGCAGTACCTGCTGGACTGGCCGCAGCTGGACGGTCGGGTGGGTGATATCCTTACCCTGCTGAACGACGAGGAACAGGCCGCAAGCCTGATCGCACCCCCGGAAAACCGCAGCGAAAGCGTGCTGCTGGGCGAGGATCTGGAACCGCAGATCCCCGGGCTGTGCATCGTGAGCGACCGGTATCTGGTAGGCGGCGGGCTGTGGGGCTCCATTGCCCTGATCGGCCCCACCCGGATGCCCTTCCAGAAGCTGATGCCCCTGCTGCACGAGTTTGCAGACCAGCTGGGCGAGGGCATGAGCGGCAAACGAAAAGACACCCCGCAGGCTGCCGTACCACGGCGGACTGTGATCTATAAGGAGGATCTGGAATGAGCGAAGAAGCAAAGAACACGGTGCCCGAGACCGAGCAGCCGGAGACTGCCCCCGAGGAAAAGACCGCTGCCGCAGCGCCCGAACAGGCTGCTGCCGAAGCTGCCCCCGAAGAGGACAAGAAGAAGGACGGCGGCTGGTTCAACAAGAAGGCCCGGGAGATGGAAGCCGTTAAGGCAAAGCTGGATGCAGCGGAAAAGAACGCTGCACAGGCCAAGGATCAGCTGCTGCGCATGGCTGCCGAGTACGACAACTACCGCAAGCGCTCCACCCGCGAGGCCGACCAAAAGTTTGGCGACGGTGTTTCCCATGCAGTGGAAAAGATCATCCCCATTCTGGATACGCTGGATATGGCAGCCAACGCCCCCACCACCGATGAGAATTACAAAAAGGGCGTGGTCATGACGCTGGATAAGGCGGCAAAGGCACTGGAAGCCCTCCATGTGGAGGAGATCGAGGTGCTGGGCAAGCCCTTTGACCCCAACTTTATGAATGCCGTGCAGCAGATCCCCGCCCCAGACGGGCAGGAGAGCGGCACGGTGGTCACCGTTTTCCAGAAGGGTTACAAGCTGGGTGACAAGATCATCCGCCATGCAACCGTTGTGGTGGCCGAATAAACAAGCCGAACCTCCCGCAAGGGAGTTTGCAATAACATCCGCTTGACATCATCATAAGCATCATATAAACAAGATTTGTTCTTTCGAGAGGAGACATCATTATGAGTAAGATTATTGGTATCGACCTTGGTACTACCAACAGCTGCGTAGCTGTTATGGAGGGCGGCGAGCCCGTTGTCATCGCCAACTCTGAGGGTGCCCGCACCACCCCGTCCGTTGTCGGCTTCACCAAGACCGGCGACCGTCTGGTAGGTCAGGTTGCAAAGCGTCAGGCTATCACCAACCCCGACAACACCGTTTCTTCCATCAAGCGTCAGATGGGCACCGACCACAAGGTGACCCTGAACGGCAAGGAGTACACTCCCCAGCAGGTCAGCGCTATGATCCTGCAGAAGCTGAAGGCTGACGCCGAGGCTTATCTGGGCGAGACCGTTACCGAGGCTGTCATCACTGTGCCTGCCTACTTCAACGACAGCCAGCGTCAGGCCACCAAGGACGCAGGCACCATTGCCGGCCTGAACGTCCGCCGTATCATCAACGAGCCCACCGCAGCTGCTCTGGCTTACGGTGTGGATAAAGAGGACGACCAGAAGGTCATGGTCTACGATCTGGGCGGCGGCACCTTCGATGTGTCCATCATCGAGATGGGCGACGGCGTTACCGAAGTTCTGGCCACCAACGGCGATACCCATCTGGGCGGCGATGACTTCGACCAGCGCATCATTGATTGGATGGCAGACGCCTTCCAGACCGAGAACGGCATCGACCTGCGCAAGGACAAGATGGCTGCACAGCGCTTGAAGGAAGCTGCAGAGAAGGCTAAGATCGAGCTGTCCAGCGCAATGAGCAGCCAGATCAACCTGCCCTTCATCACTG
>ERZ772831.1253-NODE-1253-length-24549-cov-4.736589_pt1 | contig 24549 bp, 31 predicted proteins | sample MGYA00580858_ERZ772831 | MGnify/ENA primary metagenome ERZ772831 (study PRJEB29015, sample SAMEA2737694) | human gut metagenome | biome: human gut; feature: human-associated habitat; material: faeces | place: China | collected 2012 ... | reverse complement strand
GATGCTGGAGGAACGCCGACGCCGGGGCAAGATGGACGGCGGGATGCGATGGGGCGATAATGGATTGGATATATTTAACTGGTGGATGGAAAATGATGTGCTTCCAGGGCAGGAAGTATTAGAAGAATTTCGGGAGGATCTGTTATGAATATGAATTTGAAGCCGGAAGAACTGGTCAAGGCGCTGCGGTCTTGCGGAAAGCACGAATGTGTAACGTGCCCGTGTGACATTGGCGAGTGCATACGAATGGTGTATGCGGCCGCCGACCAGATCGAGCGCGACCAGAAGGAGATTGACGAGCTTCGGGAGAAGCAGCGGTGGATTCCTGTAACAGAGCGGCTGCCGGAGGAACGAGAACTTGTAAACGTGGTGTGGGTGAACAGAGTGCCGGAACCGTATTACGAAAAAATAAAAGGAGTTCCGTTTTCAGGGACTGCGTGTTTCTTCGGGGGACGCTGGTATTGGGATTCACCCATAGTCCTCGACCTGTTGTCGGAATACGGGAAAGATGATCCTGATTTGGTGGATGATGCCGTGGACATCACCCACTGGATGCCGCTGCCTGAACCGCCGAAGGAGGAACAAAGCACTGCCAAAAAGCGCATGGCCAGAAAGGAGCTGCCCAAAGATGAAAAAAATTAACGACTACATCACCACCCCGGACCTGCTGTGTCAGCTGGCGGAGGAGGCCTCTGAACTGGCCCAGGCGGCCCTAAAGCTCAAGCGGGCTATGGAGGGAACCAACCCCACGCCGATGAGCGTAGAGGAATGCGTGGAGAACATGGACGAAGAAATCGCTGATACGGCATACCTGGTGGATCTACTGGGATACAACGAACCGGAGCATATGTTGGCACAGAGCCGTGTCGTGCAGCGGAAGACAGAACGTTGGCTGAAACGTCTGGAAGAAGCAGAAGGTGGTGGTGGTAATGCCCAGGCCACCCAAAACCTCCCGTGACTGCTTCCTCTGCTGCAAGGGCTGCCCGGACCGCTACCCGGCCTGTAGCGCCCACTGTGAGAAGTACGCCGCCGGGAAAGCGGAGAAAGAGCGAATCGATACCGCCTGATACGAGGCCACCCGGTGGAATCGCCGGTATGTGGGAGGACATTACCATCAAACAAGGAGGGAATACCGAAAATGAAAGATATCGTCTTGGAAGCCGCCATTGAGGATTATGACGGGATTTTATCAGAGGATGCAGTAGAGCGCCTGATAAAGCGCTGGAGGGTCCATATAAAGTACGATGCGGATGATTCCTGGAGCGAAAACCTCTATGCGTTCCTGGATTTTGCCGCCGAGAACGGTTACAAGCCGGGATATAAAATTCTCCGCCGATACAAGGATCAGCCCTACAGCCCGGAAAACTGTTATTTCGGCCTGAACAATTACGCAGAACCCCCTCCTCTGGGGCAGGCCGTGAACCAAAAAGAGAACCCAGCCCAGCGGTGGAACCGGTGCGTCTATGAATACAATCGGCAACGGGTGGCCGCTTACCGGCAGTATAACGGATAGGAAGGAGCATATGGCATATGTGTAACAGCAATGAGTCAGACGGTCAGCCCATCTGCGACGATACCTGCATTGGCTGCCGTCACTTCTACGGCGCATATGAAAGTACACGATGCTGCAACTATTATTTTGATACGGGCCGCCGCCGTCCCTGCCCTGCCGGGTCTGGGTGTACGGAGTTCAAACCGCCACCCAAAAAGAAAGGATACAAATCTTTCTCTTAAAATTTGACAAATCCGAAATATTTGTAATAATCCCCCTTATAGAAAGGGGGATTATTTTGGAACTTTTAGCAAGCTACATTATCCCGTTGGACACAAGAACGAAAAAGAACCATATGACCATTGCGGGCACCGGCCCAAGATGCCCCACCTGCAAGAAATTCAAGCGGCAGTTCATCCGACAGGGCCACGCAAACACCAAGTACACCGCCCAGGCCGCCCATTACCTGAATCCCAAGCCGCCCCAGCCCTTTGGCGGCCCCCTGTGGATCGTCTACCATGTATATATGCAGACTCACCGCCGGGTGGACGACCTGAATCTGTACGGGTCCCTGGACGACCTGATTGTGAAGGAAAAAATCATAAAGGACGACAATACCTCTGTCATCCGTTGCCGGGATGGCAGCTTTGTGGACTACGACAAGGCGAACCCACGGGCAGAGATATTCATTTATCGGAAGGAGGAGAATCATGGCAGACCAGAAAATGTTCACGATTGATAAGTTCCTGGGTCTCAACCAGGCGGGGGACGGAGACACAGAACTGAAAATGGGGGAAGCCTCCAAAATGGTGAATTTCACTGTGACGGACGCTTTCAATATTGCCACACGTCCGGGCGTATCATATGAGCGTCTTCTTCCGGACCAGCCCGCTGTCCTTCTGGATGCCTGGGCCGGTCAGATCGGAGACCGGGAGCGGCTGATTGCCGTCACCCTGGAGGCCGGCATGGATGTGATCCGGCTCTATAAGCTGGCCGATACCGGGCACTTGCAGGTCATTGCAAGCCGCACCAAAGCCCTGAATATCCAGTCCGCCGGGGAGAATACCATGATTATCCCATTCGGGGACAGCGTCTATATCTTCTCCCGGGCAGGGGGCATTGCGGTGGTGTCACCGGCGGATACGGTGGAGGCTGCTTCTCCCTATGTGCCCTTGGTCATTGCCGGCGCCGCCCCGGCAGGAGGCGGCACGGAGCTGGAAAAAATCAACCTGCTCTCTCCCTACCGCCGCATGGATTTTTCGGCGGACGGAACATCCACCGCCTACCTGCTTCCGGATGAAGCCGCCGCCGTGGTCTCCGTTGCCGTGGACAATGTCGTGTTGGAGTCCCCCGGCACCTTTGACCCATCTTCTCATACCTTCACCTTCACCAAGGCCCCCGTCAAAGGCGTGGGGAATGTGGAAATCACCTATTCCGTCTCCGATGCAGAGGCATCCAGGGCGGCAGAGCAGATCCGCCGCTGCACCCTCTGGGAGACCTTCAATGGCTCCACGGACTCCCGGCTCTTTCTGGCCGGTGACGGGTCCAACCGCTGCTATTATTCCGGAACTACCCAGTCTGGGGAGGCCTCCGCCCTCTATTTCCCCGCCGGAAATGAGATCGCCGTAGACCTGTCCGGTTCTACCGTCACGGCTCTGCGCCGCCACTATTCCCGGCTTCTGGTGTTCAAGCAGGATGGAACATTTGCCATTACCTACGAGCCGGTAACCCTTACGGACGGCTCCACAACAGCTGGATTCTATCTGCGCCCTGTCAACCGGGAGTTTGGCAACGATGCGCCGGGCCAGGTCTGCACCGTCAACAACTATCCCCGGTCCTTTTCCCACGGCGGCCTGTATGAGTGGCGCATTACCTCTTCCTACTACCGGGACGAGCGCTATGCCGTCCGCATTTCCGATTCGGTCAGAAAGGCTATGGATGGGGCGGATACCGGCAAGCTCTTCGCCTACGATGACGGGGCGAACAAAACCTTTTATATCTTCCTCAACGATAGTCTGGGCACTGTCCTGGTCCACCGCTACGCCCTGGGCAGGGAGGGCGCATGGTGCCTGTACCGGGGCCAGGCCTTCAGAAATATCCGGCGGGGGTTCCATTTTGCGGGCAGCTTCTATTTTTGCGGTCTGCGGGATACCATCCACCCGAACCAGTTCCTTTCCTTTGAAGACGGACGTATGGGCGACAACTGGGGCAGCGGCACAGAGCCGGTCACGGCCCTGTGGGAATCCGGATTTATGGCTTTTGGAGCGGACTTTCTCAAAAAGTACGCCAGCCAGATCTATGTTTCCGTGCTGCCACAGGCCAATTCCTGCCTCTATATCACCGTGGAGACAGACAGAAAATCCGAGTACACCCAAAAGGTCATTCAGAAGAACCTGTTTTCCTTTTCCTCTCTCCGGTTTTCCTCTCTCACCTTCAAAACGCTCCAATCTCCTACCATTTCCCGTGTCCGCATGAAGGTAAAAAAATTCATCTATTACAAGCTGAAATTCCGTGTCACAGACCCCGGAACCAAGGCCACGGTCCTTGGCTGTGACCTGGAAATCCGCTACGGCGCAAAAGCCAAGTAAAGGAGGAACAAAATGACAACTGTGCAGCAGATTTATGACATGGCAATTCATATCCTGGACGAGCAATCCGAGTCCAGCGGTACGACCATGACGGAAGACACCGCCGAATACAAGTTCCGGACCATTTCCATTCTCAATTCGGTGATCCCGGCCCTTGCCCCATTCTCTTCGGAGTATGATCCTCTGGACCCGCCCACGGCCCTGGACTGGTCTGACTACAAGAATCCGGACATGGACCAGATCATTCAGCTGGACGACCGGCTTTCTTTGCCGCTTCTGCCCTACTTCCTTGCGGCAAAGCTGATCCAGACGGAAAACGAGTCCTTGGCGGCCCTGTGTATGAACCAGTACAACATGACCTTGCAGGATATCCGCAGCCGTGCCCCTGCTACGTTTGAAAAAATCCCCATTTCCCACGGGCTTTTCTGAGAGGTGATGTAAATGCCCACAAGCTACAAAGATTTCACGGCCACTTCGGCCCTGAATGAAGACCAGTATGTAAACAAGCTCTACGACAAGCGGCAGGAGTCCCAGCAGGGCCTTTTGAAGCAGAACCAGCAGGCCCAGGCCGGTATCCTGGACCAGAACGCCCAGAATACCCAGGCCAAAACAAACGAATATCAGGATAGGACCCAGGTAGAGGCCCAGAAAGCCGCTCAGAAGCCCACATACCCCTCACAGCGGCTTTCTTATGGGGCCAATGCCCAAGTGTCCCTGTCACGTGGAAACCAGCTACAGAGGGACACCACGGCCCTCAACGCCCAGCAGTCCCAGGCGGAGGCGGAAATTGAGCGCCAGCGTCAGGACCTTGCCGCCAAGTATTCCGCCGCCATCCAGCAAGCCACGGCAGAAAACGATATGCAGCGGGCCCAGCAGCTTTATGATGCCGCCAAGGCCGAGGAGAAGAAGCTCCAGGACCTTCGGAAGGAGGCCGCAACCTTCATGCAGGGCAAGGGGGACAAGTCGATTTTGGAGTCCATTGTTGCAGGAAACCCCGTCCAGCGGGACACCACATCGGAGACCTTGCCGGAGGTCCTGCGCAACGAAGAGCCTATCAATAAAATCTACGATGCCAGCTATCAGGCCAAACAGGCCCAGCAGCAAGCGGAGTATCAGAAGGCCCTGTCCGAGCTCAACGCACAGCAAGCCGCCCAGCAGCGCCAGACAGACGCTGCCCTGAATGCCGCCTATGTGGATGCCCTCCAGAAGTCCCGGAACTATGCCGAGACCCAGGGGGCCTATGGCATGGGTTCCGGCACCTTGGCAGATGCCCAGTTGTCCCGGGAGTTGGGTATGCAAAAGGACTTGACGGACCTTCGTACCTTGCAGCTGTCCAAAGGGGCCGCCCTGGACCAGAAGGGCTACGATGCCGGGGCCGCCTACCGGGAAGCCCTGCAAAAGGAAAATGCGGAAAACGAGCTGAAGCGTGCCCAGGCCCTCTTTGGTGCCGCCTCTGACGAGCAGGACCAGCTTCTGGACACTCAGAAGTGGCTTGGAGAGCTGTATGCCAAGAAGGGGGATTATTCCATCCTGGGCAAGCTCTACGGCCTCACCCCGGAGCAAATTGCAAAGCTCAACCAGAAGAGCGGCAACGGAGTCCGGGGGAAGCCCCTCACCGGCATCCCGGCCCTGGATTACGGCGTTGCGGGCGGAGGGGCAGGTGGAAGTTCCGGGGGAGGAACGGCGGGAGGTTCTCCCACTCCCATAAAACCGGATATCTCCAAATGGGGATCGGGCGGCAGATAAAGGAGTGATACTATGCCTTTGACAGAAGAAGAAAAAAAGAAACTAGATTACATCAATTCCAAGGGTGGAAACATCGTCAAGGAAGGGCAAAAAAACGCCTTTGAGTCCGGAAAACTGACCTCCTCCTGGGTCTCTGGAAACCAGTCACGGTCTGATTACAGCCGTATGCAAAATAACATCTACGAGGACAAACGCAATACGGCCAGCAAGCGGAAATCTGCCCTGAAGTCTGACAGCTCTACCTACCAGGATGCCGCAAAAAAACAGCAGTCCCTATTTGACAAGGTCCAGAAAAAGCAGCAGCAAAAAGCGGCGGTGGATTCGGTATCTCTTTCTGAGACCCCTTCCAAGCCCCAGCAGACCTATCAGCAGCAGCAGAACCAGGTCCAGACGGAGCCGGACAAGAAGAACGCCCTGTCCTATCTGGAGCAGCAGACCACCGGGCAGCAGACCACCCAGCAGGTCCGGGAGTTGCAGCTCAAAAAGGCCCAGCGTCAGGCGGACGAGCAGCTGAAAGCGGCGCAGAATGCGCAGGAGGATAACGAGACCTTCCTGTCAGACTACGATGAAATCAGCGCCATGTCCCCCCAGGAGATCCAGGAGTTGGAGGCCTACACTACAGCCAGGGACCAGGGCCATTCGGATAATCCTCTTACAGAGTTTTACCTACAGTCAAAGCGTAAAAAAACCGCCGGTTCCCTTTTGGAGAAATACGGTCAGAAGCGTCTGGATGAGTTGTCGGAGACCTACGGCAGGGCACGCCACCAGCAGCAGGAGCAGCAGGTCCAGCAGAAAGCAAAGGAGGACGTGTCTTCTGTCGGCGGTGCTTTGACACGTTCTGTTGGTACGGTCGTCACCGCTCCATTGCAGAGCGCAATGTCCATCAAGGGCCGTCTGGACGAATTAAGCAACAGGACGGGAAGATATAGCACTTTGGAGCCCTTTGTTCCCATGGATGCAGCCCGTGTGTATAATAATACAGTCAGGTCAGAAGTTGCCCAGGATATCGCCGGTGACGGGTCTAACCCCTTGCGCAAGGGTGCGGCTGTCCTATACCAGGTCGGTATTGGCACTGCCGGTTCTCTTGCCAATGCCATTGTCCTTGGCCCCGGCGTTGGTATGGCGGTCAATGCTACCAATCAGTTCGCCCAGACCGTTGCTGAAGCTTCTGCCCAGGGCGCTACTCCGGAGCAAGCCTACCTTTACGCAACGGCCAATGCGGCAGTTGACGCACTCACGGACAAAATTCCTCTGGACCAGTTGGCCAACGTGGCCCTGTCCGGGAATACCAATGTCTTTGTGAATATGCTCAAACAGGCAGGTATCGAGGCATCCAATGAGGGCGCTTCCATCCTTGGCTCCTACATTGCCGAGGCGGCGATCCTGAAAGATTCCTCCCAGTATAGCCAGTCTGTGGAGGCCTACATGGACCAGGCATTGTCTCAGGGAATGTTTGAGACCGAAAAAGAGGCAAGGGCCTGGGCAGAGCGTCAGGCGGACAAGGATGTTTTGGCCCAGGCCGAGCAGCAGCTGCTTGTCGCCGGTATTTCCGGTGGTGCTTCCGGTGCTGTTGCCGCCGTCAAGGGAAACGCCGCACAGAAGAAACTGGAGCGGCAGGAAAAGGCCGCCCAGGCGATCCAGGCCGAGGCGGAGCGCCAGCATATGGAGAAGACCGGCGGCCAGATGTCCATGGACCAGGTCCAGCCCCAGAAGACCCCCCTCACCCCGGAGGATGTCCAGCGGCAGGACCAGGCCATTACAGATACCATTGACCAGGTCCGGGACGGTCAGCTTGGCATGGAGCAGCTGCCGGACCAGCCCTTGCAAAATCCCCAGCAGCCGGAAGCCCAGCAGCCAAATACGGTATCCGACATCGTGGAGCAGATGGTCCGGGAGAATCAGGCCCAGAAGATGACCCCGGAGCAGATCCAGGACATTGTCCAGGAGGCGGTAAGCGGTGGGCAGGGAAAGGCGGAGGAGCAGAGCAGTGAAGCGAATACCCAGCCCGCCTCCACCCAGGACGTTGCGAATTCTGAGTCTGTCAGACCGGACCGGAAAGACCGGGCAAACCCAAAGCGGTCCATCCAGCAGCCCCAGGCGGCGGTTTCCCCTGAACAGGCAGTCCAGGATACCGTGCAGAAAATGGTGGAGCAGAAGTCCACCCAGGCCGCCCAGGGGCAGGATAAGATGGTGCAGGACGTGACCCAGAATGTGGTTCAGAATGAGGCCGCCACTCCCAAGCAGCCCACACCAGAACAGCTGGTGCAGAATGCCGCCGAAGAGGCCACAAGAGCGGCCAGAGGCGAAACGGTGGAGCCGGTTGCGTCTGTGGGAGGCGGTGGAGCAACGCCACCCACTGATACGTTAGGAATGCAGAATGCCCCCAGTGGTGATACCAAAAAATCTCGTTCTGTAACGAATTCCGGGCTGAACAGTCAGGATCCTGATATCCGGGCCGGATATCAGCAGACTCTACAGCAGGATCCGAAAGCCGGTGATTATCAGGCAAAGCGTAACGCAGATACCCTCTCAACCGCACAGCAGCGCACCAGCACCCCGGAAAGGGTGCGTGCTGAATATGATTACCTCATGCAAAAACAGGATTCCTGGACCGCCGAGGATGCTGTAACAGGCCGTCTTGTTGCAAAGGAGCTGTTTAAGTCCGGGGATGCGGATAGAGTCACCGCTATGAATAAGCAGCTCGCCCGTGTTGCTACCAATGCGGGCCAGGTTTCCCAGGCATTTGCCATCACCGGGACTATGCGGGACGCAGCAGATCCGCAGTCTGCGGTTGAATCCGCTACCGCTCGAATTATGGCAATGAAGCAGGAGAATACGACCTACGACCCCGGAAAAAGCGGTCAGACTTTCGACCAGTGGAAGGACAGCATTGCAAAGGAGTATACCCGGCTTGGTATGGCGGTTGATAATATCCCGGATGGAGATACAAACGCCATGCGTGATGTGATCCGGCAGATTGCTAAATCCAGAAAAACAACCGCTTGGTTCGGAACTTCTGATAAACTGGCTGCAAATGCGGAGCGCATCCTGAAGAAGCTGGACTTTGATACGCTGAAAAGAATTGCAGACACCCAGATTGCGGCCATGCCTGACGATTTCAGGAAGCGGACAAAAACAGAAGTTGCCGCCGGCATCAGAAAGCAAAGTATGCTTTCCAGCTTGAAGACATTCGGAAGAAACATTGCTGGAAATGCGGCAACGGGTTTCTTGGATTCTGCAAGCGATAGCACCACCGGATATCTTGTGGATTCCATGCTTTCGAAAGTCACCGGAAAACGGACCGTTGGAAACGACCTGGCCAGAAGCAAGGAGTACATGAATGCGGCGAAGGATGCGGCGGATTTTGCCTCCCTTTGCGTGGAGCTGAATGTGCCCATAGAAACGGATGCAAATGCCGCTTTCGACTCTGCCACGGCGGCAAACAGAAGCGGCAAATTCATCGGGAAAACCTTCCGTTCAAACGGAAACTTCATGATGCGGTTCCTTTATGGCTACCAGAAATATATGAGCTATGCCCTGGAGGTTTCCGATAAGGTTTTTGAGGGCGGAACAAATTCGGCTGTTACGGAAAGCCTGAACCGTTTGAAGGATTCCGGCCTGAGTGATGCAGACGTACAGCAGCTTGCAGAATACACCGCAAACCGAAGAACGTTCAAAGATGCTACCTGGGAAGAGGATGGAAAAGTTCACGGATCCAATATGTCCAGAGTAGCACAGAATATCAAAAATATTGGCAAGGGAACAGATGCGGAGCCTTTTGTCAGTGCCGCAACAGATGTGGTCATGCCTTTTGCCAGCGTCCCAATGAACGTAAAGCAGACCGGCATTGATTACAAAATCGGAATTGCGAAAGGCGCTTATGAAATCTGCAAAATTATCAGCGATGCAAGGCACGGAAAAGAAATCAATGTGGCACGTCAGCGTCAGGCTGTCAGTGACTTCTCCCGTGGCACGACTGGCCTAGTGCTTACAAGCATTATGACCGTTGCGGCGGGCAAGGGAATTATTCAAGTTCACGACGATTCCGACAAGAATAAAAAAGCCATGGAGCAGTCTGAGGGTCTGAGCGGAGCACAATTCAACTGGTCTGCCTTCTCCCGTTCGTTAGACGGCGGGAGCGAAAAATGGCAGTCTGGAGACATTGTTTCCAGCGCTGATTTTTTGGAGCCATTCAATGACCAGATGTACCTTGGTGCTGAACTCGCCAAAGATGATGCTGTCCGGGAGTTTTTGGCGAATCCCAGCTTTGAAACAGTGAATCCGGCAATGGCAAAAGCCTGGGCGAAGGGGTCTCTTCTCTCCACGGCCTCTTCTTTCCTGGACAGTCCGATGATGGACGGCCTTTCTCAGATGTCTGATTTGATATCCAGTGCCGTCACCGCCGTAGGGACCGGAAATGCCGATGATGTGAAAAATGCGGCTTACGAATACGCCGGAAGCGTCGCAAGCTCTTTTATCCCGCAGTTTGTCCGGCAAGCGGCCCAGACAAAGGATGGATACTACAGGGATACAAGAGGTGAAGACTCTGCGGAGTACGCAAAAAACAGCGTTTTGAATGCCTTGCCAGGTGCGTCTGAGTCCCTCCCGAAGAAGATAAACGGATTCGGTGAGGAACAAAAGCGCGGAGGGTTCGTTTCGAACTTCCTGGATCCTACCAATACCCAAAAGTTGAAGCTCAACGAAGTATCCGACGACTTGGCGGAACTCAGCCAAAGCCCTGATGTAAGCGATATTTATCCGGAGCGTCAAGCGCCCCTGACGGTAAAAAATGCGGTTGGCGAAGAAGTACGCCTGACGGGGGAGCAGCGGGAGACATACCAGAAAGAGTATGGTGAAAAAGCGTCTGGATATTACAAGGGGCTTATGGGCAGTAAGTATTTTAAGGCCCTGCCGGATGAACTAAAGGGGGATGCTCTCCAGAAAGCCAAGGAATACGCCGCAGACTCCGCCAGAGCTTCCGTTACGGATTACAAGGCCACCGAAAGGGGAAATACCAGAACGGTTGTAGACGAAATTGTAGGCGAAGTGGTCAAAACCAAGGCGACTTCCACTATGACCAGTTTGGAAACGGCCTGGAAAAAAGGAATGGATACAAGTGTTGCGGAAAAAGAACTGTCTGCGCTTTACGGCACATATGGGGAGCAGTCCGAAACCATTCAGAAGGCCATCATGGATGCAGCCGAGGGAAACACCAAGAAGTATCTGGAAGGCCGCCAGTCCGGCCTGTCCTCTCAAAAGACCCTGTCCGCCCTGAAATCTGTCCAGTCTGTGCCGGCGGAAAACCGCAATAAAATCGGCTATCAGCTGCAAGCCATTTCCAGCACAAAGGGTCTGTCTGAAGAAGATATGGACGTTGCTATGAAGCTCTATATGCCGGACTATGATCCTTCCGAAAATGAACCAAATGTGACCGAAGTCGTCTATGATTATCTGCGTAAAGAAAAAGGGTATTCAGCAGAGGATTATGCTTCCTTCAAGTATGCCTATAACCTTGCTGCCTCCGACTACGGAGACAAAAACGGAAAGGCAAAAAAGGACGAATACATTTCTGCCATGCTGGATATGGGCTATGACCAGGCAACCGCAAAAGAAATCTTTGACACATTGTGGAATGGATCCTCCAAGAGGCACAAGGCAATTCAGCAACAGGCGCTTGACCTTTACGGCTAACCACCAACAACACAGGCAGACCGTCAAAAACGGTCTGCCTTTTTTCTGAATATTTCTATTTGCTCCTATTTACTTTTTCTTTTGACCGTGTTACATTGATGTTACCAACAAAAATTAAAAAAGAGGCTATATCATGAACTGTATCAAATGCGCAAGGGAGATCCCACAGGATTCCAAGTTCTGCCCATATTGCGGGAAGCCGCAAGCCCCCGCAAAAAAGCACCGCAAGCGGCCCAACGGAGCCGGGAGTATTGTGAAACTGTCCGGAAACCGCTCCAAGCCCTGGGCGGCGAAAAAAGACGGTGTGTTTATCGGGACCTACATCACCCGGGCAGAAGCTGCTGCCGCCCTGTCTCGCTTGGTGGATACCCCCGTAAATGAGCGCTTTAACCTTACATTTCGGCAAATCTATGACCTCTGGCTCCCGGTCCATAGCCGTACAATCGGTGCCCAGGGGAAGGAGGGATACAGGACGGCCCTGAATAACTGCAAGGAACTGCACGATATGGTATTCCGGAAAATCCACCACTCTGATTTTCAGAACGTTATTATTCGCTTAGAAGAAGAAGGGCTGTCCAAGTCTTCCTGTGAAAAGGTACTTCAGCTTTTCGGCCAGCTATCGGAATGGGCCATCAGCGAGGAAATCATTCAGGTCAACCGGGCCAAAGGCTGCTCCATTGTTGCCCAGCAGAAGAGTACCGGGTTGGTGATTCCGGAAACCGCCATTAAAAAAATAGAGGAATCCACGTCTCCAGCGGCCTCAATTGTCCTCATTCTTCTTGCTACCGGCTGCCGTCCAAATGAATTGTTTAAAGTGGAGCTGAAGGACTGCTACGACACTTATTTTATCGGTGGAAGTAAAACAAAGGCCGGGAAACGCCGTACAATTGTTGTTAATACCGTTGGACTTCAGGCCTACCAAAGCCTTTTACACGACTCTGCCGGCGGAAAGTACCTGATAGACAGCTACAAAGGAAACCACACCTACGCAAACTTCGCAAAGCGTGACTGGAAAGCCCTGTGTGATGATATCGGCCTCGTTGGCTACACTCCTTATGATTGCCGACATACCTACATCACCAATGCCCATAAAGTGGGCGTGGATCCTCAAATTCTCCGCCGCCAGGTAGGCCATGCTGACCTATCCACCACCGATAAATTCTACACGCACACCGCCGATGAAGAAATAATTTCTGCCCTATCTGCAAAAAACATTTTTCAATCGGTTGGGAACAAATTGGTAACACAGAAAAACCGCCCAAAATAAATCATCCGAAAAAGTTCGGAAAACAAAGGAAAGCTCCCAGAAACCTATCGGTTTCTAGGAGCTTTTTGGTGGAGACTACGGGACTCGAACCTGTGACCTCATGCGTGTGAAGCACTTCCTTGCTTTATTTCGTGCAAAATAGTTCGTATTTTTCTTTATTTATATAATATAATTGCATTTTTATATTATAAAATCTTCACATAATTCGTTCTGGTTTTTGCTGGTTAATAACAAATTGGTAACACAATCATTTACTGCCGATACATAGCCTGTAGAAGAGATCGGAAAGTTCCAGATCGGGGGACTTGTATTCCAGCGCCAGCTTTGCATAGGTGTGAGCGTCCTCCAGCTCATCCTCTATGTGTTCCATCAGCATTTTGATTACTTTCATGTGGCTATGCCTCCTTTATGTATCTAAGAAGTTTGTCAACCTCTGCCCGGTCAAAGGACAGCTTGCCGACAAACGGAATGTCAAATTCCAGTGGGTTTCGAATCTGCGGCGCAAAAGCATTATACAGTGCGTCTTCGTCAATTTTCCCATCATCAAAAACGCCTGTCATCTTCACCGCCGGAATGCCTTCCATCTTCTCGATAAGCTGTGGTGCTCGCTGTGCGTAAAGGGATACAACGCCAGCAACAGCAACCGCTTTCATTTCCGGGAAATGGGGGAGGACTTCTTTTTCGATGTATCGGAGAACTCCCGATACAAAACGCTCTTTTGAAACCATGTATACCTCCAATTGGGGCGGCATTTGCCGCCCCTGTTTGTGTTTAACCAGCAGCGGCAGCGGTAGGCGCAGTCCAGCTATTCTTTGCGGGCATGGGTTCAGGGCACACATTCCCAATGGGAATAACGGTCTTGGTCAGCCCGGAAAGAGTGTTCAGCGCATTCTGCATACAGCTGATGTTTGCGGTGATCTGGGCGTTGACAACCGCCTGGGCGGAAATCTGCCCCTCAACGCCTCTCAGCCGCCCGTCAAGATACTGGTACATCTCCAGAATCTTACCATCGGTGTAGGTGTTGGCATCACGCAGTTTGATATCAGCCTTGAGCGCCGCAATTTCAGCGGACTGCCCGGCCTCATACCGGTTCACAACGTGGTCGCCCTCGGAGCAACCATTGATACCTCCCGCCATATTCAGCAGGGTAGCAATGCCGCCGATGTAGCCACCAATGCCACCGACACGGTCAGCAGCGGTGAAATTAAGAGCCATACAAAGCCCTCCTTCAAAAAGATTTAGAAGTGGCCACCTTCTGGCTATAGCATAACAAAAACCCCGGCGATGGAATCATCATCCATTCGTCGGGGTTTCGCCATATAATCGCCAGAAAATCGTCAAGTGATATCAGAATTTTAGATTTTCAGGGAGTTTATCACTGTACTTTCTGCAAAATTCATATTCCTTTTTTAACTTTCTGATCGTCCTTGTAATAGTGGCTTGGGACACGCAAAACTTGTGGCACTGTTTTGTTTGGCTCCATCCGGCGGCCCGGGTACGGATGATATTTTCTTCCAGCGGCGATAAGAGCGCCAGGGAACAAAACTCATCCAAGATCACCCGGTTCCACGGGACTTTATCCACTTATCACTTAGTCCTCCTTGGGGAAATTATAGCCCTGCGCCTGTTTGCTGTCAGACATTCCGGCGGTGGTGGGGTCGTTGACCACGCCGAGTACAACCAGAACACCGAAAGCGGCGTTGACCACGGCAATCAGCTTATTGCCGATGTCTCCCAGGTCCAGGGTGTAGCCAAACACGGCGGCCACGGCCTGGATCAGCAGCAGCACGGCGGGAATCACCGCCAGCCAGAAGTTCTTGTTTTTGAATCGTACAGTCCAGTTAATCATTTTGTTTCCTCCTTAAATTAGCCCGGCTTGTGGAAATCTTCCAAATCCGCCAGCCGGTGGTTGATGACTTTGATCTGCTCCTCCACAACGGGCATCCGCTTGGCGAAGTTGTTGTGGGCGCGGACCTCCCTGGTAAGCTCTTTGATCCGCTCCTCCATCACGGCGGTGGCTTTGCTGTTGGCAATCAGCACCCCCACCAGGGAGATCCCGCCGCCGATGACGGCGGAGATCAGAGAAATAATAGCGTTGGACAAATGTAAATCCTCCTGTTTCTCAGCCGTTCCACCGGCTGTATACTCCATCATCCTCATGGATGCCCCAGTCGTAAAGCCCCAGGCCGCCCCGTCCGGGGATTTTCTCTGCGTGGACCTCCTGGGCAATGGCATAGAGTTTCGCTGGGGAGATGTTGCCACTCAGGTCCACAGCGTGGCCGGTGAGATGGTTGGAGTTTTTCACACCGCCCTGGATAGCGTTCCAACGTTTACAGCGGAGGCCGGAGTTTGCCCGCAGCGGAATCCCGGCCCGCCGCCGAATCTCATCGGCACAGCGTACCGTGTCCTCGGACATTTCCGCCGGAAAACCGTTGCAGTATTTCCCACCGCACTTGCACCGGAATTCCTCCCGTGTAAAAAACTCGATCTCGTCCCAAAACGTGCCAGTCTTGCCGGGGGGCTTGCTGGTGGTCTCCTGGGGCTTATACACCCGCCCGGCGGCAACAGCTTCCAGCAGCTTGGCCTCGGTGAGAGGGCCGGGGATGCCGTCCGCCGTCAGCCCTTCCGCCGCCTGGAACGCCCTCACAGCGTCCTCCGTGTTGGGGCCGTCCATCCCATCAATTGGGCCGGGGTCGTAGCCCAGGTAGTCCAACAGGTTTTGGATTTGTCGTGTGGTCATCCGATCACCACCCCGTACTTTCCCAGAATTGCGATGATGTCATCCGTAAGGATTTTCTTGAGCTGGCCGGGCGGAAGCTTGGCCAGGCTCGCCGCAATGGTGCGCATATCCTGCTCCCCATCTTCAGCGGCACGGATTTCCACCAGCCGCTTCTTTGCGCCATTACTCCACTTCTTCATCGGGCTTCACCTCCAAGATGTTCAGCGCATTTTTCATATCTGCGCCCTCTGCTTTCATTTCTGCAATCTTTGCGAGGATCCTCTGCTTCCGCTCTTCGATGGTCATCACTTCACTTCACCTCCAACGCAGTCTCAATCTCGGACAGGGCAGCTTCATACTCAGCGTTCTGCCCTTCAAGTTCACCAATTGCGTACTGATTTGCGACTTCTGAAGCAGGAATGAACGCTTGAACAAACTCAGCGCCGTTATTGTTGAAATACTTATAGCATTCGATTGCCCTTGTCGGCATCCCATCGAATGCCGTTGTTTCGGCAGCGACTCTTCCTTCGGCGGCGGTAGTGTATACATGATTTTCTTTGTCAAGATAAATTGTCATGCAATATCCTCCCCTACGGTAAACACGCCAGAACCAGCATTCGTCAGAAATACCTCTCTGATACGGTCCCAAAGCCCAGCAACATTATCAGAATTTCTATAGCATGGCACTAGGTCGGAAATCAGTTCGTCATTGGCGTCATAGAATTTAAGACTAAATAGCTGGTATTTACATCTTTTCGAAGAAGCAGATCCCGCATTATTTTGTACAAATACGAACATTTCCAAGTCGCCAAGATTCGCCATATTACTAGCTGTAGGAACAACCGTTTCTGAAGTCCCATCGGGCAATGTAACCGTGTTTAAGTGTTTCTTTATTTGTTGCCGAACCAAACGTTTAAGAGTACCTTTTAAACTAACAGACACAGAATACCCTAATTTTAATGAACCACCGCCATACGTACCCATTGTATACATGTTATAATCGTTTTTTCTTGCGCCAAAGAAAGTACCAGTATCTGCGTTTGTGCTACCCTCCAAGCTAGATTGCATTATATAGTCCACCTCGAAACCATATAGATGCGTAAACCCAGTAAGTCCGGATTTAATGTACTGTGTACCTGTCCCCTGAATGTATTCAACAGCGGTATATTCACCCGGAACAAGTTTAGATGCGAACTGCACCCAAATGGTGTCTTTGTATACGTGGGCTTCCACGTAATCCCACTTGCTCCTGGTATAAATTTTACAAGACGCCAAATGCAGCAGCACCGCATTTTTCCGGCCCACGTTGATTTCCACACCTCTGTCTGCAGTTTTGAGCCACACAAGGCCCTCTGTGCCGGTCTGAGGCTGTGTCGGGCTAAGAACGTATCCGGTAATGGCTGTGGTGGTATTCACCCAAATGGTGTTCTCCCGTGGGTTCGTTGGCTGTGTGGTGCCACCTACAACTTTCAGGTTTAGCCCGCCGCCACCGCCACGGGCGTTTGTTGGTCCGATCATGTTTATCAGCTCCTTTATAGTATCACGATGCTCTTCACTGTGACTGTCCCGTCCGGGATATCGTCAGCCCACACTGTCACGGTCCCGGCCCCGGTCTGCGCCGTGGGGTAGAAATAATCCACGTCCTCGTCCGCAAAAGTGATAATGGGCACATTATCCGCCGTCACGCCGGGAATGGAGATGGAGGCGGCATAGCGGTAGCCGTCCTCCGTGGCTTCCTCCTTCCAAGCAGACACCGGGATTTGCACATCAGAGACCTTGGTAACGCCAATACCATCTGATATGCCGTCCAGCTTCTTCTTGTCGGCGGCAGACATAAGCCCATTTGCACTTTGCGTGGCAACTGCTTTTATGGCGAAAGTGTTCCTGCATTTATTTAGAATAAAGTTCAAGGCGTTGGCTATAGTTTCACGCCCGATAACGCCCTCGTTCGCCATTGTGTCCTCCTTATTCGGCAATCATCGTTTCAAAGTCCTTGTCTGTCAGAACCACAATATCGGTCTTCTGCACATAGCCACTCAAATCCACATCGGTGTTGCCGATTTTCTCATAGGCGTTTTTACTTGCAACCCAAACGTATTCGTCGTAGTTGTCCTTGTCACCGTGCTTGTGGGCAACCAGGTAAATTACACCCTTGACACCCGTGACAGGCAGGGATTCCACCACCTGAATATCAATGCCTGCAATCCCGCTCAAAGATTCATTGATAGCTGCCTGCACCTGGGCGGATGTCTGATACCCCTTGCCGGTAACGATCTGGTTCACCTGGGCTGCGGTCTGATAGCCTTTCTTTGTGATTGCATCCTCAACCTGTGCCGCCGTCTGATAGCCCTTGCTGGTGATAGCGGTGTTGACCTGGGTCGAAGTCTGATACCCGTAGGCCTCAATTTTCTTGGCAATGTCGGCATCCGTGGGCACGGAAATATCCACCTGCCGATTGCTGTCCGGGGTCTGGACGGTCCCGTTGACCTTTACGCCAACAATAACGTTCTTCTCGGCCCCTACCTTCTTCAGGTTCGAAACGTCCGTTACAGCCCCGTCATAGCCCTTTTTAAGCTCGGTGGTCAGGTCGTTTGTAGATAGCCCCTTGCCGTCTATCTTGTCCACCTTGCCTCTAAGTGCCGATTTTGCCCACGCAATGATAGCCTCGCCCCATTTTTTGCCGAGAAAATCATCAAATACACTTGCCATTTTTTAATCCTCCATTTTTATTCTCGTTCCAACATTTCCCAAAAGTCCCCATCATCCAGCACCCGTATAGCTCCATTCGGAATAGCCCCCACATCATCGGCGCTATACTGTGGCTTCTCCGGTGCCTTTGCCCACTCCGGGACCGTGGGGTCTTGCTCGTGCATATCGCCCTCAATGGTAAATCCATTGAGCGTGGGCTTGTTATTCAAAGTGTTGTAGTCGCCGTACAGGTGTATTTCGTCTGCCATAGGTGCATCTATGCTTGAATCATCTGTAGCCAGCTGCACATTAAGATTGACCGCATTTTCCATTGAAACAGGGAACTCCATCCCGCCTGTCATCATATTGCAGCCTCCTTTAATATGCGATTTACAGTGACATTCATGATTTTGGAGCGCATTACATTCTCACCGACACGAACACTGAGCTGAATTTCAACCGCGCTGTTCCCCTTCAGCCGAAGAGTTTCTTCTTGCGTTAGCTTAACAATAAGCATTTTCCCAGACTGCTGCATATCTTCCAATGGCTTGTCGATTATAACGCTTCCAGATTGCGAAAAAGTCGCATATGCGCTATCAATTTCCGATGCATCAAATTGCAGGGTAAATGTAAATGTCGGAGTTGTACCTCTAAACATAAAATTTCACCCCCAATGACCTATGTTCCGATTCCCCAGTGTACTACTGACGGAATTGTGATTGCCCTGTCCGGAATTGATGCGCAATAAACATAAATGCACGCATTTTTCGGGACGGCAACCGGGGCAAAATCAAAGTCCTCAATATCGCCAGGATCAAAGACAACCTCCGGAAATCCATCCACCTGAACGCCAGACATTGGGATTTCCGCCCTATACGGATATGAGTCATAGGTCTTGTTTTCATCCTCAACCCATGCCTCTGCTTGCACCGTATAATTTTTCAGTACACCAACAGAATCCTTGATACCCTTAACGGATGCGTCAACGTATTTCTTCGTTGCTGCATCATTATCCGCAACAGGTTCTGGCAAATTTTGGACAAAATTCTTGTTCATGGAAATGGGGCCGGTCATTGTCCCGCCTGTTTTCGACAGTTTTGTGTCCGCATACTCCTTGCTTGCGGCATCGTCATTTGCCTTGGGGGTAGGGAGCCCATACAGGCGGTTCGAATTTACATTCAGATCTCCAGACAAATTGCCGCCGGAGATGGACCCACCCTCTGACGTAAAGAGGCCGTTCAGAATTTTTGCAACCTTATTCAGGTACTCTTTGGTTGCTTTCCCACCTTCGTCAAACTTTGCTTGGAGTTCCCGCCAATCCAGGTTGTCATCGGTGCCGGGGGTGTCCCCCAGCTTGCCAATGATTACCATGTCTTTTTCAAAATATGGGATTTTATCCGCCATAGGTTACACTCCTTCCCGAACAATTGCCCGTTGCAAGGCCCCGTTCCCAGGCCCTGAATGTGGGTTGATGCTGTCAGACGGACGGCTTCCGCCCTCGCTGGTTGTCTCCATGCTCTCACCGCTGCCAAGCTGCAGGGAAGGTGAGGCAACCGGCATTCCCTGGGCCTGTTTAAGCTCATCAATCAGCTCTTGGCGTTTGGCAATAGTGCCTTCCGGTAGACGCTCCAGGAACTGGATAGCGTTGATATGGCCGTTGTTCAGCAGGTTTTCGCAGGTCTGCACCGTGGAAATCTCGGACCAATAGGTACTTGCACCCACATCGATTTTCACGGAAAGCTGGATCTGCCTCAGAATGGAGAAATCGAAGTCTACCATGCCCTTCTGAGGCGGCAGATTCATCCCAAGGGGCTGCATCTCTCCAGGAGCGCCCATGTCCAGCTTCTTTTCAACGGAACGTGTGCCATAATAGACAGACATCATGTCTATCCAGATGCGGCAAGCGTCCTCCATGCACTGATAGTCCTGCTGCTTGGTCATTTCCATTGGAGTAGAGGCGGCACGCTGCAACGCAATGATAGCGCTTGTGTTATCCGGTCTGCTGTCACCCATGGCGACATCAGAAGCGCCCAAAAGGGTGTTGGTCTTATCAAATGACAGCTCAATGAATTGGGCTATCTGGGGGCTTACAGCGGCCCCCTCGATGACCTTTGCAACGCCGTCTACGTTGCCGCTGACTCCGATTGCCGTTCCTACATCTCCAGACCACCCGGAAATTTTTGTCTTGTCATAGACGTACTTCGGGAAAGCCGTGGTCAGGAGGCTGATACCAACCAGGGCGAACATTTTGTTGATAAACTTCTGATTCGGCAGGAGTCCGGTAATCATGGCTTGCCCATGGTAGCGGTCCCGGACAAAGTCCCAGTTCAGCCAAATCAGAGGGTAATATTTCATCCCTGTGTCGTAGGCTTCCCGGATGACGGCTTTCTCCACGGCCTCCATGCACCAGATAGTCTCCGTCTCCCGGTTCCTAAAGTAGTAGGTCAGGACCGTGACTTTATCGTCCGTGTAACTGTCATACTCATTCTGGAATTTCTCAGAATCCGGTGTAATTTCCGATGGGTCGCTGACTTTGGTCATGCCGTCCCCGTCTTCTTTCCAGCCTTCCACACGCCACCGGACATCCTCCACCAACTCCCGGCGGACCAGGATAATGTATGGCTGCTTCTGTGCATCCTTTGAGTTTGGATTTCCGAACATGACTCGGAGGTTGTCCAACATTTCGGCGCAAATTTCGCCTTTCACAGGTTGCCCATTATCCACAGTTGGGTCAAAGTAGAAGTGCATACACCCATCACCGGTCACGGCGGCATTTCGCAGCAGCTCCCGGTTTTTGGATATGATCTTGTTGCGCTCCATAATGGCGCTGATTTGCTGGTTGACGGTCTGACAAATATCGTCTAACTCTTTGGAGCTGTAGGGAGATGTGGAGGGCATGGCGGAGGCCTGAATGGACATGCTGTCAGAGGTGATATTCGATACCTGGAAATTGATAACACGTTTGAACATGTTGTATGTTGGTGTAGGCAGTCCGTTGCTTTGGACTCCTTCCCACTGATTCCCGATAAAAAAGTCCTCGTTCACCTTTACAGTGTCATACAGGCCGATTGCCTGGTTGAAGTTGTATCCCTTTTCGTACTTTTTCAGGACCTCTTCCAGATCAGGAATTTTCTGTTTTCGTGCCATTGCCTATCTCACCCCTCGGCATTTCGTTCCATGCGCTGCTTTTTTGCTGTCTCAATAGGGTCAAACCCTAAAATGCCGGATAACCCGGCGTTGAAATTATCAACAGCCTTTGCCGCTTCCCGTGCCTGTTCAAAGTCCGGTACAATTCCCTTTTCCAGGTCTCCAGTTCTGCGGAGAATATCTTCCAGACTATTTCCAATAGATTCCAACGAAGTATAAATTTCCGGCAGCGTTTCCACGGATACCGTGTCCAGGTCATGGCCCACAGTTTGCAACTCCTCGGCAATTGCTGCTTTCCAGTTGTTCACCCCGTCGATCTGCTTTTTCAGGGAATCCAGTTCAACGTCCACCCAATTGAGCGTGGTACGGTGGAGCTTGTTGACTCTCCGATTCAGCAGGTAGAGCAGCAAAAGCAACGCAAGAAACATAAACGTCGCTAAAACTGTAAAATACTCTGTAAAACTCATGATATTCTCCTTTTCAGAAATAGCCCGGCACACGCCGGGCTATTTGCAGTTGTTTACGCCATATCCTTTTCGGCAACGCCGGAGTTGTACATTCCGCTCTTGGCGGCATAGGCTCTCAGCTGGTCACCGGAAGCCAGAGTAACGGCGGCAGAATAGGGCTTGGCATCCACACTGTACCGGGGGTCGGAACCGTTGGTGGTGTAGTAGATGGTTGCATCGCTGGTGTCGCAGGTGATGGTTGCGCTCTTACCGGACACGGCGATCTTGGGAGTAGCGCAGACCTTACCGCTTGCGCAAGCTACCAGAATGCCGTTGGCCTTCTTGCCCAGGACAAAAGCGTCATACATCATCCGGAATTCCAGCAGGTCACCGGACAGACCGGGAGGATCCACATGACCCTTGAAGTCCTTGATCTTCATGGGCGCAATGGCCGCCTTGGGGTTCAGGATCATAAACTTGGCATTGGCCGGCATAAGCTCGTTGATGAAGGGGACAACGTCCATGTCATCGAACCGGCCAACCGTGCCCTTGGTCAGGGTCTCCTTCGCCAGAGATTCCGTCTTGATCCACTCATCGGCCAGAGACAGAATGTGCAGATTCTCATAGGGCACGATCAGAACGGACCGGCCGGTAACTCTGGCATTCCGCTGGATGTTGTGGAGCTTGATAATGGTTTCGGCAATGTTGGCCTTGGTCATTTCGCCGGTCAGTTCCATGTGAATGCCAGCGCCCTCGGCCCACTTCTTCATGCGGTGCTTGTCAACAGCGGGCATGATGACTTCATCCCGGTAGGCGTTCATGACTTCACCGGCCCGCTTCATGTTGAACTGCTCCACATTGTTGCCCTTGTCGATAGACAGGGACAGGGCCACATCCTGTTCCATGGCAAAGGTCTGCTCATCGTCACCGACTTCGTGGGTTTCGCCGTACCGGCTTCCGGTTCCTACCTGCTTGTTCCGGTCATAGTTCTGAAGCGGGGAGGTCTGAATGCTCTTGACATGGACCGTCCGAACTCCGGAGAACTCCTGGTCGATATCGTGGTTGAAAAGGCCGTCAGTGAGGGACCGGTGCTCGAATCCCTTCATCAGGCGCTGCATATGCTTTTCGGAAAAATGGATAGTAGTACCCATATGTTTTTATTCGCTCCTTTACTTATCGAGTGCGGAGAAGAAGTCGTCAAAAGCGTCCTTCTCCCTTCCGCCGCCGGTGTCGTTCTGCCCCGGTGCGGCGGTGCGTTTGTTCTTCTCGTTCTGTGCCTGGGCCGCAGCCTGCTTCTTCTGCTCGGCAAGTTCAGCCTGTAGGCGTGTATTTTCCAGCTTGTAGTAGGCGTTGGTCAGGGTCATGCCCCCCTGTACATCCGCCGCCAGCTTGTTTACAAGCTCTTCCGTGAGCTGTACACCGGGGAAGGTGTCCCGGAATTCGGCAATCTCACGGGATGCTCTGGAATTGGTGTCCTCTGCCTGGGTGTCCTGGGCAGGTCCGTCTTTGTCGGGATTTTCCATGGCTTTTGCTTTCCGCTCTGCTCTGCTGGCCCGGATTTCCGCCTTTGCCTCCCGCTCAGACATCCCCTGGGCTTTCAGCACCCCAACCTGGACATTCTCAATCAGGTTCTCAATGGGAATTCCAGAGGTCTCAGAGGCAATCTTCAGGGCCTCAAAAATGGGGGCCTGTTCATCCAGATTCTTTTGCAAATCTGCCTGTACGGTCTCCAGCTTTCCCTTGATCCGGTCATAGTCCAGGCCTTTCTGAGCAAGCTCGGTCATTTCGTTGACCCCAACGACCTTGTCCTGCTTATTCCAGCGCAACGTGAATTTCTGTTCCTGTGCGGGCTGTTCAGTAGCCTCATCAGTCTTCTTTTCAGCCTGTTCCTCACCAGATTCGGGCGCGCTTCCTTCTCCGGTGTCTTCGCTGGGCTGCTCTTCCCGGGGCTGCTCCTGCTGGGCCTCCTCGGCGGCTTCTTCCTGGATATCGGCGTCGGACTGGTTGTCTTCGCCAATGTCAGCTTCACCGTCATAGGCTCCAAAGAAATCGTCAAAATTGGTGTCTTCCATGTTGTATGTCCTCCTTTATCCAGCTCTGGTAGGCTGTATATTCACGGCTCTGGTAGGCCGTTGAATTCGTTTTATCCGGCTATGTAGCCCCTGGAAATGTGCCCCCCGCACATATAGGAGCGGTAATCCGCCCTTGAATATTCTTCCTCTTCCTCAACCTCTTCGTTTTCCTTTTCGGCGTTGAGAATGTAGGTAGCGGCAAAGTACCGCAAAGCATCCGGGCCGTGGGTGATACCGTGGGGTTCCAGGCTTACGTCATTCGGTATCTTCTGGCTGTGCTGAAGCGCTTTCAGGCAGTCCGTCAGCGTCCGGCAGGTTTCAAATATGATGAGGCTTGGCTTCCCATCCTCACGGAGTTTGAACATTTCCTTGAGCATGGACCAGCCCTGGATCCGGTTATTTCCGGCCTTAATGAGGCCTACACCATTTTCAGCGAATACCGCCGCCTGAGTCTTGCCGTCCGTCCGGCTTCTGGCCCACATATCAGGGGGGGCAATGGTCCCCATTACGGCCTCGTCCGGCCTCGTCAGCTCCAGCTGCTTTCTGGCAGCATCAGATACCACCAAATCAGACTGAGCGAATTCCCGGTAGACATAGCAGCGGCCCGTTTCGTCCACGGCGATCCAGAGACAGAAAAACTTCTGTCTGATATGGTTGTCTTGGCGCTAAAGACCGATAACCAGAACTGTTCCT
>ERZ772831.1245-NODE-1245-length-24675-cov-13.281194_pt1 | contig 24675 bp, 20 predicted proteins | sample MGYA00580858_ERZ772831 | MGnify/ENA primary metagenome ERZ772831 (study PRJEB29015, sample SAMEA2737694) | human gut metagenome | biome: human gut; feature: human-associated habitat; material: faeces | place: China | collected 2012 ... | reverse complement strand
CGGCGGTGTTGGCCATCAGGCCGCGCATACCGGTCAGCTGACGGATCTGCTTCATCGAACCACGGGCGCCGGAGTCCGCCATCATGAAGATGGGGTTGTAGCGGTCCATGTTCTTCTGCAGGGCGTCGGTGACGTCCGCGGTGGTCTTTTCCCACTCCTTGACGACGGCGCGGTAGCGCTCATCCTCGGTCATGAAGCCCATCTTGAACTGGTCTTCAATGTCGACGACGCGCTGCTCGGTCTCGGCAATGAGGGTGTACTTTGCCGGCGGAATGGTCATATCTGCAACGGAGATACTGATGGCCGCACGGGTGGAGAACTTGTAGCCCGTGGCCTTGATGTTATCGAGCACTTCGGCCGCGATGGTGAAGTTGTGCAGCTTGATCGTGCGGTCGACGATCTTGCCGAGCAGCTTCTTGCCGCAGACCTCGGTGATCTCGTAGTCGAAGTAGTTTTCGGTCGGCTCGCCGTTTTCATCCACGCGCCTCACAAAGCCAAGGTCCTGCGGGATGTTGCGGTTGAAGATGATGCGGCCGATGGTAACGCGCACGACCTTGCTGCCCATGGTGCCGTCCGGCATCTGCTTGACCGTGCGGACAAGGATGGGCTGGTGGATACCGATGAGGTGGTCGTTGTAGGCGAGCATGGCCTCGTCCTCGTCGCGGTAAACGTGCAGATTCACGCTGGTCTTCTCTTCGTCGGTCAGCTCGTCGTAGCGCTTGCCGGCAAGGGCAAAGTCAATGTCCTGCGGCCAGAACTCGTCGTTATCCATCTGGGAAACGCCGTTTTCAAAGCGCTCGAACGTGAGGTAGTAGGAACCCAAAACCATATCCTGCGTCGGCACCGTGACAGGGCCGCCGTCCTGAGGACGCAGCAGGTTGTTGGCAGAGAGCATCAGGATACGGGCCTCGGCCTGCGCCTCGGCAGACAGGGGCACGTGAATAGCCATCTGGTCGCCGTCGAAGTCCGCGTTGAATGCCGTGCAGTTCAGCGGGTGGAGCTTGAGGGCGCGGCCCTCGACCAGCACCGGCTCGAACGCCTGAATACCGAGACGGTGGAGCGTCGGCGCGCGGTTGAGCATGACGGGGTGATCCTTGATGACGACGTCGAGCGCGTCCCAGACCTCGGTGCGGCCCTTATCGACCATCTTCTTGGCGGACTTGATGTTGTTGGCGGCGCCGTCCTCGACGAGCTTCTTCATAATGAAGGGGCGGAACAGCTCGAGTGCCATTTCCTTCGGCACACCGCACTGGTAGATCTTCAGCTCAGGGCCGACGCAGATAACGCTACGGCCGGAGTAGTCGACACGCTTGCCGAGCAGGTTCTGACGGAAGCGGCCCTGCTTACCCTTGAGCATGTCGGAAAGGGACTTGAGTGCGCGGTTGTTCGCACCGGTGACGGCGCGGCCGCGGCGGCCGTTGTCGATCAGCGCGTCGACCGCTTCCTGCAGCATGCGCTTCTCGTTGCGCACGATGATGTCGGGCGCGTTGAGCTGAATAAGGCGCTTTAAGCGGTTGTTGCGGTTGATGACGCGGCGGTAGAGGTCGTTTAAGTCGGAGGTCGCGAAGCGGCCGCCGTCGAGCTGGACCATCGGGCGAATCTCGGGCGGGATGACGGGCAGCACGTCGATGATCATCCACTCGGGCTTGTTGCCGGAGATGCGGAACGCATCCACGACCTCAAGGCGCTTGACGATACGGGCCTTCTTCTGGCCGCTCGCGCTCTTGAGTTCGGCGTGGAGCTGCTCGGACAAGGATTCGAGGTCGATCTGCTGGAGGAGCTTCTTGACGGCCTCGGCGCCCATACCGGCGTCGAAATCGTCCTCATACTTCTCGCGCATATCGCGGTATTCCTTCTCAGAAAGGATCTGGTTGCGCATCAGCGGGGTCTCGCCGGGATCGGTGACGATATAGGCGGCGAAATACAGCACCTTTTCCAGGATGCGGGGGCTGATGTCGAGCAGCAGGCCCATGCGGGACGGAATGCCCTTGAAATACCAGATGTGGGAAACGGGCGTGGCGAGCTCGATGTGGCCCATGCGCTCGCGGCGGACCTTGGCGCGCGTGACTTCCACGCCGCAGCGGTCGCAGATCTTGCCCTTGTAGCGGATCTTCTTATACTTGCCGCAGTGGCACTCCCAGTCCTTCGTGGGGCCAAAGATGCGCTCGCAGAACAAGCCGTCGCGCTCGGGCTTGAGGGTGCGGTAGTTGATGGTCTCGGGCTTTTTGACCTCGCCGTAAGACCATTCACGGATCATCTCCGGAGAAGCGATTCCGATTTTAATGGCGTCAAACGTTGCGTAACTCATTTTCTATATGCTCCTCCTTTTCTCAGTCTTCCTGATCGTCGCCGGCAAAGTCGGCGTTGACTTCATCATCAGCGACATATTCAAAGCCTGCGTCCTCGAGCTCGGCTTCATCGGCGAAGGGGTTGCTGCGGTGGCGGTCATCCTCGGCGTCCATGCGGGCGAGGTTGAACGTATCCATCGCGTCTTCGTCTTCCTTGAGCTCGATCTGGTTGCCGTCGCGGTCGAGGACCTGAACATCGAGGCACAGGGCCTGGAGCTCCTTGACAAGGACCTTGAACGACTCGGGCACGCCGGGCTGTGGAACGTTGTGTCCCTTGACGATGGACTCGTAGGTGCGCACACGGCCGGTCACGTCGTCGGACTTGACCGTCAGGATCTCCTGCAGGGTGTAAGCCGCGCCATAAGCCTCGAGGGCCCAGACTTCCATTTCGCCGAAGCGCTGGCCGCCGAACTGCGCCTTGCCGCCGAGCGGCTGCTGCGTGACGAGGGAGTACGGGCCGGTGGAGCGGGCGTGGATCTTATCGTCGACCAGATGGTGGAGCTTGAGGTAGTACGGGTAGCCGACCGTGACGCGCTGGTCAAACGGTTCGCCCGTGCGGCCGTCATAGAGAACGGTCTTGCCGTCCTCGGCGACGCCGCCCTGCTTGAGCAGTTCGCGGATCTCCTTTTCGTTTGCGCCGTTGAAGATCGGGGTCGCGACCTTCCAGCCCAGCGCGTGGGCCGCGTAGCCCAGATGGACCTCCAGAACCTGACCGATGTTCATACGGGACGGAACGCCCAGCGGGTTCAGAACGATATCGAGCGGAGTGCCGTCGGGCAGGAAGGGCATATCCTCCTGCGGAAGAATGCGGGACACGACGCCCTTGTTGCCGTGGCGGCCGGCCATCTTATCGCCGACGGAGATCTTTCTCTTCTGGGCGATATAGACGCGGACGACCTTGTTGACGCCGGGGGCCAGCTCGTCGCCGTTTTCACGGGTGAAGACCTTGACGTCGACGATGATGCCGGCTTCGCCGTGCGGAACCTTCAGAGAGGAATCGCGGACCTCGCGCGCCTTTTCGCCGAAGATGGCGCGCAGCAGACGCTCTTCCGCGGTCAGCTCCGTCTCGCCCTTCGGGGTGACCTTGCCGACGAGGTAATCGCCGGAGGTGACCTCCGCGCCGATGCGGATGATGCCGTTCTCGTCGAGATCCTTAAGGGTATCCTCGCCGACGTTCGGGATATCACGGGTGATCTCCTCCATGCCAAGCTTGGTGTCGCGGGATTCCGTCTCATACTCCTCGATATGGATGGAGGTGAACACGTCCTCGCGGACGAGGCGTTCGTTGAGCAGAATGGCGTCCTCGTAGTTGTAGCCTTCCCACGTCATGAAGCCGATAAGCACGTTCTTGCCGAGCGCGATCTCACCCTGCGAGCAGGCGGGGCCGTCGGCGATGACCTGACCGGCCTCCACACGCTCGCCGACCGTGACGATCGGGCGCTGGTTGATGCAGGTGCCCTGGTTGGAACGAGCAAACTTTGTAAGGGTATAATCGGCGGTATTGCCATCGTCGTAGCTGACGGAAACGTTCGTTGCGGAAACGCGGGTCACGACGCCGGGGCCCTTGGCCGTGATGCAGACCTCGGAATCGACAGCGCACTTATGCTCGATGCCGGTTGCCACGATCGGGGCCTCCGTGACCATCAGCGGCACAGCCTGACGCTGCATGTTTGCGCCCATCAGCGCGCGGTTCGCGTCGTCGTTCTCGAGGAACGGGATGAACGCCGTTGCGATGGAGGTCATCATGTTCGGGGAGACATCGACATAGTCGATCAGTTCACGTTCGACAGAGATGATCTCGTCACGGTGGCGGCAGATGACGCGCGCGTTCGCAAAGCGGCCTTCCTCGTCCAGAGGCTCGGCGGCCTGCGCGACGTAATAGTCGTCTTCGACGTCGGCGGTCATGTATTCGACAATATCCGTGACCTTGCCGGTTGCCTTGTCGACCTTGCGGAACGGCGCTTCGATGAAGCCGTATTCGTTGATCTTGGCATAGGACGCCAGATAGTTGATCAGGCCGATGTTCGGGCCTTCAGGCGTCTCGATCGGGCACATACGGCCATAGTGGGTGTAGTGAATGTCTCGGACGTCGAAGGATGCGCGCTCACGCGACAGACCGCCGGGGCCGAGTGCGGACAGACGGCGCTTGTGCGTCAGCTCCGCCAGCGGGTTGTTCTGATCCATGAACTGCGACAGCGGGGAGGAGCCGAAGAACTCCTTGATGACCGCCGTGACAGGCCGGATGTTGATGAGGCTCTGCGGCGTGACGACGTCAAGATCCTGCACGGTCATGCGCTCACGGATCACGCGCTCGAGGCGGGTGAAGCCGACGCGGAACTGGTTCTGCAGCAGCTCGCCCACGCAGCGCAGACGGCGGTTGCCCAGATGGTCAATGTCGTCCTTCGTGCCTGCGCCCTGCACCATGCAGCACAGGTAGTTGATGGAGGCGAGAATGTCGTCTCTCGTGATGTGCATCGGAATGAGGTCGCTGCGGCGGGCCTCGATAGCCTCCTCCCAGCCGTCGGCGGGGACAGTCTCGAGCATTTCACGAAGAACGCTGAAGCTGACCTTTTCCTTGATGCCATACTGCGCCGGGTCAAAGTCGACGAACTTCGCCATATCGACCATGCCGTTGGAGAACACGACGACCTCGCGGCCGTTCACGTCGATCACGGCGCGGCTGACGCCGCGGCTGGAGATCTCGTGCGCCTTGGCGCGGTTGATCGTCTCGCCGTTCATGGCGATGATCTCGCCGGTCATGGGATCGGTCACGGGCTGGGCCAGCGTCTGGCCGTTCAGACGGCTCCAGATGTCGAGCTTCTTGTTGAACTTGTAACGGCCGACCTTGCTTACGTCATAGCGGCGGGCGTCGAAGAACAGCGCCTCGAGATAGCTCTCGGAGCTTTCGACTGTGGGCGGCTCGCCCGGACGCAGGCGGCGGTAGATTTCAAGCAGGGATTCCTCACGCGTCTTGCACGGATCCTTGTCCATGGTCGCCTTGATGAGCGGGTCCTCGCCGAACATCTCGGTGATCTGGCCGTCGGTCGCCACGCCGAGGGCGCGGATGAGGCAGGTGATGGGCAGCTTGCGGTTCTTGTCGATGCGGACCCAGAAAACGTTATTGAAATCCGTCTCATATTCCAGCCATGCGCCGCGGTACGGAATGACCGTTGCGGAATAGATATGCTGGTCAGTCTTGTCTACCTCGTCGCCAAAGTAAACGCCGGGGCTTCTGACGATCTGGGAGACAATGACACGCTCTGCGCCGTTGATGACGAAGGTGCCGCCGTTGGTCATGAGCGGGAAATCGCCCATGAAGATCTCCTGCTCCTTGATCTCGTCCGTCTCCTTGTTGTGCAGGCGGACGCGAACCTTGATGGGCTTGGCGTACGTCGCGTCGCGCTCCTTGCATTCCTCCACGGAATACTTGGGCGGCTCGTTCATGGAGTAGTCGAGGAAGCTCAGCTCGAGATTGCCGGTGTAGTCGGTAATGGTATCGACGTCGCGGAACACCTCGCGCAGCCCCTCGCGCAGGAACCACTCATAGGAATCCTTCTGGATCTTGAGCATATTCGGCAGCTCCAGGATCTGATCCTGCTTCGCGAAGCTCTTGCGGGGCGTCTTGCCCATCATGACATCCTTTGTGATCGCCATGTAAAGTCATCACAGCCTTTCTGTAGTTGTCTTATGACACGCCTGGTTGCGTTGTTTATTTCTTTCCTTTTCTGCTTGCGTATGCGGTCTTGCGATGCTATAATCACAACAGATAGTGGTGAAAATTGCGAATGGCCCTACGCAGGCATTATGGACTTACATTCTATCAGCTTTTGTCTGGAATGTCAATTCATCCAGCCCATTTTTGTGAATTATTTTCTGTTGACAACCGGCGCATCCAAGCGGACGCGCCGGTTTTTTGCGGTTCATATAAATATAAAAATGCAGCAGACGCGCTGCGTTCACGCCTCAAGCAGGTAACTCAGCCCGAGCAATATGTACAGCGGGCCGAAGCAGTAGGCCATGAACAGCTCCTTCCGCGGAACCTTCCGCCGGAAGCCATCCGTCAGGACGAGAATTTCGGCAAAATACGCGCCCGCGCCGAGAAAATATGCCGCTGCGCGCAGCAGCTTGTGGATATCCACCAGCGCAAATGAGGCAAGGAACAAAACAGCCGCCGCGCCTGCCGCGAAGTTGCGCGCGATGAGCAGGATATGCTCCCGCCGGGCCTCCTCCGGCGACTGCTCCTCCATGATGGTGTAAACCGCGTTCTTTTTCTCCATGCAGCGTCTCCAATGCTTTAATTTTATATATTGTATCAGAACCACATGGCGTTTGCCTAGTCCTTTGGGAAGAAAACTTCCTGCTTCGACAAAATTTCCATCCGCTCCCCTGTCATGGGATGCGGGAAAACGAGCCTTGCGGCACACAGCTGCTGCGTGAACAGTCCGTGGGCGGCGGAATACGCCGTCGCTTCCGGGCTTGTATACTGCGGGTCGCCTAAGATGGGGAAGCCGGAGGCCATGCAGTGCAGCCGCAGCTGATGCGTGCGGCCCGTCAGGGGGTGCAGTTCCAGAAGCGCCGTTTTTTCCGCCCGCTCCAGCACGCGGTACTGCGTCAGCGCCCGCTGCCCCCGCTCGTCCACGACGCGGATGAGGCTGCCGCCGCCGACCTTATAGACTGGCAGGTCGATCCGCCCGTTCTCCTGCGGCGGCTGGCCGAAAACAGCGGCAAGATACGTCTTTTCCAGCTGCCGCTCGCGCAGCATCCGGCAGAAGCGGTCGTGGATATTCGCGTTTTTCGCTAAAATCACCACGCCGAACGTGTCCCGGTCGAGCCGCGTCACGGGATGGACGCCGGACGCCTCGCCGCGCTCCAGCAGGTGATACAGCACGCCGTTTGCCAGCGTCCCGCTGTTTTTCTGCGGCGACGGATGCACCAGCATTCCAGAAGACTTGTCCACAGCGAGAAAGCATTCATCTTCATAAAGGATGGAAAGCGGCAGCGGCTCCGGCTCAAAGCCCTCCGTCCGCTCCTCCAGCACGACGCGCACCCGGTCGCCGGGCGTGACCGGCGCATCGGTATGGGCGGGCGCTCCGTTTACAAACAGCGCGTTCTGCCATTTGAGCCGCTTGACCAGCCCGGCGGACAACCCGAATTCCCGCCGCAGGAGCGACAGCAGCTTCGTCTGCCGCGCGGCCGTCTGTTCCAGAATCATGCGCACCGCCTCCTTCGGCGCTATTATACCGTGCGGAGGCAGATCGCGCAAGCCCCGCTATCCGTCCGGCTGCAGGCCGGAATGGTCCCAGAGCTGCTTGAAGAGCATGGCCGCGATGGGGAACACGATCATCCCGCCCACGCCCAGCAGCCGGTAGCCCGTGTAAAGCGCCAGCAGCGTCAGAACCGGGTTCAGCCCCACCTGCTTTCCGACCAGACGCGGCTCAAGCGCCTGTCGGCTGAGGGCCGCGGCTCCGTATAGAATGACGAGGCCGACGCCGGTTTTCGTCTCCCCCTGCAAAAACAGCGCCAGCGCCCACGGGATCAGGATCGTCCCCGTGCCGAACACCGGCAGCGCGTCGACCACTGTAATGATCAGCGCCGCCAGAACCGGGTACCGCACCCGAAGAAGCAGCAGCCCCGCGTTTAAAATCAGAAATGTAATGCCCATCAGCTTCAGCTGCGCCCGCAGCCAGCCGCCGAGCGTCGTGCGCACGTGCCCGCCGAGCGTCTGCAGCTTTTCCAGCCACGCCGGGCGCACCGTGCGGCGCAGCCAGCTGCGGATGGCAGGCAGCTCGCCGGAGAGCATGAAGCTGGACAAGATCGCCGTCACCGCGAACAGCACCGCGTCCGGCAGCCGCCCGATGATGCCGGACGCCCAGGAAAAGAGCGTTTCATAGAGCTTCGTGCCGAAGCCCGCGCCGGTCTTGAAGAATTCCTCAACGCCCGCGCGCAGCCCCGTTCCAAGCCCGTCCGGCAGTCTTTCGGCAAGCGCAAGCAGACGCGATTTCAGCTTTTCAAAGAGCGGAGCCAGATTTTCCGCCAGCTGGGGCAGCTGCCGGGCCAGATCCGCCGCCTCCGCGCACAGCAGGCGGCACAGGAAAAACAGCCCGCCGAACAGGAGCCCAAACAGCAGCAGCACGCACAGACCGGACGCCAGCGAACGCGGAACGTGCGCCCGCGTCTGCAAAAGCCGCACCGGCTTTTCCGCCAGCAGGCTCACCGCGAGCCCGATAAAAAACGGCAGCAGCACCGGCAGCAGCAGCGCGCCGAACGCCCACGCGCCGAGCGCACAGCCCAGCGCGATCAGAACGGTCTTCCAGATTTTGCGGCTTTTCATGCTTCGAAATTCCTCCTGTGCTTTTCTGCTTGCAATTTGCGGGTATGTGGTGTATATTGAAGTCTGAGTATAGACACTTGCTTTTCCAACACGGACAATTGTGAGGTGAACGCTATGGAACATAGCCCGAAGTATTATATCGTGGAGGCCGCCGCCCTGCCGGAGATCTTCCAGAAGGTCGCCGAGGCCAAGCGGATGCTCGAAACCGGCGAGACGGACAAGGTCAACGTGGCCGCGCAGGCTGTCGGCATCAGCCGCAGCGCGTTTTATAAGTACCGCGACGCCATCGCGCCGTTTCAGAACCTGATGGCCGGCCGCATCATCACGTTTCAGATCATGCTCAAGGACAAGGCCGGTATCCTGTCCGAGATATTAACTATTTTTGCCAATTGCGGCGCGAATATACTGACCATCAACCAGTCCATCCCCACCGGGGGCCGCGCCATGGTGACCATTTCGGCGGAGACGAGCAATCTCAACTGCAACATCGAAGCGCTGACCCAGCAAATCGCAGAAAGGACGGGCGTAGTCAAGGCAGACTGCGTCGCAGGATAAGCATATGCACGGATTTGAATATTTCGTACCGACTGAGATCGTGTTCGGCGCAGGCAGCACGGAGAAGCTGCCGGAGCTGCTGAAAAAACGCGGACTTTCGCGCGTGCTGGTCGTCTACGGCGGCTCGAGCGCGAAGAAAAGCGGATTGCTTGACCGCGTGTTCCGGCTTCTGGACGAGGCGGGCGTTCAATATCGCGCGCTCGGCGGCGTGCAGCCGAACCCGCGCGCGGCGCTGGCCCGCGAGGGCGTGCAGCTGGCGCTGGAATCGGGTGCGGAGCTGATTCTGGCGGTCGGCGGCGGCAGCGTCATCGACACCTGCAAGGCCATCGCCCACGGCGCGGCCAACCCCGGCACAGATATCTGGGAGTTCTGGAAGCGCCGCGCGCCGCTGACAAAATCCATGCCCGTCGGCGTTGTGCTGACCATCCCGGCAGCCGGCAGCGAGACGAGCGACTCCGCCGTTCTGACCAACGCGGAGGCAGGCGAAAAGCGCGGCCTCAACACCCCGTTCAACCGCCCGGCCTTCGCCATTCTCGACCCCCTGCTCGCCGCGACGCTCCCGGTGCATCAGGTCGCGTGCGGCGTGAGCGACATTCTCATGCACACGCTCGACCGGTATTTTAACCCCGTCACCGATAACGCTCTGACGGATGAGCTGGCCGAGGCGCTGCTGCGCGTCGTGCTGGAATACGGCCCCGCCGCTGTGCGTGACGCGCATGACGAAACGGCCATGAGCGAGATCATGTGGGCAGGCTCCCTGTCGCACAACGGCCTGACCGGCCTCGGCGGCAGGAAGGACTTCGCCACGCACCAGCTCGGCCACGCGCTGAGCGAAAAATTTGACGTGTACCACGGCGACAGTCTGACCGCCGTATGGTCAAGCTGGGCGCGGTCCGTCACGGATGCAGATCCGGCGCGCTTCGCCCGCTTCGCACGGAACGTCTGGCACGTGGAGGAGGCGGACGACACCGCCGCCGCGCTTGCCGGCATCGCAAAGCAGGAGGCATTCTTCCAGTCCATCGGCATGCCCGTGCGTCTGAGTGAGCTTTCCTGCGGCAAGCAGGACGAGGCGGGTCTTGCCGACCTTGCCAGCCGGTGCAGCTACGGAAAAACACGCACGATCGGCACGTTCCGCGTGCTGGACTATGAAAGCATTCTTGCGATCTACCGCAGGGCCAACGAAGCGTGAGGGGGGCTGGCATGAAAAAGCTTGCCATTCTCGGCCCCGGCGTCGTCGGCGGGAGCTGCGCGGAGATCTTGCTGCGGGACGCAGATCTGCTCGAACGGAACGCGGGCGAACAGCTGGAGCTTTCGTATGTGCTGGCGCGCCGCGCGCTGCCGGACAGGCCGTATAAAGACAAGGTCGTCACGGATTTTTCTGTGATCGAGCGCGACGCGAACGTGTTTCTCGTCATAGAAACCATCGGCGGCTGCGGCGCAGCGCTTGAGTATGTCCGCCGCGCGCTTGCCGCAGGCAAGCACGTCGTAACGGCCAACAAGCAGCTCATCGCCGAGCACGGCGCGGAGCTGCTGGCGCTTGCGAAGGCGAATGGCGTGAGCCTTCTGTTTGAGGCCTCCGTCGGCGGCGGCATTCCGGTGCTGCATCCGCTGAGCCAGTGCCTCGGCGCGAATGAAATTTATGAAGTGCGCGGCATTCTGAACGGCACGACGAATTTCATCCTCACGCAGATGCTCGAATACGGGCAGAGCTACGAAGCGGCGCTCCGCGACGCGCAGACGCGCGGCTACGCCGAGCAGGACCCGACCGCCGACGTCGAGGGCATCGACGCGGGCCGCAAGGTCTGCATTCTGGCCGATATGATGTTCGGTAAAAACGTCGACCCGTCCCGCGTCCGCATGACAGGCATTTCCGCCATCACGGCGGAGGACGCCGCGTTTGCAGAGGCAGCCGGGATGAAGCTTCGCCTGCTTGGCCGTGCGGTCCGGCAGGGGCAGGCGCTCACTGTCTTCGTCTCGCCGCATTTCATCGCGGGCACGCAGCCGCTGGCCCCCGTCTCCGGCGTTCTGAACGCCGTCGAGGTGCTGGGCAGCAGCGTCGGCGCGGTCATGTTCTCCGGCCCCGGCGCAGGCGGCCCGGCGACGGCCAGCGCCGTTCTGGCAGATGTCATTGACATCGTCCGCAATCCCGGCCGCAGCCAGCCCGTCAGCTGGCCGGCAGAACCCGCCGCGCTCTGTGACCCGGAGGAATTCGAATCCCCGTTCTTCTTCCGCACAAGACTTCCCAAAGAAGCCTGCGAGCAGGCGCTCGGCCCCGTCCGCTGGCTGCCCGACGCAGGCGCGTTCCACGGCGGCTTTACGCAGAAAACCACCCGAATGGCGCTGCGCGCCTCCGGCCTCGCGCTGGACGCGGTGTGGCCCGTGCTGGCATAAAGACGTTCTGAACCCGCTCTCCCCTGTCATACATCTATGGCAGGGGGGATTTTTTATGAAACGCAAATGGTGGACCGTCTGTTTTCTGAGCATTCTCGCCGGTTCTGCGCTCCATTTTCTTTATGACCTGTGGCCGAACCCGCTGACGGCGGTGTTCGCACCGGTCAACGAAAGCGTCTGGGAGCATCTGAAGCTCTTATACTGGCCGTTTCTCGCCGCCGCGTTCGTGCTGACGAAGGACGAGGCGGACAGCCGAAAAAGCTGGTGCGGTCTGCTGGCGGGACTTCTGGGCGCGCCGCTGCTTCTTCTGGGCGCGTATTACACACTCTTGTCCGGCTTCGCGCTGTACGGCCTGCCGCTCGACCTGATTTTGTACGCGCTGGCAATGGCCGGCGGCTTTGGGCTGGCGTGGCATTTGCAGAGGGCCCGCCTTCCCGCATGGCTGTGCGGCGTGCTGGTGATCGCGGCGGGTATTTACGGCGCTGCGCTGGTGCTGTTTTCCTTTGCGCCGCCGGAGCTGCCCATTTTTCTGCCGCCGGTCTGAAATTTTCTGCATTTTTGTGTTGACAACCGTGTTTTTCTCCTGTATAATAGCCCGGAGAAAACAAAGAAGGAGCGGCGAGCACCGCAACTCACCTCCAGCTGTCTGCGAAGAGGTTCATAATTTCCTCCGCCTTGTGCGGAAGTCTGGATTTTATGTGCGGGTGCTTTGCGGCATCCGCACTTTGCATTTGGAGGTGCTTTACAATCGGTAAATTAGAACATCAGATCAACGAGGAGATCCGCGACAAGGAGCTTCGCGTGATCGGAGCTGACGGCAGCCAGCTTGGTATTATGACCTCGTCCGACGCTCTGGCGCTTGCCGAGGAAAAGGACCTTGACCTTGTCAAGATCGCGCCGAACGCTGTTCCGCCGGTCTGCAAGATCATGGATTACGGCAAATTCCGCTTCGAACAGCTGAAAAAGGAAAAGGAAGCCAAGAAGAACCAGAAGGTCGTGGAGATCAAGGAGATCCGTATGTCTCCCAGCATCGACACCAACGACTTCAATACCAAGGTCAAAAGCGCAGTCAAGTTCCTGAACGATGGCAACCGAGTCAAAGTCACCGTACGTTTCCGCGGCCGTGAAATGGCGCATACGTCGCTCGGGCAGGAGCTTCTCGCGAAGTTCGGCGCCGATTGCAGCGAGATCGCCACGATCGCCAAGGACGCCAAACTCGAAGGACGCAATATGTCCATGTTCCTGAGTCCCAAGAATTCCAAATAAACTACAATCGCAATCACACGGAAGGAGAACCACTATGCCTAAGCTGAAGTCCCATAGCGGCGCCAAGAAAAGATTCAACCTCACCAAGAACGGCAAGGTCAAAAGAGCGCACGCATTCAAGAGCCATATCCTCACCAAGAAGACCACCAAGCGTACCCGCAACCTGCGCAAGAACGGCTACGCCGACGTGACCGTGGAAGATATCGTGAAGAAGATGATCCCTTACAAATAATCGGTAAGGGTTGACGACACATAGGAGGATAATATAATGGCAAGAGTAAAAGGCGCAATGATGACGCGCAAAAGAAGAAATAAGACCCTGAAGCTCGCGAAGTCCTACTGGGGCTCCAAGTCCCGTCACTTTAAGATGGCCAAGCAGGCCGTTGCAAAGTCCGGCGTTTATTCGTATGTCAGCCGCAAGCTGAAGAAGAGAGATTTCCGCCAGCTGTGGATCTCCCGTATCTCCGCGGCCGTCGCTCCCTACGGCATCAACTACAGCCGTTTCATCTACGGCCTCAAGAAGTCCGGCATCGAGATGAACCGCAAGGCTCTGAGCGAGCTCGCCATCGCCGATCCCGAGGCGTTCAAGGTTCTCGTCGAGACCGCGAAGAAGGCTCTGTAAGCAAATTTTATGGCCGCCATATGCAATATGGCGGCCTTTTTCTATAGATAAGGAGAGTTTTATGGCCTGGAAAGCAGTTTTATTCGATATGGACGGCGTGCTGATCGATTCTGAGGAATACATGGCGAAAACCGGCGTCCGTGCGCTGAAGAAATACGGCATTGACGCGAAGGAATCCGACTTCGCCGAGTTTGTCGGCTGCGGCGAGAACCGCTATGTCGGCGGCGTGGCAGAAAAATACGGCGTGCCGTACCGCACGGAGATGAAGGACTACCTCTATGCGTGCTACGGCGAGCACGTGAAGGAGGAAGCCAATATCCCCGACGGCGTTCTGGACGTGCTGCACACGCTGCGCGCGCGGGGCTACCGGCTGGCCGTCTGCTCGTCGGCAGACCGCGTGAAGGTGCTCATGAATCTGTCCGCCATCGGCGCGGAGGAATCCCTGTTCGACCAGCTTGTGACCGGCACCGACATCAAAAATCCCAAGCCGGACCCCGAAATTTACCTGACAGGCGCGGCCAGTCTCGGCCTTGCGCCGTCCGAGTGCATCGTGGTCGAGGATGCGCCGAGCGGCATCCGCGCGGCGCACGCTGCCGGGATCGAAGCCATTGGCCTCGCCACCAGCTTCCCGGCGGACTATCTGCGCGAGCAGGCACAGCCGGAGTATCTGCTGCCGGATCTCAAGTCGATCCTGACGCTGCTGTGAGTCCCATGCCGGAATTTTTACCGATTTCCCGCGCCGATATGCAGCGGCGCGGCTGGGAGCAATGCGACTTTGTCTATATCATCGGCGACGGCTATGTCGATCACCCGTCGTTCGGCCACGCGATCATCTCGCGCGTGCTGGAGAACGCGGGCTATAAGGTCGGCATCATCTCGCAGCCCGACTGGAAAAATCCCGCTTCGATCAACGCCCTCGGCGAACCGCGCCTGGGCTTTCTTGTCATGGGCGGCAATATGGACTCGATGGTCAACCACTACACCGTCTCCAAGGCCCACCGGAAAGCCGACGCCTATACCCCTGGCGGCGTGATGGGCAAGCGGCCCGATTACGCCGTGACGGTCTACTGCAACCTCATCCGCCGCACCTACCGCCGCAAGCCCATCATCATCGGCGGCATTGAGGCAAGCCTTCGAAGGCTTGCGCATTACGATTACTGGTCCGACAGGCTCAAGCGGTCGATTCTGCTCGATTCGCAGGCCGATCTTCTGATCTACGGCATGGGAGAGCGCGCCGTCGTCGAGATCGCGAACGCGCTCAACGACGGCATGGACGCGCAGGACATCACGTATATCGACGGCACGGTCTATAAGACCCGTGAGCCAGATACATCCGTCCCGTCCATCACGCTCCCGGCCTTCCCGGATATGCAGAAAAATCCGCGCGTCTACGCCGAGAGCTTTTCCATCCAGTACCGCAACACCGACCCCTTCTGCGCCAAGCGGCTCATCGAGCCGTATGGCGACCATGAATTTATCGTCCAGAACCCGCCGCAGAAGCCGCTTTCGCAGAAGGAGATGGATCATGTCTACGATCTTCCATACTGCCGCACGTTCCATCCGTCGTACAAAAAACTTGGCGGCATTCCGGCCATCGCGGAGATCGAATTCAGCCTGACCTCCTGCCGGGGCTGCTTCGGCGCGTGCAGCTTCTGTGCGCTGACGTTCCATCAGGGGCGGATCATCCAGACCCGCTCGCAGGAGTCGATCCTCCGGGAAGCCGAGGGCATGACGCATTCGCCGGGCTTCAAGGGCTACATCCATGACGTCGGCGGCCCGACGGCGAATTTCCGCCAGCCCGCCTGCAAAAAGCAGCTGCAGCGCGGCGCGTGCCCGACAAGACAGTGCCTGTTCCCCTCCCCCTGTAAAAACCTGATCGCCGACCATACGGATTACCTGTCCCTGCTGCGGAAGCTCCGCAAGCTGCCGGGCGTCAAGAAGGTCTTCATCCGCAGCGGCATCCGGTTCGACTATCTGCTGGCCGACCCGAGCGATACGTTTTTCAAGGAGCTGGTGCGCTATCACATCTCCGGCCAGCTGAAGGTCGCGCCGGAGCACGTGTCCGATCAGGTCCTGCGCGTGATGGGCAAGCCCCCGCACGCCGTATACCAGCAGTTTGTGGAGAAATACAAAAGGATCAACGAGCAGGAGGGCATGAAGCAGTACGTCGTGCCCTACCTCATGTCGTCCCACCCCGGCTGCACGATGGAAGAGGCTGTAAAGCTGGCAGAATACCTGCGCGATAGTAACCACGAGCCGGAGCAGGTGCAGGATTTCTATCCCACGCCGTCCACGCTCTCTACTGTCATGTACTATACCGGCCTCGACCCCCGGACGATGGAGCCGGTCTATGTGCCGAAAAACCCGCACGAAAAGGCCATGCAGCGTGCGCTGATGCAGTACCGCAGACCGCAGAATTATTTTCTTGTGCGCGAGGCGCTGCAAAAGGCAGGCCGGACGGATCTCATCGGCTTTACGCCAAAATGCCTCATCCGTCCGTATCCGCCGAAGGAGAAAAAGCCCGGCACAGCCGAGCAGATACCGGAGCGGAAGTCCGCCTCCGCAAAACCGGCCAAAAAACGCCCGCCCCGCCGGTAGTCTATTGCACGGTTTCCCCTCATATAGTCTTCCATACGAAGAAAAGATGAGGTGGAACTATGGAAAACACAGCCAATCACATTACCCTGACCGGGACGCTGGCGTCCCTGCCGGAATATTCGCATCAGAACCACGAGCGCAGATTTTTCCGCTTTCTGCTTGCCGTGGAGCGGCTGAGCGGCACGGAGGATCTGCTGCCGGTTCTGGCCGCGGAGGACGTGTTGGAGCAGGCGGAGCTGTTCGAAGGTGAACGCTTCACCATCGAGGGCCAGATCCGCTCGTTCAACAACCGGGAGCCGACCGGCCGCCGTCTGATCCTGTGCGTCTACGCGCTTTCCATGACGACGACGGACGCGCCCATGCAGAATGAGGCCGTTCTGACCGGCACGGTCTGCAAACCGCCGGTTTACCGGCAGACGCCGCTCGGACGGCAGATCACGGATCTGTGTCTGGCCGTGCCGCGCCTGTACCGCAGGACGGATTATATCCCCTGCATTTTATGGGGCCGGACGGCGCTGGCCGCCGCCGAATACCCGACTGGCACAGAGCTGACGCTCACGGGCAGGCTCCAGAGCCGGACATATCTCAAAAACCTGGGCGAGACGAGCGAAACGCGCACCGCGTATGAATTTTCCGTCAGCGCCTGCGAGCGTGTCCCGGAATTTGCGATTTTTTAGAAAGAATTTCCCGTCCTGTGCAACCAACGGCCAGAAAATCCGTCTTTTAAGTACAGATGATTCAATCGACAAGAGGTATCGGCAAAAGCTCCGCTGATAACCGCGGTCGATTGGATCAGCGGTTACGCAAGCAGAACACAAAAGAAAGGGGTACCAATCATGAAAAAAAGATCGATTCTTGCCATCCTTCTCGCCGCACTGCTGCTTCTGGCCATGTTTACTGGCTGCGCGGCAAGCTCCAAAATGGCGCCAGCGGATACCGCGTCCGTGGCCAACGGCTATTACGATTCCACGCAGGAGGCTCCCGCCGCTGAGACGCCCATGGAGGCGCCCGCCGAGCCGGAGGAGGAATTCGCCTACGACACCGTTGCCACGACGGAAGCGGGCGGCGGAGCCGCTGAAACGCCGGAGCCGGATGCTTCCGTCGCCGACTACACCGCCAAGATCATCTATACCGCGTCCGTCTCCATCGAGACGACCGAATTTGACAAGGCGGTCGCCGCGCTGGAAAATCAGGTGCAGAAGATCGGCGGATTTGTGGAAAGCTCGAACGTGACGGGCGACACGCAGTACAATTCCGACGGCACGACCTCCATCGTCAACCGCTGGGCGTATTACACCGTCCGCATCCCGTGCGAGCAGTTTGAAGCCTTCCTGCACGAAACGGAGGGCTTCGGCAACGTGACCTCCACCAGCCGTGACGCGCAGAACGTCACGTCGGCCTACACCGATTATGAAGCGCGGCTTTCCAGTCTCAACACGCAGGAGGAGCGGCTTCTCGATATGCTCTCGAAGAGTGAGGACGTGGAGACGCTCATCGCGCTGGAGCAGCGGCTGTCCGACGTGCGCTATGAGATCGAGTCCATTGAGCGCAGCCTGCGCAACTATGATATGCAGATCAGGTATTCGACCGTGGAGCTCGATCTGCGCGAGGTCGAGGTCTACACGCCGACCGTTCCGGTCCGGCGCACCTTCGGCCAGAAGCTGTCTGATTCCCTGTCCGACGGCTGGACGGGCTTTGCCCGCGGCGTGCAGAACGTCATTCTGGGTCTGGCCTCCGCGCTGCCCGCGCTGGTTCTGCTGGCCGTGATCGTCATTGCCGTGATTGCCGGGATCAAAACTGCCCGTAAAAAGCGCAGAGCAAAATTCACCGCCCAGCAGGAGCCTCCGCAGGACCCGAAGCCGTGATCCGGCTATTAAGAACCCGCTAAGATACGCCCGGCCCACTTGACGGCCGGGCGTTTTTCTGCTTCAATAGACATGATAAAAGGGAGTAGCAGGCGGGTTTCCCCCGTGTCGGCTGCGTCAGTACGGCAGAAATGCCCGCAGTCGACTGAAATTGTGAGACTTTTACCGAAGCATCGCGTATGCTTGGGTAAAGGTCTTTTCTTTTTATCAAAAAACAAAACAGGAGGACTTTTTGTGGCGCAGTTATTTTCAAACATCAGCAATCTCAACTGGCAGCAGGCGGTGATGTGGCTGATCGGCGGAATTCTCATCTATCTGGCGGTCAAGCGGGATATGGAGCCTGCGCTGCTGCTGCCGATGGGCTTCGGCGCGATCCTGGTCAATCTGCCGCTGTCCGGCGCGGTCACGCAGGCCATCGACGGCGTGGAGGAGGTCGGCGTTCTGAACGTGCTGTTCGACGCGGGCATCGCGAACGAGCTGTTCCCGCTGCTGCTGTTTGTCGGCATCGGGGCCATGATCGATTTTGAGCCGCTGCTGAACGACCCGAAGCTCATGTTCTTCGGTGCGGCGGCGCAGTTCGGCATTTTCTTCACCTTCAGCCTTGCGGCCCTTCTGGGCTTCCCCATCAAGGACGCGGCGGCCATCGGCATCATCGGCGCGGCGGACGGCCCGACGGCGATCTTTATGGCAAATTTCCTGAAATCCAACTATCTGGGCGCGATCATGGTCGCGGCGTATTCGTACATGGCGCTCGTGCCGATCGTGCAGCCGCCGGTCATCCGCGCGCTGACCACAAAGCACGAACGGATGATCCATATGCCGTACCACCAGCACACGGTCAGCAAGCGCACAAAGATCCTGTTCCCGATCATTATCACCGCCGTCTGCGGCATCGTCTCGCCGCGAAGCGTGGCGCTGGTGGGCTTTCTGATGTTTGGCAACCTCATCCGGGTGTGCGGCGTGCTGGACTCTCTTTCCGAGACAGCGCAGAAGACGCTCTCGAATCTCATCACACTCTTTCTGGGCCTCACCATCGCCGTGCGGATGCAGGCAGCGTATTTTCTGACGAAGCAGACGCTTCTCATCATGGCGCTGGGCCTTGTGGCGTTTATGTTCGACACGGCGGGCGGCGTGCTGGTTGCGAAGCTGATCAATCTGTTCCTGCCGAAGGACAAAAAGCTCAATCCCATGATCGGCGCCTGCGGCATCTCGGCGTTCCCGATGTCCGCGCGCGTCGTCTACAAAATGGCGATCAAGGAAGACCCGCAGAATTATCTGCTCATGCAGTGCGTGGGCGTCAACGTATCCGGGCAGGTCGCGTCCGTCATTGCGGGCGGTCTGCTGCTGAATCTTCTGGTGTGAGGGAAACAATATGAATTTTGAAGCATTCTTACAGACGCTGCCCATCATGGGTAAGGGCATGGCCGGGATCTTTCTGGTGACCGGCGTGATCGTGCTGTGCATCCTGATTTTGGGGAAAGCGGGCAACAAACCAGAAAAATAAAACAGAACGCTCTTGAATCAACATACAAATGCAGGTATAATAGAGGTACACTTCAAGAAAGAGGGTACTTTTATGTCTGTTGATATGACCAAATGGTGCGAGATCGCAAAGGCCAACATGGGCAAGCGCCCGGCGGGCGAGGGCCGTCTCGGCGGCAAGATCTGCATCGTGACCGGCGCGGCCCAGGGCTTCGGCAAGGGCATTGCGGAGGAGCTGTACAAAGAGGGCGCGACCATCGTTATCGCCGATATGAACGAGCCGCTGGCAAAGCAGGTCGCAGAGGAAATGGGCGAGCGCGCCGTCTCCATTGCGGTCAACGTCTCCGACGAGGAATCCGTCGCGAGCATGGTCGCGCAGACGGTCGAGAAGTTCGGCGGGCTCGATCTGATGCTCTCGAACGCGGGCGTCGTCCGCTCCGGCCCTCTGGCGCATGTGGAAAAGAAGGACTTTGATTTCGTCACGAGCGTCAACTATACCGGCTTCTTCCTCTGCGCGAAATATGCCGCCATCATCATGGAGGCTGAACACGAGGCGGACCCCGAAGCCATGTTCGATATCGTCACGCTGAACTCGAAGTCCGGTCTGGAAGGCTCCAACAAGAATTTCGCCTACGCGGGTTCCAAATTCGGCGGCATCGGCCTGACGCAGTCGTTCGCGCTTGAGCTGTGCGCGTACAACATCAAGGTCAACGCCGTCTGCCCCGGCAACTTCCTCGACGGCCCGCTGTGGTCCGACCCGGTGCGCGGTCTGTTCGTGCAGTATCTGGAGGCCGGCAAGGTCCCCGGCGCAAAGACCGTCGCGGACGTGCGCCGCTACTACGAGGCCAAGGTCCCGATGAACCGCGGCTGCCTGCCTGTCGATGTGGCGCGCGCCGTCATGTACTGCGTCGAGCAGAAGTATGAAACCGGTCAGGCCATCCCCGTCACCGGCGGTCAGGTCATGCTGAACTGAGGGCCGCGCGATGATCGAGATCGACATTCTGAACAAACTCAACGCGCCCACACGGGAAGAACGCCTTGCAAATCTCAAGGAGGTTCTGAAGACGGCCAAATTCCCGCCCATGGTGCCGCAGTACATCAACAACCATATCCATACGACCTATTCCTTCTCGCCCTACTCCCCCACCGCCGCGGTCTATGCCGCGCGGATGGAGGGCCTGTGCACGGCGGGCATCATTGATCACGACTCTATTTCCGGCGCGCGGGAATTCCTTGCTGCGGCAGAGCTGGTCGGCATGCCGGTGACTGTCGGCATGGAATGCCGCGTGTCCATGGACGGCACAGCCATGCAGGGCAAGCGCACCAACAACCCCGATCAGGTCGGCGTCAGCTATATGACCATCCAGTCCGTTCCGCACGACAAAATCGAGCAGCTCAACGCATGGTTCGCGCCCTACCGCGCGGCCAGAGGCCGCCGGAACCGCGCGATGGTCGAAAAAATCAACGCGCTGCTGGACGGCATCGCGCTGGACTACGACCGCGACGTGCTCCCGCTGAGTGAAGCAAAAGAAGACGGCGGCGTGACCGAGCGGCATCTCATGTACGCGCTGGCAAAGAAAATGGCCCAAAAGGCCGGAAAGGGCCAGCCAATGGTCGACTATCTCGCGTCCATCGGCCTGAGCCTCAGCGAAAAGCAGAAGACCCAGATGCTCGATACCGCATATCCGTTCTACGAGTACGATCTGCTCGGCATTCTGAAATCCGCATTCGTGCCGAAAATTTATATCGACGCGACGGAGGAATGCCCGAACGTGCGCGATGTGGCCAAGCTGTGTGATGAAATCGACGCGCTTTTGTGCTACGCGTATCTCGGCGACGTGACGGCCTCCGTCACGGGCGACAAGAAGGCGCAGAAGTTCGAGGACGACTATCTGGACGACGTGATCGCCTGCATTAAAGACTGCGGCATCCGCGCTGTCACCTATATGCCGACACGCAACACGCCGGAGCAGCTGACGAGACTTCGCCGTCTGTGCGACGAAAACGGCCTGTTCCAGGTTTCGGGCGAGGATATCAACTCCCCGCGCCAGTCGTTCGTCATCAAGGCCATGGAAAACCCGCTTTTTTCCAACCTGATCGACGCGACCTGGAAGCTGATCGAACACGAAAAGACCGGCTCTGCCATCTGCTGAGCCAAAAATGAAAGGGGCATGACACCATGAGAAACCTGTTGGCGTTCGACCTCGGCGCGAGCAATGGCCGCGCAATTCTTGGCCAGTTCGACGGCGAGACAATCACCATGCGCGAACTGCATCGGTTTGAAAACAATTACATTGAGATGAACGGCGTGTTCTACTGGGATCTGCCGTATCTCTACAACCAGCTCAAGCAGGGGCTGCTGGCGTTCAAAAACGCGAATGTCGGAACGCTTGACTGCATCGGCATCGACACCTGGGGCGTGGACTATGGCCTGCTTGACAAAAACGGCCAGCTGCTGTCCAATCCCCGGTCGTACCGCTATGCGGTCGACGAGGATATGGCGGAGGTCTGGAAGACCGTCGATTTCAAGACGCTCTTCGCCCGCACGGGCATCGCAACCATGAATTTCAACACCGTCTACCAGCTCTACCGCCGCAAACTGCAGGGCGATCCCGCGCTGGACGCGGCCGAGACGATGCTGCTGATGCCGGATCTGCTGGGCTTCTTCCTGACGGGCGAAGCGAAGACGGAATACACCAACGCGACGACCTCCATGCTTTATAACCCCACCGAAAAGGACTGGGACTGGCAGACGATCGACGCGCTGGGCCTGCCGCGGAGAATCTTTACAAAGCTCGACCGCGCGGGTGCGCTGCGCGGAACGCTCCGCCCGGAGCTGGCCGCAGAACTCGGCATTAATCAGGCAAATTTCGCCGCTGTCGGCACGCACGACACGGCCTCTGCCGTGGCCGCCATCCCCGGCACGGGCAGCTTTGCGTTCTGCTCGTCGGGTACGTGGTCGCTGTTCGGCGTGGAGACGGACGAACCGATTCTGACGGACGCCGTGCGCGACGCGAACTTCTCCAACGAGGGCACGATCCAGGGCGGCTTCCGGCCTCTGAAGAACATCATGGGCCTGTGGCTCATTCAGGAGTGCCGCCGCGACTGGCAGAAGGCCGGTCAAAACCTCAGCTGGAACGACATTGTGGAAGAGGCAAAAAAGGCAGAACCCTTCCGCTCCATCATCGATCCCGATTACGGCGAATTCTTTGCCGGAGGCCGGATGGTCGAGAAAATTCAGACCCTCTGCCGCAAGACGAACCAGCCGGTACCCGAAACCGTCGGGCAGATCGCGCGGTGCATCTATGAATCGCTGGCGCTCAAATACCGCTGGGCATTGGAGCGTCTGGAGGAGATCAAGGGCCAACGCATCGACACGCTGAACATTGTCGGCGGCGGCTGCCAGAATAAGCTGCTCAATCAGTTTGTCGCAGACTCCATCGACCGGCCCGTCATCACCGGCCCCATCGAGGGCGCAGCCATCGGCAATCTGCTGGCCCAGGCCATGGCGCTGGGCGATATTACGACGATGGACGAACTGCGCACCGTTGTGCGCCGTTCCGAGGCCGTCAGCACCTATGAGCCGCATCACACGCCGGAATGGGAAGCCGCATATCAGAAGCTGCTTTCCTTCAGCAAGTAACGTGATTCAAAAACGCCGGAAGCGATTGCTTCCGGCGTTTTGAAAAGGAGAATCCATATGGATATTCAAGAACTCGTCCGCGCGCAGCGGGCATATTTTCTCTCCGGCGCAACGCGGCCCTACGCGTTCCGGATGGAGCAGCTGAAAAAATTACAGCGCGCGTTGCAGACAAACGAGAAGCTGCTGGAGCAGGCCATGTATCAGGACTTCCGCAAGGCCCCGATGGAGGTTTATATGTGCGAAACGGGCATGGTGCTCGAGGAGGTGCGCTTCCATCTGAAGCACCTGAAGGGCTGGATGCGTGAGCGCGCCGTCCCGACGCCGCTGGCGCAGTTCCACGCGAAAAGCTTTGTCTCGCCGGAGCCGTATGGCGTCGCGCTGATCATCTCGCCGTGGAACTACCCCGTCCAGCTCTGCCTGTCGCCGCTGGTAGGCGCGATCTCCGGCGGCAACTGCGCCATCGTAAAGCCGTCGGCTTATGCCCCCGCGACCAGCGCGGCCATCGCGAAGCTCATCGCCGAGACGTTTGACCCACGCTATATCGCCGCTGTCGAGGGCGGACGCGCGGAAAACAGCGCGCTGCTGTCGCAGCGCTTCGACACCATTTTCTTCACCGGCAGCGTCGCCGTCGGCAAGGTCGTGATGGAGGCTGCGGCCAAAAATCTCACCCCCGTCACGCTTGAGCTCGGCGGCAAGAGCCCCGTCATCGTGGATAAAACCGCCGATGTGAAGCTTGCCGCGCGGCGCATCGCGTTCGGCAAGGTCCTGAACGCCGGGCAGACCTGCGTAGAGCCGGACTATCTGCTGATCGAGAAATCGGTCAAGCCCGCGTTCATCGAGGCATACCGGCAGGCGCTGCATGAATTCTTCCCGGACGGCAGCATGGACGAAATGCCCGTGATCGTGTCGGAAAAGCACTTTGCCCGCGTGACGGCGCTGTTGGAGGGACAGACAGCTGTGGTCGGCGGAGAATTTGACGAAAAAACGCGCTTCGTTGCGCCCACGCTGCTGGACGGAGTTTCCCCGGACAGCCCCGTTATGCAGGAGGAGATCTTCGGGCCGATCCTGCCCATGCTGGAGTTCAGCCGGCTGGACGAAGCCATTGATTTCATCCGCAGCCGGGAAAAGCCGCTGGCTCTGTACCTGTTCACGTCTGACAAGGCAGCCGAACGCCGCGTGCTGGATACCTGCTCCTTCGGCGGCGGCTGCATCAACGACACGATCATCCATCTTGCCACCACGCATATGCCCTTCGGCGGCGTAGGCAGCAGCGGCATGGGCAGCTATCACGGCAAAAAGAGCTTCGACACGTTCACGCACGCACGCAGCATCGTCAAAAAATCCACCTGGCTCGATCTTCCGATGCGCTACCACCCGTATTCGGAGAAAAAGCTCGGGATAATAAAGCGGTTTATGAAGTAATTCTGCACGGCAAATGCGTCTCTTGGGTTACTTGGGTGCGTCAGAAATTTTGAGCTGCTTTAAGCTTCGCGGGAAAGATCCAAGAAAACCGAAGGGGTTTTCTAGGGTGTATCTGAAAACTCATGATGTGACCGGCAGCGAGGGATTTTTGC
>ERZ772831.1236-NODE-1236-length-24781-cov-7.769150_pt1 | contig 24781 bp, 17 predicted proteins | sample MGYA00580858_ERZ772831 | MGnify/ENA primary metagenome ERZ772831 (study PRJEB29015, sample SAMEA2737694) | human gut metagenome | biome: human gut; feature: human-associated habitat; material: faeces | place: China | collected 2012 ... | reverse complement strand
TCCAGCAGAGAGAAATATGTGTATTTCCTGCTACTTAACAACCATGGGCAGCCAAAATCACAGTCACAAGCTTGGGTATTACCATATTTTGGGGGATAGTAAACAGGAAGCATTCTCAATTAAGTAAACGAAAATCCAACCCGTGGAAAAAGGGAAAAGTCTTTTTTTTCAGATAGATGAATGGAGAACACGAAGATTTATTCCGAATTTTGGAATAGCGATGCAATTTATTTCAATATAATAAAAAATATTTTTACTCGATCGAAATTAAAAAATTATATAATTATATAATACTATTATACAATTAAAAACAATTATGTTTTTACGCAAGTATCCAAAAATAAGAATTTATTTTTAGGTTTTATTTTATCAGTAACACTGATTTTACGGATTTTTTTTGCGCTTTTTTAAAAATTTTTTCGTAATACTCCATACTAGATATTACAATTTTGTTCTAAATAATCTTTATATGCATGTATAAAAAATATTTATAAAGATAAAAGGCTATGAAGTAATAGTGCTCAAGATTGAGAGGACAGTGGGGGAAAACGTCGTGTTTTTTTATATACAAAACACGACAGGAGAAGGGATGCAGGAGGGCAGGAAAACGCTCTGAGGGGACAAAAAAGGAGGGGGTGCGTGTGCGATTTCTTCGCACACACAATGGAGAAAGAGTGAAAGGGCAGGGGGCTTTAATGTGCGGAAAGGGACGGCAGCCAGGAGTTTTCAGACCATGAACGTCGTTTGGTCAGAGCGATTTTGCACGGGGAAAGCGTGTGGATACCGTTTCATGGACACATGTCGGGGTGGGGCTTCAACAGCCGCAATATCATCAGATGGCCGTCAGCCTTACCGGCGGTGCACAATGGCGGCGGATTTGCCGTGCCGGCCATGGGAAGCCAAAGGAGGGGCGTTGCGAAGGCTGCGGCCTGCAACGGAGCCGCAGCTTATCGTGGTATCGGAATCCGGAAATCCGCACGGACTCACCTTGGTGATTTTGCTGCGGCAACGAACAGGGGCGGGCTGGGAACATGGGAAAGGAGCGGCAGGGGAATCAGGAGAGGAAAGAGAGAGGAGGGAAGCGTGGGGAGAGAAATGTGTGTATCATAAAAAACAATAAATGAGTCAAAAATATAAAATACAGACTGACGGGATAAACAGAAGAACATTGCTCCTGAGTTCGTTCCGTCAGCTCTCAGTCACGGGACAGTTTCCGGAACAATGAAAGGACGGCCGGGATCAGGCGGAGAGGTGGCTTTGCCCTTCCAGGCGGAAGGGATCAGGATTTCCGGAAACCGGATTCAGGACTATGCCGTAGCAGTTCGATTTCTTCCGGAGTCAGTTCGCGGACAGCACCGGCAGCGAGATTACCGAGCCTGAGAGGGCCTTCGGAGATCCGGCGCAGCCTGAGGATGGTGAGGCCCACATCACGGCACATGCGGCGAATCTGCCTGTTGAGGCCCTGATGGAGCGTGAAGGTGAGGGCGGTATTGCCACGGGGCGTGGAGCCGGCAGTGATTTTCACAGGAGCCGTTCTGTCTCCTTCGGCGAGCACCATTCCGCGCCGCATGATATCGAGCGCTTCCTCTGGAGCATTCCCACGAACAAGAACTTCATAAGTCTTCCCCCGGCTGCAGCTCGGATGCATAAGCTGCTGGGCGAGGGGGCCGTCGTTGGTCAGAATGAGGAGTCCTTCAGAAAAATAGTCCAGGCGGCCGACAGGGTAGAGGCGCAGACCGCGAAACTTCTTCGGGACAAAATCAAGGACGGTTTCGCGTCCCTGGGGATCGGAGGCAGTGGAGACCACCTGCACGGGCTTGTTCAGCATAAGATAGACATGCTCCTGAGCGTGCCCGAGAGGTTTGCCATCCACCGTAACGGAGTCGTGGGGGCTGACGCGCATGCCGGCTTCGGCAGGGGCGCCATTGACGCGGACACGTCCCTGGGCGATGAGTTCATCCGCCTTGCGGCGGGAGCAGATGCCGGACTGGGCAATAACCTTATTGAGACGGAGAGTTTCTTCCATTAATTGCTGCCTCCATATCCCCATATGGTGGACAATGAAGCAGGCTCCGTCAAGGTGTCAGAGAGTGCTGAGCCCCCTCTTTGGATATTTAAAGTTTACATAATTACCATTATGGGACATTTAAATATAGCACTCTATCCTTATTATATATGTAAAAATCTGCGTTGCCTCAAGATTTCATGGCGCCGCTGCCGCCGTTCTCCATGTGGAATTTATTATTTCCCCTTATGTAAGGATGCGCTCTTTTTCTGGGGCGCAGGAAACTTCCCCGGACACTCGCCGCAAGGCTTACACCTTCCACCTCGAGAGACGGTCCCTCTTGCGAAAGTTCCCTTCAGCATCGTCCACCCTGCCCTTGTAAGGTTTCTTCTCCTCTCTCCATTTTCCTTCTCCTGAGGAAAAAGCTATATCATTTTTTCCTGTCTTTCCCCGGGAACTCTGTCAGCTATAGCATAATCCTGAGAATTGAATGTTTTTCCTGAGGGCATTCAGCCTTCAGGGTATCATCGAAGCGTTCCTTGGCAAAAAAATACGCGTCTGGCGCCCCTACTCTGTAGAGGCCGCATGTGGGGGAATATATTGATCTAAAAGGAAATTTTATTATTCTAAACGTTTTATTTATCTGTTATCCTCAAAAAAATATTTGTTTAAATATGACGGCAGATGTTGCGGGATCCCTGGAGAATCCGGATTCGTCTGCGAAAATATTTTTTTATTTTTCTAAAAAAAACACATTTTGATAAATTTTATATTTATTAATTTTGTCCCGTGTGCTAAAGCAAATGAAATCTGTGGGATGGAGAAGATGCCACTCTCCCGGCCAGACTGGCCGAATGTGTCCCGCCCCTGTTACGGTGACCGCATCAGGCGGCGCCAAGCCTCGCTGACATGGGGCAGAGCCTCGGGTCTCTGCTTCAGGAGAAAAAGAAGATGATGAACGCTGTGAAGAGATTTTCGGTTGTCCGTTCCTGTCGTGTCGGTCTTAGCTTTGGAACGGGTGATTCTAATCTGCTTGTCTGCGGCCTGCTTTATATTCCCGGAAGTCTTTCTTCTTTCCCTCCGAAAAGTCCCCCCGCGCCGTCTTTTCCTGCGGCGCCATGAAGCCTTCATTCCCTCCGCCTGGACCGCCCGGTGCTGTAACCGGCCAGTGTCCCTCTCAGGCTGTCTGCCCGGCAGGCAGGGATAGGAATAACACGTCCTCGGCAGGGCAGTTCCCTGTTGTGGTCTCCGATCCGGTGCCCACTACCGGTTTTGCCGCCATGCTCCGTACTCCGCCTTGCTGGCATGGGGCCAGCACCGAAATGTGCGTTGCCGATGCCGGACGCGGCATGTCGGCCGTGTTTGAGGAGTCAGGCCAGAAGGTTGTGTCTGCCCTCTTCTCCCGGGAACGGTCGCCTTTCCGTCTGGCGGCCAGATAGTAAAAAATTAAGGCTGTTCCCTCTCTTTTGTCAGGCCAGCGGAGAGTCCGTGCGTAATTCTACCGGGTTCTCAAAAACAGGCCTGTCAGACGGGAAAATGTGACGTCTCCACCTTTTCCGTACCCTCCTCTGCCAGCCCTCAGGCGGCATAGGGCCGAATTCGGTGGATGAATCCGGCGGAGCTTCCTGACCGCGGCCGTGATTGAGCAGGAGAAAGGCTATTTTCAGAATATGACTACAAAGCGTACGCCTTTTGATTCTACGTACAAAAGTTTGTTCAAAGATCCTGAGATGGTCGCCAGCCTGTTGCGTGAGTTAGTTGATCTGGATTTAGCGGAGGAACTTGATTTCTCCTCTCTCAGATTACTCTCGGGCGACTACGTGACGGACGATCTGAGGCAGCGGTTTAACGACGTGGTGTGGAGGGTTCAGTGGAAAAACAGTGACGAGTATGTGATAATCATGATGGAATTCCAGAGCTCGGTCGACCCATGGATGGCCATGCGTGCTGAGGAGTATGCTATGCTTCTCTTGCGTGATCTGACGAAACAGGGGGTTGTCAATCCCAGAATCGGCGTGCCTCCGGTACTGCCCATTGTTATATATACGGGGGAAGGCAAATGGACAGCGGCAAAAGAGGTTTCTGAACTTGTAGCGCCGCAGCCTCCGGCGGCAAAACGGCTGCTTGCCTATCTGCGTCATCGACGCTATTTTCTAATAGGTACCAAGCAATTGACGGCTGATGATACCCGGAAGTATTCGGGGTTGGCGGCAAAATTTTTTATCGCGGAGCATGCGGCTCCGGATGAACTTGCGCCTTTATTGCTGGATCTCATTTCCACACTAAAAGGCCGCCGGTATGCCGAACTGCGCCGCCTTCTTTTGCAATGGTTCAGGTATATTATCCTGCCGAAAGCGGGAATCAGCATAGATTTTTCTGAAAATACGACTTTGGAAGGAGCGGTTGCCATGTATGCGGAAGCTTTTAACACGTGGAAAGAAAAATTCAGGGCTGAGTGTATGGTTGAGGGCAAAGTTGCTGGCATAGCTGAGGGCAAAGCTGCGGGCAGAGCTGAGGGCATAGTTGAGGGCAAAATTGCGGGCAGAGCTGAGGGCATAGTTGAGGGCAAAATTGCTGGCATAGCTGAGGGCAAAGCTGCAGGCAGAGCTGAGGGGATAGCTGAGGGCAAAGCTAAACTCATTGAAGAGTTGCAGAAAGCTGTACAGAACGCTCTGGAATGTCATTTTGCGCCTTTGCCGCCCTCTGCCGGTGAGGACATAAAAAAAGTGTCTGATCCCGATAAGCTTCAGGATCTGCTGGTTTCGGTCTGGAAGGTCAAAACGCTCCAGGAAGCGCTGGATGAGATAAAGAGGCACGCTGTCTAACCGTCTTTCCCCAGCCGGGAAGTGTGCTGTGTTTTGCGGGGCTGGTACAGGCCTCCGCCTTCATCCGTGCACGACGCACTCTGCCGTTATCATGAGAGCAGAAGGCGGGATCGATTATGGGCAAAAGTGGAAATGTGTTCTCCCTCCATCCGAATCCGGACAACCCGGAGCACTTTTTCACCAGCGTATGAAGACGCGCCGTGCTCTCCGGTTTGTGAAGGGACAGTTTGGTCTGCCCCCTTGCGACATAGATGGAGCAGCTTTTCCCCGGCGTTCCTGGCCGCCGCGGGATCCTGGCAGTCCACCTGCTGGGCGTTGGCTGGCAACAGGAAAAGAAACCGGTAAGCTCCGCCGGAGACAGTGCGGGGCTTACCGGAATGCAAGAGTTATTTGTAGCGCATTGTCAGAGGACCGCCGTCCGTAACAATGGTGATCTCACTGATTCTGGTGCCTTCGGGTAACGTGAAAAGCAGGCTGGATTTCGGGGGCATGCGGCAGGGGATGGTAACGTTGGTGCATTTCGCGGAGATATCCTGGCCGCCATTCATGGTAACGCGGCGTACAATGACGTCTGAAGTACCAGTTGAGGTGAGCGTCAGGACGACAGAGCTACTGGTTCCATAGTTCTGGGGACCGCTGTTGGTCCAGCCCGCCTTGAAGGAAACGTCCATGTCCGCCCATGAGATCTGGGGCGCGGCCTGAAGGACAGCCATTGCCAGAAAGATCAGCAGAAAAAGTTTTTTCAGCATAAGCATCCTCTTCACGGAAAAAGCCCGGCACAGGTCTGGGAAAGAACCCGTTTCCCGGTGTTGCGACCCTGTCCCCGGCGGGCTTTTTGTACAGTGTTTCGCCCGCCCCTTCAAGAAAAGGCGCTCCGGTTTCCCTCTGCCCTGGAAGCCTTCTCATATCCGGTGCCGAAGCCCCGCCCTCTTCCGGTGTGCACAGGTACCCGGTCACTCTGAGGTGTTCTGCCGGCCCTCCCCCGCCTGTCCCTTTACCGCCAGACTCCTTTCTCCCCCCTTCTGCGTTTTTCAAATTTGTTTCAAAGAGGCTTTTGGGGACATTTTTATCTCATCATGGCGGCCGTTTTCTGCCCGACAGGCATTTTCTGTGGAAAAACGAGAAGTTCCGGCTGAAATTTATAGTGAAATACTCTGATTTTTGCCGTATCTGCGGCGTCTGATGAAACAAAAACGAACCATTGATACGTTTTTGTTATTCTGCTTTTTCCGGGCTTTAGATAAATATTATGTATTTTCAGTATGTTAAATCTGTATGTCGAATGGCATGGCTCTTGCTTCCTCCATAAAGCAAAAGGAGGATTTCAGGATGTTCGCTTCGAAACTTTTCAGAAAGGCTGCCATAGCCGGTCTCGCCGCCGCGCTCTTCTGCGCTCCGGCCCAGTCGTTTGCCAAGGAAACCGTCAAAGTGGGCTTCATCGGCCCCCTGACCGGCGGTCTTTCCTCTCTGGGCGTGGGCGGCCGCAATTCGGCTGAGCTCGCCGTTCAGGAAGCCAATGAGGATCCCAATACCAAATTCCTGTACGAGATGACGGCCTATGACGACGAGTGCAAACCCAACGTCGGCATCCAGGTAGCCACCAAGGCCGCCTCCGACAGAAAGATGGTGGGCGCCGTTACGCATTACTGTTCCGCCGTGGCTCTTGGCACTGTGGGCATCTACCACCGCTTTAAGATGCCGGCCATTGTATGGGGCGCCGTGCAGCCGGATATCACCTACGGCAATGACTACAAGGAAATCTTCCGTACGCCCGGCACCATGATCAACCAGAACGAGCAGGCCGCCAAATTCATGTATGACAAAGGCTACAGGAATATCGCCATCATTCATGACATCACGGACTACGGCAAGAGCCATGCTGAGTACTTTACGAAGTTCTTCGAGAAGCTCGGCGGCAAGATCGTCGGCTCCTTCGGCGTGAACTCCGACCAGCAGGACTTCACTGCCGAGCTCACCAAGGTAAAGGCCCTGAATCCTGATGTGCTCTACCTCGGCGGCCTTGTTCCCGTAGGCGTGCGTGTCCGCTCCCAGATGGCCAAGCTCGGAATGACCTGCCAGTTTGAAGGCTGCTCCGGCATCAAGTCCGACGCCTTTATTTCCGGTGTTGGTGCTGATGTGGCTGAGGGCACGATGAGCTTCATCGAGGGCACTCCCATTGAAAAGCTGGCCGGCGGCTCGAAGTTCATCACGAGCTACCAGAAGCATAACTTCAAGGAACCCGCCGAAGCCTACGGTCCCTTCGCCTATGTGGCCATGCAGCAGCTCATCGAGGCTGTTGAGCACGTGGGACCCGACCGCGTGAAGGTTGCGCAGTATCTCTCCGGCATCAAGGGCGCGGATACGCTCGTCGGCAAGGTCACCTATGACGATCACGGCCAGAACATCGAACCTGCCGTGAGCCCCTTCGTGGTCCAGGACGGCAAGTGGGTCTACTGGCCTGAAAGCGAATACGCTTCCGGCAAGCGTCATCTGAAGAGCCCCGTTTCAAAGTAAATTCCTCTGAACCAAAACGTCACCCTCTCTTCTGGGAAGCCCCTCGCTCCTGCGGGAGTGAGGGGCAATTTTCTGCAGACCGCCCGCGCGGGAGAAGGAATTTTTAAGGAATTTTTATGGATACATCCCTGATAGCCCAGTTCATTATCAACGGGCTCATGCTGGGCATGATGTACGCGCTTGTGGCCGTGGGCTTCACCCTCTTCTTCGGTGTGCTCAACGTCATCGTGTTCTCACACGGTGACACGGTCATGCTCGGCGCGTTCACGGGCCTTGCGACATACGCATATCTGTCGGCCACGTACCCGACCATGAGCGCAGCCCTTGCGCTCGCGATAGTTCTGGCCGTTGCCATCGGAGCCATGGCCCTGTTCGGGGTGATCCTCGGACGTACGCTCATCATGCGTCTGCGCAGGGCGCCGGCCCTGAACACGCTTCTCGCCACCATGATGCTCGGCACCGTGATGCGTGAATCCATCCGGCTCTTTTACCCGAACGGCTCCAACCCGCAGCCGTTCCCCCATCTGCTCCCCGATACCAGCCTCGCCCTCGGCGCCCTCAGCCTCAGGCTCGATAACGTCATTCTTTTTCTCGCCGGCGCCGCGGCCATCATCATTGTGCATCTCGTGATTTCCCGCACGCGTATCGGCATGGCCATACGCGCCGTGAGCCAGGACGAGGAGGCTGCCCAGCTCATGGGCGTCAACCTCACGCTTGTTCTTGTCACGGCCTTTGCGCTCGGTAACGGCGTCGGCGCCCTGGCCGGCGTCATGAACGGAATCTACTACAGCGAAATCAACTTCGGCGTGGGCCTCATGCTCGGCGCCATCGGCTTCAGCGCCGCCGTCATCGGCGGCCTTGGCAATATTTACGGCGCCATCATCGGCGGCTTCCTCTTCGCTTTCCTGCAGACCATCGGCGCGGTCGCCCTGCCCTTCGGCAGCGCGTACAAGGACGTCTTCGCCTTCGGCGTCGTCATCGCCCTGATAGCCTGGAAGCCGACCGGACTGCTTGCCGAGAAGGTCAGCAGGAGGGTTTAGCAATGGCCAGAGTGAAATGGATTTCCGGGCTTCCTGCCCCTCTCGTGTGCGTCGTTTCCGCCCTCGCCGTCTCCGCCTACCTCATCTGTCTCCTGAAAGCCGAGGCGCAGGTGTCCATCGCCGCGGCCATAGCCGGAGGCGTGGCTGCTGTTGCCCTGCTCAAAATCGCCGGCGTCCTTGATCCTGTGCTTGAATGCGTGCACAGGGCCGGGCGCCTCTGGGCCGGCCTCATGCTGGCCATGGCCGTTTTTCTCGTCCTTTTCTTCCATGACGACCATTACGTGCTTTTCCTCCTTGGCACCGTGTTCATCTATTCCACGGCCGTGCTCGGTATCAATGTCCAGCTCGGCTACACGGGACTCATCAACTTCGCCGGCGCCTCTTTCTTCGGCGTGGGCGGCTATACCGCGGCCCTGCTTATGACGGATACCGGCCTCACCCCCGTCCTGGCTATCCTGGCCGGCGGCATCTCCGCGAGCCTTGTGGGCTGCATTCTGCTCCTCCCCGTGCTGCGCACCTCCGGCAACTACGCAGCCCTGGTGACCATGGCCTTTGCCCTGCTCTTTAAGGTTTTCCTTGAAGTCTGCCCGTGGTTCGGCGGCCCGCAGGGCGTGCCTGTGGATCCGTTCAGTCTTTTCGGCTTCTCCTTTGCGGAAGAGCCGAAACTCTTCGGCATGGAGTGCTCTTTTTACCTGAGCTATGACTTCCTCGCCATTGTCCTGCTTGTGGCCGTTTTCGCCTTCACCACGCTCCTTGAGCGCTCCTGGCTCGGGCTTTCCCTTGACGCCGTGCGCGAGGACGAGACCGCGTCAGCCTGTTTCGGCATCAGCATTGCCCGCTGGAAAATCTGGGCCTTCACTGTCGGCAATTTCATCTGCGGCATAGCCGGCGCCTACTACGCCATGATGCTGGCGTACATCAGCCCGGCGAACTTCGCGTTCTCTGACTCGCTGCTCTTCCTGTCCATCCTGCTTCTCGGCGGCCTTGGCAGCCGCTGGGGCGTCATCCTGGCCGCGGCCTTCATGGTCATGCTCCCCGAGAAGTTCCAGGTTATTCAGGAATACCGCTATCTTATCTACTCGGCCATCGTCCTGCTCATGATTCTCTATCGTCCGGCAGGACTCCTGCCCCGCAGGCCGCGTACATACACAGGGAGGGCGTAATGGCACATCTGCTTGAATGCACGGATCTCACCATGCGCTTCGGCGGTCTCGTGGCCCTGAACGCGCTGGAGATGCACGTCGACGCCGGCGAGACCGTGGGGCTTGTCGGTCCCAACGGCTCCGGCAAGACAACCTTCTTTAACGTGGTGACAGGCATTTACCGCGCGAGCGCGGGCCGCGTCGTGGTGGACGGCCGCGACATCACCGGCGCCTCTCCGCAGGAAGTGTGCCGGGCGGGTGTCACCCGCACCTTCCAGCGCTCCAGGCTCTGTCCCGATCTCACCGTCTTCGACAACATCATGGTCGGCAACCATACGCGCCTCAGCCTCGGTTTTATGCACAACATCTTCCGGAGAAAGGCCTTTCTCGCCGAGTACGGCGCCTGCCGTGAAGAGGCAGCCGAAAAACTCGAAGCCCTGAACCCCGGCCTCGGAAAGAAACTTGATCATCCCGTTTCCGAGCTCAGCATGCTCGACAGGCGGCGTGTGGAAATCGTGCGCGCCCTCATGCCGAAGCCCCGGCTTCTGCTCCTTGACGAGCCGAGCGCGGGCATGACCCTTGATGAGACCCAGAGTCTCATGGATGAAATCATCAGCATGAACACGGGAGATGACAGGCCCGCCATCATCCTCATTGAGCACGAGATGAACGTTATCCACCGCGTGTGCCAGCGCGTCGTCGTCCTGAACTTCGGCTCGAAGCTCTGCGAAGGCACCTACGACGAGGTGACGAAGGATCCCACTGTCGCCGAGGCGTATCTCGGACGGGAAGTCACGGAGGACGAATAATGGCCACTTTCAAACCGCTCATTGCGGACAGTCTGTGCGTTGCCTACGGCAAAGCCGACGTGCTCAACAGCGTGCACGTGGAAATCAATCCCGGCGAGATCACCTGTCTGCTCGGCTCCAACGGCGCGGGCAAGACCACGTTCATCAGGGCCCTCACCGGCCTCACGAAGCCCCACGCAGGCACCATCCAGTTTGACGGCCTTGAAATCACGGGACTGCCCCCGCACCGCATCGTGTCCATGGGTATCTCCTGCATCCCCGAGGGACGCCGCGTCTTCCCCGCCATGAACGTGGAGGAAAACCTGCTCATGGGAGCCTATCAGGAGAGGGACAGAAACCGCATCAGGGAGCGCCTCGCGCGCGTGTACGATCTCTTCCCCCGCCTGAAGGAGCGCCGCACCCAGGCAGCGGGCACCATGTCCGGCGGCGAGCAGGCCATGGTCTCCATCGGCCGCGGCCTCATGAACGAGCCGAAGCTCCTCATCATTGACGAGCCCTCCCTCGGTCTTTCGCCGGCCCTGGTCTCCGAGAACTTCCGCGTCATCCGCGACATCTGCCGTGCCGGCACGGCCGTCTTCCTTGTGGAGCAGAACGTGCGCCAGACCCTGGCCATAGCCCAGCGCGGCTACGTCCTGGCCCAGGGGCGCATCGTGGCCTCTGGAACGGCTGAGGAACTGCGCGGGAACGAAGACGTGCGCAAGGCCTATTTCGGCTGAGCCGCGGCGTTTCCGGGTCTCCTGTTTTTCTTCATACCGGGTTTATTGGCGCCCCGCCACGCGGCGGTCCGCGCCGGGAGAATACATCATGCAAAGGACAGACGATCCCATAGCGCTTGCCCAGAAACTCGTCCGCTGCAACACCATCTCCGGCGGCGACGAAAGGGCAGCCCTTGATATCCTGGCCCCTCTTCTTGAGGAGGCAGGTTTCAGTGTTACTTTCGATTCCTATGATCCCGCCAATCCGAAGCGGTGCAGCCTCTCTGCCCGCATCGGGGAAGGGCCTTCGATCCTTCTCTGCGGCCATATTGATACCGTGCCTCTGGGCGCGGCCCCCTGGGATTTTGATCCCCTGAAAGGCGAAATTTCGGACGGGAAGCTCCTGGGCCGCGGCGCTTCGGACATGAAGAGCGGCGCCGCAGCCCTGACTCTGGCAGCCTGCGCTGAAGGCCGTCTGGCGGCCAAAGCGGGCAAATCCGTGACCGTGCAGATTTACGGCGGCGAGGAGACGGGCTGCGAGGGATCCTTCCACATGGCGGGGAATAAAACCTTCATGAAAAACGTGAAGGCTGCCATCGTGGGCGAACCATCGGGCGCCCTGCCCCTCTGCGGCCACAAGGGCACGCTCTGGATGAAGGCTGTCTCGAAGGGCGTCACGGCCCATGGATCCATGCCTGAAAAGGGCGTCAACGCGCTCGACAAACTCATCCGTTTCGGATCGCGCATGCTGGAGAGCTTCAGGCTCGAAGGTGAGCATCCCGTGCTCGGCCATGGAACCTGGATTTTTTCCACCATGAAGGCCGGCCTCAATATCAATTCCGTCCCGGACAGCGCAGCCCTTACCCTCGATATCCGCACCATTCCGGGACAGGACAACGCTGAAATCAGGGATCGCGTCATTGCTCTCGCGGAGGGTGAGGCGGAATTCGGGACGCTCCTTGATATTCCGCCTGTGTGGACGGATCCGGACAAAGGCTGGCTCTCCCACGCCTTTGACGTGCTGACTCCCTTCCTTGGCGGCCGTCCGGGCCCCATGAGCGTGGCCTTCTTTACGGACGCGGCAGCCCTGCGCTCCGTCATGCCGGATCTGCCCGTGCTCATCCTCGGTCCCGGCCCCTCTTCCGAGGCCCATCAGACCAACGAGTTCTGCCCCACGGATCAGATTACCGCCTGCTATTCCATGTACCGGGCCCTCCTGAACGACTGGGCAAAGGGGTAATCCTATGACAGACGACCTGCCTCCGCGGCTCACGACAGATCTTTTCCGGACAGCCTCAGGCGCGCGCCTGCAGGAAATCTACCGCACCCTCTTCCACCGCATAGCGGAGCGGGAGGACGAGCTCCACGTCTTCACGGATGGCGGATTCAGTCCGCGCCGCGTGCTTGACGTGCTTGACGACCTGGAACACCACTGGCCTGATCCCCGCGTGCGTCCTCCGCTCTTCGGCGTGCCAGTCGGCGTCAAGGATCTCTACCGCACGGCCGGCTACGCCATCCACGCGGGATCCCTGCTCCCCGCGAGCTGCTTCCGCGGCCCGGAGGCCGATATTGTCACGGCGCTGAAAAAGCTCGGCTGCGTGGTCATGGGCATCACCCAGAGCTCGGAGTTTGCCGGAGCGGCTCCTGCCTCCACCTGTAATCCGCTGAATCCCGGACATACGCCGGGCGGATCCAGCAGCGGATCGGCAGCCGGTGTGGCTGCCGGCTACTTCCCCCTGGCCCTCGGCACGCAGACAAAGGGGTCCGTGGTGCGCCCAGCCTCCTACTGCGGCGTCATCGGCGTGAAACCCGGCCGGGGCACTCTCTCCACGGCCGGAATCGTGCCTTTCTCCGAATCCGTGGATCAGCCGGGTTTCTTCTGCAGCAGCATGTCCGATGCCGCTCTCGTGCTCGACGCACTGGTCGTCCCTGACAGCGCGAGGCCCGGCGTGCCCCGCTTCTGGAGCCTCGCCGTGCCGCGGGGCCCCTACCTTGAGGAGGCGGATCCGGTCTGCCTGAAGCTTTTTGAGGCCGTGTGCCGGAAACTTTCGGAGAGCGAGGCTCTCCTCATCCGGGACTGCGATGTCCTGCCAGACTGGCCGTCCATCCGGGAAATTCATGAAAGACTGACCTCCGCGGAACTCGCGGCCACGCACGACAGGCTCTGGAAGAAGTTCGGCTGCCTCGTAAGGCAGCCCACCAGGGACTGCGTGGCCCGCGGCCGAGAATACGGGCAGCAGGCCATTCTCAGGGGCTGCAGTTCGGCCGAGTCCCTGCGCGCCAGGCTCGCCCAGTACATGGAGGAAAATCATATTGACGCCTTCATCGCGCCTGCCGCCACGGGACCGGCTCCGGCCGGACTCGACAGCACTGGCGATCCCGTCATGAATGTGCCCTGGACGCACGCCGGCCTCCCCGTTCTCTGTCTGCCCATGGGCTCCGTGTCGCCTGACGGCACCTTTACCGTAGGCCGCTCCGCCATAGGAGCGGACAGTCTTCCGGTGGGGCTGCAGATAGTCGGACGTCCGGGTTCCGAACTCACCCTTCCAGTACTCGGGCATCTCGCCGGGCTTCTCCTCGGGTAAGTTTACAGGTGCACTGCCGTTTCAGGCCCCCGTCAGGCACAGTCCCGGCGGGGGCCTGCGTCTTTCTGGGGGCTGACCTTTCCGTTTGCGTTCGTTTCCCGTTGCCGTTATACATCCCCGCTCGGAGGAAAACGATCGTGAAGAAGACTCTTTTTACGGCTCAGGAACTGGCTCTGTGCGGCGTGACCATGATCTGGGGCGGCACCTTCCTGGTTATCCGTCTGGCCATGCAGGAATGCGGACCGTTCTGGTTCGTGTGCCTGCGCTTCGGAGCTGCATCCCTTGCTCTTGCCCTTGTGAGCCTGCCCGTTCTGAAGCGGTTTACCCGCAGGGAGATTTGGGGCGGCATCGTCATCGGCGTCACCGTCTACGTGGAATACAGCCTGCAGACGGCCGGCCTCGCCTATATCGAGGCCTCGCGATCGGCCTTCATCACGGCCTTTTATGTTCCCCTCGTGCCTCTCTTCGAGTGGCTTATCATGCGCCGCAGGCCCGGCCGCATGGCCCTCATCGGGCTGGCGCTCGCCTTTCCCGGCGTCATCCTGCTCTCGGGCATGGATGTCTCCGGAGGCATCGGCAGGGGAGAGCTCCTCACCATCGGCTGCGCCTTCGTTTACGCCCTGGAAATCATTGTCATCGCCATGATCGTGCCGGGCACCGACCCCCGCCGCGTCACGCTTGTCGAACTGGTGGTAACCGCCCTTCTCGCGGGTGCCAGCATGCCCCTGAATGGCGAGAGCGTCACCCTCTCTCCCTATGTGCTCGCCGCGGGCATCGGCCTCGGCGTGTGCACGGCTCTCATCCAGAGCGTCATCGCCTGGGCGCAGAAAAGCGTGCCGCCCACCAAGGCCACACTGATTTACACGGGCGAGCCCGTCTGGGGCGGCGTGATTGGCTGCCTCTATGGCGAAAGGCTCACCCTCTCCTCCCTCGCTGGCTGCGCGCTCGTGCTGGCCGGCATCCTGATCAGCGAAAGGCCGGAGAAGAAGGCCGGACAGCCGGCGGAAAAGGCAGAATGACGCAGACGGAGGCCTGAACCGCGGAAAAAAGCCTGCTGCCGGCCTTTCCGGCGAGCAGGCTTTTATTTTCTGAACGAACCTGATCCCGGCCCGTAGACTGCATTCCTGAAGTAAAACATCACGTTCCGGGACGAATCAGGAGCCCGGAGTGGTCTCCGGATACAGCCTAGCGCATTTCGGCGAACGTGTTGCACTGCTGCGGATTCCCGGAGTCGAATCCCCTGCGGAACCATGTATAGCGCTGCTTTGAGGTGCCGTGAGTGAAGCTGTCCGGAACGACACGGCCCTGGCTCTGGCGCTGCAGCCTGTCGTCGCCAATGGCCGCGGCCGTGTCCAGGGCCTCCTGCAGGTCGCCGTTCTCCAGCATGCCCTGATCCGCCGTGTAGCGTCCCCAGACGCCGGCGAAGCAGTCTGCCTGCAGTTCCAGCATGACGGAGAGCCTGTTGGCTTCCTTCTTCGAGGCCCCGCGCTCAAGGCCGCTCACCCTGTCCGTAATGCCGAGCTGGTTCTGCACGTGATGGCCGACCTCGTGGGCCAGAACGTAGCCGAGGGCGAAGTCTCCTCCGCCGCCGAGATGATTCTGCATGTCGCGGTAGAAGGACAGATCCAGATAGACCTTTTCGTCAGCCGGGCAGTAGAAGGGCCCCATGGCCGACTGGCCGTAGCCGCAGGCCGTCGATGTCTGCCCCGTGTAAAGCACGAGCCTGGCCGGGCTGTACTGCTTCCCGGCCTCTCTGAAGATGCCGCCCCAGGCCTCCTCCGTGGTTTTGAGCATGACGGAGATGAAGCGCCCCATTTCGTCCTGCGGCGAGCCCGTTCCGGACTGTCCGCTCCGGCTTCCGCGCGCCTGCCCGGAGTCTGTCCGCTGCTGTTCCTGCACCTGCACGGGCAGGCCGGAGCCTTCCAGAAGAGGCGTCAGATCGTAACCGTAGAGCGCGGCCACGATGACAATGGCGATCACGATGAGGCCTGTCTTTCCCCTGAGGGGGATGCCGCCCCTCACGCCGTAGCCGCCGCCCCGTCCAAAGGCTCCTCCGCCTCCGCTGCCGCGCCTGTCTTCCACATTGCTGCTTCCTTCGCGATCCTGCCAGCGCATGGCTCCTCCTCTTCCGGCCGGAGGCCGGTTCCGCCCCGTGCGGAATGTTTTTTTATGCCTGTATCAGTTTGCCTGTCCCCTGTCCCGCGTCCCCGTTTCCCGCGGGCTGCGGCAGGGAAAAAACACGTGCGGAGAAAAGGGACCGGCGGACTCAGTATATTTCCCTGCCGCTTTCCCTGTACGCGTCGAAGGTTCTGATGGTCAGGTCCCTGTCGAGCTGACGGAGGGAGAGGACGCCGTCGTCCTTCCGGCCGTTTTCGATGAAGCGGTAGATATAGTCATCGCGGAAGCCGACGCGGGCCGCGTCCTCCGCGGTGTTGCCGAAGTACGCGGTTCTGATGTTGGCCCAGATGATGGCGCCGAGGCACATGGGACAGGGGTAGCACGAGGTGTAGATCTCGCACCCCGAGAGATCGCGCGTGCCGAGGTTCCGGCATGCGTCGCGTATGGCCTCGATCTCGGCGTGGCAGGTCGGATCCTGAGCGGCCAGAACCCGGTTGTGCCCGCGGCCGACAATTTTCCCGTCCTTCACGATGACGGCGCCGAAGGGGCCTCCCTCGCCGCTTTCCAGATTGCCGCCGGCTTCCTCCGCTGCCGCGGCCATGAACCCGTGCTTCCTGTCAGCTGTCATATTCCTCCCTGATCCGCCGGCCGGCGGATACGCTGTACTGTGTGTCTTCCGGAAAATTCCGGGGTTTACGCCCTGGCTGTAGCCAGCTCCTTCCAGCTCGTGGTCCGCGCCGGAGAGAGATTTGAGCGGTTCATCTTCCAGGGGGCGCTCTCGTCTGAGGGGAGCCCCGCGGAGGCGAAAGTCACGGTCCTGTGCCCGTAGCGGGCGTTGATGTCGTCCATCGCTTTCATGAGCCTGGCCTGCTTCTTCCCGTCCTTCTGCGGCGCGAGAAGGCTCAGCTCACGCCTGTCCTCCCGCTCCACGCTGAAAAGCATGACGCCGCCGCGGGCGTAGCGGTACCCGGGCTTCCAGATGGCGTTCAGCGCGCCGCGCGCCTTCTTCAGGAAAAGCGCCGTGTCGGCTGAGGGGAACGGCAGGTTCACGGTCGCGGAATTGGCGTAGACTCCGTCCTTCTCGAAAAGCGAAGTTTGCACGTGCACGGAAAAGCCCCGGGCCACCAGCCTCTCGCCGCGGAGCCGCTCCAGGGCGCGTTCGGTGAAGGCGGAAATGGCTTCCATGAGAAGGTCCTTCCGCGTGATGCGGTGCCCGAAGGAGCGCGAAACTACGAGCGTCTGGCGGATTGACCCGGGATTCCCGTCCGGCACGGCGGAGACGCCGCGCAGCTCGAGCGCGGTGTTCCAGAGCGTGACAGAGAAACGGCGGCGTATCCAGGCATCGTCCGCGCGGGCGAGATCAAGGGCCGTGCGGATGCCTGCCGCGCTGAGCCGGGCGGCCACGCGCCTGCCCACGCCCCAGACTTCCTCCACGGGACTCTCCCTCAGAAGCCGGGTGCAGTCCTCTTCCCCGGGCAGGACCTGCCACAGTCCCCGTCCGCTTTTCTTGGCCGCGTGGTTGGCCAGCTTGGCCAGGGTTTTGGTGGAGGAGATGCCGATGGAGACGGGAATTCCGGTCCAGCGCTCCACGCGCAGCCTGGCTTCGGACGCGAGTTCCGCCGCGTTAGCGGCCTCGGCGCCGGTGAGCCGGCAGAAGGCCTCGTCAATGGAATACTGGCGCACGTCCTGGCACAGGGTTTCAAGCGTCTGGATGACCCTGGCCGAGAGATCGCCGTAGAGGGCGAAGTTGGAGGAAAAGACGGCGACACCGTGCTCTTTCAGGAAACCGTGAATTCTGAATTCCGCCTCGCCCATGGCTATGTTCAGCGCTTTGGCCTCGGCCGAGCGCGCGATGACGCAGCCGTCGTTGTTGGAGAGCACGACGACGGGCCTGTTCCTGAGGTCGGGACGGAAAAGCCGTTCGCAGGAAGCGTAGAAATTATTGCAGTCGGCCAGGAGCCGGAGGCCGGCGGATTGTCCTGATATCACGGGGGATACCTCCGGGCTGACTGTTTTCAGAGCTTGTGGATGACGTAGGTGACCACGCCCCAGATGTGCACGTACTCCCGGTTCGTGATGTCGAAGTCCGGATAGTCGGGATTGGCGGGCTTCAGCAGCACGCGTCCCTTCTCCCGGAGGAGACGCTTCACAGTGAGCTCCCCGTCCAGCGCGGCGATAACCACGCGTCCGCTGTCAGCTGCCACGGAACGGTCGACAACGAGCAGATCGCCGTCGTGGATGCCCGCTCCGAGCATGGAGTCGCCCGTGACATGCAGGAAGAAAGTCGCCGCTTCGTTGCGCACAAGATGGCGGTGCAGATCCAGCCGTCCGTCCATGAAGTCGTCCGCGGGCGAAGGAAAGCCAGCCTGGATGGGACAGAGATAGAGCGGAATCCCTTCCCTGCCTTCCACGGCGGGAGCGGGACGTCCGGCGAAGCTCAGCGCGGGATTGAGTTTCAGAGCCATTTTTTCCCCCTGCGGTCGTTATTTTCCGGAGAATCATTCTCAGGAAAGGGGGTAAAGGGCCGGGGCAGGGAAGTCAAGCCTGACGGCGCGCCGCGCCGCGTTTTCTGTTTGTTTTTTCGGGAAAAATTCAGGGGAAAACCCCTTGCCAATGAGCCGCGAAAGGCTTAATTTAAAGGATAACTTGAAGGGCGGAAAATCCGCCCCGGAAATCAGGGAGGTGCAGCATGAGCGAATGCCGTACGGAAACAGGCCGCAAGGCCGGTGGTAACATGTCTTTTGATGAGGCCGTTGATGAACTGAAGCGCATCCTGGATGGTCTGCGCGCCGCTGTGCTCACGGACCTGACTGCCGCTCCCTCGAAAATATAAAAAAATAAGGGTCCGCCGGAAAAACCGGCGGGCCCGCCTCTTCAATTCCTTAACGCCCCGGAATTGAAATTCAGCTCCCACCTTATTCAAGTTCGTCTATTCCTTCAAGTGTTGTTTTTCCCCGGTCAGGCGTCAACCTTCTGAAATAAGGCCTGTTCGGCGCGAAAAAAATTTTTTGTCTTTTCCCGCCTGAAAAAATCCCTCCGCATGTTCACGCTCCGCCCCTATCAGAGCCGCGCTCTCGGCACGCTGACGCGCCGCGCCCTTACCCACCAGTTTCTTCTGCTGCAGGCGGCCACGGGCGCCGGCAAGACCGTTATGTTCTGCGCCCTGGCGCGTTATTATTATGAGAACTGGCACATGCGCTGCCTTATTCTGGCCCATCGCGCCATCCTCGTGCGCCAGGCCATGGACAAGCTTCTGAAGGGCTGGGAAGGAACCGGCGTGCAGGCCAGCATGGGCTTTATGTGCGCCTCCGTCTCCAAATCCTGCGACACGGAGGCGGGGGTTATCGTGGGCTCGCCCCAGACCGTGCACAACCACCTCGGCGAGCTGCCGCGTGTGGACGTCGTAATCATAGACGAGTGCCACAGGCTCGGTCCGAAGAACGTCAGCTCTGTCTACGGGGACGTCATCCGCTCCATCCTGAGCCGCCGCCCCGGCGCGCGCGTCTTCGGCGTCACGGCCACGCCCTACCGCCTCGGGCAGGGCTACATCTACGGCAGTACGGCGGCAGACGGATCCGAGCCGTGGTGGCCGGAACTCGACAGCCGCATCTCCATGAACGAGCTGCAGCGCCAGGGCTATCTCGCGCCCCTGCGCGCCAGAACGTGCGGCACCCTGCGCCGGGATCTCGCCTCCGTAAACATCATGCGCACAGGCGAATATGACGAGCGCGCCCTGGCCGAGCTCATGTGCCGCAGCCTGCAGCTCGAGAGCTCGGTCAAGGCCTTCCGGGAATACGCATCCGACAGAAAGGCCGCGGTCGCTTTCTGCTGCACCATCCAGCACGCCGTTCTCCTCGCGCAGTGCTTTAACTCCGCAGGCATCAGCGCGGCCGCCGTAGATTCCTCCAGGCCGTCAGAGGAGAACCGCGGGACACTCAGGGATTTTGAGCAGGGAAAGATCCGCGTGCTCTGCAACGTGGGTATTCTCACCGAAGGCTGGGACTGCGCTTCCGTCGACTGCCTCATCATGTGCCGGCCGACCATGTCCCCTGCCCTTTACGTGCAGATGGTGGGCAGGGGCCTCAGAACCTGCCCCGGCAAAACCGACTGCCTCCTCCTCGATCTTGTGGACAACGTGGGCCGCCATGGTTCCCCGGATCATCCGCGCGTGCGCGCTGACGGGACAAAGCCGCTGGGCGGCGGTGCCTCCGCAAAGGACGGGACGGACAGGTCCGGAAAAGTGGAATGTCCCTGGTGCGGCGCTGTTTTTTCCGGCTCGGCGAAGAAGCTGCGCTGTCCCGAATGCGGGGCGCCCCTTGTCAGCGTCAATGATGACCGCATGGAACTCGAAGAAGTCTCCTTTGATGTCATGGATCTCCTGGAGAAACGCGGCGAGGCCGTACGCCGGGCAAGAACCGAGCGTCTCGCCCGCGAAGCCGAGATGGAAAAACGCGCGAAAGAGGAAGAGGCAAAGGCCAGAGCCGAGGCAAAAGAGCGCCTCATCGCCGGAGGCAGGGACTTTCAGGCCAGGCTCACCAGTATCAGCGAGCCAGTCCGCTACGTTATAGCCAGCGGCGGAGGCCGAGGCTGCGAGGTGCTGCGCGTGAGGCTTTTCTTCTCGACGCCCCTGGCTCCCGGCCGCGAGCTCTCCGTGACCCTCCTCCTCGATCCCGCGAAGCGCGTCTTCCTGCGCACGGGCAACTTCTGGCTCAGCGCTGTCACCCGCCAGTTCTGGGACGCCTGCGGCGGCGCCCGCCCCCTCCCCCTCTCGAATGACCGCATGCTCGCGAGATGGAAGGAACTCAGGTTCCCTGACAGCATGACGCTCCGCCAGAGCGGCCCAGGCTATCTTTCCATCCGCTGGCCCGAAGGCGGAAAACTCAGAGGCGCAAAAGCCTGAACGGCCGGCGACGCGCCGGCTGCCGCCCTCCCAAAAAGACACGCGCTCCATGAATGAACCGGAGCGGAATGCCCGCGTCCTGCCCCGGCAGAGCGCCCCCTCCCCTCTCCGGATGTATCCGGTAATGTCTTCCTGCCCTGTGGCAGGAGGCGGTGCTGATTTGTGTCTTAAAAGCAGCGGAACGGCGGACTTTTTTGAAGCGTGAATGTGTGGATTCATACACTTGTGTCTCACAAGTTAAATGCTGTTTATACGGATTCAGACACATGTGTCCCATTTGTTACGTGTAGCTTGTGATTATATAACATAGATAATATTTATTATACAGAAAATACTCTTTTATAACAAAATCTATTTTTTATACATAATAGAAATATTTAAGTAAAAATAATAGATACATGTATAGTTTTATAGTAATATATAAATATTGTTTTGACGCTTTTAAATTTTAAATTTTTTATTCAAAAACTGCCAGTAAGAATAGGCATAATGTATCTTATTGAAAATAAAAGAATTTTTCCAAGAAAAGGCGCCTTCCGGAGAAATATGTGCGCGCCGGGAATGACGTTATACTGCAGAATCGTCCTCCTCTGATATTGTTTGGGCATGCAAAAGTGTTGTGTTTTGCCGTTTTGTATCGTAAAGGCGTGCGGGAAAGGGATAGCAAAAGACTAGTATTTTTTTGTTCTACGGAATGCTTTTTTTCAGAAGAGGAATTTCCTCGTTCCGCTTTCTGAAAAAGAACTGCACCGTGAAAACTGCTTTCCCTTCTGCCCGTGAGCCGGAAAGGCCGCGGGAGGCTGTCCTGAAAGCAATCAGTCAATCAGCCTGCATTGTTCAGTGACTGTCTGCGGTGTGCTGCCTGCGCGGAATTCCCCTGTTCCGCCTCGTCCGCATGATGGAATGAATGAGGAGTGTCTGTATGAATCTGTTGAATCGGAAGCCGGGAAAAGGCCCGGGATCAGGGAGTGCGGCTGTCATATTCCGGCATGGGAAAAAGTCTTTACCAGAGAGAAGCGGGCGGGGCGCGCCCTGGTTTCTCTGCGCAGTGACCGCGTGGGCTTCCCTTACCCTCTGCGCCCCTGCCCCGGCAGATACGATCTCAGGGCTCGATATTCCTTCCGGCGATGTAACCGGAAACCTGGTCTACAGCGAGGTCCGTGGTTTTGTCAGTGGCGATCTTATTGGCGGCCTGACGCATGACGGCAAAGCTGTCCGCAGTTCCGTGCGCAACAGTGGAGACGCACAATATTTCCATATCGATGGCAGCGTGACAGGTGGACAGGGCACGAACGGCGCTGAATTCAATGTGATTGATCTGCACAGTGCTCATTTCTATGGTCCTAATATTCAAAAAGCGGGAGCCCGGGCAGAAGGCGGCGTCACTGAATCCGGAAAAGCTATGGGCAACAGCGTAACGCTGACGGATACTTTCCTTCTGATGGGAAACTCTATCGTCACCGGCGGCCGTACAGGATCCGGAGAAGCAACGGGCAATGCTGTCACTGTAACATCCGGTTATGTCAGCGGAAATGTCTATGGCAGTTATACGGGAGAGGGGCTGGCAGACGGTGCTGTGAACCTTAATGCCTCTTGGGTAACGGACAGCGTTTACGGCGGATATTCGGAAAATGGTCAGACAGACGGCACAGTAACAATTACCGGGCAGTGGTCTGGCGTCAGTGTCAGTGGAAACGTGTACGGCGGCTTCTCTGAAAAAAACGGATCTGCCAGCGGAACCGTGAACCTCAATGGCGCAGTTGTGTCGCAGAGCGTGTACGGAGGATATGCTGCTGATGGCGCGTCTGACGGCACCGTGAATATCAGCGTAAACAGTGAAACAGGAGACCTGAGTACTGTTTCCGGCAGTGTCTATGGCGGATATTCGGAAAGCGGTCAGGCAGGCGGCGCGGTAACCATCACCGGAGGCTCCGTGACCGGCCGCGTCTATGGCGGCCGCGCTGAGCATGGTTCCGCTGCCGCCGGCACCGTAACCATCGGGGCAGACGGCGATGCATCCGCCACAGGCAGTGTCTCCGGAGATGTATACGGCGGATGGGGGGCGGCAGGCGCTTCCTCCAATACGGTTCTTCTGTGGGAAGGCGCCAGCGTCACCGGCGTGCTTTACGGAGGCTTCGTTTCGGCTTCGGGTGATGCCACGGGCAACGAAGTTTCCCTGACAAACGTCAGCAGCGCTCCGCAGAGTGTCTACGGAAGTTATACGGCCAGCGGCACGGCAGGCGGCACTGATGAATCCACGCGCACTACGGTGACCCTCACGGGGAGTTCCGTGACAGGGGACGTTTACGGAGGGTATTCAGGCGGCGGTGCCGCCAGCTACAGCACGGTGACCGGATCGGAAAACAGCACAGTCGGCGGCAGCCTTTATGGAGGCCGTGGAACGACAGGCGCTTCCTCCAATACAGTGAATCTGAACCATGTTTCAGTCACGGGCGGAATATATGGCGGCTACACGGCTTCCGGCGATGCTTCGGATAACACGGTTTCCCTCTCTGACGGGACGACGTTTGACGGAGATCTGTACGCCGGCAGGGTTGACGTCAATGGCCGGGGTGACGCCACAGGCAACAAGGTTTTCCTTACGAAGGTTTCTGCCCTGGGCACTGTCTACGCAAGCCGGACACCGAATGGCCTGGCCAGCGGCACGGTGACACTCACGGACAGTACTGTGGAGAAAAATGTATACGGCGGCTACACCTAGTCGGGCACGGCCACCGGCAGCAGCGTCAGCATTATCAACAGCGTGGTCGAAGACACAACGCCCGGGGAGCAGACAGCTGACGGCAACGTGTACGGGGGGTACACGCAGGATGGCGAAGCCAGCAGCAACAGCGTGACCGTGTCCGGATCGGAAGCCTTCGTTCATGGCAATGTTTATGGCGGACACGGATTCCTCGACACCTCCTATAACATCGTGGTTCTGACTGATGGAGCCCGTGTGGGGGCAGATGTTTTCGGCGGTCATTCGGCGAGGATGTCTTCAACCTCCATGAACGTGGTTCATAACGAGGTAACTCTATCTTCCGGCAGCCGCGCAGGCGGAAATATTTATGGCGGCGTGTTTGCCGAAGGCGAAGCATCTGTCCGGGAGAACGCCGTGAAGCTTGACGCCTCCTTCGCGGACGGGGATATATTTGGCGGCATGCTGCTGCACGGAAGCGGCAGTGTTGAAAGCAATACTGTTAATATCTCTGATGGCAGCGTTGCAGGAAGTGTGTATGGCGGCGCCTTCGTTAATTATACCAATGACGCCGATTCCGGAAATGTCAGCGGGAATGCCATCACCATGTCCGGCTCAGCGTCCGTAAAAGGATCCGTTTTTGGCGGGTATATCAGAAGGAACAATGGCGATATTGCCGGAAGCAGAGTTACCATCAGCGATTCTGCTTCCGTAGAGGGCAGCGTTTATGGCGCGCAGATTTACGCTGGCACCGGCAATGTGACTGATAACGAAGTCACTGTTTCAGGAGGCAGCGTGAAAGGCACCGTCTACGGCGGCTGGACTGACAGTGGAGATGCCAGAGGCAATGTCATTTCTTCCGGAGGAGACATCAGTAAAGGAGCGGAAGGCGGGCACACCCTGTCCGGGAACGCCTCCGGAAACCGGGTTATCGTTGAAGGCGGAACGATAGAAGATCATATTTACGGCGGTTACACAGAAACCGGAGATGCCACAGGCAATGAGGTTACCGTTAAAGGCGGCACGGTTCAGGGGCAGATCGCTGGCGGCTACACGGCACTCGGGAGCGCCACGGGCAACGTGATCACGGTTAAGGGCGGTACGGTGAACGCCGAAATAGCCGGCGGCTACGATGACGGCACGGCCACGGACAACACGGTGAACCTGTACGACAGCGCCAGCTTCACAGGCTCGGACATCTATGGCGGCAGAAGCGGCGGTTCGTCCTCCGACGTGTTCACCGGCAATACTTTCAATGTATACGGCCAGATCGACGCCGCCAGCCTGCAGAACTTTCAGAACCTGAACTTCTACGACGTGGCAGAGGACAGGGCCAGCGTGGATCTCTCCCGGTCCGCCGTCATCGGTGACGGAAAGGGGACCATGACCAACGTATTCATCGGGAACCTCAGGAACCAGGAAGGCGATATCGCTGAGGAATATGTCC
>ERZ772831.1230-NODE-1230-length-24917-cov-13.796959_pt1 | contig 24917 bp, 22 predicted proteins | sample MGYA00580858_ERZ772831 | MGnify/ENA primary metagenome ERZ772831 (study PRJEB29015, sample SAMEA2737694) | human gut metagenome | biome: human gut; feature: human-associated habitat; material: faeces | place: China | collected 2012 ... | reverse complement strand
ACTTTGAGATTCTGGGTTGTAACGCGGTCGCCGCCCATCTGGCCGCCCATGCGCATTCCCTTGAATACCTTTGCTGGGTAAGAACAAGCACCGATAGAACCCGGCTTGCGTGCGCGGTCGTCCTGACCGTGTGTGCTCTGACCTACACCGCCGAATCCATGACGCTTAACAACACCCTGGAAACCTTTTCCCTTAGATGTGCCTACAATGTCAACAAACTCTGTGTCAGCGAAGAGCTCTACAGTGAGAACATCACCGAGGTTGTACTCCTCATCAAACTTGAACTCGGCCAAGTGCTTCTTAGGTGTTGTACCAGCCTTCTTGAAGGTGCCCATCATAGGCTTTGTGGTGTTCTTTTCCTTAGCTTCACCATAGCCCAGCTGAACTGCCTTGTAGCCGTCTGTTTCAACGGTCTTAACCTGTGTTACAACACATGGACCAGCTTCGATAACAGTGCACGGTACGTTCTTACCGTCGGCACTGAAAACGGATGTCATTCCGATTTTTTTTCCAATTAATCCTGGCATTTCAAATGAATATTAAAAATGAAAATTACTATACTTTGATCTCTACTTCTACACCGCTCGGGAGTTCAAGCTTCATGAGCGCATCAACTGTCTTAGCTGTTGAGCTGTAGATGTCGATAAGACGCTTGAAGTCTGAGAGCTGGAACTGCTCACGTGATTTCTTGTTAACGAAAGTACTGCGGTTTACAGTGTAGATACGCTTGTGTGTAGGCAATGGAATAGGACCGCTAACGATAGCACCTGTGGCCTTAACTGCCTTCACGATCTTTTCAGCTGACTTGTCTACGAGCTTATGGTCGTAGCTCTTCAGCTTGATACGAATTTTCTGACTCATAATTGTATTTAAAGTTTATAATGCAATTTAATGTGGCACGTTCAGCGTGATTATATTCTCAACTTGGAGTGCTGAACAGCCGAAAAAAGGAGGTGGGGTACGTCGCTTAAGAGTCATTCGCTAAGCGACGCCCCATGTCCCTTTAATATTTTTATCGTGAGAGAGGAGTCAGGAGAGAGGAGTCAGGAGTTAAGCCATTTGCTTGGTTTGCCAATCATTTGGCTTAACTTCTGTATTCTTCAATTCTGAATTCGTCTCGTTTAACGTGCTGATTACACGAGGTCTGCGCGACCCTTAACCTCCTCGAGCACTGCCTTAGCGATAGCACTTGAGAGTGGTGCGTGGTGATCGTACTCCATAGAGCTTGTTGCACGACCTGAAGTGATAGTACGGAGAGCTGTTACGTAACCGAACATCTCTGACAGAGGTACCTGAGCCTTTACGATGCGGGCACCAGAGCGAGCCTCTTCCATGCCTTCTACCTGACCACGACGCTTGTTCAAGTCGCCGATTACGTCACCCATGTTCTCCTCCGGAGTAACAACCTCTACCTTCATGATAGGCTCCATAAGAACCGGACCTGCCTTCGGGCAGCCGTTCTTGTAAGCGTTGAGGGCAGCGAGCTCGAATGACAACTGGTCAGAGTCAACCGGGTGGAACGAACCGTCGGTGAGGACGACCTTCAGACCAGTCATCGGATAGCCACCGAGGATACCATTCTTCATGGCGTTCTCGAAGCCCTTCTGTACTGACGGGATGAACTCCTTAGGAATGTTACCGCCCTTAACCTCGTTAACGAACTGCAAGTCGCCTTCCTTGTAATCCTCGTCCTTCGGGCCGATTGTTACGATGATGTCAGCGAACTTACCGCGACCACCTGACTGCTTCTTGTAAACCTCACGGAGAGTTGTCGGCTTGGTGATTGCCTCCTTGTAGTTAACCTGTGGCTTACCCTGGTTACATTCAACCTTGAACTCACGCTTCAGACGGTCGATAATGATGTCGAGGTGAAGCTCACCCATACCAGAGATAATGGTCTGACCACTCTGCTCGTCGGTACGTACGGTGAATGTCGGGTCCTCTTCAGCGAGCTTAGCGAGACCGTTGTCGAGCTTAGCGATGTCAGCCTGGCTCTTCGGCTCTACTGCGATAGAGATTACGGTATCAGGGAACGACATTGACTCGAGTACGATCGGGTGTGCCTCGTCGCAGAGTGTGTCACCTGTGCGGATATCCTTGAAGCCTACACCTGCGCCGATATCACCAGCGTCGATTGACTCCATTGGAATTTCCTTGTTTGAGTTCATCTGGAACAGACGGCTGATGCGCTCCTTCTTGCGTGAACGTGGGTTGTAAACGTAAGAACCTGCAACTACCTTACCTGAGTAAACGCGGAAGAATACCAGACGGCCCATGAACGGGTCGGTAGCGATCTTGAACGCGAGAGCTGATGTCGGCTCGTCCTCAGACGGCTTGCGGTCTTCCTCTTCCTCTGTGTCAGGGTTTGTACCAACGATAGCTGCTGTATCGAGAGGTGAAGGAAGGAATGCGCAAACGTAGTCGAGAAGCGGCTGAACGCCCTTGTTCTTGTATGAAGAACCGAGAAGCATAGGAGTGAGCTCCATAGAGATTGTACCCTTGCGGATAGCTGCGATAAGCTCCTCTTCTGTGATCTCCTGGCCCTCGAGATACTTCTCCATGAGAGCGTCGTCAAAGTTGGCTGCGCTTTCAACCATCTTCTCGCGCCATTCATTAGCCTCGTCAACGAGATCTGCAGGGATCTCCTCAACGTCGTACTCAGCGCCCATTGTCTCGTCGTGCCAAAGGATAGCCTTCATCTTGAGAAGGTCTACAACACCCTTGAAGTTTTCCTCAGCTCCGATAGGAATCTGGATAGGACAAGGGTTAGCACCGAGGATGTCCTTCATCTGCTGCACTGTCTCGAAGAAGTCAGCACCTGAACGGTCCATCTTGTTTACGTAGCCGATACGCGGTACGTTATATTTGTCTGCCTGGCGCCATACTGTCTCTGACTGCGGCTGTACACCGTCAGCTGCAGAGTATGTTGCAACTGCGCCGTCGAGTACACGAAGTGAACGCTCCACCTCAGCGGTAAAGTCAACGTGACCCGGGGTGTCAATCAAGTTAATCTTGTATGACTTGCCAAGATAGTTCCAGTTACATGTTGTAGCAGCAGATGTGATAGTAATACCACGCTCCTGCTCCTGTGCCATCCAGTCCATGGTAGCAGCGCCGTCGTGAACCTCACCAATCTTATGAGTCTTACCTGTGTAGAACAGGATACGCTCAGAAGTTGTGGTCTTACCAGCGTCGATATGCGCCATGATACCGATGTTACGAGTCAAATGTAAATCGCGATTTGCCATTTTTCCTTTTACCTTATTATTATATTAGAATCTGAAGTGAGCGAATGCGCGGTTAGCCTCTGCCATGCGGTGCATATCTTCCTTACGCTTGTAAGCACCACCCTGGTTGTTGAAAGCGTCCATGATCTCAGCAGCGAGCTTGTCTGCCATGCTCTTACCGCCACGCTTGCGTGCGAAGAGAATAAGGTTCTTCATAGAGATGCTCTCCTTGCGCTCTGCGCGGATCTCTGTCGGCACCTGGAAAGTAGCACCACCGATACGGCGGCTCTTTACCTCAACCTGCGGAGTGATGTTGTCGAGAGCCTGCTTCCAAATCTCGAGAGCTGACTTTTCCTCGTTCTGCATCTTTGCGCCTACGGTTTCGAGTGCGTTGTAGAAGATTTCGTATGATGTATTCTTCTTACCATCATACATAAGGTGGTTTACAAACTTAGAGACCTTCTGGTCATTGAACTTCGGATCCGGAAGGATCACGCGCTTCTTTGGTTTTGCTTTTCTCATTTTGTTTGAAAAATTTCTGTCTGCATGGGGCTGTTTCTTACTGTTCTTCAACGTCCTCTCTTGGACATTTACTCAACCTGTCTATTAACAATTCTCCAGCAAAACGTTTTTAAATTTTGTTTCGTCCGACAATTTTCAGATTATTTCTTTGCCTTAGGACGCTTAGCACCGTACTTAGAACGACGCTGTGTGCGGTTTGCTACACCTGCTGTATCGAGTGTACCGCGAACGATGTGGTAACGTACACCTGGAAGGTCCTTTACACGACCACCGCGAACAAGCACGATTGAGTGCTCCTGAAGGTTGTGACCTTCTCCCGGGATGTAAGAGTTAACTTCCTTAGAGTTTGTGAGACGTACACGGGCAACTTTACGCATTGCCGAGTTAGGCTTCTTAGGTGTTGTTGTGTAAACGCGAACGCAAACACCACGACGCTGAGGACATGAGTCCAAAGCCGGTGACTTGCTCTTGTCTACGAGCACCTTTCTGCCTTTTCTTACCAATTGTGAAATTGTAGGCATGATTTTAATTTTTTAATTTATATATTTTATTTTCAATTGTCGTGTTCATCAAACGGCTCTTTTACAAGCCGTTTTCGGGGTGCAAAGGTACTAACTTTTCTTGAAACTACCTAATATATAAAAACACAATCTCACTGCGGAATAAAAATTTTAATGTACTACAGGTTATTTTAACAACTGTTTACATAAACTTTTATGTTACTTCACTTCAAACACTAACCTCTTCTATAATCTGAACCACGAACTTATGCCATGCATTTTATGTGCTTTAACGACATTGAAGCATTGCGTTTTCCATCTGCGTCGACCGATGCGGACATCTGCGTCGACCGATACGGACGTCTGCGCCGACCGATGCGGATGTCTGCGTCGACCGGTGCGGATGTCTGCGTCGGTCGGTGCGCAACGAAAAAGTGTGAGGTTCGCACTCAAAGAGTAGCGGTGTTTGACCACAAAAGGCGATAAAAAAAGGCGCAATTCCATCACTGGAACGCGCCTATGTGCATATTGGTTTGCCTAAGACTATATTTAAGACAGCCTATAAGCTAATCATTGCGTGATTAAGCCTCCGGGTTATTGAACGGAGTAGCTGTGCGTGGCTGCTGTGCCTCTGGCAGATTAATCTTGCCGAAGTTCTGCTCGTACTTCTGAATGTTGTCGTTGAGAGCCATGAGGAGACGCTTAGCGTGCTCAGGAGCCATTACGACACGGCTGCGTACCTGCGGCTGCTGCATACCTGGGAGCATACAAGTGAAGTCGAGGATAAAGTCGCTTGATGAGTGTGTGATGAGTGCGAGGTTAGCGTAAACGCCTACGCCGATTTCTGGCTTCAGTTCGATCTGAAGGCCCTGGGGCTGCTGGTTCTTGTTTTCTTCCATTTTTGTTATTTTGTTTAAGTTATTAATTATGTGTTTTCCGTTTGTATCTGCAAAGATAATGCTTTCAGTTGGCTCGTGCAAATTATTTATTAGAAATATGCTTTTGTGCTTGCCAAATCTCTATGCTGTTAATGATGTTCTGCCACAGGATATAACAGCCAGGTCCTACCGCAGACAGGGGCGAGAGGTAGGTACAGGCTATCCATATGGCGAAGGCGGTATTCTTCTGTCCGAGTCCTTGACCGGCGTTCACCTTCTCACCGAATTTGCTGCCTATGGCGCGTCCGCAAGCGAACTGAAATATGCAAAGCAGCAACGACCCGATGGCGATGAGCAGCATAAAGACGAGTGTGGTTTCGGCGTGGAAGATGTTCTTCATCGTAGTGCCGGAGACGATGAGCAACGAGCATCCCCAGAGGTAGTATGAGAGGTCTTTTACGCTGACGATACGCCGACAGAGGTTCTTGGCGTGATGCTTCACAACGTAGGCGAGCAACATAGGCACCACGAGCACCGTGAACACCTTATATAATATAAGGGCGAAGGCGGCGAGGAAGTGCATCTCGCGTTCGCTGTCGAGGAGCGGGAAGCAGACCGGTATCATCAGTGCCGTTATGAAGTTGGAGAGGAAGGTGTAGGTGGTCATCTCTTCGAGGTTGCCTCCGAGCTTCTGCGTTACGACCGGAGCAGCCGATGCGCACGGACTGATGATGCACGTGAGTAGCGCTTCTGCGAGGATGAGCAGGTTGCCGCTCAGCCCGAAAGCGAGCACGGCTGCCATCACTGCACCCACGCAAAGCAGCTGAAACACGCCTACCCACCAGTGCCATGCTACGGGGCGTAGCTTACGAAAGTCGACCTTGCAGAACGTGACGAATAGCACGAGGAACATAAACATCGGAAGCATGGCATCGAACACGGGTGCGGCAGCTGTTGCAAAGCCATCGAGCTGGGGCACGAGCGCAAATATTATATACACCACGCAGCCGGTTCCGATTGCCACGGGCAGCGTCCAGTCTTTCAATAAGCGTATAAGTTGCATAATCATTATGTTATATAAAGACAAAAGTAGCGAAAATATATCATATAGTGGCGATTGTTCGCATTAATTTAGTAATTTTGTACACATGAACGTAAAAATCGACAACTCATGGCGCGAGCATATCGGAGCGGAGTTTGAGAAGCCTTACTTCTCTGCGCTCACCGACTTTGTGCGCCACGAATATACCACCACGACGTGCTATCCGCCCGGGTCGCTCATCTTCAACGCCTTCAACCTCTGTCCGTTTGACCGTGTGAAGGTGGTGATAATAGGTCAAGACCCATACCACGAGCCCGGTCAGGCGCAGGGATTGAGTTTCTCCGTGCCCGAGGGTGTGCCTTTTCCACCGTCGCTACAGAACATCTTCAAGGAGATACAGCTCGACCTCGGCAAACCCATACCGCCGACGGGCGACCTCACACGCTGGGCAGAGCAGGGCGTGCTGTTGCTCAACGCCACGCTCACTGTGCGTGCGCATCAGGCAGCGAGCCATCAGCGTCATGGTTGGGAACAGTTCACTGATGCTGCGATACGTGCGCTGAACGCCGAACGCGAGAACCTGGTATTCATCCTTTGGGGTGGCTATGCTCGTTCTAAGGCGCAGCTCATCGACCGCTCGCGCCACCTCGTGCTCGAGTCGGTACATCCCTCACCGCTGTCTGCCAACCGTGGCGGGTGGTTCGGCAACCACCACTTCTCGCAGTGCAACGCCTATCTGCGCGAGCATGGCGAGCAGGAGATTGACTGGTAACACGCCCACGGAGATTACTCTGCCGAGATATTCTCCCACAGAATTCACGGAATTCACGGAAGAGGTTGCTGAAAGTATTCTCCCACAGATTTCACAGATCGACACAGATAGGTTCTTTCAAGGGGTGCACTTGTCTCAAGTGCACCAACAGAGCAAGAAGTGCAACAACAGAACGGGTTGGTGCACTTGAGACAAGTGCACCCCCTGAAAGCAACATCTGTGAAAATCTGTGCAATCTGTGGGAGAATATACAGTAAGAAGGTTCTGTGCGTTCCGTGAATTCCGTGGGAGAACATACTGCAAGAAGGTTCTGTGTATTCCGTGAATTCCGTGGGAGAACATACAGCAAGAAGGTTCTGTGTATTCCGTGAATTCCGTGGGAGAACATACAGCAAGAAGGTTCTGTGTATTCCGTGAATTCCGTGGGAGAACATACTGCAAGAAGAGTCCAATCCGTGGGAGAACAGACATAGCAAATAGAAATAATCATTAAGAAACAAAACAGAAATATGATACTCGACATTGAGAATATACTCGTCTCGTCTGACATCATCACCGAGCAGTTCTGCTGCGACCTCGATGCCTGCAAGGGCATCTGCTGCGTAGAGGGCGATACCGGCGCACCCGTCACTCTCGAAGAGATTGGCGGCATCGAAGACGCGCTCGACACCGTATGGGGCGACATGTCGGCTCAGGCACAAGCCGTGGTCGACAAGCAAGGTGTGGCGTACACCGACCGCGATGGCGACCTCGTGACAAGCATCGTGGGCGGCAAGGACTGCGTCTTTACGTGCTACGAGGGCGACTGCTGCCTATGTGCCTTGGAGCGTGCGCACCGCGCTGGCAAGACCTCGTTCATCAAGCCTATCTCCTGCGCCCTCTACCCCATCCGCGAGAAACGCTTCGCCAATGGTACCGTGGCACTCAACTACAACCGATGGGATGTGTGCAAGGACGCTGTGAAGAAGGGTCGCGAGCTGCAATTGCCCGTCTACAAGTTCCTCGAAGGTCCGCTCACCCGACGCTTCGGCAAGGAGTGGTACGCTGCGCTTTGCGAGGTGGCTGAACATTTCGACGAGCTTTGCGAATAACGCTGTCGCCCACCCTATCCACTGACAGCAATACGAAATATACAATTACATACAATTAATACTATACAAATAATCGCATAAATGTCAAAAAAACTAATTGCGTTTATTACCACCGTAGTGGTAATGCTTGCCGTTGCCTCACCAGCCACAGCACAGCGCATAAATGTAAAAACGAACGCATTGTATTGGCTTGCCATGTCTCCCAACCTTGGGGTTGAGTTCAGAATTAACCGCCACATGACGTTCAATCTCGAAGGTGTAGTCAACCGAGTTAGTGGCTTCAAACCATATGGTGTCTCCAACCTCAGCACCAAGGGCTTCGCATTCGAACCCGAAGCACGCTACTGGTTCAGTGCTCGTCCGCAGGCGGGTCATTTCGTTGGTCTAACAGCCGTTGCTGCGAACTACGATTTACAGTTAAACGATAAACGTCACGACGGCGATCTCTTCGGTGGTGGTATCACCTATGGCTATAGCTTCGTACTTAGTCGCCACTGGAGCCTTGAGACTACGATTGGCGTTGGTGCCGTGTATCGTCAAGAGAAGTATTCACGTAACGAAGAGGAGCGTGCCTCTCTTGACAAGCCGAACGTAAGCACCGTCAACTTCGCACCAATCAAGGCTGCTGTCAGCTTTGTGTACATTATTAAATAGTAGGAGATGGAAACCATTATTAAATAAACAGATATGAAAAGCATTATATCACAATACATCACCCTACACATCAAACGGCTGCTCATAGTGCTCGTTGCCGTTATCAGCTTCTCACTTGAAGCCGAGGCTCAGGGCGTGATACGTTTCACGGGTCGCGTGGTGTCTAAGCAAACCGGCGAACCGCTCATTGGCGTGAACATCACCGACATCAAACTGCGCCGCGCTCTCGCCGTCACCGACGAGGACGGACGCTTCTCCATGAACACGCAGATTGGCGCACAGCTGCGCTTCTCTATGATTGGCGCGAAACCCGAGATACTGAAGGTGAAGAACGACAAGTTCACAGAGGTGAAGCTCAACGAAGACGACATTACTCTCAGCGAGGTGGTGGTGAAGACAAAGCGCATCACCGACCGCATCATGCCCGAACCAACCGACATTGAGGTGAAGGGCAACTGGCTATACGTGCGCACTCGCGTGCGTGTGCCGAAGGAGATGTTCCGCAGCAACAGACGTCTCGTGGTGCAACCTATATTAAACAATGTGACGGACAAGCAGCTCACCCTCTTGCGTCCGATGGTGTACGACGGCAAAAAGTATAACATCACACAAGACCGACTCTACAACTACGACATTAAGAACAGCGACAATGGCGATCCACTCGCTAAGTACATAACGGTGAAGAGTCGCACGCTGCGCGAGAATGGTCGCGACAACGACATCCTCGGCTACACAGATTCTATATATGTCGAGAACCTGAAAGCCGACTACTCTTGCGACGTGTACATGGCTATAGAGGACTACACACACATACTCTACCGCGACACCACCATCATTGCCCGTGGCACGGTGAACCCTCTGCGATGGCTCGACTGCTCCATCATGGGCAGTACGCTTAACGACGAGGCCTACTACCCCACACCCGAGAAGCAGATGCGCAACAGCAAGGGTAGCATCAACTTGAAGTTCCTCATCGGCAAGTCGACGCTGAGCACCGACGACCCACAGAACCGCGCCGAGATAGAGAAGCTGCGCCGTCAGATTGATGCCATACGTGCCGACAAGGATGCGACGCTACTGTCGTTTGAGCTTGAGGGTATATCGTCGCCAGACGGTCGCCTCTCGCGCAACCAGGCACTCGCACGCCAACGTATGGAGTTCGCCTTAGGACATATACGCAGTCAACTGCCCGACGACCTTCGCAACGACATGGAGTTCGGCACGAAGTCGTCAGTAGCTACATGGAGCGACGTGGTTACACTGCTGCGTCGCGACTCGCTCTTCAGCGAAGCTGATAAGGTGCAAGGCATCATCGACCGCTATACCGACCCCAACGTACAGAGCGGACGTATGCGCCGCCTGCCGTTCTACAACAGTGTGCTCGAAGCACGCTATCTGCCTCAGCTGCGCCAGGTGAACTACACCATGAACTATGCTATATTCCGTCAACTCACGATTGACGAAATTCGCCAGCTATATGCCGACGATTATCATAAGCTTTCACGCTACGAATTCTTCATGCTCTACCGCAACGAGTCTGACCCAAAGAAGCGCGAGACCATCCTGCGTCAGGCGTTGGAGATGTTCCCCTCGTTCATGATTGCAGCCAACGACCTCGCTGCCATGCTCATCGAGCGTGGCGAGCCCGACCCCGAGCTATTGGAGAAATTCGCAGGCGAGAAGGCACCAGTGGCTGTCAACACCAACCACGCCATCGCGTTACTCAAAGACCAGCAGTATGGCGAGGCAGACGAGATAATGAGCTACGTACCCAAGACCGACAATACACGTCTGCTACACGCCGTGAACGGTGCGTTCAACGGACGTTACGAGGACAACTACTCAGTCATTGCTGCTACGAGCAAGCGCAACAACCTGCTCATGCTGCTCGCCATGAAACGCAACAGCGAAGCACTGAAGCTTAGTCGCGAGTTGCCCGACGACGAAGCACTCACCCATTATCTGCGCGCCGTATGCCTCAACCGTGCTGAGGACGCTGTCGGAGCATACGATGAGCTGAAACGTGCTTTCGAGATGGATCCATCGCTGAAAAACATAGCGCACGTCGATGGTGATGTCAACGATTTATTGGTAGAAAAACACAATAAGGAGGGGCTACAATAATATGAATAATATGATACGAACGGCAATGATAGCACTCATTGCCACTGCTTATACCACAACAGCACACGCACAGATAGACGGCGGAGCTCTCGAATACATGCTTCAACGCCCACGTGTGGCAAAACAATGGCAGCACAAGAAACCATTCGACCATCTCTTCGTCGACGGAGGCATAGGAACGAGCGTCATGGGAGCGCGAAAGCCTGAGTTCGGTTTGAGCGGAGGGTTCAACATCGGCGATTGGATTACACCTGAACATGGTGTACGCTTAAATATAAACACCGGCGAGTGGAGCACACAAGGAGTGAAGTCGAAGTACACCACCCTCGGACTCGACTATCTGCTCAACATCACAGCGATAGCACAGAGCGGACGCTACTACACGCCGAAACGTTTCGAGGTGTACGGCATAGCGGGCGCAGCTCTCGCCATAGCACACAACGCCGGACCAGCCGATTATGGCATCGACGTACACCTCGGTCTGCGCGGACAACTCGCTTTGTCGCGCAATGTATATGCATACCTCGAACCGCGCTTCGGCTTGGTAGAGGATCAAATCTCGCAGGTGAACAACTGGCATGGATGGCGACCGTTCACCACCCTCACCATGGGCTTCGGCTATCGTCTCCCCGTTGTGCGCAAGCATTACGCCGCACCCGACAAGACCAAACACAGCTTCGCCGACGGCATCTTCGTGAGCGGACTGGTAGGTGCTACGTTCCTTTCTAATGCACACAACGCATCGTGGGGCGATTATGCAGGCGTTCGTCCTATGGCGAGTGTGGGCAAATGGTTCGACCCGTACAACGCAGTGCGCCTCTCACTAAGTGCCGTCACCATGCGTCCTACTGACCAAAAGCGCACTAAAGCACTCAGTTCGCAGGTGGAGTACATGCTCAATCTGAGCAATGTGCTCACCGGTGCTTACCCCGAACGCACCTTCTGGCTTAATCTGTTGGGAGGTGTCAGCTTCAACCGCTCCAACTGTCAGCCTTACGGACTGAAGAACAGCTGGGGTGTGAGCGGTGGTCTGCAAGCCAATGTGCGCATCTCGCGTGGTCTCTCCTTTGTCATCGAGCCGCGTGTAGACATCTACAACAAGCACTTCATACAACAGAATGGTCACTTCAAACCATACAACGTGATGCCGTCGCTGCTCACTGGCTTCGTCTATACTTATCACGACAGATACGCCATCGAGCGCCGTGCTAATGGCGACCGCGGCACAAAGAAGGTGTCTATCAGTATCGCAGGCGGTTTGGCATCTACGTCTACGAAGATGAAGCAGAGCGACTACTGGATGCCGACAGCGCGTCTGAGCTATACGCAGTGGTTGCGCTCGGCAAATGGTCTGCGCTTCAGTCTTGACGGCACAATGCGCCGTTATACTGCTGAGGGTCGCTACGCTAAGGCGGTGGCTGACTTCGACTGGCTTGCCGACCTCACCGCAATGAACTATGGCACAGAAAACCGCGCGTGGTTATCGCTGCGCTCAGTGGTGGGCTTTGCTATCGGTGCCGACTACGGAGCACATAAGGCATACTTCGCTCCTGACGTACACGCAGGTGGTCAGGCTCGCATCCGCCTCTCTTCTACCACGGGCTTGTTCGTAGAACCTACCATGGCTTATGAGCTGTCCGATCGTTTCAAGGGCAAGAACTGGGGACGCGTTACGCCGCGTGTGCTCGTTGGTATCGACTATGTGCTGAACCGCGAGAAGCACACAAGCGAACTGAACGAGGCTCCGGAGCAGAAGAACGTTGTGGACGTGAGTGGCGGAATGGGCTTCTACTCAGGCAACTTCGGCAAGGTGAGCGGAACGAAAAAGCTGACTTACAACGTGCGTGCCGGATATGGTCGCTGGTTGAACGGTGTGCATGGTGTGTATGGCAGCGTGAGCGAGACGTTCCTGAAGCGCGATACGGAGCACACTAACCACATCACCACCGTCGCCACCGACTACATGATGAACATACGCAACGCTATCACCGGCGAACAGAACGACGACCGTCTCTTCCAACTTACCGGTCTGGCTGGTGTCCAGATGGGCATCAGCTCGGGCGAGGGTAGGAAGACGAAGGTGGTGCCGGGCGTGAACGTTGCTCTACAGGCAGGTTGGCGTTTAAGCCGCCACTTCGAGATATACGCTGAGCCGTCTGCCGTTGTGCATGGAAAGGGCATCGAAGACTCGAATAGTCCTGCTCACGGCGAGCTTAAGTTCAGCATCGGAACGAAGTTCCACTTCTAAGCGATATATAAAAAAGTGACGAGAGAAAATCATATTCTCTCGTCACTTTTTTTTGTATCCATCCGTTGCGGAGACTAACAGAATGAATGTGCATATCTTCATATTTATTGTTATTTACGTTGGTGTTTACGTGGTTGAATGTTGATGTTTTGGAGCGTCAATGTTGATGTTTTCTCCTCGTGCTCCGTACGCCGCCCAATCGGATTCCGTACGCCGCCCGATCGGATTCCGTACGCCGCCCGATCGGACAGCGTTCGGTGTACGATGACGAACTGTAGGAGTAAGATGTGTCAAAGCTCAATTAGTGCGGACTTCAAAGGCGTGAAGCGCAGACGATTAGAAGGCGTTAATTCGGTATTAGAGTTTTCTAATCGAAAAAATATAGGCTGTTGGCGTGCGCCGTTCAATAATTATTCATATATTTGCAGTCTACAACCTAACACTCAACATTCAACACTCAACATTCAACATTTAAACGAACACCTTATGAAACAGAACAACTCTAAACGCAAAACACTCATCCCGAGCGGCATCTGGTGCATAACTACAGTAATAGTACTCTTTGGCTATCTCGGCATGGTGATGGGTGTGCCCAACATGCTCAACACTATCATGCGCACGGCGCACGACCTGCTGCTCAACACCGTATTCTACCTGATGAGTATCTGCGTGATAACAGGTGCCATAGGCAAGGTGTTCGTGGAGTTCGGTGTGGTGACGCTGCTCGAACGCACGCTGCGACCGCTGATGCGACCCATCTTCAACCTGCCGGGCGTGACATCGTTAGGTGCGGTTATGACATTCCTCTCGGACAACCCGGCAATCATCTCGCTTGCGCACGACAAGCGCTTCGCAAGCTACTTCAAGAAATATCAGTTCATCTCGCTCACCAACTTCGGTACGGCGTTCGGTATGGGTCTGCTCGTCATCGTGTTCATGGCGAGTCAGGGCTACTATGCCGCACCGTTCATCGGTCTGCTCGGTGCGTGCTTCGGCTGCGTCTGCTCCACACGACTGATGCAGCGCTTCGTGCTGAAAGCCTATCCGCAGTACGCTACGGAGGACGCGGTAGCGAAGGAGGACATCGAAGAGGAAGATAAGGAGGAAAGCGAGAGCGAGGAGAAGACCGTGTTCATACGCCTGCTCAACGCCATGCTCGACGGCGGACGCAGCGGTGTGGAGGTGGGCATAGCCATCATTCCGGGCGTGCTCATCATCTCTACGTTCGTGATGATATTCACGTTCGGCGCAGCTGCCGACGGCTCATACACTGGTGCTGCCTACCAGGGTGTGGAGCTGCTGCCGTGGCTGGCCAACAAGATCGACTTCGTGTTCGAGTGGCTCTTCGGTTTCCACGACCCGCACCTCGTGGCGTTCCCCATCACGGCACTCGGCGCAGTGGGCGCTGCCCTCAGCCTGATACCCAACTTCATAGCGCACGGCTGGATTGACGGCAACGCTATCGCCGTGTTCACCGCCATCGGCATGTGCTGGAGCGGCTTCCTCAGCACTCACACCGCCATGCTCGACTCGCTCGGCTATCGCGACCTCACCCCGAAGGCTATCCTCGCCCACTTCTGCGGCGGACTCGTGGCTGCCATCACCGCCCACTGGATGTTCTTCCTCTACTCGCTGGCGGTGGGATAGGCAGCTATTATGCAGAAAGGATAAGATCCAAGACATAAACACAACATTATGGCAAACGAAGTGAAAAGATACCTGCACGACGGATTGGAACTGCCTTTTGAGGATTGGAGCAAGACGCTTCACTCCTTCAACGACTTGGCTTCTATCGTTCAGACTACTCATGATGCAGCACAATCGTCCGCAGTAAAAGCAATCAACCGTATGCAGACTATGCGCAACTGGCTCATAGGTTATTACATCGTTGAGTTTGAACAGCACGGCAAGGATAGGGCTGAGTATGGAACGCAACTGCTGAAGAAGTTGGAGGAAAGGGTGGATAGGAAGGGATTGACACGTAATACATTCCAAAGTTCTCGCAACTTTTATCGTATGTATCCTCAGATGATTGAGAATTTTAAGAATAGAATTTGCACGACAGTGTCATGCAAATCTACAGAAGATATAATTTCATTACCATCCGAAGACACCTCAATGCGTACCGATATAATTTGCACAACAGCGTCATGCAAATTCGTAACTTCTGGAGAAACATTGGTTTCAAAGCTTTCATTCTCACATATCAATGAGATTATGAAGGTTGACGACCCTCTCGCCCGCTACTTCTACGAGCAGGAGTGCATCAAGTGTACCTGGTCGGTTCGTGAGCTTCGCCGTCAGATAAGCACAAATCTATATGTCAGGGCTGGCATCAGCGCCAATCCCGAGAAGTTGCTTTCGCTCCCTTCTGTTCAAGGCCACGATTCTGCAGAGTTGCAGATACGCCAGCCGTTCACGTTCGAGTTTCTTGGACTGAAGGCGCAGGAAGTTGTTGACGAGCATGACTTGGAGGATGCGCTTATCAGCCACCTTCAAGAGTTCATCCTCGAACTTGGCAAGGGCTTCTGCTTAGAGGCTCGCCAAAAGCGCATCATCATCGACGACGAGTATTACTATCCCGACCTTGTGTTCTACAACCGCATACTGCATTGCGGCGTAATCATAGAACTGAAGAACGAGGAGTTTTCCTACGAGAACTTCGGACAGCTCAACGCATACGTATCGCATTATCGCGAGAACGAAATGCAACCTGGCGACAACCCTCCAATCGGCATCCTACTCTGCACACGCAAAGGCAAAAAGATGGTGGAGTACGCGCTCGCCGGCATGGATAATCAACTCTTCGTTTCTACCTATATGCTTCAGCTGCCCGACAAGAAAACATTGGAGGAGTTTTTGCTGAAACAGTTGGAGGAAGAGCATTGAGTTGGTATATAAATGACAATCCCCTCGCTCAGCATTGCCGAGCGAGGGGATTCGCTATATGTTATCTGTTATTTGCAACGAACTATAAATGGCATCAGCGTCTGTGCGGTCCGCTCTTTATCAAGATTTCCTCAACAATATGCTTCGTAAGGTCGCCCAAAGGTAGTTCGATAGTCACCTTGTTCGAGATTTTGAACGCAGGAGTGATGATAGGCACCGTCTCCATCTTGTGCTCAAAAGCGTTGAAGCGACGCTCCACACCGAGGTTCACGTAGAAGCTACGATTGCCTACGGTCATATATCCGCCGTAACTGGTGGTCGGCACAAACGGAAATGCCGCCATGCTGAAGAACGGATTCGTATTGTAATAGGTTCCGAAGATGGTGAGCGCAAGGTTAGGATTGAAGCAGTAAGAGAGTTGTCCAGACACGCCGTACTGCGTGAATACACGCCCGTAGTAGAGGTAACGGTTGGCAGCCAGAGCGCCTTGCACAGTCATGGCACCCAAACTGTACTGCACGCCGCCGCTCACCGACTGCACATCCATCAGTCCGATGTAGCTGCGGTATGCGCCCGTGGCAGTCAGCCTTAAGTTCTTCGACACTTCCATCGATGTAGCCCCAGTACGGCTCGCATCGTAGCCATAAACAAGCGGCTGCGCTATTGCAAACGGCATCGGCACAATCGGCATATTCGGCGTAGCAAGAAGTTCGGAGGACGATAGTGCCTTCATCATAAGAATATCCGAATAGGTCGGCGTTATCGGGTGCAGTTCAGCATTTGGAGCAAGTTGGTGAAGCTCCGTACTCGGAGTAAGCTGGTGAAGCTCCGCATTCGGCAACGGCATCTGCAGCCCCGACACTTCCTGCGCCGTTGCTCCCTGCCCTACTGCCAATAGGAACAATAAAAAAGCTATCAGTTTCTTCATGCTGCTCCACCCATAATATTATAATATTCAAAGTTACACAAAATTGCCAACACCGCACGTTGTGCCTCACGAGTTTAACCTTTTTTATTGTAGGCAGAGTAAAAAGACATTGTTAGTTTGGAACTTAACGTTAAAGATAGTTAATCCCTTGGGGGGGGGGAATAATAAATGTTACTTTTGTGAACATTTATAAAAATATTATCAATTAATTTCAACAACATGAAAAAATTAAGAACATTGCTTTTACTATCAATGGTAGCATTGACAGTAGCTTTTTTTCATCATGTAGTAGTGATGATGATGACTCTTCTAAGTTTAAAGATGTAACCTTAACTGCAGGTTCATCCCAAATGCTCAATTCTGGTGAGGACTTAACATGGAAGTCTGAGAATAGCTTCATTGCAGAAGTTGTAAATGGAGAGATTAAAGCATATCGAGTAGGCGAAACCAAAGTTGCAAGCAATAAAGGTTCTTTTAAAATCAAAGTAACGCCAAAATACAACTATTTTGAAGAACCTAATATTAATTTTGGAACATCAATAAAAGATGTTAAGAAATCAATGAAGAACTATAATCTCTTGCTTGAAGATGCTAATTCTTTGGCTTATGAAGGTACTAATTATGCGAAAATAATAATGTACATATTCAAAAATAATGCTTTGGAAATATCGTCTATTCTTACAAAATCCAGCTATTCAACCCAAGTTGCCAATTGGCTGAATGAAAGACATGTATATGCAGCAACCACAGATGATTATATTGGATTCGTATCAGTTGATAAAACAACAGTAATACTTGTTACTCCTACACAATTTAACAACACATGGTACTATTCTATTGTGTATGGAAAACTGAAAAAAGATTCAAAATCTACAAACTCTACACTAAAGAAGATGCCCCAAAAGTCCAATGTTGACAAAATCGAATATCTTATTCAAGATTTAAGTTCTAAGATTAAGTAAAATAATATAGTTTGACTCGACAAACAATTAATATCAATAGCTAAGAAAGATGGAAAACTTGAAATGCCGAAATTGCATTTCAAGTTAAATGATGAATGGTAGATGGCTGGAAGATACGCCCTTGCGGAGCGGTATCTTCCAGCCATTATGTTGTTAATAATGTGGACGTTACGGCAAAAATGGGAGATATGGTAGATTTTTATCTACTCCACTACTACTTCGTCGAGGAAGAACCAGGCAGGATAGCCTACGCCGTAATGCCATGAGGGGCAGAGACCGAGTGTCTTTACGACGACGCGGATGTAGCGGGCTTGGACGGGAGCAGCGAGAGTGACGGTGGCGGGAACGAACTTAACGCTTATGTCGCGGTCTTCGGGGAACTCGTGTGTGCCGAGAAGACGGAAGTTCTTGGCATCGTCGCTGGCGTAGTAAGCTACGCTCTTCGGTTGCAGAATCCACTGTCCAAGTTGGTGGAGGAAGTCGGTGGTTATCTTGTTCACCTGCTTCTGCTCGCCCATGTCGAGCACAAAGTCGGCATCCTCACCCTGCCAGCCTACCCAACTCTCCACGAACGTGGTGCCACCGTAGAGTCCGTCGGTGAGTGCCTTGTCGGCTATAGGCTGATAGCGTTCTTGCGGCGGTTTGTTCCATATCACCTTCGCTCCGGCTGCCTTGTTCTTCGTGCCGTTAGGCAGGAAGCGCTGACGGTATAGACGGCAATAGTCCTCCACCTTGTTGTTGCGCTCGTTGAGCGTAGGCACGCCGTACTGGGCACAGATTGTGCCGAACGTGTCGAGCGATTTCTCCACCGCAGCCTTGTCGCCGCCGCTCTCGGTGCGCGCAATCTCCAGTTCGCTGTAGCGCAGCGGCAGTCGGGCTATACGCACATGTGCCAGCATCGCCGAGTCGGCAGCCACCGCCTTTTCAGCCTCATCGAAGAGTTCGTTGTAAGCCTTGCGGAGGTTGGCGTTGAGCATTCCGTTCTTGTGCGTAATGGGCGAGTCGTATATCCACAGCGGTGTGCCTGATGCGAGCAGCGCGCCGGTAAGCATCTGCTGGTAGCGGTAGAGATAGGGAGCGGCAGCACCGTAGTAGCCGCGCATGAAACGCTGCATGAGCGAGTCGGCATCGAGCTCCGGGTTCCACATCAGCTTGCCGAGCATGTAGGCTCGAAGTTCGGCGAAGTCGGTGCCGAGCGTTCCGTTCACCTGCTCGAAGAGCATCGTAGCATGGTTGCGCTTGAAGAGCTGTATGTTCTTCTTGAGAATGTGGAAGTTGGGGAACGGTGCCACTACATTATCGAAGTTGATGCCGTAGTCCCATACGAAGATATTGTTCGAAATCTTCGCCCAGCCTTCGAGCGCTCGCACGAAGTCGCGTCCCGACTCGTTGTCGGTGAGCGGCACCTCGCGTTTGGTGTCGATGTCGCAGAGCATTATGTTCACGTTGGGCAGCGGCTTCACATGCTTCGGAGGATGCATGGTGAAGAGGTAGGCAAGCGTAGAGAACTGCTTGTCGGGGAAGCGCTCAGCCAGGCGGTTGAGGAAGCGTACGTAGCAGCCGGCAGGCGAACCCTCGTACTCGTTCACCTTGCGGCACTCTGGGCACTGGCAGTAGGTGTCGTTGCCGTCGTTCTGACTTACCGAAATCATGTTCTGATTGGGGTTAGCCTTGAATATAGAGTCGATGCGGTGGGCTACTATCTCGAAGATGTCGGGATTGGTGAGGCACCACTGGCTGTGGTTGCCGGGACGTCGTTCGCCGTTGATGAACGAGTAGTATTCGGGGTGCGACTTGCCGTAGACCGACGACGGCATAAGGCGGTCGAACGTATGCACCCACATGTCGGCGGCGAACATCTCACGGTGCTCCTGCAGGCGCATCCAGTCGCGGTAGGTGCTGTCGTTGTTAGAGTAGCTGAACGTCTGGCGGAAGCGGAACGCCGGACTCTCCGCCACGTGCATCTGCGGAATGCGCACGTCGGCAGAGGGCGTGAGCGTGTAGAAGTCCTTAGCGAGATAGTCTACTCCGAGCTGCTTCTCGAGTAGTGCCGCAACGCCGTATATAGCACCCTTGCCACCCGCCGTCTTTATGGCGAGTGTGCCGCGCGAGCAGTCGATTACGTATCCGTCGTCGGTGGCTTCGTTGGTCGACTCTCCAATCACAACGCAGTTCTTAGAGCGGCGACCATTGGCAACGATTGGCAGTTCGCCGCCAGATGTTTCGCGCACGAAGCGCTGCAGCAGTTGCGCCGCCTTACGGTTCACGTCGTTCTCTTGAGCAAGCACGATGCGTGCCTGCGGTTTGCCCTTACTCACGAGGCACACCTGCGCCGGCAGCACAGACGGAGCCGCAAGGCACGCCACGAGAAGCATCTTTCTTAATGACTTAATCATATTGATGAATGTTGTAATAAATTGGTTTTAAAGTAGTGTACGTACAAAGTTATAAAAAGTTACGCAAAAACATTTGGTAGTTATCTATATTTGCACTACATTTGCAGCAGATAATCATAATTCTATCACAAAACAAAAATTATTGTAGCAAAAAAATGAACGAAATGACAAAGAATTTAGTTGCTTTTTTAACGTGATAGAATTATGACTAATATGCAGAACAACACTGACGAGAATTTTAACGAGGATTTCGAACGACTCATGAAGCAGTTCTTGAGCGAAGAGTACAAGGATGTCAAGCTCGACGACATGCAGACTGAGGACGAAGAGGATCCTTTTCTGGAAGATGAAGATGAAGATGTAGATGAATACGAAGCCGAGGACAACACTCCGACAGAGAAGGCTGACGACATCTGCACCGATAGTCCGTTACCTGGCGACGTCATAGAGCAGAACCAGAACGTAAGAGTAAAGGTGGAGATACTGCGCCCCATAGACAATCCGCAGGAGGAGCTGCAGAAGCTGGTGAGCTGCGGCAACATCAAGAAGCGCATGGACGAACTGGTGGCGCAGACCGCTTACAACCGCATGCTGCACGAACAGTTTCCCGAACTGAAGCAGCACCTGGTTTCGCTGCACAGCCTATTCCTCGGCAACCCCGGCACGGGCAAGACCACGGTCTGCAAGATATTCGGGGCGCTGCTGCACGAGGCGGGAGCGCTCTCGAAGGGACACGTCGTGATATGCGACCGCGGCACCTTCATCGGCACGCTTTGGGGCGACGAGGAAAGGGCTATGAAGCAAGTGGTGGAAATGGCGCAGGGCGGCGTCCTGATGATTGACGAGGCATACCTTCTGAACGGAAAGAACGAGAACGACCCCGGAAAGATCATCGTACAACTGCTCATGAATCTGCTCGCCGACGAGAGTCAGCGCGACATCGCCGTGGTGCTCTGCGGATACAAGGAGCCGATGAACGAACTGCTCGAGACTAACCCCGGACTGCTGTCGCGCTTCCCCAACCGCTTCGAGTTTGCCGACTTCAGCGTCGATGAACTGCTCGAGATAACCAGCCGCCGCATTGCGGAGTACAGCTACCGCTTCACCGTAAAGGCATGGCAAAAATACACCGATATGATAGCGCTCGCCTTCAGCGCTCGCGACACCGAGACGTGGGGCAACGCACGCTTCATAGCCAACCAGCTGGAGCGCATCTACATTCAGCACGCCACACGATGCGTGAAGCAGCCGCCGAAGAATCACAACGACCTCCTTCTGATTACGCCGGAGGACATTGTGCCCATAGAGGCGCCACGCAGAAAAAACAGAATAGGCTTCGGAGTGTGACTCCAAAGCCTATTCTGCAACGTTTTCTTACCTTTAAAAACATCACGGATATTCAATATATTTCTTATTTTGTTTGTTATTTTGAGGATTTTGTGTATTTTTGAACCATGATTAGCTAATCGAAACCTATTTTCTAAAAAACTGAATCCGTAAAACTTAAAAAGAATATGAAATACATGAATTTTAAGAATGTCATGATTTTTATTTTATCTTTGATCACAGTATGGATTGTTGTAGTCTTTTTTTGTTATAAAGGATATTTAACTAATATCGAGGTCGGTCAGATTCAATTAGATGATTGTCCTTATTTTACTACACAAGATAGTGTAGTATTTGATACTGGTGCAGATTTTTCATATATATCTTCTAATAAAATTGGATTCCCTTTTTTATCTCCAGTCTTGGTTAACGATGGAGAAGGTAATAATAAAATTTTACCAATGTATTTCACACAATATTTTGAAGTTAATGATAAAGTAAAAATAAAAAATTTCGCATACTTTTCAGGTTTCAAAAGCAATCGAATCAAAGCAATCATTGGAATGAATGTACTATCAAAGCTAAACATGCTTTTTCTTTCTACCCAAAATACATTAGACATAAAGTCTTTTGATTTTAAACCACAGATTCCTTCATCCGCCACTATTCTTCAATATAAAGATAGAATATCTCCAAAGGTAACCTTAAGATTAGACAACGTAGTTATTGATGATATTCTAATTGACACAGGATTTGATGGTGATTTGTCGATAGATGGACATTACATAGAGAAGCTAAAATCTAATCATTCTTGCGATTCAATGATTAGAACAAATAATACGCTATTTGATACTCAAACAGTAAAGAATATAACATTTTCAGAATTATATATTAATGAAAGACTATATAAAAACATACATGTAGTTCAACTAAAAAAGAGACTTTTAGGTTCTAAATTTTTGAAACGATTTGATAAAGTGTTTTGGGATAGCAAAAATCTAACAGTTTATATGTGGAACGAAAATGAGGAATATTAAAATCAGCAAGAAAGTATCTGTAAAACAACATGATCAGAGTGACTGTGGAGCTGCGTGCATGGCTTCAGTATTGGCATATTTTTAATACATTGTTTACGCAGAAACCAAAAACAGCGGCCTACGCCGAAGCGTAAGTCGCTGTAATAGAAGCGTGGACCAGCCTGGGCTTGAGATTTGTTGACCGAAGGGAGACCCTCTGACCGTAGGGAAGAAACCAGGGACCTCTAGATTATGAGACCAAATTTAGTCCCAACTCCAACGCATATTAACTTCTTGATAATAATTATCAATAATTTCTCTTGCGTCAGTGTTGTTTGTTAATAATATAGTGCGATTTATACAATCAGATTTGCTATTATTGTCAAATTGGCCAGGGAATAAATCCATGTAAACATCACCAACTTGGTTTGCAATATCTTTTATTATATCAGTTGGAATTATGCGACCACTTTTTTCTTTGTATTCAAGGCACATATCTGTCGCATAAATAACAAATGATTTTTTTAAGTCTGGAAGAAAAATATTCCTCTTGAAATCACAAGTTAATTTTGTTATGTTTTGTATTATATCTTGTTTGAATGCCTGCCTCATATCTGGAAGTTTTTGCCAATTAAATCCGCAAGAATCCATAAAGTCATCACATTCTTGATTAATACGAGCTTGTTTAACATCCATGCCAGAGCAAACATTGTTAGCTAATCCAGCTTTATACTCTTCATAAGATATTTCTCTGATACCTCTTCTTGTCATTGGAACATATACACCATCCATAATTTTTACGATGTAAGCAGATGGAGTCCTTTTTACAAGCTCGCCAACCATGCCATTTTGGGGATAGAAATTATGCTTTACCCATTCTGATTTGTTAGCATAAACACCATCAATGAATTCCATTGTGGTAGAAAAACATTCTCCTTTGTCAATAATTTTCACGTACATCTTAATACAATTTTAATGAGTTATACAAATATGGTAGTTGTTGTGGGTTATTGTAAACCAAAGAACGAATTGTTTCTTGATCAAATAATTGAACATTCTCGTATATTCTATCGTGTGGTGTAAATTTAAATGCACGGCTATTTTCCCTACTAGTAAATCGTAAATAGAGGTCTTTAGAATGGATATATGGTTCTATTTCTTTGTAATCCATATGTTTATTTTCAAATGTTTTAAAATCATTTAATATTGAGTTTTCTTTTAGCGTATCTAAATTAATTGCAAGATATGTTGTAAGTTTCTCTTTACTTAGAATAAATTTATCTACCAATAAAGCATACAACATCAGAAGATCTTCAATGCTGTACTCTCCAAAAATATGGCAATCTTTTATTTTTTTGTAATCTGCAGCCTTTTTACCATAATTATACAACCAATTGAATGAAAGTCCATCATAATCAAAATTGAACCTATTTTCCTTGCAAAACAATCCAAATGTTGCGATTTCGTTTGCTCTTAGTGTCGGTTTAAACTTTGAATTCAATTGGTATTTTCTATTTATATAAGTTTGTAATTCGTTACCATATGGAAATTCACTCTCAATAATAAAACACCTCCTTTTGCAGTTCAATTGGAATCCACCAAGGAAGTGATTATTGGGGAATAAATTACTCAATTTAGTTTCATTCTGTCCAAACGATTTAAATATAAATGAGACAAAAGAACATCTGTCATAAACACTACTTAAGTTTAGAATAACTTCTTTATTTTTATTAGGGCATGATAATCCTTGTGGTGTGACTCGCTCCTCACAAAAGCCTGCAGGTATTATTATTGGGCGAAAGTTATGTGTGCGAAAGAAATAGTCAACATATACATCATCAATATAATCGTATATATGGTCTATCGTGCTTGATACAACAACATTTCCTCCATGAAAGAAGTCTGTATGGGCATCCAACTTGTCACTAAGTCCCAATGATTTTATGGCATTTTCGACATTAGAAATGGTTTCATTTCTATCTGTAAAAATGTTATCACCTTCATTTACAAATAAGTAATTATGAAAATGAAGATCTGCGACCAATTTATCTATGAGTTCTTGGCTTCGTATCATATATTTATTCCGTATAAATCTGTCAGTCGGGAGTTTTCGGTATGAGTATAGACATCGCAAAGGTAAAGCTTTTATGTGACAATATATTATGTTTCAGTGAAAAATTTCTTGAAAAAAAGCAAACACCTCATATTGCCCATAAAACGATCTCCGAAATAGACCATATAAAATATTGTTGAGTTTCATAGAGTATCACATCGTAACTCAAACAGTTTGTTTACGCAGAAACCAAAAACAGCGGCCTACGCCGAAGCGTAAGTCGCTGTAA